>Ga0247844_1008561_pt1 | contig 11044 bp, 6 predicted proteins | sample LaCtaG_FD_192421 | JGI IMG/M metagenome (GOLD analysis project Ga0247844, IMG submission 192421) | Freshwater microbial communities from meromictic Lake La Cruz, Castile-La Mancha, Spain - LaCruzMarch201714.5m_1 | ecosystem: Environmental > Aquatic > Freshwater > Lake | place: Spain: Castile-La...
ATGTATTCAATGATGATCAAGTCGATGCATTAAAAAGAAATCCGCGGATATGGGACGTACTCACTTTGATTGCTGCGTTCACAAAAGCACTACCGCTTGATGAAGCTATCATTGCAAAGCAATTAGGTGTGCCTAAAGACGAAATCGAAAACACCGTTGAATGGTTACGAAATGAAGGATTGGTATTTAGTGAACATAAAGTTCTAAAGACTCGCCGAGCATACTTTCATTTACCCAACACTGACTTATTTAAAGAAATTCGCGACATGAATTTCCTGGGACGCGCCCAAGATATTCTTAAAGTTTTAAAAATTGAAGATTTAAAAAGCAAAGAAGCATATCGTACAACTTTTTCTAGACGAATTACTCGAAGCCAGGCTCAAGAAATCTGTAAACATATTGACGATCTCGTTGCGCACTTAGGAAATTTGGATTCCGAAGGCGATGAGTATTACTCCTTGGCAGTAGGTTTTGCGCCAAGAGTGAAGTTATAATCATACAGAGCGAGGAAAAGTGACAAAGCTTAAAACACTTTATTTTTCGATTGGCTTTTTGATGGCTGGATATTTTGCTACTTGGCAGGCAAATCTATTGGATCGCGGATGGAACCTTTCTGAATTAGCTCTCTTGGTTTCTGTGAGTTTAACTCTCGGACTTGTGCTTGATATTCCATTTGGAATTTTTGCAGATCGAATTGGAAACAAAAAAACAGTTCTTTTTGCGTTTATTGTTTTTGCGGTCGGATTTTTAGTTCCCACTTTAAGTGTTCATCCTGTGCCGTTGGCATCTCTTGTTATAATGATAGCTATCGGAAACGCGCTTCTCAGCGGGGCGCTTGAATCTTGGAGCGCTGATTTGCAAAGTCGTGAAACAAAAAAAGTTTCAACTCGATTTTTTCTAGGACTCGACCAGTTTCAGCGCCTTGGAATGATTTCCGGAGCACTTACGCTTCCATTTTTGACTTCGAAAATTTCGAGCGGAAATTCTTCAACTTGGGGAATCTATTTTATCGTTGCCTTAGGTGTGTTGCTTGTTGCGATAAAAATTCCTGATGTAAAACATAAAGTGGCCTCAAAGGATTTGGCTTCAGCAGGCTCTAGTTTTTTTAATTCCAAAATTGCATTGCTAGCTTGCGGATTTATTTTCTACGGATTTTCCGATGGGATTGTCCAGGTTGCGTTCTGGCCCAAGATGGTGAATGCGGGAATTGAGTCACTCTTCGGACTAGGATTAATCCAAGCTTCCATGAGCGCTGCGCGGATGATTGGTGGTGAAGTTTGGAAGAGAACTCGCTTCATCGAATCCGACCGCGCTCCCACAATCGCTCTTCTACTATCCGCAGTTCCATTTTACTTTTTCTCGTATTCTTCTGGTCCGGTTGAATCTGGTTTCATTTGGCTTGTTCGAATTTTTCTTTTGAGTTTATATTTCCCTGCAGTGTCGAATGCCCTTCAGCATACATTTAAAGGCAACAAAAACCGCGTCGCGATTTTGAGTTTAATGAGTACGCTAGGAGTAATCGGATCGATTCTAGTGAGTGCCGGAGTGGGTGTGATTTCACGGGACAATGAGATGAAGTCGGGAATTGTTTTAGATAGTTTGATTGTTTTTGGAGCGGTGAGTTCGGTTGTGGCTGGTTTGTGTTTAGTCCGAATCAAACGGTGATTTTTCCGTTCATTCAATTATTAGAAGTAATACCAACTCAATCCTTTTTCCAACGCTCCGCATCTGCGTAAAAACGAGCAGTTCACGCATAGTGGCACAGAAAGTGCTCCGTCCAGTTTGTATAACTTTGTATTACGATGTTATGCAAAGGCGTATGGCTGACATTACAAAAGCAATTCGAATCTCTAAGGAAGACTGGGCTCAGATCCAGCAATTTTTAAGAAAGAACTCTTTTTTTGATTTTTCAACTCTCGTTCGTGTATCGCTAAAGCACTTCATTAAAAATCCAAAGCTTGATTTGATTTCAGTTGAAGACGCTCCTGTAAAACAGACGATAAAATCTTCCAAATCTAATGAGGCGGTGCAAAATGTCTGATTCACTCGATTTTGATATCAACCCAAATGCATCAATCATTCAGTTTCCTGTTTCGCAATCGATTGTAAATAGAGTAGCCGTAAAAGAGCAAATTGCTCCTTTGGGTCCAATCGAGCAAAAAATGAGACTCTCGCTCGATAAAATGAAGGATTCAAAATACCCCGACACCTTTGATTGGAGCATGTACGACAAAATCGCAGCGCGCTACGGCGATGAACAACCTCGAGGAAGCGTCGTTTTCAATCAGACTCTAAAACTCGTAAACTATCATACGAGCTGCTCAAAGTGCCACCAAGCGTTTGAATTAGACACTTATGGACGCGGTTGCATCCACAATTGCGTATATTGTTACGCAAAGGATACTCTGACTGTTCATGGCTATTGGAATCGTCCAATGCCATTTCCTGTAAATATGGCTGAAGTTAGAAAACATTTCTATACAGTTTTCGAAACAAACAAACCTTCCAAATGGCGTGAGATTCTAGAAAAAAGAATTCCCTTAAGAATTGGCTCAATGTCTGATTCCTTTATGTGGATGGATCGTAAATATAAAGTCACACAAGAGCTTTTAAAGATTTTAGATTTCTATAAATATCCTCACATAATCTTTACGAGATCTGACCTTGTAGCCCATGATGATTATTTGAAACTTCTGAATAGAGACTTAGTATCAGTGCAGATGTCAATCTGTGGAGGAAATCAAAAGCTAACAGACTTAATTGAACCAGGAGCTCCAGATGTTCCCTCAAGATTGAAGGCGTTGAAAACTTTAAACGAAGAGGGATTCTGGACAACTGTAAGGATCAATCCCCTTTTCCCAACTCATCCCGATGGATATTTTACAGACCAAGAATCAATTAAACAAAGATTTGGGTCCCGTGAAAACTGCCCTACCTTTGAATTATTTGACTGGGAGTTTATTTCCCAACTTAAAGAGGCCAAGGTTCCAAGCCTTCTCGCAGGCTTTGTTAGGCTATCATCTCAAGCGGTAAATAACATGACGAAAGAGACTGGAATTGATTTTAAATCATTTTTCAAACCGGAGCTACTCAAAGAAAAAGGCGACAAACGCTACTCAGACTCCGAAATAGCTTTTTATTATAAAAAAATGCAAATTGAATGTGCAAAAAACGGCATACGTTTTAACACTTGCTACATCGGTAATGGCGAAAAAGACTATTACCAATATCAGCATCTCTGGGATAATCGCAAAGACTGTTGCGATGCTGTTGGTAATGTGAAGGCCTTCACTACTACTTCACAAGTTGTACCATGGGAAACAAGAATGAAGCATGCTCCATGCAAGGATGTTGCGCTGAAATCAATTGAGAGTGAAAAAGCCATGGAAGAGGAATACAGTCCTTATATGAAGCAACTTTCTCTAACGACAATATTTAAGGCTAAAAAAGCAACGACAACACCTGAGCTGACAATTTAAATTGACCATATGAAAACAAAAACAATTCCAGGCATAAATATTCAATGGCCATGGAGTGGACTTCTATTAAACAAAAAGAAAACCATTGAGACTCGAAAATATCCAATTTCATCTAAATATCTCGGTAGGGAATTAGCCATTATTGAAACGCCTGGTCCCTTGGGCCGAATGGAAGCGGGCATTAAAAAAGCTAGAATCATAGGGACAATTACTTTTGAAAGTTGCTACCAATACAACGACAAAAATCATTGGGCTTCAGAACGTGATAAGCACCTCGTTCAAGAGAATAACAAGCATTTCTACTGGACTGAAAAAAAGAAAACGTGGGCATGGCAAGTAAAATCAGTAACTGTTTTTACAAAACCTTTGCCGCCACCAAAAAAAAGGGGGATCATTTATGCGAAATTTTGTAAAATCTAGGCAACCTTTTTGCGAACTCTTTCTGAATCACTCAATTTTACATAACTTTCAAAAACTTTTTTTCTATAGGATATTTCCACTTTCTCAAAACTCTCTAGTACAAACTCAAACTCTTTAGCGCTCAATCCAAATAGATGAGCAACCAACGCTTCGCATTTCGACTCTAGTTCGAGACGCTGAGTCTGAGAAATTGTGCGTTTATGCAAAGCTTTAGATGTATTCGAAATATCCTGAAAAAATTGATCCATTTCGCTTAGGAACGGAAAAGGCGTGAACTTCAACAAAAATACATTGATATGATTGTTTTTTGAAATTTTTCTAATTAGATATTCATAAACAAATGAATTTATAACACCAACAATATAGTGAAGATGTTCTAAATTCGCGGTCCCAGTTCGTCTGGCTATATTGACTGAATTAAAACCAACATAACCACCGGGAACAATTGATGCAATCAAACGTCGCTTGTCATTCTGTCCAGCAATATCTCTCCAACAAACACGATCTTCACTTAATGCATAAATTTTTGATTTCCTGATTTGCTTAAATTCATTCACCTTAAGACCCATACCTGAATCATAAGGAGATTGATACCGATTCATATGATCTCCCTTGAATATAAATGCCGAAGCTTTCGTTGGTGATGAAACTAAATGCGCCTGCCTTGTGGTATTTAGTTCTTCAGCTGAAGTGTCAAAACCCCACTCAGATTTGTTTTTTAAGGGACTAACGAATTTAGTGAACTTAGACAATATGCTAGAATCCAATGCGCATGTAACTTCTATCAAGGGCTTGGTTTCAATATCCATTTGATTGAGAATTTCCCAGTCAAGTATCGGTGTGGATGTTCTACTAAATCCTTCAAGTTCAACTGCCTTAACAAAACCACGTTTATGTATCAAACCAGTTGTTTTTGAGTATTTTCTTCCGATCCAAATTATAAACGCTTGAGTAGCATCAGGGAATACTTCATTTTCTTTGTTGAAAGCAATTGCGATATCGAGGGAGCAACTACTTGTATAGAGTAGTCTCAAATCACGCGTACTTTCGGAGCCAGCAATGCCCTCTGGCATCAGGTAACCGTACACTCCACTCTTTGAAACTAGTTTCCAATAAGATTCACAAGCCAACTTATACGTATTCGGCTTCCCAGGAGAAGCTCCATCTGAATACTGAGAGACTTGATGTGAATATTGATTTTGCTTATCTAAAAATTGATTCCAGTGGCTTTGCTGATCAACGTACCTCGAGTAAAGTTCTGCAATCGATGGATCCTTTAAAAGAGAAACAATTTTCTTTTCCCTCTCCATTGGTTTTCGCCCAGTCGGTAATTCAAATCCCAACGATTCAAAGAACTCTACGTCATTCGTTCCGATATTCTCCCATGGTGGATTGCCAATGATGCAATCGAATCCGCTACCCTCCAAATAGTTTCCTGAAGAATCAAAAAAAACCTCCGGAAATTCAACTTCCCAAGTGAAGGGTCTCAATTGCCTAGGATCAAACCCCCACTGCTCTTGGCGTTTTTCCAATAACTGCGACAATATTTTTTCCCGCAATTGCTTTTCTTCGTGAAGACTAGACTCTCGACTTCCGGCTTTCGTGGTTGCCCGGCGAACTTCTCGGATGGCTCTTAGCTTTTTAATATTATCACGCGAAAGAGTTTTAATATCTTCCGCACTTTCAATCAAACTTACAAACGCATTCCCATGTTTTAAGTTAACATTTATAAAATTAGGAAAACGTTCTTCACCAGAAAGATAATGTAGCGCTTCGAGTGTAAGCGTTTGAGAGCCTACGTATAAGCCCTTCATATCGTAATCCACTCCGTAGAGATTTTTCGTCAAAACGTGATCTTCAAAACCAGAAATCTTCGCCAGCGAATGTGCCCAAGGATAACTTGCAAGAAACTTTTCTTTTAATGATTTTGGTAGGTCTCCAACACTATGAACAATGACTTGATGGTTGACTGAGGAAGCGTATAATCGAAACGCTTCTTTCAAAAATGAACCACCACCCATCGTGGGATCACAAATTTTAATGTTTGAAAATCTCTCAAGCAAATCATAAGTCTTCAAATGGTTTCCTTCTTTTAAGCTAGTATTGATCTCAAAAGTAATCTGACGAAGAAGTTCACCGAGTGAATAGTGAACAGTAAAACGGGCCACCTGAGCTGGCGTGAAGTAGGCCCCCAACTCTTTGCGCCTTCTGCTGGTATCATTGGGCAGCACACGCAATTCACCATTTTGAAATTTAAATTCAATTCCCAATTCCAAACTTTTCTCATAAAAAACCTCTAAGGCTTCAGGCCTCAAGTCCTCATACCGAAAGCTATAACGCTCGCTATGAGTTAGATCGAGTAATTCTACTAGGTACTCTACCCCTACTGTGCGTTCAATAATTTCGATTCCGAGATGTACCGATCCTTCATGCAGATCTCCGCCAAATCGATCTCCATATGCTTTTTCTAATTCCTGATATTCATTTCGCAATCGATTTTCACTACCACTTTTTACACGTCTAGCGTCTACGAATCTATTCTTACTTCCCGATGATTTTTTGCCAACTTCATTTTTTTGATATGAACCTTTTGTTGTGTGACGATCCAAGAGTTCGTCGTGAGTAGGGGAAATAGGCTTATTGTGATAGACTTCGATAAATCTATGCAATAATATTCTTAGCACCAACCCATCAATGACTGCGAGAAAATGTCCCTGTAGGTTATGTTCATTTGCCAGTGTCTTAAGTACATTCGATTCTGTAACTTTTTTAGGATCTGGCATCGTTCTAAGTATTGTGCAGGTAAGCGAAAGATTTTCCTTACGAAGTAATTCATTAATTAAACATATTTTATAGTCCTGACAGAATTCATGAAACTGACTATCTAATTCAGCATTAGCAAAATACCCATCAATATTTATTTCTCCAAATTCCGGATTTACCTCTGCCCCCGTGTGACTGAGTCTTCTAACTGAAGATATAACCCATGGAGTAAGTTCAGACTCACTTTTATCTAGAATAACTTTGTAGTCGCGCGGCCGACTCGGTGCCAAAACTACAGCACGATTCTGACAATGAGCAATAACTATGGCAACGTTGATGTTTTTGGCCGTTCTTAGAAATTCAGCAACCTTGCTACCAATTGCATGAGCCCTTCTCTGATCCTGTACACTACTTAAACTATCGATTCCGGTTACCACGACTAAAGCCTCAGAAGAGCCAGCAAAATTTTTCACATAGTAGGCTTTGTGCCTAGTAATTTCATCTGGTAACGATAAATTATTCACATTTGTGTGCCCTAATAAGTTCGAAAATAAATCCGCTTCCAAAATATCAGCAGAAATTATTTTAAAGAACTCTTTAGCCAACGCTTCATCACTAAGCCGTATTCCTTGCTGAGATCTAAGAATTTCAAGAATGCTCGACTGCCATGTTTTATTATTCAGGTCCCCACTACCAAAAACTTCTGGTGCCTTACTAGCACCTACTTTAACTAATAGACCGTCTTCACAGCCCAACATTAGAATGTGACTGGTACCACTTTTACTGTCTAAAGTTAAATCGACTTCTAGTTCACGCAACTTTTTGCGCATCACGGTTTCCCAATCGCCGATAAATCCAACAGAACTTTGCCAAAAAATGTCAACGAACACATTTGGTAAAAGCCTATATCGCGTCGTCTGGACCTTGCTGATGCCACTAATTACTTCGATGCCATGGACTGGCCTTCCTAAACAAGTCTCAAAAAAAGACGGAACAATTTGAGATAGAAAATTCTTAATATTTACATCTTTTGACTTGATTTTTTTTGCAGCACTCATCACTAATACCTTCGGTATTTTGTTAGGATGAAGTTAAGACCTTTTGAGAAAATCCTAATGGTATATTGACGCTTTAAAACGGTGCGTCAGAAACAGAAATTCCAGCAACTGAAAACTCATATTGAAGTCGATCAACTCGACTTAGGATATGCTCGGGAATCTTCGATCTCGACAAAGCGGGAAAAGTTTCGTCAATTTCATGCCACAAGCTTTGGACAACTTTATAGCGCTTGGTACGATATTCGTCGTAATGCTCTTCAAACATACCTACAGCCTGTAAGATTTCAACAAGCGACGATCGCAGAGAGCCGCCCGGAGCTTTATCAAGCAACTGACAGATGTCCTCTATCAACTCAGGAACACTCTTAAAGTAAGGAGACGCATCTTTTGTAATAACACGATCTACGAAGCGAACATTAAGAAGACACCGGAAGTCTTTCTTTGGCTCAAGCTGGTTTACTCCATGAATCGAAATCGAGGACTTTGGCCTTACAGTTGTCTTAACCTCAGCCAAAGTTTTTCTTTGGGTGAACTGTATTAAAAAGTCCCAGCTGTCACCATTTGGACCTTGCCATGAGTCGAGGAGTTCTCGAGATGGACCTTTAGATTGAATCATTTCCAGTAAAAACTTCAATTCACCGTAAAGTCCGGTAAGTTCTGAATCATCTAAAAAATTATTTTGATTTTTGAAGAATTGTAACCAATTTTGAATAGTAGTCTTTACTACCTCAATTGAATTTTCCTCATTATCAAGCTTTTCAGCCAATTCATCCGCTAACACTAAAAAGTGATTCACAAAGACTGGATCAAGGCATTCAACCAAAACAAAATCACTTTGCATTCCACCCGCGGTTCCAAAATTCAAATCTACCTTAAACCCTTTATAAGTCTGCCGTTTTATCACATTCTGCACTCTCCTCGTAACAGGCACGAGCAGTACAGGCAAAGGCTGAAATGCATATTCAGTTCGCGAAATAAATAGAAGCTGTCTTTTTGATTTTGGCCCAAGTATCGGAAATTGTTTATTGCTTTCGCCAGCTTTGACTTCTTCATTCCATCGATTTGTGATCAACTTGTCGTCACTCATAATCTATGCCTCCACATCATCATCAGGTTGAATGTTCTCTTCTTCAAAATCTCTTTTTGCCTGATCAGTCGTTGCTTGGATACTTACTGTAATGGGCGGAGTCTTTTGAGGATATATTCGAAACACTGGTGCAGTAAGATACAAAAGGCCTGACTGAGTGAAAGTAGCAGGTGGTTGTACTGTATGGTTTGCAAATAAAACAGTTGGATCAGCATTTAAAATATATGTGGTAAGAAAGGCAGTCTTCTGAGGCAACAAACCTCTAGCACTCATAAACGTTTCAAGAAGCTCTCTATCGGTAGGCGAATCAGGGTTGCCAATATAAGCTGGCTCGGCCACGTTTGATCGACGTATCGTTGGAGTAATAGGATTTGGAATTCCAAAATTATTCAGATCCACCTTCACTCTACCATCTTGAACACCTGCAATCGCACAGTACCATCTAAGCTGCGGATTTTTCTCACTTAATTTTTCCAAGTACTCTCTAAATGACTCTTTGTGAATTTTACCTAAGCTAATTGTATTGATGAGCTTTAATATCTCTTTGGTTTCGAGTGGCTTTTCCCAAATGTGAAAGCCGCTGGTTTTCTTAAGCCGTGTTTTTTCGCTCCAACTTTTTGGTCCAATAGGTGCAACACCTATACTACTGTAGAAATTTCCTAATTTTTCATTTCTATCCTTAAGTTCTGCAACATTGTGGAAATTCATCCATGCTACTTGAGTAGGAATTTCGCTATAGTCGACATCAACTTGGCCCGCGCCCATTCGATTTCGTGCTGTGATCATTAACTGTGGTAGGCGGCGAATTTTAGGTGGAGCCTCAACTGGTCGAATTTTATCTCGTTCATATATTTTCAATTGCTCTCGAAGATCTGATTCGACTGCTGCCAGCATTGCAAAGCTAGCTCGAACTTCACCCGTCATGAAAAGGCGCGTGACATCCACATAACCAGCACGATAACCAAACCATCGACCCATCTGAAGCAAAGTGTCGTAACTGGTAGAGTTTCTCAGAAAATATGAAATTGAGAGTCCCTCTAAAGTTAGCCCTCTAGAGAGTTTGTTACCGCCAACGATGATATACCGACGAGGACGATTCTTATCAAAATATTGCAACTCGTCAGACGATGAGGAATTAAGAACTTTAACTTCGATATCGTTTAAGATTGTTTCGAAATGTTGAGAAACATCAGCCCAAGAAATTTCTTTTGCAATCAGTCCATTATTGTCTATTAAGTTCTTGGTAGTAGTAAGAAAATCGGATTCCCAAAGCTTCTTCAGTGATTTTACATGAGTAGCGTGAAACTCTTTCTTCTTTAAATTATCAATGTGTTTTTTAATCGGCTCGGCAACCAAGTCATGTATCGTTTGATATGAACTCGGATGAACCAACATTGACATGTCGGAAGATGCGTTTTCGCGAACAATCCTTACTGCACAACTGAGAATAAATGCATCAATTGCCTGTACCAAAGTCGGGAAAGTGCTTTCAAAATTTCCACGAGTTTTAGCCGACCTTGCGTTTTCAACTTCCTGAATGGGTATATCCCTGAACACCGGCATTCCGGGTTCGTTCCTATCTGGATCGTCAGGATCGGAGATGCCGAATAGCTGACGAGCTCCAAAATATCCTTCAGGGGGACTCAGAGACACAATGAAATCTTTTGGGAAAAGGTCAGCACCAAGATCCGAAGCTTCTTTTGAGGTTGGATCAACAGTTGGATCGATCAAAAAATTTGCAAACGGAGTTGCAGTATATCCAACATAGGTTCTCACTTTTATTGAGTTCAAAAGTTCTCGAATTGCCCTATTCGTTTTTGTCACTTCGTCTTTGTTATATTTGGTATTAATCGTTGCTTGATCTGCCTCGTCATCAATAATTAATGTTGGAAGAAAAAACCTTCCCTCTCCTACATTAGCAGCTGCTTCAATTAAATAATCCTTAAGTTTATTTAGCCGAGTTGGGTTCTTCTTTATTACAAAAAGATGAGGAACATCTTTCATTGATCGAACTATTTCATAATTTATCGGTGGCTTAAAATCGCCAAGTTTGGTGGTGTCTGGAGAACAGGTCGTCTGCCGAACCCATTCCGGACCATCCATGAATCGTCGCACACGAACAAGATTTGTCCAAGGACCTTTCCATACATCTCGATCTCCGGCAGTCACTTCCTCATCAAACCTGCGCTGAGTTTGTTGGCGAAGGGAATCGAGTACACCTGCAAACACAATAATAA
>Ga0247844_1008563_pt1 | contig 11042 bp, 10 predicted proteins | sample LaCtaG_FD_192421 | JGI IMG/M metagenome (GOLD analysis project Ga0247844, IMG submission 192421) | Freshwater microbial communities from meromictic Lake La Cruz, Castile-La Mancha, Spain - LaCruzMarch201714.5m_1 | ecosystem: Environmental > Aquatic > Freshwater > Lake | place: Spain: Castile-La...
GAACCTCATTCAAGTGACCCAAAAGACCTCCTAACAAACTTTCTATCTCTGCCATTCCGTTTTTCCAACAAACATATGGAGTTTGATTTACATAACGCCTCAATATTCATGCGTCTGCCCTGGGGGGTAGGGGGAGGCCTGACATCGTTTTTTCTATAGACAAGCGGTCTATTCTTTTATAACCTTTCTGGCAACAAAGTTTCCCTGCGCGTCCATGAACTTCAGGAGGTAAGTTCCAGGGTTCCAGTCATTTACCTGGATGGTCGTCCGCGCACCATCGAAGCTCCTAATTAATTTGCCCACAGCGTCATAAACTTCAACCCGCTCAAATAGCATATCCGTTTGTACACTCAGTACCTCTGCTACCGGGTTAGGGTACAACTCAAGGGAGATGGAGGCCGTTTGATCCTGGGTACCCACCGATGTGGTATTTTCAAAATATTTAAACCCATTCTCGTATTCCCCAACCAATAGGTCCATATCCCCATCTGCATCCAGATCCGCAAAGATGGGTGCTGCAATATAATTCACCGACACCAGACCAAAGGGATTCGTTAATGGCGCCGCAAATTGTGGGTTGGTGACACTGCCTGTATTTTTATAATACAACAAAGCGCCATAATATTCACCAATCAACAAGTCCAGGTCGCCATCTTTATCCAAATCGGCAAAAGTTGAAAATCCTACTTGATCCACTGGACTTATGCCAAAAGCATTTTGCTGCGGCGGAGCAAATTGCGGATTGCTTGCGGTACCCGTATTTTTAAAATACCGCAGGACACCACCATAGTTACACACCAGGAGGTCTTGATCGCCATCCCCATCCAAATCGGCAAAAGTCGGTATGGAAAAATAGGCACCCGAGATTAAACCAAAAGGATTTTGCACGGGAGCATCAAATTGTGGCGCGAAGGCGTTGCCTGTATTTTTAAAATACTGCATACTTCCGGTTCCCGTCCCCACCAACAAATCCTGATCGCCATCATTGTCTAAATCAGCGAAAGCAGGGAAAGTATAGACAGAATCCAATACAACGCCAAAAGAGTTTGGAACCGGCGAGGCAAATTGTGGGTTGTCCGCAGTGCCATCATTTTGAAAATAATTCAAAGTGCCAGTATTGTCTCCTTCCCCCACCATCAAATCCAGATCACCATCGCCATCCAAATCGGCAATTGCTGGAAAAGCATACCCGGAGGTAACTACCAGCCCAAAAGGATTGCTCACAGGCGGTGCAAAAGTTTGGGCAGCGGCCGGAGTACCAAAAGAAATGCCGAGCATCAAAGCGGCCGGACCCAGCATTTGTTTTAAGTGAAAAGACGGCAAGGCAGAAGATAGTGCTCTGACCAATGTTTTAATTTTTCTGGCAACGGTTTCGATTTGTTGCTGAGCATCCTGCTGGCAATCTTTTGACAAGGCTTTAAACCTTTTGACCAGATACCGAAGCTGCCTTTGTTTCCTGGCATGGAAAATTTGTTTCATAATGAGCATTTATTAAAGTTAAAAAATCAGGTGTCGAGTTTTGCCCAGAATGTCAATTCTGGTATCATAAGACCTTGTTTATAGTCCGGTGTCATCGTATTGAGAATATTGGGACGGGTTTTGTTCCCAATAATATGTACATCATAAATTTCATCTAAGGAAGAAAGGTAATGGATATTCCCTACCATGCTTCCGGTGGGTAAATGAATGATTACAATGCCTGCCTGGTTGGCTTTTTCTGCAAAATCCAATTTCCCAAAAGTAGAAGAATTTTTTCGCAACTTGGAAAGCCCGATAAACAGATAATCTTTATACAAATCCATTCCCCGAACAAATCCATCCAGTTTAACAATCACCTCCTTTTTTCCACTGTTTACATCCACCCGAATCAGTTCGCCCGAAGCAGATAACAGTACAAACAAGGCATCTCCAAACCATCGGGGTGAATGCGGCATCGCCAAACCACTCGCTACCGTTTCATTCGTTTCCAAATCAAAAATAACTCCGGTGGTTGTTACATGTTCCCGCCAACTTTGAAAACTATTTCCCTGGTTAAATGCCGTTGCAAATTTAGGCAAACCGTCTACCAAAGCCAGGCCATTCAAATGGCAGCGATCTTCAGAGACCAGATTATCAATAAAGGGTGGCTTCCAATAAGGGGTGAAATTATAGCGGTCATCAATGGTCACGATGCAAGAAAACAAGGTGTTGACCGCATATAAGGTCCCATCCTTCCCAAAACAGAGGTCATGAATATCTAAAGGCCCCGTATGGTACGTGGTACGCGGCATATACAAGGCATCATATTTTTCGGGAGAACGGGGATAATGCAGCGCCAACTCCGGAGAATTGGAGAATATGATAATCTCATCCTTACAGGCCAGGGCCAATTGGTCGGTCGCTTTGTTTTCAGCGATACCCATGGGTTTGGGAAAGGTTCGGGGCAGCTGCACCAGGGTGTCTTCATCTTTGGGAGAGATCAAAACAAGTTTGCCAGCTTGGTAGGTGGTTATGGCAATCGTGCAGTTAAGCCTTAGCAGCAATTCCGGAACCTGGGGGGAATATTGGCAACTAAAGGGGGCTAATGACGTGTCTGAGGCGTTTTTGTGCATGGTCTGTCCGAATGATCAAGAAAGTGTGGCACACCTCACCACCATAATTCCAGGTGTGCCACACTTAAATACGGTGCAATATTAGTTCAGAAAAAGCCATCAACCAAAATGTCCCTCCACATAATTCCTAGTCAATTCCTGCTTCGGATTTTCAAATATCTGCCGGGTCTCGCCAAATTCTATCAACTCCCCCAAATACATGAATGCCGTATAATCAGCCACCCGCTGGGCCTGTTGCATATTGTGGGTAACGATCACCTGGGTAAAACGACCCTTCAATTTAAGCATCAATTCCTCTATCCTGGCCGTAGAAATGGGGTCTAAAGCAGAGCAAGGCTCATCCAGCAAAATAATCTCCGGTTCGATGGCAATGGCACGAGCTATGCACAAGCGCTGCTGTTGTCCGCCGCTCAGGTTAAGTGCGGAATCGTTCAAATCATCCTTGACCTCTTCCCACAAAAAACTGTCGCGCAGACTTTGCTCCACCTTCGCAGCCATTTGGGACTTTTCGCACAAGTTGTTTATTTCCAAGCCATAAGCCACATTTTCGGCGATACTTTTTGGGAAAGGATTGGCTTTTTGGAACACCATACCCACTTTTCGCCGCAGATGCACGGGGTTGGTGTTCCCATGCAGGATATTGACCTCATCGAGCACGATATTGCCCGACATTTTCACCTGTGGATTCAGATCATGCATCCTGTTTAAGCAGCGCAGGAGCGTGCTTTTGCCACAGCCTGAAGGGCCAATGAGCGCCGTGATCTTGCCTTCTGGTATGGCGAGGTGAATGTTTTTGAGGGCCTGCTTTTTGCCAAAAAACAGCTCCAATTCACTTATTTCGATCTTAGTTTTTTCCATGTTGGTATTGTGCAATCGAATCAATCCTCCAAACGAAAAATCGAATCAATCCTTTAGTTTTTTCCATGTTGGTATCGTGCCCGCACCCAAAAGGCCGTTAAATTGAGCAAAAAAACCAGTCCCAATAAAGTCAATGCGGTGGCATAAGCCAAAGGCCGCACTTCCTCGATAGCATGGTGCTGGGTAGACAGTATATAAAGGTGATATGGCAAGGCCATAAATTCTTCCATGACAGAGCCCGGCAAATACCGCGTGTAAAAAGCCACGCCGGTAAACAAAATCGGCGCTGTTTCGCCCGCGCCCCGCGACAAAGCAAGGATCACCCCGGTCAGAATACCTGGCACAGCGGCGGGCAAAACGACGGTTCGGATGCTTTCCCATTTTGTGGCGCCCAGGGCGAGTGCCCCCTCCCGGGTAAGTCGTGGCACATTGCGCAGGGCTTCCTCGGTTGTGGTAATGATCGAAGGAAGGGTCAGTAGTCCCAAAGTGCAGCCGGCAGCCAGCACCGAGGCGCCCATACCCATAAATCCTACAAAAACAGCGACCCCAAACAAGCCGTACACAATACTCGGCACCCCGGCCAGGTTGCGGATGGAGGCGCGGATCAGGCGGGAAAACAGATTGTCTGGCGCATATTCGTGCAGATAAACGGCACAACCAATGCCCAAGGGGGTTGCCAGCAAGGTAGAGAGCAGGGTGACGGCCGTAGTACCAAAGATGGCGGGCAGTATACCACCCGTCGTCATGCCGTTTTTGGGAGACTGGGTTAAAAACGCCCAGGAAATCGAGGGCGCTCCCTTGGCTGTCAGGTCAAACAAAACTACGCCCAGAATAGCGACCACGATCAAAGTGGCCGTAATCATCAGCGCCAGGCCGAGAAATTGAATGATGCGTCTGTTCATTGCCCTTTTTTTCTAAACCCTGCCGCAACGCGCTCAGCAATCACGTTGACGAGTAAGGTGATGAGAAAAAGTACCAGCGCACAAGCGAACAGGCTGTAATAATGGGGCGTCCCAAACGGCACTTCGCCCATTTCGATGGCGACCGTCGCGGTGATGGTCCGTACCGATTCAAAAAAATCATGCGGCATGGCGGTGGCATTGCCGGTGGCCATAAGCACCGTCATGGTTTCGCCCAAGGCGCGTCCCAAACCGAGCATCACCGCTACCAAAATGCCCGAGGTACAGGAAGGCAGGGTGACGCGAACAAGCGTTTCCCAGCGGTTGGCGCCGAGCGCATAACTGGCTTCTTTGTAATGTTTCGGTACGGCATGTATGGCGTCTTCGGTTACCGAGATCAGGGTAGGTAAAGCCATGACCGCCAGCAAGATGGAGCCATTGAGTGCGTTCAGGCCATGCGGCAGATTGAACCATTTGGAAAGGGCGGGTGCTACCAGCACAATGCCTAAAAAACCGATGACGACGGAAGGCACGGCTGCGAGCATTTCAATGGCTGGTTTTAAAATGTTCCGGGTACGCGGAGAGGCAATTTCTGAGAGGAAAGCAGCCGTACCAATGCCCAGTGGCACAGCGATCAGCATGGCGCCGAGCGTCACCATAAAGGTACTTACCAGCATCGCACCAATTCCATAAGTCGCTTTACCATAAGCCGCTGGGTTCCAGGCAGTGGCGGAAAAGAATTCGGCTATAGAAATGGTCTGAAAGGCCCGCATACTGTTGAAAAACAGCATCAGAAAAATGCCCGCCAGGGTCAGAACAGATACCCAAGCCGCTCCGGAGAGCAACTTTTCAAAAAACATGTCCCAAAAGAGTCGCCTTTTCATTTTTCGGAATTGAAGGTCAAGCCTGCCTCTGCAGCGGGTAAATAGCCATTTTTTGCAATAATCTTTTGTCCAGCCTCGCTTTTTTCAAACGCGTAAAATGCTTGTACCTTCCCGACCGGTTCGCCGTTGGTACATTGAAAAAGTGGCCGGGTAAGGGGATACAACCCTGCCTTTATGGCCACTCGATCCAGTGGAGATACCGCAGCTTGCCCCGATTTGGCCGCCAGCTCCAGTACCTTAATGCCAGGCCGGAGCGCACCACTTTCATCCGTCAGATAGCCAAAACCGATGTACGCAATGGCGTTTGGATCCGCTTTGACGGCCTCCAGGATTTGGGCATTCCCGTTCATTTGTTTGATGCTGGGCGCATAATCCTTGCCCAAAACCCGCTCCCTGAAATACATAAAAGTGCCGGAATTGCTCTGCCGACCGTACAAGGAAATCACGCCAGTGCTGCCGCCCAACTGTTGCCAGTTTTGTATTTCTCCAGAAAATATTTTACCTAAGTCGTTGATTGTCATGCTGTCCAAGGATACGGAAGGATGGCAAATAATGGCCAATGCATCCGCCGCAAATACAAAGGACTCGATGGTGATTTGGCGCTCTTTGGCCAGTTGATATTCATACTCGTTAATTTCTCTGGAGGAATTGGCCACATCTATTCTTCTGTTGAGCAGCCCGGCAATACCTACCCCGCTGCCACCGCCAGTGACGTTTACCGATACCTCCGGGTCTGTATCCATGTAGGCTTCTGCCAGCTGCAGCACCAAATTGACCTCTGTGTCTGAGCCTTTTACGGAGATGGTCTCGATGTTGCGATGGATACATCCACTGAGCAGGAGGAAGGGAATCAATTTTAACCAAAATCTCATAGCGCCACTTTTTTCGCAAGGTAAGGTGAGCACGCATGGCATTCGAGAAGTTGGGCTTTACGTTTGGGTTAAATTTTTGAGTAGGGGAAAAGTTCGGAAAAGCGGGATATTTTGCGCGGGGTTTTGGGGTGGGAGGAGAGCAGAATGGTTGGGGCGCTCTGGGGCATTTGGGGTTTAACCGTTTACGCGATGAGAAACAGGTAAGTGGCGAATCAGGAATCGGGAATTTTCCACTAAGCCGTCCATCTCGGGCTAGTGCCGCATCCGGCGAATAACCTATGAATATGGCGGCCAAATTTTTCCTTTCTCTTCGTTGTTCGTCGGTTAAAATGTCCTCCCGAGTACTCGGGACCCTCCTCACGCCTTGACAAAGAAAAAATTTGTCTCCCCAATTCATAGGTTATTCACCGGATGCGGCACTAGCATAATCACTATTCTTAAAATAAAAATATAGAAAATGAAAAATATCATCTCAATCCTAACGGTACTATTGATAGCAAACTTTAGTTGTAATAAAGTGGAACCGCTAATTGTAAGTGACAATCCAGTCAAAACAATTCAAGATAGCATTAGCGTTTTCTTTAAAAATGATACCATCAAATTTAGATTTGTCAAGTGTCCTACTGGTTTAATTAGTGTAGCAATGAGAAAAGACTCCTTTGGAATTAATCGAAGCACAATAATACCTTCAGAAGATACAATGGCTTGCTATGTAAATGTACTTCAAATTGGCATTGACATAACTGATAAAATTGAAAATTATCCAGTGACCAAGGAGGTCATGAAAATGCATCTGGATCAGATGCAAAGCAAAACTTCCACTTTAAGTAGATTTGAAGTAAAGTTTTCAGATGATTGTTATACTTACCAAAATTTTGAGAGAATTTTTAATGACTCAGTTCAATTATATACTTATAGTAAAAACGACTACTTCAATTATAAAATTGATAACTACAGTATAATTGACGGAAGCTCATGCGGATATAATTCTAGTTATTTTCTTATAGAATTAGAAGGAAGCTTCAACGGAGTCCTTTACACTTCGCCAAATATTATCAATAAGGATTCGATTTTTGTGGAATGCCCTAAATTTAAAACTAGGATTCTTCATTCAATGAATAATTAATATAGGAATGAACTGAGATAGTTGTTTAGTTTAAATCGCTCAATTCCATGAAACAACAAATAACTGTCTGCTTTACAGTAGTAATAATATCAGTCATATCTGTGTTAATCCGTGTCTCATCCGTGGCATCCGTGGCCCATCCTAACCAGTTACCTTAGTTTTCATAAAGCCATTTCATCCCCCCCCTACTTCCCGTCCAATCCCGAACACCAAAGCGTCCGAATTTGAACACCCAACCCTATCCACTCATTTTCTAACTCATTGAAAGTCAACTTAAAAAATTTCCGGCACGACCTATGAGGGATCAGTATTGAACGCTCTATTCAAACTGTGCTATGATTCAAAACTATCTCAAAATCGCCCTGCGCAACTTGCAGAAAAACCGCTTGTATGCCTTCCTCAACATTGTAGGTTTGGCGCTCGGGCTGGCCTGTTGTTTTCTGGTCATCCTGTTTATCCGGCACGAGCGGAGTTACGACGATTTTCAGGTCCATCAAGAAACCGCCTACCGGGTCAATTACCATCCCCGCTTTGCCAATCCGGATATGGTGCTCACCCGGAACCCCGCTCCGATGGCGCCTTTGCTGGCTGCACAAATCCCTGAAATTCAGGTAGCTGCACGGATGTACCCCCGCAGCGTGAGCCTCCGGGAGCCGGGCAGCAACCAGCAGTTTGAAATGGCCGACGCACATTTTGCCGATCCGGGCATCTTCCAGATCCTGACGTTTCAATTTCTGGAAGGCAGTGCCGCTACCGCGCTCAGCGAGCCCTTTTCCATCGTCTTGAACGAGACCAATGCCCGCAAACTTTTTGGCGATCAAACGGCCTTGGGCAAGTCGCTCTACCTGGCCAACCAAGGCCCTTTTAAAGTGACCGGCGTAGTGCGCGACTGGCCTTCCAATGCCCACCTGCGCTTCGATTTTCTGGCCCCTTACACGGCCATGTTCGACATCGAGCCGGGCCATACCCGCGACCAAATCCGCGATAACCTAACCAAGAACTGGGTCGCTTCCCATTCCTATACCTATCTGCTGCTGGCCGAGCATGCCCAGCCAGACCTTGTGGCCAGCAAAATGGGCGCGTTCATCCGTCAATTCGGCAATCCACAGGTTCGGGATGGACAGGATTTTTCTCTGTTGCGGGTGCGAAACATCCATCTGGATTCCCAATCGGATGGAGAACCTGTAGCCACCGCCAATCCCAATTACCTGCGCATTTTCTTAAGCATTGGGCTGCTTACCCTGCTCATTGCCTGCATCAATTTCATCAACCTCACCACCGCCTCGGCCATGCAGCGGGTCCGCGAGGTGAGTTTGCGGAAAGTCATGGGTGCAGGGCGTGGCGCGCTGATCCGTCAATATCTAGGCGAGTCGCTGCTCATGGGTTTTATGGCTTTTTTGTTGTCTTTGGTATTGGTCAGCATAGGCCTGCCCTTGCTCAACCGGGTCACCGACACCGAAATTAGCCTGTCATATGCCCAGGATTGGCCCTTATTGGGATTGTTTGCCGGCATTTTCATTTTGGCGGGTTTGTTGGCGGGCGGTTATCCGGCCTGGTTCATCAGCCGTTTTCAGCCGGTGGCGGGCTTGAAGGGCATTTCGGGAGCGCCCGGTGGGGCTTTGCTGCGAAAAATGCTCACGACCACCCAGTTTTTTGTGGCCGTTGCGCTGATTGCGGGCACCATCGTCATCTACTCCCAATTAGATTACCTGCGCAATTTCCCCCTGGGTTTTGAAAAAGACAGTGTGTTGCAGGTGCCGCTTTTTAGCGCCAGCCTGAATTCAATTTTTGGGCAAACCACCCCCGACTTGCGCAGCAAAACCCTGGCTTTTGAGGACGAGTTGCTCAAAAATTCGGCCATCCAAGCCGTGACCCAATCGCAGGGAGCGCCGGGTTTCGGCACAGCACGGCGCAATTTTACGACCGACAGCATCCGCCAGGAAGCCAACCTGTTTATGTCGGCCATTTCAGTGGATTATGATTTTGCCAAATTGTATGAAATTAAAATTCTGGCAGGGCGCGATTTCGACAAAACTTTCGGCACCGATCATATCCATGGTTTTATGATCAATGAGGAGGCCGTGAAGACCCTTGGCTGGAAAACCATAGAAAATGCTATCGGCAAAAACATAACCATGGAAGGCCGGGAAGGCCAGGTGGTCGGCGTGTTTAAAGACTTTCATTTCACTTCCCTGCATTCCGAAATGCTGCCCCTGGCTTTGGTGGTGAGTCCCAATCAGTTCAACACCTTTTCTATCCGTTTGCAGGGCGGGCGTTTTCAGGAAGGCCTGGCCATCGTCCAAAAAGCCTGGACCCAGTTTTTTCCCGAAAAAGTATTTGAGCCGGAGTTTTTGAGTGAAAGTCTGGCCAACAACTACGAAGCCGAACAGCGGCTGTCAGACCTGATTGGCTATTTTGCCTTGCTGGCAATTTTGATCTCTTGTTTTGGTTTGTTTGGGCTGGCTACGTTCACGGCGTTTCAAAAAACCAAAGAAATCGGAATCCGCAAGGTGCTTGGCGCCTCGGTGGCAGGCATCACTGGTTTGTTGGCCACTGAATTCCTGAAACTTGTATTGGTAGCCATAGTCATCGCCTCCCCCATTGCCTACTACTTTATGGATCGCTGGCTATCCGACTTTGCGTATCGTATTGATTTACAAGGCTGGATGTTTATAGCAGCGGCTTCTGTCGCCGTAACGATTGCGCTTTTGACCGTGGGTTTTCAAAGTGTTCGAGCGGCTTTGGCGAATCCGGTTGAGTCACTCCGTTCGGAGTGAGGAAATCCCGATTTTTCTTCGGGATAAAGTCGCTGCGAAGCGAATGAAGCGATTTTGGATTTACGATTTTGGATTTACGAGGGAAATGAAGAGGCTTGGCGTATCATTCAGAGCATTCGACCGCAAGGCCGCACTTCGGACTTGGGTAATCACTAATTTACCAATATCTTTGGGGTCTAACTAGACTGCATATCATGACCATCGAACGCACGGCAGATGCCATCATCGTGAAACTGCCCACGAATATTAACATCGAGGAGATTCAGCGATTTTTGAACTACCTCCGCTACAAAGAAATTGTTGCCAAGAGCAAGGCGACCCAAGAGGATGTTGACAAACTTGCCAGAGAAGTCAACAAAAGTTGGTGGGAGAAAAATAAACATCGTTTTCTGCCCGGAGAATGAAAGTCGTAGTGGACAGCAATATTGTTTTCAGTGCCATGCTAAACCCTGAAAGTAGCATTGGCGACATCATCTTGAACTCTCAAGACACTTTCACTTTTTATGGCTGCGAATATCTACGCGAAGAGATCAACAACCATAAAGATAAGATTATCAAGATAGCCGGGTATGATGCGCACGAATATGACGAGATGGAATTTTTAGTTTACAAACAGGTTGACTTCTTTTCGGAAAGCACAATCCCTTTTGAGTTTTGGCAGAAAGCAGCTGACTTTGTTAGGGACGTTGACATGGATGACATTTCTCATGTTGCGCTCAGTCTATTCCTTGACATCAAACTTTGGACAGGCGATAAACTGCTCATTGGTGGATTGACCAAAAAAGGTTTCACAAATTTCATTACAACCCAAGAAATGTTACAGATCAGACGTGTAATCTGAATATAATAATGGTACTAACTAAGTGCTGCCGACGAGTTCTCCTAAACATCGCACCCGCGTCAGCACTAACGTCAGATTGTGAAATAAATCTCCCACTCCGCTTCCCTCACTCGACCCACTAATTTATCTTTGGCCTAACAACCTAAACCCGCCCCCGCTCATGCCGAGAAAAACTGGCCTTTCCCGCCTCCAGT
>Ga0247844_1008572_pt1 | contig 11034 bp, 8 predicted proteins | sample LaCtaG_FD_192421 | JGI IMG/M metagenome (GOLD analysis project Ga0247844, IMG submission 192421) | Freshwater microbial communities from meromictic Lake La Cruz, Castile-La Mancha, Spain - LaCruzMarch201714.5m_1 | ecosystem: Environmental > Aquatic > Freshwater > Lake | place: Spain: Castile-La...
CGGATTCGAGGCCGAGCTGCTTCAGCGTATCGCCGATCTTGCTCATGCGGTAGAAGGCCATCTCGGAGCCCTTGACGAAGTGGCACTGGTAGTCGTCGCCCTTCTTGCAGCCCATCATCATCACGCCGTCGTAGCCGGAGTTCAGCGCGTCGGTGATCCAGATGGTATTGACTGAGCCGAGGCAGCGCACCGGAATCACGCGCACAAACGCCGAGTAGGTCATGCGCTGCAGGCCAGCCATATCGAGCGCCGGGTAGGCGTCGTTCTCGCAGGCGAGGATCAGGATGCGCGGCTTTTCTTCGAACTCGTCCGGCACATTGACGGCCTTGACCTGCATGCCGACGGTGTCGCAGCTGTAGTTTTCGAAGGAGATGACGCGTACCGGGCAGGCGCCCATGCAAGTGCCACAACGGCGGCAGCGCTCTTCGTTGAACACCGGGAAGCGCTTTTCGTCTTCATCGATGGCACCGAAGGGGCACTCGACCGTACAGCGTTTGCATTGCGTACAGCCTTCGAGGCGGGCGCTGGGGAAAGACAGGTCCCAGGCACGCGGCAGCGCGGCACGCCCCTTCTCGACGTTCTCGACCGTCTGGATTGCCTTCAGCGCAGCGCCGGTGGCGTCTTCCTGGGCCTGGAACATGTCCATCGGACGACGGGTCGGGCCGGCGGCATAGATGCCGGTACGGCGCGTCTCGTAGGGGAAGCAGATGAAGTGCGAGTCGGCAAAGCCGTATTTGAACTGCGGCATGTCCGGACCCTGGCGGTAGGCCAGTTTGAGCACGGAGGTGGATTCCAGCGCGGTGCGCTGTTCCTTGGCTGCCGCGTCGCCACCTTCGGCCAGCGTGTTGATGGCGGTCCAGTCGTCGAGGTTGACGCCGGCGTTCGGTACCTGGCCGGTGGCGAGCACGACGAGATCGGCATCGGCGGAGGTGTCTTCGTCGAGGATCAGGTCCTTGAAGCCGACCTGGCAGCTATCGCCGCCCTTGACCGAATTGACCTTGGCCTTGGTGAAGATCACGCCCTTTTGCTGGGCGCTGCGATAAAAGTCTTCGCCCATGCCGGGCACGCGCAGGTCAGAGAACATCACGACTGTGTCGACGTCGGGGTTCTGGTCCTTGAAATACATCGCCTGCTTGATGCTGGTGGCGCAGCAGTGGCCCGAGCAGTACTCGAGGTGTTCGCCGCTGCCGTTGCCGCCGGTACCACGCTGGCCGGCGCACTGCACGAAGACCACACTCTTGACATCCTTGCCGTCGGCACGCTTGATGGCGCCGCCATTGGCGGACTTGGCGAAGGCTTCGAGACCCGCCTGATCCACCACGTTGGCCTGACCGCCACCCAGTTCGGGCAGCTTGTCGAGCGGGTAGGTGGTGAAGCCGGTGGCCTGGACGATGGCACCGCACAGTTCCTCGGTGACGCTACCGCTTTCCTGGGCGATCTTCACCGTGAAGCGACCGGGGGCACCGGCGGTTTCGGCGATCGTCGAGTTCAGGTGCAGCTTGATCCTGGGGTTGCTGGTGACCTTGGCCGCCGTCTCGCCAGCGCCGACTTCTTGCGGCTCGGCGTAGGCGCCGCTGAAGGGCACGCGCTTGTAGAGATTGCTGGCGAAGCCGCCGAGTGCGCCAGTCTTCTCGATCAGCACGACCTCGTAGCCGGCATCGGCTGAGGCGAGCGCCGCTGTCATGCCGGACATGCCGCCACCGACGACGAGAATCTTCTTGCTGGAAGCTTCCTTGACGTTGCCGGCGGGCGCCTTCATCTTCTTGACTTCGGCACAGCCCATGCGGACGTAGTCCTCAGCCATTTCCTGGCGAACTTCGTCGTGCTCGGCACCTTCGGCAACGACCCACAGCACGCCTTCGCGCAGGTTGGCGCGCGACATGGCAGCGGTTGGGAAGTTGAAGGCTTCGGCCTTGGCGCGACGCGAACAGGCAGCGATACAGAGGTGGGTGACGCCCTCGTTGGCGATATCGTCACGAATCATCTGCACGCCAGCGGCATTGCAGAGGAATTCGTGGTTTTTCACCAAGGCCATCTTGCCTTCCTTGGTGGCGACCTTTTCCAGCGCGGAGACATCGAGCTTGTCGCCGATGCCGCAACCGGAACAGACGTAGGCGGCGTACTTGGGCGTAACAGGAGTAGCGGGGGCGTTCATGCCGAGGCCTCCGTGGATGCGGTTTTATGGATCACCTGAATGGCTTTCAGCGCAGCGGCGGTGGCGCTTTGCACCGCACGGTTGACGTCGAGCGGGCTGGCGGCGCTACCGGCACCGAACATGCCGCCGCTCTTCGAACCCTCGATGAAGTTCGACGAGTCAAGGACGATGTCGTTGGGCAACTTGACGCCGGTGACTTCGGGTTCCATGCCGACGGCCAGCACGACGAGGTCATGCTCGGTGGCGTAGCGGTGGTAGCCCTCAGTGTCCACACCGTGGAGGACCGGGTTGCCGTTCGCTTCGTTCAGTGCGATGCGCGCAACTTTCGACTTGACGAAGCTGACGGTGGCATCCTTCCACACGTTGGCGTAGAAGTCTTCGAAGCGGTCGATGGCGCGAATGTCGATGTAGTAAACGGTCGACTTGCCTTCCTCGCCCCAGGCTTCGCGCACATACTGGGTTTGCTTCAGCGTCGCCATGCAGCAGATGCGCGAACAGTGACGCAGGTAGTTCTCGTCGCGCGAGCCGGCGCACTGGATGAAGGCGATGTTCTTCGCTTCCTTGCCATCGCCCGGACGCACAATCTTGCCGCCGGTCGGGCCACGCGGATCGGCGAGGCGCTCGAACTCGAGGCTGGTGATGACGTTATCGATGCGGTCATAGCCATAGGGCTGGATCTTGGCGGCATCAAAGGGACGCCAGCCGGTCGCCCAGACGACGCTGCCGACCGTGAGTTCAACGGTTTCTTCCTGCATCGCCAGATCGACGGCGCCGACCTTGCACGCGGCCTTGGCGGCTTCGCCATCCGTCGTAGCGACGATCGAGGGATCGATCACGAAACGCTGTGGATAAGCCATGCCGTGGGGCAGGTAGGCTGCCTTGATCTTGTCCAGCCCGTAGTTGGCGGGGTTCGGCACCTCGGCCGTTACGGCCTTGCCGCAATCGCCGCAGGCGGTGCAGTTTTCGGTAACGTAGCGCGGCTTGATCTTCAGCGTGACGTTATAGTCGCCGCGGCTGCCGGACACGGCGGCCACTTCGGTCATCGTCATCACGCGCACATTGGGATTGCCGCGGATGCGCTTGAGGTTGATCTCCAACCCGCAGGTGGGGTGGCACATCTTGGGGAAATAGCGATACAGCAGGGATGTGCGGCCGCCCAAAGTGGGGGTTTTTTCCGCGAGGATCACCTGTTTGCCGCATTCGGCCGCTTCGAGAGCGGCGGTCATGCCAGCGATACCGCCGCCGACGACCAGAATGGTCTGGTTGGTTGCGATTGAAGCCGTCATCGAGCCTCCGTGAGAGAGTACAGCAAAGGGGTACTACGAAAATGGTCCGCGATTGTAGTCGTCAACCCCGAAGGAAGTTTCTGCGCTAGATCAAATAGTGGCCAGATTGTTCCTATGGCGAAATAGAACGGTCAAATAGGTTTTATTAGCGGGTGCCGTCTCGCCAGCAGGGAGGCCGTCAGGCCGGAGGCGGCCCGAAGAGGCTGCGCCAACTTTTCAACGAGCTAGCGTGCGAATCTCGAATTGCATGGTGTCGAGATCGCCGAGAATCCATGTGGCTGCCGGGGCGCCCAGTCCGGCGACGGTGCCGGGATTGACGAGCCAGGTCTCGCCGCCTTTGACGTTGGCTTGTGATCGGATTAGCGGCTCATGGCTGTGGCCACAGCAGACCAGATCGTAGTCACCGGTGCAGGCCATGCCGTGGCCGTAGTGGGGGTAGTGGGTCATGAAGATGCGTTTGCCGCCGAGGGGAAACGAGGCATCGCGGCCATGGTAGGTAAACTGGCCGTCGGAATTGCAGGCGACGCGGGCGAGCGAGACGATATCGCCGAGATTGTTGCCATGGACTAGATGAATCGGCAACTGGAACTTGAGCGAGGCCTTGAGGGTGTTGGTGCCGATCAGGTCGCCGCAATGGATGACGGCGGCGGCGCCTTCGGCCTGGGCAGTGGCGATGGCCTCGGCGAGCATGGGGCCACGGTCGTGGCTGTCGGAAACGATGCAGATTTTCATGGGATCTCTAAATAATGATGGGGGCGTGGTATTCCTCGCCGTCGTTGGCTTTGCTAAAGTCGACGGCGTTCAGGCCGCGCATCACGCGCATGCGTTCTTCCTCATGTTTTGCTTGGAGTTGCAGTAATTTAAGTGCGCAATCGCCGAGGTTGTCGAATTCTTTTTCGTCTGTACCGAACTGTTCGGCATCGGTGTAGTAGAACTGACAGCGGAAACGGCTATCGCCGGTTTTGAAGATCACGAAGTGGCAGATGTTCTCCTGCCAGGTCAGGGCCGGACACATCGTCAGGTCGTCCTGGATCAGATTGAGCTGGACTTCGGCCTGAATGGTCTGGGTAGGAATTGGCTTGCCGAAGCGCTCGACCAGCGTCTGACTGACAAGGTGACGCTCGCGGGCGGTAAAGTCTGGGATGGGGCGCGGCATGGTACTGTTCCTGGCGGGACTGTTTATCGGGAAATAAAAATTACTCCCTTGTGACAAGGGCGCTTGGCTGTAAGAATATCGGGAAACACTAATAAACCGATTTTAATAAATTCGAGGGGCCGACAGAGACATGACACAACAATCCGTGCAGGAAGTCAAAAACACGACCTGCTACATGTGCGCCTGCCGCTGCGGTATCCGCGTTCACCTGCGCGACGGCGAAGTGCGCTACATCGACGGCAACCCCGACCATCCCCTGAACAAGGGCGTGATCTGCGCCAAGGGTTCGTCCGGCATCATGAAACAGTATTCGCCCGCACGCCTGACCCAGCCCCTGCGCCGCAAGGCCGGCGCCGAACGCGGTGCCGGCGAGTTCGAGCCGATTTCGTGGGAAGAGACGTTCACCATCCTCACCGAGCGGCTTGGCAAGATTCGCGCGACCGATCCGAAGAAGTTCGCCCTGTTTACCGGTCGCGATCAGATGCAGGCGCTCACCGGCATGTTCGCGCGCCAGTTCGGCACGCCCAACTACGCGGCGCACGGCGGCTTTTGCTCGGTGAACATGGCGGCGGGCATGATCTACACCATCGGCGGCTCGTTCTGGGAGTTCGGCGGGCCGGACCTCGACCGCGCCAAGCTGTTTGTGATGATCGGTACGGCCGAGGATCATCACTCCAACCCGATGAAAATGGCGCTGGCCAAGTTCAAGCGCGATGGTGGCCGTTTTGTTTCGATCAACCCGGTGCGAACCGGTTACTCGGCGATTGCCGACGAATGGGTGCCGATTCGTCCCGGTACTGACGGCGCGTTTTTGCTTGCGGTGATTCACGAGATCATCTTGAAAGGACTCTACGACCGCGAGTTTCTCGTGCAGTATTCCAATGCCGGCGAACTGGTGAACTGCAACGAGGCGAGCGACGAGTTCGGCATGTTCCTGCGCACCGAGGTGCCGGCGGAAGAGGCCTGCTACGATCCGCAGGATAAGCTGTGGTGGGATCGCAAGCGCAACAAGGCGGTGGTGACGCATACCGAGGGTGCCGATCCTTTCTTGCTGGGCGAGTTCAAGATGCGCGACGGCACGCCGGTCAAGCCATCGTTCCAGTTGCTGTACGAACGTGTCAAGGACTACACGCCGGAGTGGGCCGAGGGGGTGACCGGCATTCCCGCTGACACGATTCGCCGCCTCGCCTATGAAATGGGCGTTACGGCGCGCGATCAGCGCATTGAACTGCCGATTGCCTGGACGGATAGCTGGGGCAAGGAACATGACACCGTCACCGGCAACCCCGTCGCTTTCCACGCCATGCGCGGCTTGGCGGCCCATTCCAACGGCTTCCAGAGCATCCGTGCGCTGGCCATCCTGATGTCCCTGCTGGGTACGATTGATCGCCCCGGCGGTTTCCGCCACAAGGTGCCCTTCCCGCGGCCGATTCCGCCTTGTGCCCGGCCGCCCAATCACCCCAACGCCGTGCAGCCCAACAAGCCGCTCGATGGTATGGCGCTCGGCTGGCCGGCCGATCCCGACGACTTGTTCGTCGACGCGGACGGCGGCCCGGTGCGCCTCGACAAGGGCTTTTCCTGGGAATATCCGTTGTCGGTGCATGGCCTGATGCACAACGCCATTACAAATGCCTGGCGCGGCGACCCGTACAAGATCGACACGCTGCTGATCTTCATGGCCAACATGGCGTGGAACTCGACGATGAATGCCGTCGAGGTGCGCAAAATGCTCAACGACAAAGAAGAGAACGGGGAATACAAGATCCCGTTCATCGTCGTCGCCGACGCCTTCCAATCCGAGATGACGGCCTTTGCCGATTTGATCCTGCCCGACACGACCTATCTCGAGCGCCACGACGTCATGTCGCTGCTCGACCGGCCGATCTCGGAGTTCGACGGCCCGGTCGACTCAGTGCGCATTCCCGTGCTGCCGCCGACCGGCCAGTGCAAGCCCTTCCAGGAAGTGCTGATCGAACTCGGCTCGCGCCTGAAGCTCCCGGCCTTTACGACCAAGGATGGCCAGCGCAAGTATCGCGACTACCCCGACTTCATCGTTAACTACGAGACCGAGCCGGGCTCCGGCATCGGCTTCCTCGCCGGCTGGCGCGGCAAAGGCGGCGAGAAGTCGCTGCGCGGCGAGCCGAATCCGAACCAGTGGGAGATGTACGCGAAGAACAACTGCGTCTTCCACCACGAACTACCGAAGAGCTACCAGTACATGCGCAACTGGAACCAGGGTTATCTGGAGTGGAGCCAGCGCAACCGCATCACGCGTTACGCCGAGCCGATCCTGATCAACATCTACTCGGAAGTGCTGATGCGTTTCCGCCAGGCTGCGCAGGGCAAGGGCTTCTCGCGCAAGCCGCCGGCCCATCTGGCCAAGCGCGTTGAAACCTTCTTTGATCCGCTGCCCTTCTATTACGACACGCTGGAGGCGCAAGTCAGCGACAAGCACAAATACCCGCTCGCCGCGATCACCCAGCGGCCGATGGCGATGTATCACTCCTGGGATTCGCAGAATGCCTGGCTACGGCAGATCCACGCCTACAACCTGCTTTATGTGAATACGCAGACGGCGCGTGTCGCCGGCATCGAGGACAACGACTGGATCTGGGTTGAATCGCAATGGGGCAAGGTGAAATGCATGGCCAAGCACTCCGAGGCGGTGGAGCCGGGCACGGTATGGACCTGGAACGCCATCGGCAAGGCGGCGGGTGCCTGGGGCCTGACACCGGATGCCAACGAGTCAAAGCAGGGCTTCCTGCTCAATCACCTGATCTCCGAGGAACTGCCCGCTTGCGAGCGCGGCGTCGATCGCCGCGTGTCGAACTCCGATCCGATCACCGGCCAGGCCGCGTGGTACGACGTGCGGGTACGCATTTACAAGGCCGATGAAAAAGTCGGCGCTGGCGAGACGGCAACGGAACCCCAATTCCCGCCGCTCAAGCCTTATCCGGGGCAGGTCGAACCAAAATCGGTCTGGAACTACTTTGCCGGTAAAGGAGGCAAGAAATGACACAGCTTGCCCTCGTCATTGATCTTAACGTTTGCGTTGGCTGCCATGCCTGCGTGACCAATTGCAAGGAGTGGAACACCTCAGGCGAGGCCGGCCCGATGGTTGACCAGAACCCTTACGGCAAGGACCCGACCGGTACCTTCTTCAATCGTGTGCAGACCTTCGAGGTGGGCGAGTTTCCGAACACGGAAACGGTGCACTTCCCCAAATCCTGCCTGCATTGCGAAGACCCACCGTGCGTGCCGGTCTGCCCGACAGGGGCGTCCTACAAGCGCAAGGAGGACGGCATTGTCCTCGTCGACTACGACAAGTGCATCGGTTGCAAGTATTGCTCGTGGGCTTGTCCCTACGGTGCGCGCGAGATTGACGAACAGCAGAAGGTGATGAAGAAATGCACCCTCTGCGTCGACCGTATCTACGACACGACGATGACGGCCGAGGAGCGCCGCCCCGCCTGTGTGCGTGCGTGCCCGACCAGCGCCCGCCTGTTTGGTGATATTCACGATCCTGATTCCGAGGTGTCGAAGGCGATCCGCGAAAGCGGTGGCTACCCGCTGATGCCCGAGTGGGGCACCAATCCGGCCAACCACTACCTGCCACGGCGCAAGACCAAGCTGCGTATTCGTGAGGACGAACTCGAGCGCGCCGACAACCCGCTCAAGATTGATTCGCAACTGCCCAAACCGGGCAAGGCCGAGCCTTCGCTCGACGACGTGACGAGCTGGTAAGGAGATAAATCAAATGCATCCCGCTTTTTCTGTCGTTTTTCTCACCACGCTGATCGGCGCCGGGCAGGGCCTGTTTCTCGCCTTGTTCACCGTCGAGTCCTATGCGGCCTTTGGTTTGTTGCCGGCGCAGTCGAGTAGCTTCTATGCCATCGGTAGTGCCATTGCCATGATCTTGCTGGTGCTTGGCCTGTTTGCTTCTTTCTTTCACCTCGGTCGCCCCGAGCGTGCTTGGCGTGCAGCGACGAAGTGGCGCACTTCCTGGCTGTCGCGCGAGGTGATCGTGCTGCCGGCGTTCATGGGCACGGTATTTCTTTATGGCATGGCCCACTGGCTGGAGATCAATCCCGTCCTGGCGGAGCTGCCCAGCGGTGCCCCGATCAATATCACTGCCGTGTTGGGCACGCTTGGCACCGTGCTCGCCTTTGCCCTCTACATCTGCACGGCGATGATCTACGCCTGCTTGCGCTTCCTGCGCGAATGGCATACGCCGCTGACGGTCATCAATTACATCCTGCTCGGTGGGGCTTCCGGTTTCAGCTTGTCCGCCGCGCTGGCCGTGGTTGAGGCGCCGGATGTCATGCCGCTGTTGGCGAGTTGGGCACTCATCATTACGGCGCTGGGCTTGATCGGCCGAGCGGCGACGCTGATTCGCAATGCGCGCCTCAAGCCGAAATCAACCTTGCAGACCGCCATTGGCATCAAGCATCCCAAGATTGTCCAGACGACACAGGGCATGATGGGCGGCGCGTTCAACACCCGCGAGTTTTTTCATGGACAAAGCGTGGGCCTGCTGCGCTCGTTGAAGTGGGGGTTCCTGCTGACTGCCTTCGTGATTCCTCTGGGTTTGCTCAGCCTGGGCTTGTCTCAGGCGGCAGGCGGGATGTTGCTGCTGGCGTTCGTCGTCCAGTACCTGGGCTTGCTGGCCGAGCGCTGGTTCTTCTTTGCCCAAGCCAATCATCCGCAGAACCTGTATTACCAGTCAGTCGCTTGATCATGCGCAATCGAATCGACGGGACTTTGGTATAAGTTTTAGAATTTGCCGCATAATTGAATGCGGCTTATGATGTTGCACCGTTTTGACCCACATCCACTTACTGGAGGAACATAATGAATTTCGACAAAGAACTCGATGCGCGTGGCCTGAACTGCCCGTTGCCCATTCTGCGCGCTAAAAAAGCCCTGGGCGAAATGACCAGCAGCCAAGTGCTGCGCATCATCGCTACCGATCCAGGTTCCGTGAAGGATTTTGCGGCCTTTGCCAAGCAGACTGGCAATGAGTTGCTGTCAAGCGCCGAGAACAACAAGGAATTCGAGTTCTACATCAAGCGCAAGTAATACCAAAAGTCGGCGCTGGCAGGACGGCGCTTGCAACATCGAAGGGCGCCGGGGGCGTCCTTTGTCTTTACTAATACTGGCATTAGAAAAATTGCCTCGATGCTGCACTGCGATGTGCGGCATCATCCGTTTTCGCACGCTGAGGAGGATGCATGAGTACCAACCCAGAAATGGAAGCATTGATCGCGCAGAAGCTCGACGAGCTCCTGCCCCAAAAACTAGAGGCTCTGTTGCAGGAACGTGAGGAGTCGAAGACACCTTCGATGACCATCATCGCCACCAAGGGCACCCTAGACTGGGGTTATCCCCCCTTCATCCTCGCTTCCACCGCTGCCGCGCTCGGTTGGGACGTTACCGTTTTCTTCACCTTCTACGGCCTGCAATTGGTCAAGAAGGATATTTCCGACCTCAAGGTCAGCCCGCTGGGCAACCCCGGCATGCCGATGAAAATGCCGTTCGGTCCCGACTGGTTCAAGAGCATCAACTGGAACATTCCGAACGTTGTACAGGCCAACATCCCTGGCTTCGAGGCAGTAGCGACTGGCCTGATGCAGCAGACCATCAAGAACAACGGCGTGGCAGGTCTCGCCGAATTGCGCGAACTGTCGCAGGAAGCCGGCGTCAAGTTCGTCGTCTGCCAGATGACCGTCGAGCTGTTCGGTTTCGATCATGCCGATTTCATCGATGGCATGGACTATGTCGGCGCTGCCTCCTTCCTGCCAGTGGCGCAGAAGGCGGAAGTCAATCTGTTTATCTGATCTGTCGTATTGCTGCAACGTTTCTGAAATACCGGATGGTTGTAAGTCAAAGAAGCGTTGTCGGCTATTCGTGAAGCACCCTAGAGTGCATCCAATTGCAGTAGTAGGTTAGAAAATTTACCCAATCATTTGAATTTAAACCCATCATGGGGAGCTATGAAACTGAAGAAACTCGCCGTACTCATCGCCGCCGCAGGTCTTTCCACCTCGGCTTTTGCTACCAACGGTTATTTCTCGCACGGCTATGGCATCAAGGCCAAGTCGATGGGCGGTGTGGGCATCGCACTGCCGCAGGATGCAATGGCTGCTGCGACCAACCCGGCGGGTATTTCGTTCGTTGGGACACGTGTTGATTTTGGTGCTGACCTGTTTAATCCCAATCGTTCTTCAAAGTGGGTGAGTACTAATGGTGGTAACCCTTATGGTGTAGTAACTGCAGGCCGTGAATACGAAAGTGGTAATAGCCTCTTCGTGGTACCTGAGTTTGGTTACAACCGCATGTTGAGTAAGGACTTGGCGGTTGGCGTGGTTGTGTTTGGTAACGGCGGCATGAACACGGATTATGGCCAGATAGTGATTGCTAACGCTAGCAGCAATACT
>Ga0247844_1008573_pt1 | contig 11032 bp, 6 predicted proteins | sample LaCtaG_FD_192421 | JGI IMG/M metagenome (GOLD analysis project Ga0247844, IMG submission 192421) | Freshwater microbial communities from meromictic Lake La Cruz, Castile-La Mancha, Spain - LaCruzMarch201714.5m_1 | ecosystem: Environmental > Aquatic > Freshwater > Lake | place: Spain: Castile-La...
GACGGTCCAATAAGTGCATTTGCATAAGGCGTCCCAGCCGATGAATTTTCACCACCCCCGCCAACAACATGCGTTTCAGCAAGATTAGGCACACCATAAGTACTGTACCCATAATAGCCAACAGTACTCGCCGCAGAAAGAAGTGCAGGAATCCCATTGTCTTTACAAAAAACTTGTTGAGCCTGTAAATTTAAGCTATCTTCAAGCTTAATAAATGGTGAATATTCTGTTTCATTGATAAAGAGTTGTGGTAAAAAAGCTTGGAAAATACTGCCATCCCACGTCATCAATATATTAGTATTTGCTCCTCCGAGTGTATATGGAGTAAAAGTTCTTGTCATATTGCTAAAAGCAGTCACTGGTACACTATAACCAGAAGGTAAGTCCTTAGTAGTTAATATTGCCCAAATCACAGATGAACGGGTTTCATTGTACGTTCTATCGATATAGTAGTTCATAACCTGCTTATTATTATAATCATATCCAGCCATTAGTAACCCTTTTTGTGGTGAGTAGAGTTGTGACCAGCCTGTTGTTTCACTGTTAAGAATTTGTGAACCAAGCTTTACAATTTCCTTAGACTCACTGTCGTTATATTGAGCCATCCCACCAATCACAGCTGCTAAACCAAATGCCATATTACCGTTGTCTACACTTGAGACTCCACCATAACCATTAGGAGCTATTTGTCCATTAGGCATGATTTGATACCAATTGAAAAGTCCATTCCAACCTAGCGTATCTTGAATTTTAATTAAAGAGTTTAACGTTTTTATCATCCTAACCTTTGCCTGTGCAGGTGTCATTACTGTATTTGGAATCTCATTTTTAGCAACAGCCATTAATACATCAAGATAGAGTCCCGCTTCAGTTGGGTTAAAAAACTTCCCTGTATTTGTAATTTGAGTCAAACTGCTATCAAGAGTAATATGATCATAGGGTAAATTGGTAATAGGATCAACTCCCACGCCATACTTAAAGTACTGAATATTATTATTAAGTATTTCAGAATAACTCATTTTATAAAGGTTTTTAGAACTCACTTGCACAGTCGGTGCATTAGTAGCCGCTAACAAAGTTGTTGAAAGTGCAATGGCTGCACCTATCACTAATATATTTTTCATATCATCCTCTTTTCAAAATTGAAGTAGGCACAAAAGTGCCTACCATATCATTATAATGTTTGTTTGTAAACGGGTTGATCATCAATTGTCTTATAAATAGAGTGAATCTTTGCATCCCAATTATGAGAATTAATGTAGGTTTGAATGTTACTGCTATCAAAATTTCCAAGCATTCCAAGGATCAACATCCCTTGATCTAGGGTAATGAGTGTATTGGCTACCTGACCTTGAGGATTAATGGCATCAGAGAATCCGTATTTTGTAACAATCTGTGGATATTTTTGTGCTAGTGTTTGCAACATCGTGATACTTTGAGCATTATCAACTGTACCGAGCAGTCCATCTGCATAAGGTGTTCCAGTTCCTGTCGCTGGTGCATTTCCAAAAAGGACCACACCCTCAGCTGTCTTTGGCACACCATAAGCATTGTATCCATTATCCACACTGCTTGAGGCTGACTCTAACGCTGCCCCACCAGATGCTTGCATGTACTCTTGCTGGGCTTGAAGAAGGTAGGCGTCTTGCTGCTTTATGAGTGTTGAGTAACGTGTTTCATTTAAGAAAAGCGCAGGTAAATAAGCTTGGAAAAACCCACCATCCCATGTCATAAGTAGCTGCACTTGCTTTCCACCGAGTGTATATGATGTATAATTTCTACCCTCATTGGTAAACGCTGACACAGGCACTTGCTGATCTGGTGCAAGGTTTTGAGTGGCACAAATGGCATATACAATGGCGGTTCTAGGCTCATTATAGGTTCTATCTAAGTAATAATGTTGGATATACTGTTTGTTATTGTAGTCATATCCTCCAGACATAAGCCCAACACTTGGGAAATAGAGCTGGCTCCATCCTGTTGTCTCATTATTGATAATATTTTGAGCTAAACTGACAATTTGTTTAGACTGTGCATCTTTATACTGTGACATACCACCAACAATTCCTGCAAGAGACCATACAAGGTTTCCATTATCAACGGTTGATACGCCCCCGTATGAATTTGATGTAATCTGACCATTTGGTAAAATTTGATACCAGTTAAAGAGTCCATTCCAAGAAAGGGTTTGCTGAATTGTAGTCATCTCTTGCAACGTTTTAATCATGCGCACTTTAGCTTGATTTTGAGTAATCATAGTGTTTGGAATTTTCCCTTGAACAATGGCTTGCATGATATTCAAATAAAGTCCTAATTCTGTTGGGTTAAAATACTTGGCTTGAGTTAATATTTTCGTATTACTGCTATCAAGCGTAATATGATCATACGGTAGGTTAAGTTTTGGGTCAATTCCTACACCATATTGAAAATACGCTAAATTATTTTGAAGCATTTGACTTTTTGTCATCACTTTTGTTGTAGGTGCGCCACTTGTGGTTGTAGCTGCGAAACTGCTTGCAACGATGGCTGCTGCTGCACCTAAAATTGCTAATTTTTTCATTGATAGACTCCTTAAAAATTTTAATATTTAATTTTTTTATATAATTCTTACTTTTTCCCATCTACGGCTTTTAATATACCATAGTCCTAAAACCATTGCAAATATCCAACTCACACCAATTCCAAGCACTATTCCAGAATACCCTAGAAATATCGAGAAAATAATCGCACAGGGAAGTCTTCCTCCCCACGTTGCAATGGCAGAAATCACCATTGAAGCTTTCGTATCACCCACAGCATTAAGAAAACTCATAAATACCATGAATACAGTTAAAAACAGATAGAAGATCGATATGATGCGAATATACTGAGTTCCAATTGCTATAACGACCTTTGAAGTGACAAAAATCATACACAGGTACGGTGCAAAAATAAACCCTAGCACAGAGGCTATTAATGTCAATATTACGCCTAATCTCATTCCATGATGCAGTGCTACCAGTACACGCTTATCTTTTTTTGCCCCACGGTTTTGACCAACAATAACCCCCATTGCACCACCAACATTATTCCCTAACAGAAGCAATATGCTATCAATTCTTGATCCAATCCCATATGCTGCTACCACATCTACACCAAAATGGTTCACTACAATTTGAGTCGCTGCCATTCCAAAACTAAAAAATAGTGTATCTAGTATATTGGGAAATCCTACAATAAAAAGTTTTTTACTTATGGTTAGCGAAAGGTCTTGAAATCGAATTTTCACTTCAAATTGACTTTTTTTCTTAAAAATAATGATACCGTACACTGTTGCTACACACACGGAAGCAAATGTTGCTAAAATAGCACCACTAATCCCCCACCAATGGATAAATATTGGGTCTAAACAGAAGTTACCAATAAGTCCAATAATGGTGAATCTGATGGGAGTTTTAGCGTCCCCTGCTGTTCTAAACAGTATTATTATCAAGAAATTTATGTAAAATACAAATATGATATAGCTATAAAGTCGAAGAAGTAGCAGAGTTTGTGGCCATATAGGATATGGCGCTTGTATGAGGTAAAGAATATCCTTATCAAAAATTTGAACAGTTCCAATGAGTATTATGCTCAAAACTACCGTAATAACACTCATATTGGTAACCACATCACTAATTTTTTTATACTCTTTAGCACCAAAATACTGTGCAATGAGAATAGAGCCCCCTGTAATTAAACCAATCAGTACAATCATAAATATTTGCCATACCGTTTGTGCAATGCTCATGGCTGCAAAAGCGTCTTTTCCTACAAGCCTACCTAACCAAAAAGAGTCAATCAGCCCTGTTCCCATACTGATAACACTCGTTAATACAAATGAGAGTGTCAAACCCCTTAAATTCTTTTTAATGCTCCCTTTTGTTAAATCCTTCATAATCCCACCTGACGGATGACGTTTTCATTTCATCTTTATTCATAGACTATGTTCAACAAGATTGGTATTTTTGAATTTGAAACGTCCTTGAGATTTTACGTAAAGCGGAAGACGAAATTGAGCTTAGAAGTTGAGCACTGTTTGAGCGAATGCGAGTTTGCGAAACATCTTAGCAAAATGAGCCTGGAGTAGTAAAATCTCAGTAGACTTGATTTTTGGTTACTTTTGATCAAGCAAAAGTAACGTAAAAAACGAACTTTTCTTTTTCCAACACCTATTATCTTAAACATAGCCTTTTCTTAAAATTCCTTTAAAAAGTGCGAAGAAGTTTTTCAACTTCTTCGCAAATATTTTCTCCCTATACTAAACTAGCACCAAATATGAATTGTGTTGGTTTCTGTTCTTGAAAGTTTTCCATAAAATTCACTCTTATCAAGAACGATACCCCCTTCACGGTAAAGGTTAAAACTGTTCTCTCCTTTAGAAATCATTTCCCCATTGATCTCCATTTTCGATACAACAGATTTTTCACCCACGACATGATAGTGCAGATCCACTGGATACCCCTCTAATAAAGTATTTACATGCAGTCCGTTAAGCTCTGTTGAAAGAATAGGGTCTACAATCACTTGATCAAAATAGTTTTTGAATCCTAGAATATTTCTGATAAATTGTCCCACATATATTCCTGGTCCACTTGAGTAAACTCTCCATCCACCATCAACTTGAACATCCCCTGTTTTCACCTTGTCGTACTCGGCATTTGCATCCCAACGGTTCAAAAACGCAGCGTCAGAACTTGAATAGTAACAGTTTGATTGACGTGTATTGGCATTTTTCACTGAATCTTGATTCAATATTGGGTTAATGGCCTTAAGTCCATCATAGGCTCTCTTCTTCTCACCGATGGCACATGACGCCTCAATATAACGTAGGTGGGCATGAACATATTGCAGTCCAATCTCACGGCTAAATGCTGCTGCAAACTCAGCACGTTTAAAGAAGGTATTCGCTCCACCTTTATATTCAGGTGTTTCGCTCATAAGTCTTGCTCCATCAGGCGCTAAAAGCTCTCTTTCGATGATGTCGAAGTAACGGGCTTGCTGCTCTTTTGTATAAAATTGACAAATCATTCCACGTGTTAAAGGAAGTAAGCTGTAACGAATATTCGTTGCCTTATCCTCTTCATGGATGATATGCATAGGAACATTGCCCTCTTGCATCAAGGTAAATCCAACCGATACTCCATTATTCATCATATATTTTTGATAGTCCGCTTGAATGGCTTTACAAAATGCCTTCATATCTGACCCTTCTGTCACTTTTCCAAAACGGTTAAGTACTTCAGAAAACTGAGTTAAAGTATGATACGAAAGAAGTGGTGTCCATCCAGAGATCATTTTCTTTCTATACTCGCTCTTTGCTGGTTGCAAACTGTCGTTCCAATCTCCATCTCCATATGATACTAAAGAGGTTCCCGGAATGCTACACTCTTGAATGAGCTTTACTGCGTGCATTGCATGCTCTAAAATCGTAGCCGTTTTCTCAACAGGTTGACGCGTATGTGCATCTGTATACCCTACCACTTCAGAAAGTATTGAGAAATCATTACTTGCTTCAATATAATCACACAGAGCTTTTACAGGCCAAAACTTGACATCCCCATGGCTCTCCTCTTGTTCAAATCCAACATACTCATCAAACATGAACCATTGAGGCCAATCCCCAGTTTGTAGGTATTGGTGCTCAAACACTTTTTTCAAGAAATACTTTACAGGTTCAAACTCCTTAAGTGCGATAAAGAATTCTAGTGGCCCTTGGCACACATCACGCACACCCCAAGCCGCTCCTGTATACTGCTCTAACCCTCTTGGTACTAAGAAGTGTACAAGGGCATTATGCACAAACCATGGTAAAATTTCAAAAATTTTGTCTTCTTTTAACCAACTGTTAGAGTTTACTTTTTTCATTAAACTCTCATAAAAGCGCTCTTGATTATAAATAGCCTCTTCAAAAGTTTCAAAAATCAGTGGTTTAGCCGTTTCATCAACACGGTTAAATGTGATCAATAGAAGGTTAGTTGCTGCTGATTCAAACCCGATGTATGGATATTTCCCACCTTTGTTACAGTGAGCATAGTTTAAAACAGAACCCACCGCTTTTGCCTCTATACCTTGCTCGGATTTAATATTCATGACAAACGTTGAGTTAGGATGTTTCCCCGCAAACATAGTCTCAGCATCAGGCTTCACAATTACCTCAACACCTGATGATTGAAGTGACATAATATCACATGTTCCTGCAATTCCAAATTTAGTGGTTACAAATAGCTCAAGAGGATTTCCAACCACTTCAACCGTTGTATTACATTGGTCCGATTTAATGGCAACCCAAGTTGTTACCACAATCATGCGACCCTCTAATTGATAATACCATTTTGAGAAGTTAATTCCCATCTCAAAAGCTGATGGCATATTCAGCTGTTTCCAGATTCCATCAAGCTTTGCAAACACTCTTTGTCCATCAAACTTAAATAAATTGAGCATTGAACGTGAGTTTGAAAGCACTCTGTTCAGTGATGTATTTCCAAAAGTCAGGTGTGAGTTAAACATCCCTGTCATATACATGGTTGCAGCTGCCATGGTCGGTGTAGGAACTAAAGATTCACTTGAGCGAATCAAATGACCATGAGTTCTTTCACTAAAAAGCTCTTTATGTGCCGTAACTACATGACTGTTTTTATTACAGAAAAATGATGCCAATTTTCCTTCTAACATCTCTTCATGACGACGATTGCTACCAAACAGTGAATCGATATCAGAAGTCTGCAACTCACATCCATTCAAAAGTTCAAACTTCGGTACAAATTTAGTAGGCAGTTTTGCCCCAAGTTTCGCTGGTGTTAGTGACTTAAATGTTGACTGAATAGAAACAATGTCCTGTTCGCTATGGTAAGTTTCTCCTAATGCATGTTCTACTTCAAAATGAGCAAAGAAATTGCACTCAACTGAATCAGAATTAAGGGTAAAACTTTTTGACTGCAACGCAGAAAGTGTAAACTCATACTGTCTTACGCGACTATTCCAAGTTTTTTGAGTTAATGCTTCTGGAACTCCTGTAAACTTATAGGCATTTTGATAAAAATCAAATCCATCTGTTAAATACCCAACGGCACCAGAAAGACATCCTGTAATCATAACAGGGTTAGCTTTTTTAGAATCAACATCTCTCTGTGCATTTTGTCTTGTATAAAGAACGGGTCCAAGTGTTGAGTCAAACATGCTCATATCCACATACTGACTATTGTACGCCTCATTGGTTTCTAATGCCCCTTGAGAAGCCATCCCGATATCTTGTGTACAGATAAAATCCACTGTAATATCCTTACCTGTTGAATTTTTAGCCACAACAGAGTAGAACCATGTATTGCTAGAATCGGCTAAACGAATCGTAGTGGTAAACTCCACACCTTGAATGGTCGTTACAATAGCCATTCCGCCTGGAACACTGTAAGATGTACTCTCTACACCATGTCCAAAAAGTGGATAGTTTACAACTTTATCACCTTGGATAAATCTCACATAAAGTTTAGTTACCCCTTCATTGAGTTTATCAATTGCAAATTGGTTCAGCATTAACTCTTTATAAAATATTCTTGAAACTTCTCCTGATGGTAGTACCTCTAATTTTATGCCTGTTTGATTTTCAAAAATATGTTTCTTACTCATTGATTTTCCTTTCGTATTGCATTCAATATTATGAAATATACACCCTCCAACTCCCCCTATAAGGTGGAGAGTTTGGAGTTCCCCTCCTAAACTAGGAGGGGCTAGGGGTGGTAGTTTTTTAGGCTTATTTTAAATATTGAGTAGGAACTACCCTACTCAATTTTTTTTATTAGTTTGCAGCTCCCGAAGTGCTAATCGTAGCACTTCCTGATAGCTGATTCATACCTGCTTGAGCTGTTGTAGCTTGCTTGTTATATGGAAACGAGTTATAAAGTAAATTATACGTTTGATATGCTAATGCATTATCTCCCTGTGCTTGATATTGCTGAGCAACATGAAGCAGTATTTGTGGTAAATAATCGTTATCCACTTGATAATACGTATTGTAAAGTGCCATAGCATCTTGAGTCGTTAATTTAGTGTTGATAATATCATTTGCCATTTTTTGAGCTTTATAAAATACTGGCGGCTTTGGCCATGCCGTTGTGGATTGATATGCATTTACTACCTGCTCAAATCCCCCAGTAAAGATGTACCCTTCTGGATTATTTGCAAATGTTTTCTCGCCTTTAAGGGCTACAGCATAATTTCCAGAACTATAGTTACTCATAGCCTGTTTATAGTATTTATTAGCGAGGACATCAATTTGAATCCATCCCACTAAATAAGCAATAATTGCAATTATGATAATCACAAGAGTGATCATTAAACTTTTTTTCAATGCGCCTCCTATTTTAAACCTACATTAGAGAATGCTCTCATAATTTGTTTTTGACATATCATATACAATACTACTATCGGTACAGTAACAATAGTAAATGCAGCCCATAATGCTTGAGTATACTGTCCTGGTATTTGTTGATTAAAATTAAATACCGCTAACTGCACTGTCATCATTGAAGGACTTCTTAAATAAAGTAGAGGATTTTGGAAATCATTCCACGTACCAATAAATGTGAATATCCCAATGGTAGTGAGTACAGGAATACTCATAGGTAGAACAATTTTAATAAATATCTGCCAATCACTTGCCCCATCAAGTTTTGCTGCCTCCATATAGGCTTTATCAATACTTTCTAAAAACTTCACAACAAGGAAAATATTAAATGCACTCACACACCCAGGAATAATGAGTGGTAAATAGGTGTTAATCCAACCCCAGTGATACATCATAGTATAGTTAGGAATCATGAATAAAATACCTGGAATCGCCATCGTTGAAATAATTATAGCTAAAAGCTTGCCTCTTCCTGGAAGTTCTGTTTTAGTCAGTCCAAATGCAACCATCGCTGCAAAGAAAACATTTAAAAAAGTACAACACACTGCAACAAAAACTGAATTACCTATTAGTCTAAGCATATTGAGTTTAGTAAAAACCATTTCGTATCCCTGTAGGTTGATTCCATGAGGAAACCCAAAAGGAGAGTTAACTATCTCTGCCCCAGTTTTAATAGAGTTGATAATCATCAGATAAAATGGGTAGATCATTATAATGGCAACAAGCCCAAGAATGATATAGATAATAATCGAAGTTAAGTTACTACGTTTTTTCATCTTAATTTCCCCCCTTTGATGTGAATTTAAATGCAAGTCTTGTTGCTACTAATATAATGATTGCAAGGAAAAGCCCTGTGGCACACGCTTGTCCCATCTGCATTAATTGAAATCCCTGTTTATATATCAAGGTATAAGGAACATATGCTGAATTGAATGGTCCCCCTTGAACTTGATATATCATAAACATCGGGGTAAATACTGTGAATGCACCAATAATTGACATAATAAAATTAAATGTGATTTGTGGCTTAATAGAAGGCAGTGTTATTTTGAAAAATCTCTGCCACCAACCTGCACCATCTAAATGAGCTGCCTCAATAATGGATTTATCAATACCAGACATTCCAGCCAAGTTAATGAGAAGTTGTCCCCCAAATCCTGACCATGTCATAAACACCGCTAAAACAGGCATAGGAAGCCATTTAGCATTTTCCCACGAAATGGGCCCGTGTAATAGATGCATCTTTAGAAGTGTAACCTGTACAATTCCTGTTGGGTCTACCACTTGTTGATAAACAAGTAACATCGAAACAGCACCAGTTAACGCTGGAAGGTAGTAAACAGTTCTAAAGAATCCCCCAAACTTCTTTACTTCCATAATCAGAGCTGCAAACACTAAGGCAATGACCATGGATAGAACAATATAGATAATTTGATTGTACAAAGCATTAAAAATTGAGTGCCAGAATAATGTTGAAGTAGCAACTGCAATCCAGTTTGTTAGCCCAACAAAGGTATTTTGATCAGGCTGTAATAAGTTTACCCCCATAAAACTATATTTAATAGCGAGGTAAAGAGGAAAAATGGTAAATACACAAAAAATGATAACCCAAGGAGATACAAAAAACATTCCCCATTTAGCACTAGACGATAGTGACTTTTTTTTCATTATTTTCTCCTATACTATTGATTTTCTTTAAAAACTGCTATACTCTTCGCAGCTGCATCATTGATACCTTGCTGAGGCGTCATATCCTTAGTTACCACAACATGTGAAATCATATTGCAAACGATTCCTTGGATATCATCCGCTTCAGGAACATCTAAAGGAAGTATTCCATGAGCCATTTGGTCTACAAAGGGCTTGAACTCTGCCGTTTGAAAAAATGGATTCTTTTGCACTGATGGCATGGTTGGAATTAACTCTTGATTTTCACAAAGCCCTAATTCGTATTGAGGTTGCATCATAAATTTTATAAATTCCCACGATATTGCATCTTGAGCAGCTGTAGTATGAAACTCCATAATGGCTTTTCCATTTAGTGATGACCAACTTGTATCACCCGCATTTAGTACAGGCATTGGTGCAATTCCAACATCTTGTCCTACAACCATCGGTCCACCTTTAGCAAGCTTTAAGTTTTGTAGCCATCCATTTCCAAACTGTGTCCACATTCCGATATTTCTTCCAACAAACCCTTGCGACATTGATGCAGGTGCGTATTGACTCGCTTGTTGTAAAAATGTTAAAAAATCCAACATTTTTGCTTGTGGTTGATTGAAAACAATCATTGTCCCTTGTGGATTAAGAAGTCCTACACCATTATTCATGGAGTAATATATCTGGTCGTACATCTCCCAAACCCAACCTCCTCCAGATAACCAATCATTTACGAAACCATTTCCATAAATTTTAGTACCATCTGCCATTGGTGGAAGTGCACTGATTTTTTTAGCATCCTCTAAATACTCTGCATACGTCACAGGTGGTTTATTTGGATCAAGTCCTGCCTCTTTGAAAAGAACTTTATTGTAAATGAGCATGTTGGTAATCATCCCCTGAGGAATATAATAGTAGTGTCCTAATTGTTTTTCCATAAATTGAGGAGAA
>Ga0247844_1008576_pt1 | contig 11030 bp, 10 predicted proteins | sample LaCtaG_FD_192421 | JGI IMG/M metagenome (GOLD analysis project Ga0247844, IMG submission 192421) | Freshwater microbial communities from meromictic Lake La Cruz, Castile-La Mancha, Spain - LaCruzMarch201714.5m_1 | ecosystem: Environmental > Aquatic > Freshwater > Lake | place: Spain: Castile-La...
TTTACAACGAGCGTAATCAAAAGTTGTTATTTCGCAATGAAGTGGAGAGAGAAATGCTTTGCCGAACTGTGTTTGATTTTTGGTAAGTACGGGACATTCTTGCAAAACAAAGCTTTCAAAATTCAAATAAAATTTACTCAGTTCGTCTTGATTTGTGATTTGCATACAAAATTTTGTTTAACATAGGTCACGATTGTTGTTTTGAAAAGCGGATTTCTGCCTTGACCCCTTTTGGGGTTCTGTTTTCAAGCGTCAAAGTTGCAGAATGTTTCTTCAACACCTCCTTGCAAAATGCTAAGCCTAGACCGGTTCCTTTACTCGCGCTGTTGGGTCTTTCACTGCTAAAAAATTTTTGAAAAAGATTTTTTTGGGCAAGATGGCTGAGTCCCACGCCTTCATCCAGTACTTGAAGCTGGACTTCTCCGCCATCACGAGCGCTCACATGAATCTCGATTTTATTTTCAGCAGGTGCAACATGGACCAATGAAAAATCAATAGCATTCTGAATGAGATTCGAAAGGCAGCGCCACATCAGAAAGCGATCTGCAAAAATGTATATTTCATTTGAGCAACTGATGTTTATGAGAATGCTGCGCTTAAGTAGGGATGCTTGAAAACTTTCCTTGAGTTCTTCTAAAAGAGTGGACAACGAAATTTTTTCTAACTTCATGCTTCGTGAACTCTTTTCAACGCTGCTGAGCTCTAGCATATTGTCTACGATTTCTTTTAATCGAATGGATTCACTCACTATATTTGCAGCAAAGCGATTGCGTGTCTCAATCGCCAAAGAAGGATTTGACACGAGTTCAGCAGCACCTATGATTGCTGTCAAAGGACTTTTGATTTCGTGAGTTAAATTTGTCACATAGTTTTCGACGTATTCTTTGGAATCAAGTTTTGCCTTCATTTTTTGAAGACTCAATCCAAGTTCTCGGCTTTCAAGACTATCCATTTTTGGCAAAGGTTCTTCTTCGAAAGTACCAAGTTTGAGTGACCAGTTTTTGAGTTGCTCTAGATTTCGACTAATCATCCAAGCCAATGCAAGCGTAAGGAGTAATGCAATACCCAAAACTTGCGAGACACCAATCAAAAGTCGTTTCCTTGCAAGCAGCATAAACGAATGAAAACTGGAGAGAGATTTTCCTACCGTCAAAGTCCCCAGCATGGTTCCCGTGGAAGACAAAATTGGAGCGGCTACAAAAAGCACCGAGCTCATCGGATTATCGGGATTGCTGCGAGTGCTTCGCGCGCCATATTGACCTTTCAAAGTGAGGTAAACGTCATTCCATTGTGAAAAGTCTTTGCCAATATTTTCTGCGCCGTCTGAATCAAAAATCACTTTACCAGCACTGTCACAAATATAAATGCGACTTTCTTGAAAGGCTTTGAGTTTTCCATGAATTTTTGCTGGAAGAATTTTTCGGTCGCCACTTTCAAATAATTTTTGGATAAGTTCTGCTTGAAGGACATCACTTTTAAGGGCCACTTTGCTGATCAGGTGAACAAGAAGGTGAGATTCGTCAACCAAAGTGTCTTCCACGGCTTCCATGTATCTGGGTCGTAGTTCTTGGTCCGCAACGCGAAGCGCGTAAACCAATACACCGACAAGCAGTGTGAAAAACGCGAGAAAAATTTGATTCCGAATTTTCATAGAAATTTTATTCCAACAATGAATACCCAGTTCCACGATGCGTCACTATCAAAGTATCGGCTGCCCCAGCTTTTTTAAGTTTTGCCCGCAAAGTTTTAATGTGGGAATCCACGGTTCGATCGAGGCTCATTGAGGGGTCTTCCCAAACAAGATCCATAAGTTTTTCTCTCGTATACACTCTTCCTGGATTCTTCATCATAATTTCAAGAATTTTAAATTCGTATCGAGAGAGTGGTACTTCATCGCCTTGGCAAAGACACTTGAGTTTTTCAGAATCTAATTCTAATCCCCGATGAGTTAATGGTCCCTCGACCTTCACTTGACTCCGACGAAGTATGGCTTGTATGCGCAGAAAAAGCTCGTGCTGCGAAAAGGGCTTGGCGAGAAAGTCATCCGCTCCAAATTCAAAAGCCACAATTCGATCGCTTTCGCTGGCTCTAGCCGTTAAAAAAAGCACAGGTGTTTGACAAAAACTGCGTAGTTCCTTGCACACGCTAAAGCCGCTCAAATCAGGTAGGCCCACATCCAAAATGATGAGATCAAAATTTTGCTTTTGAATTTCTGCGAGTGCGGCATTACCCAGTGAGCACCAACTTACCTTGAACTTGTGAAGCTCAAGGTAAGTTTGGATAGTTTCTGCGATACTGCGTTCGTCTTCTACCAGTAAAATTTTGGTCATTGGTGGGAAGAGTTTAAACTGAAACTTCATTTTTTTCTTTCGAAAAGTGAAGATTGTTCCAATTCACATTTCGAGTGATAAGCATGATTCCTGCAAGGATACTGAAAAGAGCTAGGGAACCGAGAAGGAGGGCGTAATCTGTGGATTGTAAGAGGAAAAACAGGGTTCCATACGTTGAGCCTAGCGCTGTGGCGAAGCCTAGATTTTGTTTCCGAGTTGCTCCTATGCCTTTCAGGTAGGCCGCCATGAGCGAAATCACTCCGACCGCTGCAATGGAGTAAGATGCCAAAAAGTTAAGATGTTCAGAAAATGCAATCAGGACAATAAAAAACACACTTAGCGGTAAACTGAGAAAGATGTAGTGCATGAAGTGAAGTCTTAAGTTTCCTAGAACTTCAAACATGAAAAATACGGTCAAACAAAAGAGTGTTATAAGGAATCCATACTTCAAACTTTTCTCGCTTTGCTTGTAAATATTGACCCGATCAAAAAACTGGATCTCGATTTTCTGAGTGGCCAAAGGGTCAAAAAGACTCCATTCACTAGTGAATCCTGCTGGATGAATTTTGTAGTTTCTTGGAAGCAAACCGCCAAACGATGGACTGGGCCAATCGGAATCGACTTTAATTTGGCTTTGTCCCGAGGGGACACTTAAACCCAGGCGTTCAAAACTTTTAAAAGAAAGTTTTACTTTGATTTTGAGGATTTTTATTTCCTCTTGGTTATCAGTAAATTCCTTCAGTAAAAATTCAATTCCTTTGAGATTCCGCTTTGCCGATACTTTTTTGTCGTTGATAGAAAGTTCAAAGGCGTTCAATGATTCAGGATGAGACATGGGTATTTCGACCCTGATGTCGCTGGCATTCACTTTAATGAAATCTTTTTTATTTTTTTCAATGACGATATTTTTACTTTTCAAGCCTTCCTCAAGACTAAATTGAGCGTCCATTGAGAAATCGATGTTTTGAACGGGGATGGTGTAAATCCCTCTTTCGCGAAATTCGGAGCGGCTTTTAACATCAATTGTTCTCTCGTGCGGTAAAACGATTAAAGTTTCAGCCGCGTATTCGCTTCTTTGGCCTTTTTCGTTTTCTTGTACACGAGTTCGAGGAATTTTGACTTCAATGTTGCCTAGATCTTCTTGTGCTTCGGCCCAACCCTTGATGACGGATTGTTTTGCATCGAAAGCAAAGTTTTCTCGCTCTTCAATCAAGGAACTCGTCATGAGTCTTGGAATACCTGACAAGATCAGCAGTCCACTGATGACTAGCAGCTTGTTTCTTAAAGACTTATCGTCGCGATTGTTGTTTTTATTCATTTTAGGGCCTCCATAGATGCAGCTTATAAATCTCATGTGGAAAATGTGTGAAGTGCAGAAGAGTTCTTGATGGAATATCTTTTAGATTCCATGTTGTTAACGCATTAGGGCGTTTGGCGCTTTGTTTTTTATCGTTGTTTTTTAGAGTCGTCTTGCCGTTTTCTCTTTAACTTGTTTATCTAAGAACTTATGGCAAAACTTTATTTTCGATATGGTGCAGTGGGATCGGCAAAAACATTAAATCTTTTGGCGGTTGCCCATAATTATCGCAATCAAGGAAAAAAAGTTCTGCTTTTAAAGCCCGCGCTGGATGATCGCTTTGGCAAAGATTCCATTAAGTCCCGCAGTGGCCTAGAAAAAGAAGCCGATATTTTGGTGCACAGCAACACACGTCTGACTTCGAAAGAGTTTATAGGTCTGCATTGTATTTTGGTAGATGAAGCGCAGTTTTTAAACAAAGAGTTTATTGATCACCTTGGCGACATTGTGAGATCCTACAATATTCCTGTCATTTGCTATGGATTGCGAACCGATTTTAAGAGAGGCCTTTTTGAAGGTGCAAAACGACTCTTTGAAACTGCTGATTCGGTGGAAGAAATCAAAACGACTTGTCATTTTTGCAATCGCAAAGCGCTTTACAATTTAAAGTTGGTTAATGGACAAGCCAAAATTGATGGGCCCTCAATTGAACTTGGGGCCGAAGAAAAATACCTTCCTGCGTGTCGCACATGCTACTTTGAAAAAACAAAGAGCGTAAAAAAATCTTCGAATCCGGAAGTTACAACTTCTCAAATTTGAGTTAAATTTTTTTCAAGGCGACATTTTTTAAATAAACTTCATAGCGAACGCTGGAACCTTTAAAAACATGTTGGGCCTGAAATTCCACGGGTGCCGAGAGTGGCCTCTTTAAAAGCACTTTGCTGGTGGCAATTTCCAATCCCTTTTTTAAAATTTTTTCGAGGGGTTCAAGTTCTTCGCCTACAAGTTTGCGAAGCTCCACCACTTTTTTTTCAGATAGCGCGCTCTTGTTAGAAACGGGAAACATGGGGTCAAGGTAGAGCACTTCACAATGGAGATGTTCTCTTTTGCAAAAAGTGTAAAAATCTTCAAAATAAAATTTTATTTTACCACTTTCTAACAACTCAAAAGCGCGGTCTTCATTTCCTAGCTTTGCAATGGCATTCTTGATTTGGAGGCCGACTTCGTGATTGCGTTCAAAGCTCATGACTTCAAAGCCCCACTCGGCGAGCAGAAAAGAATCTTCAGCAAATCCCGCCGTTCCATCTATAAGGCGACAGGGTTTTCCACGCAGGAGAGCTGCTTTTTTTAATGGCTGTGACCCCAAGTGGGCACTCTTTAGCTTTTTTTCGAATGCGGAACTTTGGAAGTCAATTTTGAGATTTTCAGCCAAGGCAAATAGTTTTCTGTTTATTTTCTGTTTATTTTCTGTTTAGTCTTCTATTCCCACGCGAGCTCTGAAAAATTTTAGCTCTTGCGCCACTTCCTCGGGAATATCTGTACCCCGTGTTCCTGTGTAAAGATTTTTGACGTCAGCTTCGTACTCTGCAAAACATCGCCGGGCAACTAGGGTTTTGGGGAACTCCCGCATGCATTCTTTGAGATATGTCGAACCCAGTGAAAAGAAGAATTCATTGTTTAAGGAAAGATCGGCAACGCCCAACCAAAAGAGAAGTGAAGCAGTGAGCTCGTCCCGAGGATGCGCATGTAAAGTTTGATACAGCAAACTTGAGACATTTAACACATCTACGAGTTGAGGATTATTTGCTGACACAAATGTGCGTGGCAATTTGTCGAGCACTTTTGCAGCGTGAGCAATCACCTTCATGGGCTTGCCAAGGATTTTAGGATCTTGCTTTGAAGCGCTTTTCAGCTGCGTGATCCAGCTTTTCATATTTTCGTGTAAATCTTTGGGCAGCTTTTTGTTTTGAAGATCTTTTGAAAAAGACACTTCCGCATTTTTAAAATCTCTGTTGATGCGCACAAAAATCGAAAGTTTACGTTTGGCAACGGTCTCGATTTGTTGATCGTCAAGAGTTGTGTTTGGAAGGGTGTCTCCAGCGTAGGAGCGAAGCATTTGAGTGTAAAGTTTTTCGGCTTGAGCATAATTTCGGGTCGCAAAAAGAAAATCTGCTTTTTCGAAAACCGAACCCGAAAGATCTTTTTCGTTTAACTCCCACAAGGGTTTGGGACTGTGGGCTATCTGGGTATGACAAGACGCGCAAGCATAAGGTGTGGCCGAGAGCATCCATCTTGCATATTTTTTATTTCCCGAATTGTACGCATACTTTAATTCCTGGAAGTGCGAATCAAGGGCTTCACCAGAAAGTCGATAACCTGGCACTTGGAGTTTTTTAGTTTTAAGGACCTGAGTGGACAATCGAGAAAGCTGCTGAATATGATTAGCGATTACTTTATCATTTTTTGGGTCAAGAAATTTTTTCTCACTGACCATGTACTCTTGCAGGCTTGAGATTTCGGCAAGCACTGTGTACATCAAACTTTTAATATCACCTTCGGTCACACTAGCGGTGGCAGGGGCGCTGTAAATGGGATTTTCTTTATTTGAGGGATTGGCAGGCTCCGCTGCACAGGCTTGAAGCGAGTACCCCAGAACAGCTACAAGGATCAACAATATAGGACTCCTAAAATATCGCATCTAAACCTCCAAAGGCTTTTATCTTATAGGATATTCTAGCTCTTTCAATTGGGAGAGTCGCTAACGCCGTAAAAATGAACGGCAAGATTTTAGAAGCATGACGTATGTCATAGTTGGATTCTCACTCCCATGCGAAGATGAGCCTTATGAAGATGAGTCGTGCAAATATACACCCGGAGACGACTTTAGCTCGGGCTTACCTTCTTATGGAAAATTTGAAGTGCCACAACCTCCCTGTTGTTTCTGAAGATCGGGTAGTCGGGGTAATCGCGGAGAGGGATATTAATCATTTAATCACGGTCTATTCCCAAGGCTTACAAGGTCAGACCGCGAGATTAACCGTGGGCAATTATATGAAAGGACCCGTTAAAAAAGTCGATGAACACCATGCTTTAGAGGCGGTGCTTAGAATGATGCTTGATCAAAGGGTCGGAGCGGTTGTGATTGAGCGTGAAGGCGTAGATACCGCCTGCATCACTCGCGATGACATGCTAGAAATTTTAGCCGATATAGCTAAAGAGTCCAAAACCAAGGTCATTGACCACTTTCAAAAGATCTTAAATAAACAGACACTTAAAAATAATTGTCTTGTTGAGAATCTTTAACAGTCTTAGGGCTTGGCTTAGCAACTGATTTTTGCTAAAAGAAGTGCTCATTCATGAGTACTATTTCGAACTCTCTTTCTTTAAAAAGCCGAAGTTGTGATACTTGTGAAACTCGCTCGGAATCGATTTTTTGTAGCCTTCCTCCCGATGCTCTTGAAATCATCAACAAATCAAAAATTCTAAACCACTACCGCCGGGGCCAATATGTATTTTACTCGGGAAACATGCCGCCGGGGCTTTATTGCGTTTCGAGTGGTGTCATCAAGTTAGAAGTCGAAGGCCCCACCGGTAACGGCCATATCTTGAGAGTTGTTCAAGGTGGCGGCGTTCTTGGCTATCGTTCATTGTTTGCTGAAGAGTCATATGAAGCTTCCGCCGTGGTACAAGATGATGCAGTGATTTGCCTTATACCAAAATCGGCGGTTCTTGAGTTAGTTGAAAGACACCCAAATGTTGCGATGAAACTTTTGTCACAGGTGTCAAAAGAGTTGCGAAGTGCCGAAGCTCGTTTTTGTGCTCAAACTGATAAAAATGCCAGCGAGCGAATTGCTGAAGCCCTTCTATTTTTAAAAGACAAATTTGCTGAGCAAACCTGGACGCGCAAAGAAATCTCGGAATGGGCAGGAACCACCCCCGAAACTGTGATGAGATCTTTGGCAGAATTCGAAGATGAGGGCTTGATCGAGCAAAAAGGTCGTAAAATTACGATTGTTAAGAAAAGCACTTTAATGGAAAGAGCCAACCTAAGCTTTTAAGCTGAATTTTTGGCTGAAATGAAAACTTCCACCGATACCCATCTCGCCCGTTTTGCAGGCATTTTGTCGCTCAGCGAGATATTTTGGGGTTCCTTTGTGCATGCCTTACGCATTCCATTGGGGGGACACTTTTTATCGTTACTTCAGATTTCACTTCTTTGTGAATTGGACTTACGTACCCGTTTAAGCGAGGGCACTCGATTTTTTCCTTTGTTGACCTCAAGCATTGCGGCCACATTAAAAAGCTTAAGTCCTGCGGGGAAAAAACTGACTCCCATGTTGGCAATAGGGATGCAGGGATTTTTGTATAATCTGGGCACTTTTTCCTTGGGTCGCAATTTGCTGGGTTCCCTGCTTGGCACCATTGGCGCAAGTCTTTGGGGAATCGGGCAGCCCTTATTTCTAGCCTATTTTTTTTTAGGGACCTCAATGTTTGAGGGACTCGCTAAGCTGGTTTTGGAAATTGAAAAATTTTTTCCAATGGCAGGAACTTACGCACTCACTGCCGTGTTGGTGTTTGCGGGAATCAAAGTTTGTATTGCACTTATCGCTATAGCCTTACTTCATAGATTAAAGTGGGAAGATCGAGAATTTTTTATCAACACTTTAGAAAGTAAAATTGTTGCGCATTCGCAGACACAAAGGGCACAGCCAGTGCAGGTCAAAAGACGTTTCCGATTAAAGGTCGTTCATCTTTTTTATTTCTTCTCGATACTTTTAACGGTCTTAACTTTTGCATTGTCTCAGGCCCCTCAAGCTCAAAGAATATGGCTATTACTAAGACCGCTAGCGCTCTACATGGTTTTTTGGATACTCCTGCATCTGCGGCCCATAAAATTTTGGACAGCAAAGATAAGCTTTCTTTTCCCTTCGCTGGGGCAAAAAATTAACCTGACGCTAAGTTGGATTCATTCCAAAAATGGTCCCGACATTGAAGCAGCTGAGCCGAAACACTGACCGCGATTTCGGCCGGGGAACTTTGACCCATTTGGAGCCCAATGGGACAATGAAAAGAATTTAGAATTTGTTCATCCACAATGCCAAGCTCGCGCAGCTCTCGCTGAAGTGTAAGCTTTTTGCTTAAGCTACCAATGACTCCACAATAAGGTGGAGGAGTTTTTGACTTTAAAATTTTTTCTAAAACGGGAAGATCCGTCGCATGCCCCTGACTCATGAGTACAAAAAAACTTTGTGGAGAAAAAATATCCACCAACTCTGAGGGAATACTATGATGGTGCAAAGTTAATGAATTATGTGGCTTTAAAAGTTTCAGCCATTCTTCCCTTGTATCCACGACGTGAACAGTGGCCATTTCACAAACAATGGGCACAAGTTTTTGGGCGACATGGCCCGCCCCAAAAATAACGATCGTCCATGAATTTTGAGCAAAGATTTCAAAAAAAATTTGGACTTCCCCACCGCAGGTCATGCCAACATCCCTTTGAAGATTCCAATGAAGCAAATGATGCTGGATCTTTGGATTCGGATTTTCCAATAGCGATTTCGCGACTTCTATCGCTTTGGCCTCAACCTTGCCGCCACCAATCGTGCCCCAGAACAAAGATTCTTGGGTAACCAATGCTTTAGCGCCTTGTTGATTTGGGGTGCTGCCTTTTGCAGAAATCAGCGTCATTTGTACAAAAGGAATTTTTTTTGAATCAAGTTCCGAGAGGGCGTTTATAAAATTAAGTTCAAACTTTGGTTGCATGAAGAAGTTCTTTTAAGTCTGACGACTCAAAGATCTCAAGAAAAATAGTTTCATAAGTAGCAGGAATGGGTAAAAGCTTATGCGATTTTCGTGTGTAGCTAAGGGCGTTTTCGCAGGCACACCAAACACTGAGCGCAAGTAAGAGTGGGGGCTCCCCGACGGCTTTGGAGGACAAAACGTTTCGATGATTGAGGGAATTCTCGAAAAAATAAACTTCAAATGTTTTTGGAATATCCTGAATAGAAGGAATTTTGTAAGTAGAAGGCGCATGAGTCAGAAGAGCGCCATTCGAACTATAGCTTAGCTTTTCGGTGCTGACCCATCCCATTCCCTGTACAAAGGCGCCATGGATTTGACCGAGGTCAAGGTCGGGATTGATGGGACGACCGAGATCCATAAGGATTTGCACTTTTTCAACGCGGTACTCGCCAGTGTCCCTATCAATTTTTACTTCACTCAGCGCAACGCCATTGGTGAAATAAAAAAAAGGATGTCCGCTTCCTGTTTCCTTGTTGAAATGAATGCCAGGATATTTAAAAAATCCATAAGCTCCCAAACTCACTCGATGAAAATAAGCTTCTTCGATGATTTTTTGCCAAGGGATTTGCAAACTGGGATTGTCTTTGTGGGAGATTTTACCTTGATCAAAACATATTTCCGGATGCAGGAGTTCAACTGTTTCAGGACTTGAGTCGATATTGATTTCAGCATTCTTTCCTAAAACAGAGGCCATTTTGCCCCGCATTTCTGGGGGCCGTTTAAAATATTCAACAGCGACGGCAGCAAGGCGATTGCGAATCATAACAGCGGCATTCCGAGCTGCTGCACCGTTGATATCAGTGCCAGAAGACGCGGCAGTGGGTGAGGTGTTATGATTTTTTTCGGTCGATGTAGCTTGCATCTGCACTTCACTTGGATCAATACAAAATACTGAGGCCACAATTTGGGCAATTTTAGTATTCACCCCTTGACCCATTTCTGTTGCGCCGGTTGAAACTTGTAACGTGCCATCCAGATGTAAATTTACCAGAGCGGATCCTTGATTAAGAAAGCGTGTTGTAAACGAAATCCCAAATTTTACGGCAGTCATTGAAAGACCTTTGAGATAGCGGGTATTGCTTTGATTAAATTTTTCACAGTCATCACGACGCTTGCGATATACAAATCTTTCTTCAGCATCGGAAAAAAGTTTGCCTAAAACATCGTCGTCGATTTTTTGGCCATAAGGTGTGAGCTGATTTTTTAGATAAACATTTTCTTTGCGAACATCCACAGCATCACGCCCACAAGTTTGGGCGATTTTTTCAAGAATCCCTTCAATCAACGCCACACCTTTAGGCCCTCCAAAACCCCTAAAGGCCGTGGTGGGGGCGTGATGGGTGCGACAAACGGTTCCATGGATTTCCACGTTTTCTAAATAATAGGCGTTGTCGACGTGCAACATGGCTCGTTCCATAATGGAAGTCGAAAGGTCCGCATAGGCTCCAGAATCTGAAAATAGCTCAGCTTTTAAACTATGAATTTTTCCCAGCTTGTTAAACTGAACTGTATACTCGATCTCAAACGGATTTCGTTTACCCGTGATGATCATGTCGTCATCACGATTGAGCACCATTCGCGCCGGCCGTTGAAATTTG
>Ga0247844_1008578_pt1 | contig 11025 bp, 10 predicted proteins | sample LaCtaG_FD_192421 | JGI IMG/M metagenome (GOLD analysis project Ga0247844, IMG submission 192421) | Freshwater microbial communities from meromictic Lake La Cruz, Castile-La Mancha, Spain - LaCruzMarch201714.5m_1 | ecosystem: Environmental > Aquatic > Freshwater > Lake | place: Spain: Castile-La...
ACGGCGAGCTCATCGGGTCCACAGGGACAGGCTTTGAGGAGGAGCACTGGAATCGCCCGCGCAAATACCGCGTCCCGGGGAAAGCGGTCCATTCCGGGCAGGCCACCATTGCGGTTCGCGTTTACTCGTTCGTTTACCAAGGCGGCATGGTCGGACCGGCCGATGCGATGAAAATTGCCCTGCGGGAAAGCCCAAATGACGCAATTCCGCTGGCCGGCGAGTGGCAATGCCGCGTCGAGCACAATCTCGGGATTGTCACCCCGCCTTCGCCGCCGTGGGGGGATGGCAACCCGAACACGCCGGCGATCCTCCACGAGTCCATGATCGCTCCGATCCAGCCATTCGCCCACCGGGGGGCGATCTGGTATCAGGGGGAGTCGAACGCCGGGCGCGCGAACGAATACCGAAGCCTGCTCGTCGACATGATTCGGAACTGGCGCCTAGACTGGGGCCAGGGGGACTTTCCCTTTCTGATCGTGCAGCTGGCCAATTACCGGTCCGCGGCGGACTATGAGCAGGGAAGCGATTGGGCAAGGCTTAGAGAAGCCCAGCTGCAGGTTCTAGAGGAACCGGGGACAGCATTAGCCGTGACAATTGACATCGGGGAGGCCGCGGACATCCACCCAAAAAACAAGCGGGGGGTCGGGGATCGCCTGGCACTTTGTGCGCTGGCAAAGGCCTATGCCAAGCCGACGGTCTTTTCCGGTCCCATCTTCCGCGAGCACTTCGTCGAGGGGAACGGAATCCGCCTGCACTTCGACCACGCGCCAGGCGGGCTGACCAGCGGTGGCGGTCCTCTCAGAACATTCGTCATCGCCGGTGAAGATCATGTCTTCCACCCGGCGATCGCTGTGATCGAAGGGAATACGGTGTTTGCGTCGTCCCCTCTGGTCCCGTCCCCGGTCGCGGTGCGCTATGCATGGGCGGACAACCCCCACGCCTGCAATTTGAGAAATTCCAGCGGCCTCCCCGCCTCTCCCTTTCGGACCGATTCGTGGCTGTAGCTCCCAAGCTTCACTCCTCCCGCCCTCACCTATTGCGGGCTACCTCACGGGAGCCATGCCCACCGGGTCCTCAACCCCTGGCGAGACCGATTGGGGCAAATTCGCTTGCCCATTCCCGGCCGCCCCATAAGTTCAAGGGCCGTGCGCGAACTCCGGGACATGGGCAGGCTGGCGCTGGGATTCCTTCCCTGGCTGATCTTCTTATTTTTTGCGGGGCACAGCCTGGAGAGCCTGGAGCGGGTGATCTGGGTCTGCTTGGCGGCCTCGGTGGTCTTCGGGTTTCGCGACCTGCGCAGCGGGTTCATCCTCCAGTGGGGAACCCTGGTTTTTTTCGTTGCCTGTGCGGTTCTGGTGAACGGGATGAGGAGCGTCTGGGTAGCGGAGAACATGTCGCTGCTCGCGAATGCCTGCCTTGCGGGGATCGTCTGGGTGACCCTTCTCGCCGGGCGCCCGTTCGCGCTGCAATATGCCCGGCGCGAGCTCCCGCGCGAGCGGTGGAATGACCCGTCCGTCCTCTCGGCCACGCGCTTCATCACCCTCGTCTGGGCGCTTCTGATGACGCTCTCCGTCGCGGTTTCGGCCTATCGGATGACCCTGGCCCCGCAGGCCCCGGAGGGGGTGTATTTCGCGCTGAGCCTGGCCATTATTTTTGGCGGCATGCTCTTCACGGCGCTCTTCAAGCGGCAGCAGCGGATGCGAAGGGAGGCGGCGGCGGCTACCCCTCAAGAACCTGCGAGTAAATCCCGCTGACCTGGGAGATGAGCGCAAACATCCGAACGACGACCAGCCCGACAACCAGAAGGTAGAGGATCCGGGGAAGCCACTCGGCGATGGATTCCATCCTCTTGAAAAACCTCTCGCGGTAGATCGCCGCCCATCGGCCAATCTCCTCGTCGAGGCGCCCGGAGACCTCGGCCACATGGAGGGCGCGCTCAAGGTCGGGAGGGATGGCCCCCGTTGCCTGCAGCGCCGCCGCGAGCCCCTCGCCGCCGCGGATGCCCGCAATGGCCTGTCCCGATGCCCTTCGCAGGCGCGCGCTCCCCGAGGCCGCCCCCGCGCGGGCGAGCCCGGCCAGAAACCCCTCCGCCGACCGGACGCCCAGCGACAAGACCAGGCAGAACCGCGCAAGGGCCGCAGAGCGGAAAAACCCTCCGATCACCGGGAGGATCGAAACCATGCGGTCAATCACGGGCGATCGCGAAAATCCTTTGGAGGCAAGCCAGAGGAACGCCGCAAGGACCCCGAGGGCCAGGTAGGCGAAACCAAGGAACATCCCCACCCCGAGAAAAAATGCGGTGGGGCCTCCGGAAAGGATCGCCGGAGGAATGGACAGAAGAACGGCTCCCAGGTGGAGGATGAAGAGCGGATACGCGGAAGCCGCCAGCGTGCGGCGGCGCCCGGCGGAGAGATGCGCGTAATAGTCGGCCAGCTCGCGGCAGGCTTCAACCAGGCGCCCGCTCTGGGTTCCGGCAGTTACGATTCCGGAATCGAGCGCGGAAAAGCCGGCGCGCTCCAGCGCCGGACCTGGCCCGGCATCCAGCTCCGCCATGGCCAACCTCGCGGCTGCCGCCCCGCGATCCCTCCCCTTGCCCAGCTGCTCCAGCGCGCGCTGCAGGGGGATTCCGCTCTGCAGCATCTGCGCGATGTCATGGAAGAAATGCTCTTTATCCGGGAAGCGAAGTTGCACGATGCGCGGGGTTATGGATGATCTTGCCCATGACCGATGCGGCTGGCGAGGATAGAAACTTCATGGAGGCGGCGCTTGCGGAGGCCCGCAAAGGGGTCGGTCGCACGCACCCCAACCCTGCGGTGGGGGCTGTCGTTGTGCGGAGCGGGCGGATCATCGCGCGCGGATGGCATCGCGCGGCCGGGCGGCCACATGCCGAGGTGGAGGCGCTGGCTGCGGTCAGAAATCCGGGGCCACAGGACACGCTCTACGTCACCCTGGAGCCCTGCAGCACCCACGGCAGAACCCCTCCCTGCACGGAGGCCATCATCCGGGCGGGCATCGGCCGCGTCGTCTACGGATCCCCCGACCCCAACCCCCTCCACGCCGGGCGGGCGGATGCCATCCTGCGCCAAGCCGGCATCCGCGTCTCCTCAGGAATCCTCGCCGGGGAGTGCGCCGAAATCAATCGCGCTTGGAACAAGTGGATCGCCACCGGGATGCCGTGGGTCATCGCGAAATCGGGCATGAGCCTGGATGGAAGAACCGCCTCCCCTCCCGGTCGGCGCTGGATCACATGCGCCGCCTCCCGCCGGGATGCCATGGCGCTTCGGGCCTCCTGCGACGCCATCCTGGTCGGGGCGGAGACCGTTCGGACGGACAACCCGAAGCTCACCGTGCGGGGAATCCCCGGAGCGGCCCAACCCCTCCGCGCGGTCTGGTCCCGAAACGGCGAAATCCCGGCGGCGTCCCACCTTCTCACGGACCGCCACCGCGACAAAACCAGGGTTTTTTCCGGCCTTTCGCTGCGGAAGGCGCTCCGCGAGCTGGCGCGCAGCGGGGCGCAGTCGGTCCTGATCGAGGGCGGAGGGCGCACGCTCGGCGAGGCGTTTGACAAGCGGCTCGTTGACGAGGTGGTTTTTTACGTTGCCCCAATCCTGACCGGGGGGCCGGTTCCCGCGGTGGGAGGGCGCGGCGTCGGCGCCGTGGCTCAGGCCGGACGCCTCACCAACCTCAGCTGCCGCCTCATCGACGGCGATCTCCGCATCTCGGGGCTCGTCTCCCGCGCCGGAGATCCCCGCGCCTCAATGGGAACCCAAGCCATCCGGACAGGCCCGATAGGCGCTACTTAAGCCCAATGGGGCTAAATCCCATAGCCCAGGGCAAGCGCCAGCGCCGCCCTGGGTCTTGGAGAGAAGGAGCATCTGCCCTGTAGGGGCAGCATCCCAAAGCGGGCTCAATTACCAGTGCCATTCCGGCAAGTCCCTCCCGCGGAACTCTGCCCATTCGTCAATAATCGGATTTCGGGCTCAGTAAAACCGGATGCAGACGGGCATCGGGACGTATGCTTTCTGGCCGGCAGGAGCAAGCCATCCGGTTTCCGGGTCGCGCCGGAAAACCTGAATGGCGTCGCTGTCCTGGTTGGCCACAAGCAGAAATTTTCCGCTGGGGTCGATGGCAAAGTTCCGTGGGGTTTTCCCCCGGACGGGCACGTGGCCGACGGGAGCGAGCGTGCCGGCGTCTTCGATGCGGAAGATCGCGAGGCTGTTGTGCCCGCGGTTGGAGGCATAGAGGAACTTCCCATCGGGAGAGGTGTGGATGTCGGCGCAGGAGTTTTTTCCTTCGAACCCGGGCGGGAGCGCCGGAACGGTCTGCAGCGCGCTCAGGGTGCCATTTTCAGCGGAGAAAGCGGTGATGGTGCTGTTGAGCTCCTGGGAGACGTAGGCAAACCGTCCGTTCGGGTGAAAAGCAAGATGGCGCGGCCCGGAGCCGGGCGGCACGGCAATCGCAGCCGAGCGGCCTTCGCTGATGCGGCCCGAGGCTTCATCCAGGTGGTAGGCCATGATTTTGTCTGTTCCGAGATCGCAGACGAACAGGTCCCTGTTGTTGGAGGCGATGTTCGCGGAATGAACGTGGGGAGCCTCCTGGCGGGCGGGGTCTGCACCCTGGCCCGCGTGCTGGATCGTTTGCGCGGGATCGCCAAGGGAGCCGTCGGGCCGGATGGGGAAGCTGCGAAAATTGCCTCCCCGATAGTTGCTGACTAGGAGATGGCGCCCGGCATGGTCCACAGCGAGATGGCAGGGGGAAGCCCCGCCGGAGGGCTGGGTGTTGATCAGCGCGAGGGTTCCGGTGGATTCATCGAACCGGAAGGCGGAAACCGCTCCCTTGTGCCCTTCCGAGACGGCGTAGACAAAGCGCCCGTTGGGAGAAACCGTGACAAATGAGGGGTTCGCGATGCCTTTGGCCACACTCACCGGGCTGAGCGCACCGGTTCGGGAGTCCATGCAAAACACGTAGAGCCCCTCGCTTTTCCCCTTGGTGTAAGTTCCAACAAAAACGTAAGGATCCCTGCTTTGTGCAGGAGCGAGAGCTGTCGAGCCAATCATCATAAAGAGGAGGGGCCATCTCATGCCGGATGGAAGGGGGCGACCCTTTCGATGGCCTCGACCGTGCGGCGGGTGGCCCCGCGATGGACTTCGAGGCACCTCGCGGCGTTGGCGGCCATTCGTGCGCGCAGGTCCGCATCGGAAAACAGCCTCTGGAGCGCGGCGCGCAGAGCCGGGGGATCGGCGGCCTCGAGGGCTCCCTCGTGCCGCAGGAACTGGCGGGCCAGGGTCGCGAAATTCTGCATGTGGGGGCCGAAGACGACCGGCACGCCGGCGGCGACGGGCTCCGCCGGATTCTGTCCGCCCCGGGCGCAGAGGCTTTTTCCGATGAACACGACGGTCGCGCACGCATACCAGTCGCGGAGCTCGCCGGTCGTGTCCACCAGGAGCAGATCCGGGCGGGAGGAGGCGGCGGCCTGCGTGCGGCGGGCCACGGAGAGCCCCGCCTTTTCGAGCTGAGCCGCAACGGCAGGGGAGCGCTCAAAGTGGCGGGGAACGAGGATGAGGAAGAGGTCGGGCAGGGACGTGCGGAGCTCGCGGAAGACCCCGGCGAGGACGGCCTCCTCGCCATCGAACGTGCTCCCGCCAAGCAGCACCGGAGCCCCGGGCTGGACCCCAAGGGCTTGAAGGACCGGCCAAAAATCGCGGGATGCCCGGTGCGCCCCGTCGTCGAATTTGATGCTGCCCGTGACGGTGAGGCGCGCCGGATCGAGGCCAAGGGCCTCCCAGCGGGCGAGATCATCCGGCTCCTGCAGGCAGAGGAGATCGAGCTGGTTGAACACCGGGGCGGCCAGCCAGCGGATCTTGCGGAAGCGGCGCTCCGAGCGCGGCGAGAGGCGGGCGTTGACGAGAACGACGCGGGCACCGGCCGCGCGGGCCTCACAGACGATGTTCGGCCAGACCTCGGCCTCAACGAGGATGAGGCGCCGCGGGCGGATCGTGCGCACCGCCCGGCGGGCGGAGAAGTAAAAGTCGAGCGGGTTGTAGATGGGTTCGAGCCAGGGGGCCTTGGCGCGGGCCGCCAGCTTGAACCCTGTCGATGTGGTGGTTGAGAGAACAAACGCGCCCTCCGGGTCCGCCTCGCGAAGGGCCTTGATCAGCTTGAGCGCGATCATGACCTCGCCGACGCTCACCGCGTGGATCCATGTCCGCCCTCCCCCGCCGATGCGCTCCAGCACCCGCGGCGAGTAGATCCCGAAGCGCTGCCAGAATTTGTGACGGTATTTTCCCCGCCGGAGCATGCGAACCAGAAACCCGGGGAGGAGGATGAGGAGAACGGCGGGGAACGCGAGGTTGTAGAGCAGGCGGATGAGGACGATCATTCTCTGAGGAAATACAGAACCTCGCTGCCGCCGTAGGATTTTGTCCGGCCGGGGGTCAGCGGGGAGAGGATCGGCTGGCTGCCGGCCTGGCGCTCAAGGACAAAGATCCCGCCCGGCGAAAGCGCGGCGGCGAGTTTCTCTGATGCGGCCAGCGCGGCGGCATGGTCGGGATCGCCGGGGATCTTGGCGTAAGGGGGATCGGCAAAGATGATATCAAACCCGCCCTCGCCCGCGTAGAGGTCGAGGAACCGGAAGGCATCCATCATCTGCACGCTGCCCCCGGCCCCGGCGCGCTTGAGGTTTTCCCTCACGCAGCGCACGCAGCGCTCATTCGCCTCGACAAACGTCGCCGAGGCCGCACCGCGGCTCAGCGCCTCGATGCCCATGGCTCCGGATCCCGCAAAAAGGTCGAGCACCCGCGCGCCCGGCACCCGGTCGCCCAAACTCGAAAAGATGGCCCCCTTCACGCGGTCCATGGTCGGACGAACCCCCTCCGGCGGTGCCTTCAGCGGGCGTCCGCCGGCTTCTCCGGCGATAACCCGCATCAGTTGGCCTCCTTCGAGGTCTCCGGTTTCTTCTTTTGGGGGGCCGGCACCCGGAACAGGTTTTTGATCAGCCCGCCGACGTCCTGCCCGATGCGGAACCCGGTGAGCTTGTCGAGGAGGTCGGTGCGGGGGCGGCTCACGCCTCCGGTCACCGCAAACGGGACAAACCGGAAGCCCTCCCTCGGGGATTCCTCGAACTTGTCGCTGAGCAGCCCGCGCAGGTCGTTGCGCAGCTTCTCATTCAAGTGCAGCCGGGCGCGCAGCTTCATCTTTCCGTCAAACTGGATCGGGCCGGACCCGTCCACCACCAGATTTTCCGACTCGAGAACCAGGCTGTCCACAGAGACCTTCTCGTCGCAGATGGCGAACCGGGCCTCAGCGGTTTTGAGCTCGAGCATCTGAAGCTCCTGGATGCTCATCAGCTCGCCGATCTGCCGGATGAAATCGACGGGCTGGAAGCGGGCCTCCGCAAGGTGCACGGAGGCCTCACCGCGAAACGAAGCGGGCGCGCCCGGAACCCCCTCCATCGCCGCCGCGCCAAAGAGGCTGCCCCGGGCCCCATCGGCCGACACCCCGGCATCCTGGGCCAGCTTTTTGATCAGGACGTCCTCCGCCGCGAGGGTGGCCGAAAACTGGGTGCGGGGGATCAGGACAAATGTTCCGGTAAGGCGACCTCCGGCCCATACGCCAGCCAGGTCGGGGATGGTCAGCTTTCCGCCCTGCCACGTGAACGATCCCTTGATGGTGTGCGGGAAGGCCGCGCGGCCGACGGCGGCCTGGGTGATGGAGAACGTCCCGGTGAGGTTTCCGCCCGGGAGGATGTCGGCCATGACATCGCAATCCTCCAGCTGGAGGGCCAGAGCGCCCTTGGAGTCGTAAAACCCGGCAGACCCTCCGCGCAGGGAGACCCGCCGGATTTCCACCTTGGCCGGCCGGCTGGCAACCGAGTCGGCGGGCTCAACAGGAATGGCGATCTCCACCCCGCCCGACGGGACGGCCGGGGCCGGGGCAACCCCGACAGCCACCGCCGGGGGCGCTCCATCCGGCGGGGCCGTTTGGGGAGCGGGGCTCCTGAGAAGGATGGCCGGCTGATGGACAACGACCTCCTGCACGACAAGCCGCCCCTGGAGCAGGGGGAGCAGGGCAAAGCGGAAATTCATCGAGGGGGAGACGAAAAGCGGCGGCAGCGACGGGTCGGCCACCTGCCGGGTGGAGATCCCGGAGACGGAGAATCCCGACCATGGGGTGTAGTGGATATTCTGGATCGTTACGGCGGGGCCCGCGGCGGCCGAGGCGGCCTCGCAGATCCTGAGCTGAAGGTCCTTGGACTGGAGATAGATGTTCAGGCCAAGCACCGCCAGGGCATAGCAGAGGAGAAGCGCTCCCGCTCCGATCAGAATAGGCTTGGCAAACTTCACCACGTGGGGAAGCTATCGGACTCCATTCGAATGTGAAGAAAGTTCTCGTCATCCTCAATCCCGCCGCGCGCGGCGAGCGCGCCCGCGCCCTGCGCGACAAGATCCAGGCGTTGTCGCTGCGTGCCGTCGTGCGCATGACCTCCGGTCCGGGACATGCGAGAGAGCTCGCCGCCGAGGGCGTCGGGGACGGGTTCGCGACGATCGTGGCGGCCGGGGGCGACGGGACGGTCAACGAGGTGGCAAATGGCGTGGCCGGATCCGAGGTGCTGTTTGGAATCCTTCCGGTGGGGACAATGAATGTCTTTTCCACCGAGCTCCGGATCCCGCAGGGAAACCTGCAAGCGGCGTGGGACGTCATCCACGCCGGCCACACCCGCTTGCTGGATCTGCCGCAGGCCAACGACCAGTATTTTGTCCAGCTGGCGGGCATCGGGCTCGATGCCGAGGTCGTGCGCCAGACGACCCCCGAGTCAAAAAAATCGTTGGGCCCGGTGAGCTACCTGCTGACGCTTGCGCAGGTGGCCGCCGTCAAGCCGCCTGCGGTGATCATCGAGCCCGACGATTCGCCCAGCCGCGAGGGAAGCTTCGTGCTCGTCGGCAACGGGCGCCTCTACGGCGGACCGTTCGTGCTCTTCAAAGACGCCCTCCCGGATGATGGCCTGCTCGATGTGCTGGTCTTCAAGAACCAGAGCCACTGGGACGTGGTCCGGTATTTTCAGGCGATCGCGTTTGGCAGCCATGCGGAGCTTCCGGACGTCGAGTCGTTCCAAACCCGTGCGATGACGGTGCGGAGCACGAGCCCGGTTCCCGTCGAGCTCGACGGGGAGCTCGCCGACGCCCTCCCCTGCCGGTTTCAATTTTCCCCGCACCCGCTCCGCGTGCTGGCTCCTGCTCCGGAGGCCAAAGGTTCTTCTTGAGTGAGCCGCCCGGGTGATGTTGGATGCCGCACATGAAATCGACCTTACGTGAAGTTCCGGGCGGGCCGAAGGCGATCGGCCCCTATTCGCTCGGCGTGGTGGCCAGGGGAGAGTTTGTCTTCGTCTCGGGAATGACCCCGTTCAGCCCGGCCACCGGGAAAATCGAGCGCGGCACGATCGCCGAGCAGACCGCGCTGGTCCTTGATAACATGCGCGCGGTCCTCGCGGCCGCCGGGGCCACGCTGGCCGACGTGGTGAGCTGCCGCGTCTACCTGTCGAACCTCACGCCCGAGATCTTCGCCGAGATGAACAAGGTGTATGTCGAATACTTCACCGACGCCCACCCCGCACGCGCCACCATCGGCGCCCAGCTCCTCGGCTTCGACGTCGAAATCGAGTGCGTCGCCGCACGGCCCGAACAGAAAAGCTGACCCATGAAAATCGCCCAGGAGTTCAGGGAGTTCATCGCCCGCGGGAACGTCATCGACCTCGCCGTCGGCGTGATCATCGGCGGCGCGTTCGGGAAAATTGTGAGCAGCCTGGTCAACGATGTGATCATGCCGCCGATCGGCGCGCTGACCCAGGGGGTGAACTTCAATGCGCTCTTCATCTGCCTGAACGGCCAGGTCTATGACTCGCTGGACGCCGCCAAGAAGGCCGGCGCCCCGGTGATCGGCTACGGGGCCTTTCTGAACACCCTCATCGAGTTCCTCATCGTGGCGGCCTGCGTGTTCCTGCTCGTGAAGGCGGTCAACAAGCTTAAGCGGGCGCCGGAGGGCGCCCCCCCGGAGCCGACCAAATCGGAGGCCCTTCTTACCGAGATCCGCGACCTCCTGAAAAAGTAGGGTTTCTGCGCTCGCGCGGGGGGCGCTCCGCTGGTAGGTGATGGGGATGCCACGAGCGAAATTGATTGTTGCCGCGAGCGAGGCCTCGGCGGACCTCCTGTATGCGACGAAATTCCGGGCGCCGGATGCCTTTGCCTGCCTGGAGATCGAGGGGTCGAAGAGCCTTCTGCTTTCGGACCTGGAGGTGGACCGGGGGCGGGCTGAGGCGGCGGTGGACCGCGTCGATGCCCTCTCGGAGGTCGAGAAGGAAGTGCAGGGGGGAAAAAAGAAGCGGCCCGCCTATGCCCGGGTCCTGGCGCGCTGGGTGAAGGCGGCCGGCGTGCGCAGCGTGGTCGTGCCCCGGGAATTCCCCTTCGGCCTCGCCCGCGATCTCAAGGATGAGGGGCTGCGCATCAAGCCGTGCAAGGGGGGCCTGTTCCCGGAGCGCGAGATCAAGTCGCCCGCGGAGGTGCGGGCGATCCGGGCCGCCATCAAGATCGCGGAGGCCGGCATGGACCGGGCGTTTGAGGTCCTCCGCTCGGCGGTCCCGCGAAAGGACCGCTGCCTGGTGATCGGCCGCCGGATCCTGACCTCCGAGGCCTTGCGCCAGGAGATCGAGGTGGCGGTCGTCCGCGCCGGCGGCGAGGCCAGGGGGGACACGATCTGCGCGGGAGGAGAGCAGGCCTGCGATCCGCATGGCCGGGGCAGCGGACCCCTCCGCGCGAACGAGCTCATCATCCTCGATATTTTCCCCCGCGATGCGAAGTCCGGCTACTTCGGGGATATCACGAGAACCGTCGTGCGGGGCCGTGCCACGGAGGCGCAGAAGCGGCTCTGGGAGACGTGCCTGGCCGGCCAGGAGCAGGCCATCAAGCAGATGCGGCCAGGGATTGAAGGCGGGCCGGTCCACGAGTCGATCAAAACGTTTTTTGCGGAGCAGGG
>Ga0247844_1008579_pt1 | contig 11023 bp, 11 predicted proteins | sample LaCtaG_FD_192421 | JGI IMG/M metagenome (GOLD analysis project Ga0247844, IMG submission 192421) | Freshwater microbial communities from meromictic Lake La Cruz, Castile-La Mancha, Spain - LaCruzMarch201714.5m_1 | ecosystem: Environmental > Aquatic > Freshwater > Lake | place: Spain: Castile-La...
AGTACTGAATTTAGAGATACTGTCATGGTCGTTGCTTGTGCTTTACATAATTTTAGAACTTTCATTCGCTCCATCCTCCCACGCGCATGCGCCAGTCTAATATTTATTTCATCATAATCACTAGTATAGATAACAAGTTTTTACTTATAAAAACCTACTTTCTCTGTCCTAAAATTGGGGTACATTATAGGGAATGCCCCTGAAATACTACGCCAACATGCCGCAACCCAATAAAATATTTGGAATGGCTCACGGCTTGCTGTTTATTCTGTACGTATTGGCCGTTGTTCAAAGCAAAATTGAATACAATTGGCCCTTCAAAAAAACGGCGCTGGCGTTGCTTGCTTCCATCATTCCTTTCGGTACATTTTGGGCCGATGCGAAGTTGTTTCGGGAAGATTAATGGCTGACAGTTTTTCCGTCAGCACAAAAAATCCCTTCAAAAATCAATTTGAAGGGATTTTCTATTTATCTGTCTGTGAGCTGCTTACACTCAACTGTAAACTGCATACTATAAACTGTAAACTAAGAATTATAATCCAAAAGCGATTTTAACCGCGTCTACGTAGTCCAGTTTTTCCCACGTAAAGAGTTCAACCGTTTTTTCGGCACGTTGGCCAGCGTTTTCAAATACTTTAGTAACTATTTTTGATTCACGACCCATGTGACCATACGCCGCTGTTTCTGAATAGATAGGATTACGCAGTTTCAAACGTTGCTCAATCGCGTAAGGACGCATGTCGAATACACCTTCTACAATGGTCGCAATTTCGCCATCGCTCAATTTCTTTCCGTTTGCACCTTTTACTTTAGAAGTTCCGTAAGTATTGATGTACAATCCACAAGGTTTAGCTACCCCAATTGCGTACGAAATTTGAACCAAAATTTCGTCACAAACACCCGCTGCTACCAAGTTTTTGGCAATGTGGCGAGTGGCATACGCAGCCGAACGGTCTACTTTTGAAGGATCTTTTCCGGAGAAAGCACCACCACCGTGAGCACCTTTTCCACCGTAAGTATCTACGATGATTTTACGGCCTGTTAAGCCGGTGTCTCCGTGCGGACCACCAATCACAAATTTTCCGGTTGGGTTGATATGATACGTAATTTGTCCGTCAAACAGTTTACGCAACGAAGGCTTCAATTTAGCTTTCACGCGCGGAATTACGTACGTAATGATATCTTTACGAATTTGGGCCAACATCACTTCGTCTTCTGCAAAATCATCGTGCTGCGTTGAAACAACGATAGTATCAATCCGAATGGGCTTATTGGTGTCAGAATACTCAATCGTAACCTGCGATTTAGCATCGGGACGAAGGTACTTAATGCGTTTATTTTCGCGACGAACGGCCGCTAACTCTTCCAAAATCTTGTGCGACAAATCCAGCGCCAATGGCATGTAGTTGTCGGTTTCGCGGGTTGCGTAACCAAACATCATTCCTTGGTCACCGGCTCCCTGAGCGTTTGCTTTACTTTCAAAATCATCGGCCGTTTTACGGTCAACCCCTTGATTGATGTCCGCAGATTGGTCGTGAATGGCCGAAAGTACCCCGCATGACTTGGCTTCAAACATGTATTCCGCTTTGGTATAACCGATTTTGGCGATTACATCCCGCGCAATTTGCTGAACGTCCAAATACGTCTTCGTGTTTACTTCACCCGCCAACACCACCTGACCCGTAGTCACGAGGGTTTCACAAGCTACTTTTGATGTGGGGTCAAACGCCATGAAATGATCAATAAGGGCGTCCGAGATTTGGTCGGCGACTTTGTCGGGATGGCCTTCCGATACAGACTCTGAAGTGAATAGATACGGCATTATACTATTTGTGATTTACGAAGTATGATTTACGAATTTGTCAAGATTGAATTTAAGGCAGCAAATTTAGGTTATTTTTAGAGATAAAGAAAAAAGAGCGAAATTTGTAACTCCTTATTGGAGTTAGTTATCGGTTTATGGTTATTAGTTAACCGTTGTCCGTACAACTTTTTCGGCTAAAACTGATATTCTGATAACCGATACACAGATAACTGTTTATTAAGAGAAACAATGGTAAAAATTGAAAACATAGAACTCGGCGAATTTCCTTTGTTGTTGGCCCCCATGGAGGATGTCTCTGACCCACCCTTTCGGGCCGTGTGCAAAGAAGGCGGAGCCGATTTAATGTACACCGAATTTGTATCGTCCGAAGGGTTGATTCGCGATGCCGCCAAAAGTTTGCAAAAACTCGATATTTTTGAATACGAACGTCCCATCGGAATTCAACTTTTCGGAAGCGATATCGAAACCATGGGCGAATGTTCCCGCATTGCCACACGAGTAAGTCCTGATTTGATTGATATTAATTACGGTTGCCCCGTTAAGCAGGTTGCCTGCCGTGGGGCGGGGGCCGCATTGCTTCAGGATATTCCCAAAATGGTCAAAATGACCGAAGCTGTTGTAAAATCAACGCATTTGCCCGTAACGGTCAAAACCCGTCTCGGCTGGGATGATTCTACCAAAAACATACAGGAAGTAGCCGAACGCCTGCAAGACATTGGTATCAAAGCACTTACCGTTCACGGACGCACACGCGTACAGATGTACAAAGGCGATGCTGATTGGACTTTAATTGGTAGAATCAAAGAAAATTCACGCATCAACATTCCCATTTTCGGAAACGGCGACATTGACAGTCCCGAAAAAGCGCTTGAGTATCGTAATCGTTTTGGAGTAGACGGCATCATGATTGGCCGCGCCAGCATTGGATATCCGTGGATTTTTAATGAAATCAAGCATTTTATGAGTACCGGCGAGCACCTTGCGCCGCCTACGACAGCCGAACGGGTACGTGTTTGCCGTAAACATTTGGATTTCTCTATTCGCTGGAAAGGCGAACGCACTGGTATCGTAGAAATGCGCCGTCATTATGCGTCTTATTTCAAAGGCTTAGACAATTTCAAACCTTTCCGAATGCGATTGGTAGAAACCATGTCTTATCAGGAAATCAACGACATTTTGGAAGAAGTTTCAGACGTGTATTCGTTGGAAACCGTGTAATTTTCTACGTCTCTCTTCGTTATCTGCAAAATTAGTACTCCGCTAATTTTGCAGATAACCTCTCTTAAAATGACTTCCAAAATTGGCTTCTTCTTGGGGATATTCCTTTTTACTACCCTTTCTTTTGCCCAAAAGAAAAAGGTAACGCAGGGCATCAACGGTAAAGTGCTGTGGAAAGCAGGCAATCTAATGCCCGGTCCGGGTGTCAAACCTTCCAAAGGTTCGCCCGTGGTGCGCGAAATTTACATTTACGAACTCACTTCCAGTAAACAAACCGAAGCGGCCGAAGAAGGCGGGTTTTACCGAAAAATCAATTCAAAGTTGGTCAAAAAAGTAAAATCCGATAAGAAAGGACTGTTTTCGGTGTTGCTGCCTCCGGGTTATTATTCACTTTTTACCAAAGAAGAAAAAGGCTTCTACGCCAATCTGTTCGATGATGCCATGAACATCAATCCCGTACAGGTTCGCAAAGGAAAATGGGATACATTTGAATTTGTGATTGACTACGCCGCCGTTTATTGACCCAAGGCATACACCGCAAACGACGCCAGCCAATGTTCCCCTCCATAGCCTCCATTGGCAATTTGCGGTAACGTAGTATTGATAAAGCTCTGTGCACTTTTGAGTAGTTGAGCGCGACGCGGGTCGGTTTTGGGCAATACTTGAGCAATTCCTTTCATACACCATGCCCGGCTCAGCGAAAGTCCGTCTAAGTGGACAATCTGCATATCGTTACGGTCGCTGACAATGGGCAACTGCATCACATTTTTTAGTCCTGCCGCGGGCATAAACCCGTTAAACCACTTCAAAAAAGCCGCAGGAATCATAATACGACGCATCAAATCGGCCACTTCCAAACTCGGTGACAGAAAATCCGACCCGTCGGGCTCCTGAATGGCCGGCACATTGGTATTTTTCAAATAAAAGTAGTTTGCCTTTTCAATAATTTGGGCTTCAAACGTCGTGTTTTTGACGGTTCGAGCGTAATCAAGCGCAAAAACCAACCCAAAGGCGGTATTTGGGTGTACACCCGTGCGATTCGGGTAGGTTTGCTTAGGCAAAAAATTCGTCCAAAGAGTTAGAATTTGTTGGGTAAGAGGGCGCAGATTTAGATGCCATTGACGGCCCTGCGGGTCGTCCCAGGTGTACAATTCTTCGTCCAATTTGAGTATCCAAGCCCAACCATACGTGCGCTCAAAGGTCTTTGACAACGTATATTTGGTAAAATAATCCGCTTCAATTTTCATGTTTGCAGCCTGAAAACTATCATCCAAAATCTGACGAATCTGGGCTTCTTCGGGCAGGTTTTTAAAGGTTTTGAGCAATTTGACCAGCATCCAATGCCCGTGAACGGACGAGTGCCAATCCAAACAGCCGTAAAAGGAAGGATGCAGTTCTTTGGGGGTCAATTTAGCATCCGGCTCCGCTTCAATGGCGTGACCCGTTTTATTGGGATACTCGGTATGAATACAATGAAGAGGCAATTTTGCCAAAAACGACGCACCCGCCAGCGTCAGACGCAGTTGGTCGTTTTGAGTAGTCAGGTAAGGATTTTGGGCAAAAATTGCCACTGCAGGAAATAACAGGAATAAAATTAAATATCTCATTGATTGTCAATGTATTAACTTTTCACTTTCTACTTTTAACTTTTAATATCGTATAAAACGCCCACGAACTTACTAATTTTAACCGTTTTTAACTTTGTCTATGGCTTTTTTTCCTCCTTCCTTCCAAAAGCGTATTGTCTTTGCCTTGTGCGTATGGCCCTTGGTCATCTATATCGTGTTTTTTGAGAACATTGCACTCAATGTCAATTACGTAGCGTATGACGACATTCACGTATTGCAAATCATTGAGCAATGGCAACAATCGGTTAGTTGGCGCGAGAAATTGGACTGGCTGACGGTAGGCTTTCCCGAACACCGTATCGTTTTCACTCGTTTGGCAGTGCTCCTCTCCTATTGGACAACGGGCTTTGTGAATCTGAAAACCTTAATGATTCTCAGCAACGTGCTGTGGGTAGCGCAATTGGTTTTTTTATTCGGAGTGTTTAAAAAATTGCATTTTGCTGTTTCTTCTGCATCTCGCCCTTTGCCCCTTGCCCCTTCTTCCCTTGCTTACTTCATTCCCATTTGTTGGATATTGCTGTGCGTTCATTCGTTTGAAAATATTTTTTGGGGAACCAGTTCTTTAGGGAATTTCGGTTTGTTGTTTTTTGTCATGGCAGCGGGCTATTTCTATACCCAAACTGGTAAATTTGGATTGATTTGGGCACTTATTTTCTCCCTTTTTGCCACATTTACCTACGGCAACGGCCTGCTTACTTTCCTCATTGGCGGTTTTGTTTTAGCCCTTTCCCGTCGTTGGCGCGATTTAGGTGCAACAGTTGCTTTTTTCATCTTTACCATGGTGCTGTATTCACTTACCCGCGCCCACGCCTCCCCGAGTGGCTTGGATTTAACGAATCCTCAAAATTATGGTTTAGCGCTGAGTTGTTTTTTTGCATTCATCGGTTCCTCCGCCAATTTCAACGTGTACGCCCCTTCTTCGCTGTCAATATGGTTATCAGTAGCTTGGGGAGCACTGCTTTTTGGGGGAATTGTAGGACTGTTAATGAAAAATATAAAACTCAAACGGTTCAAACTTGAATTAAATCAATTACAACTATTTGCCTTATTTTTATTTCTATTTGTCTGTTTATCAGCTCTGGGGGTAGTTTTTAAACGCGCAGAAGGCGACGGACTTATCGGAATGTTCAAGGGTCGCTATCGAATGTACCCTACTTGGTTGCTCATTGTCGGTTATTTACTGATGCTGAATTGGGGAAAATGGCTGCGTTTCCGATGGTTTTTACCTTCAGCAATTGGCGTAAGTATGCTATTCAATTTGCTCATACTCTATTACGCTATAGTTCCCGCTGTCAATAACCGACGCATGGCCGTCGCCCAAGAATTCAATTCCATGTATAACCCTGATTTATTGGGACTTAAAATGTTTGACTTAACAGGAGAAGATTTTTTACGACTTCAAAAACTGTATCAACCTAATCTGTTTTTCAAAGATCAAGAAAAGCATCCTGAGCCTTTACAAAGAAAAAAGGTTTTCCAGTTAGACTCCGTTTATTTTGTCGAAAACAATTTATACATCAATTATCAAAAAGACTTCATTCGCCCTACCAAGGATTTTAATGACGGTGCTTACGTCGTCCTTCAATCACTTCAACATACGTACATGGGTGCCGGAATACAGCAGGCATTACCGTTAAAAACGTTTATTAGAAGAGGTTGGTACTGGGACAAAGGTTTTACGGCAACGTTCAATCGGGCGTCAGTAGCGAAAGGCAACTATGGCCTATATATTTTACTGCGCCAAGATGGTGTAAATCAATTTCTTGATACGCAGCGAAGAGTAACGTTCTAAAAAATATATAAAGTTGACAATCAATCCTCTATTAAAAGCTGCTTAGCAGCGAAATATTTCGGGGCCGCCCGTGCGGTAGAAAGTAGAAAGTCGTTATAACTCGCTGCAAAGGTACAGAGTACCGCGATATTCTTATTTCGGTGCGCTGCACCTTTGCATTTTTCCTGTTATTTTTTGCTACAAATAGCGCGGTGCTCTGCACCTATTCTGTTGCCGATGTCTGTGGGAAGGCGGAAAATCCCCATAATTTTAGTCAAACCCTGAACTATCAACTATCGAAGCTAAAAATGTTGCGCTTTCAAGCAGGTTTTTAATGGGGTAATAAGCACTTTTATCAGGAGTGGCTTTCATATTTACCAAGGGTTCGCCGTGACGGCTGAGCACTCCTACCCACTCCCCTTCCAATGAATGATCAGGAAAATGCTGCCCTATATAATCATTGACTCGTAACCAATGCTTCAGTAAAGTACGGTCCTGCAAGACTTGATACGCTCGCAATAGTGCCGTACAGGCTTCCAACTGCACCCAAGCATATTTGTAGGAAGCTTCCGGCTCAACAGTTGGCAGGCTTTTTACGTCCAACCAAAAAAAATAACCACCGTAGGCTTCATCCCAAGTGGTTTCGGCCAAATAAGCAACGTGTTGCGCCAATTGGCGACGTACTTGGCGTTTGTTTAATTCTTTTGTTAAATCATAAAAAGCGTTGAATGCTTCAAAAACTCGCCCTGCGTGAATTTGTCGCCCGCGCATACAATCGGAATAACCGCCTTCCGAAAATACATTTTCGAGCAAAATATTGGCTCGCGGTTCCCAAAAATGCTTCGTTAATTCGTGTAGTAGTGCCTCGCCTTTTTCCTTAAATGCTTTTTCACCCAATACATTCTTAGCCGCAATCAGCGCTTTTGCCATCGCGCTCAATTCCCCCAAATTCTTGAGATGCCTTCCCGAAAGTACATCTTCCGCACGTTTTTGAAGGCGTTTTTCACGACGTCGAAATGCCTTTACCAGCGTTTTTTTTGCAGCATCGGCATACGCTTCTTCTTGGGTCAGTTCGTACAAAAGACTCCAAGCGGCGACGCTTGTCACTTCCGGGCAGCTATCCACTGCTTCTAAGACACCTCTCCCTGTAGAATCAACAATTTTCCACCAATTTTCCTTTGCGTCAGCCGCGTGAAGAAGTAAAAAATCAGCCCCTTGACAAGCAAATTCCAAATAGTCCGGCCGAGGTTCAAATTGGTATAATTTGGCAAATGCCCAAGATTGCAAAGCGTGCCACTCCACCCATTTATCAGTTGTAATTACTACTCCCTTCGCTGAAAGTACGCAGAAATAACCCCCATTGCCGGCGTCTAAACCAAATTCCACCCAAAACGGCACAATGCGTTGGAGCAGGTCTTGACGGTATTGTTGGGCGTACGCAAGTAAATTCATACGGCAAAAATAGATTTTTTTTTACCTTTGTTGTGCAAACTAATACTATTGCCTCTGCAACTGCTTTCTTCTTTCCTAATGCCTGATAGGGTGGCGTAACGGTTCTCAGCCGTTATTGAGTCCTTTGCGGATTGTTCTGCAAAGGAGATAGTTTTTGTTTTACGTCCAAACTAACACTTTCAAATGTATTATTTAGAATCAAATCGTTTGCAGTTAATTCCGCTCAATACCCAACAACTGCAACTCCACGCCTCTGATTATGAGGCACTTCAACAATCTTTGGGACTCATTCCCCGTCCTATGTTGATGGAAGAATACTTTCGAAATGAATTTGACGATGCCCTTATCAATTACTGGCTTCCTGAAACCGCGGCCAACGCCTCCAATTATAAATGGTTTACCAATTGGCTCATTGTTCACAAATCGGACAATTGCGTAGCGGGAGGAATTGGGGTAGCCGGTATGCCCAATGACCAAGGAGAAACGGAGATTGGCTACGGCATCGACCAAGACTACCGTCGACAGGGAATGGCAACTGAAGCGTTAGAGTCATTGGTCAATTGGGTCTTCCAACATTCTTTTTCCAAGGCGATTATTGCTCATACACTTATTGATGCTTCAAATTCACAACGCGTACTGGAGCGGGCAGGTTTTGAGCGAATCAGCGAGGAAAATGGGTTGATTTTATGGCGAAAAATGAAGTCAAATTAGGTATCACTTTCAAAAAGCAGTACGTTTGCTAAAAAAAAGCACAATGAAAATAGCACCCAATCAAGTCGTAGCATTGGCCTATGAACTTAGTATAATGAATGACACCGACGGATGGCAAATGGTGGAAAACGTCGGCGAAGCTGAGCCTATGTATTTTATTCAGGGCATGAGCGGTTTGCCCGATAGTTTTGAAGATAAAATGGATGGCTTAGCGGTAGGCGACAGTTTTGATTTTAAAATCTCACCCGAAGAAGGATACGGAGACTACGACGTAGAAGCCGTTGCAGAACTTCCCCTTGATATATTCAAGGTGGATGGCGAATTTCAGGAAGATTTACTTCAGATTGGCAATATGATTCCGATGACCAACGAAGAAGGTCACCGTTTGGTAGGTCAGGTGGTAGAACTGAACGAAGAATACGTACTCATGGACTTCAACCATCCTCTGGCAGGTCGTGAGATGCACTTCAAAGGTCACGTCATTGACGTACGCCCCGCTACTGCTGAAGAACTGGAGCACGGCCACGTACACGGTCATGGCGGAGTAGAACATTAGAAATGTCGAAGTTAGAGTGCAGAATGTCGAGTAAAAATAATTCGACACTCTGCACCGCGGCGGACCGCTCTAACTTCGACACTCATTTCGATACTTAAACACTCGGTTCCTGCTGGCTTAGGCAGTGAAAACTTCCCAATCCCCACACGATTTCGGTCGAATCAATTCCTACTACTTTGCGATCAGTAAAACACTGACTCAGAATATCCAAAGCCCGTTGGTCATTGTCACAACGGAAAGTCGGTACAATGACCGCTGCGTTGCTGATGTAGAAATTGGCGTAAGACGCCGGCAGTCGTACCTCTTCACTGTACAAAGGCGTAGGCATGGGCAACTCCACGATGTTGAGTTGTTTGCCATTCAAAAGCCGCATTTGCTTCAATTCATGCAGATTTTCCTGTAAAATTTCGTAGTTATCGTCCGACTTATTTTCTTCAATAATAGTCACGACAGTATCCTCATTCACAAACCGAACGGTGTCATCAATGTGCCCGTCGGTATCGTCGCCAACGATGCCGTCGCCTACCCAAAGTACTTGTTCAACCCCGTAATAATCGCACAAATACTGCTCAATCTGTCCTTGATTCAGGTGTGGATTACGATTTTCGTTCAACAAACACGCTCGACTTGTCATGACCGTTCCTTTCCCGTTAAACTCCACCGAGCCACCTTCCATAATAATACCCGGTGTGATATATTCCAACCCTAAATAATGCGCAATAGCGACGGGAATAAGGTCGTCGTGGTTGAAGGGAGGATATTTTCCGCCCCACGCATTGTACCCCCAATTCAGAACTAAACGCTCTTTCGTTTCGGGATTAATCACAATTCCCGGCCCGTGATCGCGGCACCATGAATCGTTGGTGGCGTGCAAAGGCAACTCAATTTGATTCATGTCCACGCCTGCACCGAGCAGATGAAGTTTGATGGTTTGCTGAACCAATTCATTATGGGAATTAATACAAACCTTCTCCCCTTCACTAATAGTCTTGATAAATTCAATATAAGCAGGCAACATTTTCGGCTGACGTTCGTACGTCCAAGAAGCCTCAGTGTGCGGAAAACTCAGCCAGGTAGCGCGGTGTGGGTGCCATTCGGCAGGAAAAAAATAGCCTCTTTGTTTGGGCGTCGGTTGATTTGACATATTATAAAAAAGTACGACTTATTTATCTATTGAAGCGGCGTAACGCTTAGTTGTTGCTTTCTATTTTTAAGGCTGCAAAAATAGATTGTTTTTAGGGTGTTTGGCACTGTTTTTAGTACTTATTTGTTGTTTATAAGTAATAAATCACAGTACTTTGCATAAGTAATTATGAAAAATCCTACCGAAATATCTTCAAAACCTGTATCAAAAGGGTCTGCTATCTTTCAAAAAATCATGGAAGACAAGAAAGCTATTCAACAACATTTAGCTAAAGGTGGGAAAATAAGCGATTTAAAAGATAAATACCCGTTTGTCACTCCCATATAGTATCACCAAGGAAGAAGGTCTTTCGTATTACTTTATGGTGTACCCCATTAATTGGACAAAATAGTTAATACTTTATAAGTGTATTATGGTTTAGTTAATATTGTACTATTTTTAGTTATTGGCAGTCGTTCATTGAAAACTTGATTTGGTGTTAAATAGAGTAAAGATTGGTGCTTACGCTCAAAATTATAAAATTGAATATAACTAAGAAGTCCCTCAAAAAGAGCCTTTCCATCCTTATATTCTTTGAGGTAAATATCTTCATATTTAATGGTACGCCAAAATCTTTCGACGAAAACATTATCCAAAGCTCTGGCTTTTCCGTCCATAGAGACTAAAATTTCTTTGTCAATTAACACCTTAGTAATTTCATTTGAGGTAAATTGACTAC
>Ga0247844_1008580_pt1 | contig 11023 bp, 10 predicted proteins | sample LaCtaG_FD_192421 | JGI IMG/M metagenome (GOLD analysis project Ga0247844, IMG submission 192421) | Freshwater microbial communities from meromictic Lake La Cruz, Castile-La Mancha, Spain - LaCruzMarch201714.5m_1 | ecosystem: Environmental > Aquatic > Freshwater > Lake | place: Spain: Castile-La...
CTAAAACGACGATTTAAGTTGGATAGAGCATCGTATATGACGCTTGCTAAAGTCAGAGCAGAGACGCTCATGAAGGCCATAGCATTCAATCTGCTAAAGGCAGCTAGAATGTTGGAGGTGTAATCGAAATAATGAAAAATGGTGACAAAATAAAGCAAAATACAAATATAAAACAAAACAAATAATGATTTCTTAGGACAGAACAAACACGTTAACTGCCTTAGACGTGACAATATACAACAAATCATCTTAAAACGTTATTATTCAGAAGTCTTTTTAAAGCAAGCATACCATCGGTATGTTTGGCTCTTAAAAAGCTAAGAATCACGCGAAAAAAGGCCAATCTATATAAAGAACGGGACGAAGGAAAACGCAAAGCATTTTTGGAGTATATTGCCTCGTACTCTAAAGAAGACTTAGTATATGTTGATGAAAGCGGCATAGATTCTCATCTTCATAGAAGTCATGGATGGGCTAAAAAGGGGGCTTTAGTTTATGGCGAAACATCTGGTAAACGCTATGCATGCGAAAGTTTTATAGCTGCAAAATGGAAACCCTGAAGTTCTTGCCCCTCTTTGTTTTACTGGCACTTGCGACACAGTGCTTTTTGATCTATGGGTTGAAGAATTTCTTGTGCCAGTTTTAAAACCGGGACAAGTGGTTATCCTGGATAATGCAACGTTTCACAAATCGGAAAGAACCAAGCAACTTATAAATAAATAGCGTGGGATGTCAACTTCTTTTTCTGCCGCCATATTCACCAGATCTCAACCCTATTGAGGTCTTCTGGGCTAATCTTAAAGCCAAAATAAGATCTTCCATTCCCAATTGCTCAACTCTTTCTCAGACTATTGACCACGCTTTCGCGTCGTAAGGTATTAAAACTAATTTACTATACATCGACATAGATTCCCTAAAATTAGAGAGGAGTCAAGAATTAGAAGCAAGGTTTGTAAATCATCCAAGTCTTCAAAAAGAAGTAAGTTTAAATTTGGACTAATGAAGAGCTGAGAGCCTATGGAGCCTTCTGAGAAAAGTACGAGAAGAGCAAGAGAGGCTTATATACCAACAAGAAGCAAGGATGGATGGGAGAGAAGAAGGAATAGAAGAACGGAAAACGGGAGGTGGCTAGAAGGATGTTATCTGAAGGACTGGATATGAAGTTGGTTGCTAAGGTTACGAACCTTAGTGATGATGAGCTTAGAAAGCTGAGCAAGATATAATAATCCTTACAGAGGCAGCCAAAAAATGGATGGATTAAGACTGTAGCATAACTGCTCTTTATACGAAAAACATAAAGAGTATTGCAGAATATCATACGTGCAGATTATCGAAAAAAGGAGTTTGTAGAAGTTGTGATAGGGTGAGGGTATAATCAGAATTATTGAAAAATATGTTTTTATGATGCTTTAGGGAGGTATGAACATTTTGTTGCATTTATATAAAAGATTATTTACATCTCCAGATTGCTGAGGTATAAACGAGTAGGTTTTTATAAAAACAATGCTGACTTTTATACCAGGTAACTATTATGGCGAACAAAAAGGCAGTAGGAGCGAGGCCTTCTGCCGATAATGGATTCAAGAGTAATAATATTGGTCAATACATTAAGTCTTTCAGTTTTGAAGTTAAGAAGAGCCGATCGGAGGTGCTAAAACTTCGGCCGATAGAACCACAGTTTGAGTATAGGTTAAGCCCTAGGGTTGAGAAGTGCGAAGGGGAGGGTGATGAGTACGAAGTTATTGTTGACGTCGGGGTGACGTTGTTCACGAAAGATAAAAAAGATGAGCTGTTCAACGTTCGTATAGAACAAGTGGGGGTGTTTAAGGTTGATGGCGGTATTGCAGCTGAAGAGATGGAAAAGGTTTTGTTCATTCATGGTTCTACTATGCTATTCCCCTTTGCAAGAAGCGAGATAGCAAGCATAACAATGAAAAGCGGCTTTACTCCGGTTATGATGGAATTGGTAGACTTTAGTAAGGTTTACGAAATGTATAAAAATAATAGATAGTTATTCGCATTTTAAATAGACGAGGTTTTTATGATAAATGATAAACGAATTTTAGCAGCTGGCTATAATATAGATCTTAGTTCTTATTACAATTCTGCTACTAATACTGTTAAAAATAATTTTCCGGCTATCTATGGGGCAAAAGTAGATGGCCGTAGCGGCCATGCAGTTGGTTCAGGAGATATAAATGGTGATGGCTAACAGACTTAATCATTGGGGCGCCTAATGCTGGGAGTACCTATGTCATATATGGTAAGGCTTCTGGGTTAGGGAATATTGACCTAGTGTCCTTAACAAGTGCACAAGGGTTTAGAGTAGATCGGGCAGGAACAAATAACTGTACCGGCGCTGCAGTTGGTTCAGGAGATATAAATGGTGATGGCATAACAGATTTAATCATTGGTGCGTATCAGGCTGATCCCTACGGTACTCGTGTTGATGCTGGGATTATCTATGTCATATATGGTAAGGCTTCTGGGTTAGTGAATTTTAACCTATCGTCCTTAACAAACGCACAAGGATTTTGGGTATATGGGGCAGCAGTATATGACTATACCGGCTGTGGAATTGCTTCGGGAGATATAAATGGTGATGGTATAACAGACTTAATCATTGGTGCGTGGGCAGCTGATCCCTCTAGTCGTAGTGGTGCTGGAAGTGCCTATGTCATATACGGTAAAGCTTCTGGTTTAGGGAATATTGACCTATTGTCCTTAACAAGCGCACAAGGATTTAGGGTAGATGGGGCAAAAGCAAGTGACAATAGCGGCCATGCAGTTGGTTCAGGAGATATAAATGGTGATGGTATAACAGACTTAATCATTGGTGCGAATGGAGCTAGCCCCTCTAGTCGTAGTGTTGCTGGAAGTACGTATGTAATATATGGTAAGGCTTCTGGGTTAGGGAATATTGACCTATTGTCCTTAACAAGCGCACAAGGGTTTAGGGTAGATGGGGCGGTAGCTGGTGATTCTAGCGGCTCAGCAGTTGGTTCAGGAGATATAAATGGTGATGGCATAACAGACTTAATCATTAGTGCGTATAAAGCTGATCCCTCTAGTCGCAGTGATGCTGGGAGTACGTATGTCATATATGGAAAGACGTCTGGGCTAACAAATATAGATCTAGCATCATTAACGGCAGCACAAGGGCTTAGAGTAGACGGGGCAGCAGCAGCTGACTGGAGCGGCTGGGCAGTTGGTTCAGGAGATATAAATGGTGATGGCATAACAGACTTAATCATTGGTGCGTATGAAGCTGATCCCTCTAGTCGTAGTGGTGCTGGGAGTACCTATGTCATATATGGGAAGGCTTCTGGGTTAGGGAATATTGACCTATTGTCCTTAACAAGTGCACAAGGATTTAGGGTAGGTGGGGTAGCAGCAAGTGACAATAGCGCCTGGGCAGTTGGTTCAGGAGATATAAATGGTGATGGTATAACAGACTTAATCATTAGTGCGTATAAAGCTGATCCTTCTAGTCGTACTGATGCTGGGATTGTTTATATTATTTCTTCTGCGTTAGATTTGAGCTTGGAATCTGCAGGAATTACTGCAAATCTAGCTACTGGCACTAGCACAGGAGCTATTGACCCTATCTTAGGCACAATGAAAAATGTAATAGGATCAGCATATGCAGACATGCTAACTGGAGACGCAAATGCAAATAACATCCAAGGTGGTGCTGGAGATGATGTGATTGAAGGGAAAGGTAGTGTTGACACGCTAGATGGCGGCGCTGGAACTGATACATTATCCTATGCTAGTTCGTCTGCAGGAGTTACAGTGAGTCTTGCTACTGGAACTGCGTCAGGAGGAGATGCTGCTGGAGATGTGGTTAGTAATTTTGAGAACGTGATAGGATCTGGATACGCAGATACATTAACTGGAGATGGGAATGCCAACAACATACAAGGTGGTGCTGGGGATGACACGATAGAGGGGAAAGATGGGGCAGATACACTAAATGGTGGTGCTGGAACTGATACGTTATCCTATGCTAGTTCATCTGGTGGTGTTACAGTTAGTCTTACAACTGGAATTGGTTCAGGAGGAGATGCTACTGGTGATATTGTCAGTAATTTTGAGAATGTGATAGGTTCGGGATACGCAGATACATTAACTGGCGATGCAAACGCTAATAACATACAAGGTGGCGCTGGTGATGATACGATAGAGGGGAAAGACGGGGCAGATACTCTAGATGGTGGGGCCGGAACTGATACGTTATCATACTCTACTTCTGCTACTGCGGTAGTAGTTGACCTATCCTCTAACGCACTATCTGGTGGGGATGCAGCTGGTGACATAATTAATAATTTTGAAAACGTGATAGGATCTGGATATGCTGATACATTAACAGGAGATGCAAACGCTAATAACATACAAGGAGGTATGGGGGATGATACGATAGAAGGGAAAGGCGGGGCAGATACACTAAATGGTGGGGCCGGAACTGATACGTTATCCTATAGCACCTCACCTACAGGAGTTACAGTTAGCCTTACAACTGGAACTGGTTCAGGAGGAGATGCCGCTGGAGATGTGGTTAGTAACTTTGAGGGTATCGTAGGATCAGCATATGCAGACACGCTAACTGGTGATGCGAATGCAAATAATATCCAAGGTGGTGCTGGAAATGATGTGATTGAAGGGAAAGGTGGTGCTGACACGCTAGATGGCGGCACTGGAACTGATACATTATCTTATGCTAGTTCATCTGCAGGAGTTACAGTGAGTCTTGCTATTGGGGCTGGTTCAGGAGGAGACGCTGCTGGGGATGCGGTTAGTAACTTTGAGAATATCGTAGGATCTAGGTATGTGGACACACTAACTGGCGATGCAAACGCTAATAACATACAAGGTGGCGCTGGTGATGATACGATAGAGGGGAAAGACGGGGCAGATACACTAAATGGTGGTGCTGGAACTGATACGTTATCCTATAGCACCTCACCTGCAGGAGTTACAGTTAGCCTTACAACTGGAACTGGCTCAGGAGGAGATGCCGCTGGTGACATAATTAGTAACTTTGAGAATATCATAGGTTCAGGATATGCTGATACATTAACTGGCGATGCAAACGCTAATAACATACAAGGAGATGCTGGGAACGATACGATAGAAGGAAGGGGCGGCGCAGATATGTTGGATGGAGGAGAAGGGGTGGATACATTATCGTACAACAATTCTCTTGCAAAGATCTCAATAAGTTTATTATCAGGAATAGGACAAGGGGGAGATGCCGAAGGTGATATAGTATCCAATTTTGAAAACGTTATAGGATCACTGTTTGACGATGTAATTACTGGAGACGCCAACTCAAATAACATACAAGGCAATATTGGAAATGATGTAATTGAAGGAAAGGGGGGGGCTGATACATTAGATGGCGGAATAGGAATTGACACTGTCAGTTATGACAGCTCTCCTTTTGGAGTATTAGTAGATTTATCAACTGGGGTTGGTAGTGGAGGTGATGCACAAGGAGACATTATTCTGAATTTTGAGAATGTCGTTGGATCAAAGTTTGATGATACCATCGTTGGAGATGATAAAGACAATACTTTGGAAGGAGGTTCTGGAGCAGATATTCTAGATGGTGGAGGGGGAGTAGACACACTTTCATATTCTGGCGCTCTTGGAAGCGGTGTATCTATAGATTTATCTGGCAATAAAGCAAGGGGTGGAGATGCGGAAGGAGACGTGATCTCTAATTTTGAAAATTTAATCGGCTCATCTTTAGCAGATGTGTTAATAGGAAATGGTGGAACAAACTATATAAACGGTCTCGATGGAGACGATTATATAAAAGATGGAGGAGGAGGGAATGATGTATTTATAGGTGGAGGAGGTAGAGATACGTTTATTATTAGTAATGGTGCCGGCCAAGTGTCCAAAATATCAATAAAGGATTTTGCAATTAATGAAGATAAATTAGATCTATCTGCATTTAGGAATTTAAATAGTTTTGATGCTATTAATGAGATTACCAGATATGAGAATGGTGCCTGCATAATGTCGTTGACATCCGAAATAACGCTTCTTTTAGAGGGCGTTGATCCCTCTAAATTGTCTGAATCTAATTTTGTTCTTGAAGTTACAGAGGGTTCAGAGAGACCGAAGAAGCTGGATAAGTGTAAGGGTATAAATTTTCTTAAGTGTAATGCGGCCTCTATATCATCTGGCACCAGTAGTGCTTTGACTGCCTTGATAACTACTTATAGCTATTACCAATATTACCAAAGCCGTATTCCTCAAAGAGTTCAAAGCATTAATAAAGAATTTAAGAAGATTTCTGAAAATACCTCTGATTTACAAAAGATAGAATATCTGGAGAAAATCTTGTCCTATACAGCGAATGCAATTAAAAGGATGGATATGTTATCTAATAAGATTGTTGAGAATGATCATGAATTGACGTATACCTTACTCAAAACATTTGGGTGTTTGAAATGCTTAAAGATTAAGAGTCCTGTAGATGAGATTAAGTATGGTTTAGAGAATATCGTCCCTAAAGTCGTTCGTATGGTAGAGATGCTGAAGCAAATATCCGGTGGGAATGATGTACTAAGAGTACAAATAGAGGAAAAATTTGGAAATCTTCTAGAGGGGGATGATATCAAAACCCAGTTAAACAAATTAATTCATACTGCTAAATTTAGGAATCGTGATCAGTACAAGCAGGAAGAATTGAGTCAAGCAGTTGAAAAGCTGCCCCCGCAAGATAAAGGCATGAAGACGACCTCCAAGAAACAATCTACAATAGCTGTCAAGGGCCCTCAACTGGAAAAGCATCCTACACAAATAATGTCACAAGGAGGAGGTGCTATTGATAAAAGGAAGGTATACCCTATCGATATAAGAGAAGAGAATACTAAAAATTTATTAGGAATTACAATGCAACAGTCCGTTGGTTTCTTGACAGAGAAAAGTATGCTTCAAAATCAACTAAACAAAGAAGAAGAGATTAATATTTCACACAAAGAATGGGATATTCCTAAAGTCCAGCAGGAGCAAATAGAGTCCAGTAAATCTAAAACAGGAACCCTAATGCAGCAAAAAGAAAGGGTAGGTACAATTATAATATCTAAACAAGAATATGTAGTTGACTCAAATCAAGAAAAAGTAGGTTCATACCAGGGGCCGAAATCTTCTATTATAGATATAAAGTCCAATATGGATCAACCACTACAAAAAGGAGGAGGAGGCGGCGGCGGAGGTGGATATGCCCCAGTTGTTATTAAGGATATGTGGAGTGATGCGTTTGATCCTGGTGTGCTTTTCTTTGTTGTGATGAGGGGGATTGAGAATTGGGATGTTGTGAAATATATGGCGAGGAGTTTGGTGCCAGGAGCGGCCAAAGAGCTTTTTGCAGATGAAACGGTTGGGCCGGAGTCATTTATGGAGAAGCACGGAATGTTCATTATAGCGCACTTCATTGCTGCAGCGAATATTGTTAGCGCTAACACTAATGTTGCGATTGTGTGGAAATGCGTGTTGTCTGGGGTTTATACAGGTGGTTATGTTACGAAGCTGGCTGTCAAAGAACTGCATGTTGCCGTGCTTGAAAGCGCAATCCAGAACCAAGAAACAATCGGTATCCATTCAGTTGGCGACTTTGCCGAAAAATGCGGCGCAATCACTGGTCTCAGTATTGCCGAAGGTGCTCTTCAATTCGGTTTTGTGAAGTTCGTGATGCATATAAACCCTGGTGTTGCTAGCATGATTGCCTACATAACCCTACCAACTCTTACCTGCGTAAATACCTTTAGTCATCCCACAGAACTACAATCGGAGCTATCAGTCCTATCCTCAACCCTTCCAAAAGCCACAGCAACAATCGCAGCAACGACCAAAGTCATAACCAACGTGATCGAATATTTACACACAGACCACACGCCAAAAGAAGCAGCAATCACAGTAATCCAAGGTACATTTAACCTCATTACTGTCACAGCCTTTACTCATATGCTAACAGAACTTGGTGTCACAACTGCTGAGAATCTTTTTAGCTATTTTAATGATGATATTCCTCAAAACGAAACAATACACAATGTTGTGGATATTGTAGAAAATATTGAATTGTAGGAATTGAAGGTCTTCTCAAATCATGCTATCATGGGTAGGATATTAAAGGTCTGGTTAATGTAGAAAGGTTTATGAATAATAAAGAGATGATTAACCCACGGGTTGACCTGGCCTTCAAGAAGTTATTTGGCGTGGAGGAAAACAAGGATATATTACTGTCTTTGTTAAATTCTATTGTTTCTGAAGAAGACCAGATAGAATCGGTAGAGTTGTTGAATCCATATAATGAGCGTAATTTCAAAAAGGATAAATTGTCTGTTTTGGATATAAAAGCCAGGAACAAGCATGATGGGACATATTTTTTGGTTGAGATGCAACTAGCAGATGAGGTGGATTACCCCAAGAGAGGGCTGTATAGCTGGGCGAGAGTTTATTCGAACCAATTGGCTTCTGGTATGCATTATGACCGTCTATCTAGGACTATAGCGATACATATTTTGAATTTCACTTTCATCGACTATGATAAAGCGAGAGGGTGGATTAAGTCTGCACCTAGTAAATACCATCATAGATTCGTTTTAAGCGATAAGGAGACTAGAGTTGAGATGTTCGATGATATCGAGATTCATACTATAGAATTAAGTAAATTTGAGGCAATTGATGCGAGGGATTTGGATCATGTGCTGCCGAAAGTAAAAACTGTGCTGGACAAATGGGTTGCCGTTTTAACGAAATACGAGCTTTTAGATGGAAAGAAATTGCCAGCAGTGATAAATCTGCCGGAGATAAAGAAGGCGCTAGGAGTGATCCAGGAGATGAGCCTTAATAAAGTTGAAAGAGAAATATATAATTCGCATTTAGACTTCCTTCGCCTCGAGTATAGCGCGTTTTTGAAACAATTTATGGAAGGAAAAGAAGAGGGCATTGCTGAAGGGATGGAAAAGGGGATGGAAAAGGGGATGGAAAAGGGGATGCTTGAGGGGAAGGCAGAAGGAGAAAGGATAAAGGCGATTGAGATTGCTAAGAAGATGTTATTTAGAGGTAGAAGTATGGATGAGATTAGGGAGTTGACCGGATTGAGTGAGGAAGAGCTATGTGGGTTGAGCTAGCTGTAATCGGGTTCTTACTGGGGTTCTGTGGGATCGTTTCCCATAATTTAAATTATCATACTTTAAGATCATGCTTTAAGTGTGTTAAACAATAATCTACCACCTAATGCAATTTCACCAATAGCATCACTATCGTCCCCAACGTACTCGCAAATAAACCTAAAAATAACGGAATCATCCACTTCAATATATCAAACTTAAACCCTTCTATCTTCCCCTCAAGTCTCAATATATCCTCTTTCAGCTCAGCCTTTACGCGAGCGATATCTTCTTTTAGTTCAGCCTTTACTTCTAGTAATTCTTCACGAGTAGCAAATTTTTCAAGCTCTACTTTCACTTCTCGAAGTTCCGTTTGTGGTTCGAAGAACTGCTCACGCGTTGCCATTTCTTTCTGCAAAGACTGAACTTGCTCCCTGCTCGCCAATCGAGCAGTATCAAAATCCTTAGCTTCTACAACAATAGCGTGAACAATCGCCTCAGCTTCTTTCTCCGGGAGCCCAACACCACAAAGATGCTTTACAGTCTTATATGTATCAAAATGGGCAACTCTCATTTATGTTCCAAAAAATTACTCCAATCCATATCTGCTTATACCATATTAACTTCACCAGCGCAATGCATCATTTCTTCTTTAGTGCTTTGTTCGCAGCCTCTTTGAGGCCTTTTCCCGGTCTAAACACAGGACGAAAGTGCTCCGGTAATACCATTGCCTTCCCATTTTGAGGATTACGAACTGTTCTTTGTTGTATTTTTACTGCCCTAAAAGTACCAAATCCTACAATCCTGACAAAATCATATTTGGATAATGTTGTCCCAATAACTTGAGTGAATGCGTCTAATATCTTTGCTATTTCACTGTTTGTCACGTTTGCAGCTACCGACACAGCACGTATAGAACCAGCCCTATTCCATCCTTACCTCTTTTGTCTACATATTGCTCAACCCACAATCACAGAGCAAAATATATCCTTATAAATCATGATTGGACAAGAACAAATTTATTGCTGTTTTGGGATCCCGCTGGACCCCAATTATCAGTTGCCCAATCCACTAAGCTCTTCCTCATCCAATTCGGTCAATTCAATAATTTTGCCCACTGTCACTCAGCAGATCAGGTACGTTTTCATGCTGATACGTCTGATACAAACTGTACCCATTTTGCACGAAGTGGTAAATGGCATATAGTGGCATCACAATAGTTGGAGCTGCGTACACACCAATCTTCCCTGAAGGATGCGTAATTATCATGGATAATGCGGCATTTCATAAAGGCAAAGATATGCAAAAATAATAGAGAATGCAGGCCATATTTCGCTTTACTTACCTCCATATTCACCAGACCTAAATCCTATTGAGAAAAAATGGGCTCAGGCAAAACACATTCGGTGCTCCACAGGTCGCTCTATAGATCAGCTTTTTAATGATTACTTATCATGACTCTTTTATATCACATTAGCTCTTGCTAAATTATATAAATTATTTTGTTAATAGTGCCATATTTCGCCATAAACCACTATATGATAAATAACTTCAGAACTACCAACAGCGTTACAGCTTACCTAGCTTCTTAAGCTCATCATCACTAAGGTTCGTAACCTTAGCTACTAACTCCATATCCAACCCCTCAGATAACATCTTTCTAGCTACTTCCAACTTCCCTTCAGCTCTACCCTCAGCTTTACCTTTCTCCATTCCTTCAGCAATGCCCTCTTCTTTTCCTTCCATAAATTGTTTCAAAAATGCGCTATACTCTATCCGAAGGAAGTCTAAATGCGAATTATATATTTCTCTTTCAACTTTATTAAGGCTCATCTCCTGGATCACTCCTAGCGCCTTCTTTATCTCCGGCAGATTTATCACTGCTGGCAATTTCT
>Ga0247844_1008581_pt1 | contig 11023 bp, 5 predicted proteins | sample LaCtaG_FD_192421 | JGI IMG/M metagenome (GOLD analysis project Ga0247844, IMG submission 192421) | Freshwater microbial communities from meromictic Lake La Cruz, Castile-La Mancha, Spain - LaCruzMarch201714.5m_1 | ecosystem: Environmental > Aquatic > Freshwater > Lake | place: Spain: Castile-La...
GCACATGTGCAAATTTTTGGCTTACATTTTCGTTTCGCTCTTCCGTTTTCTTTGCCAATACCTGAAAAAACAAGGTGTTAAGGTCATCAAATCCCCTAACTTTATTAGTATTCAGAAAAGCGAAAGAAGCATCACCTTTATGATATTTTATAAGTTGGGCTTCGAGCAGTTTCAGAAACAAAATGCGGTTTACCCAAGTAATACTCAACTCCAGGGCTACATTAAATAAGCGCTCGTCGGTCGTATTTCCAAACTGCGAAGGCTTATCAAGCCGCGCTATTTTGTCGAGGTTATCCAACTGTACAATAGCACTTTCGAGCAGCGAACCGGCATTGCGGTCAGCGTTCGGTTTTCGTTGTATCAGTTTTTTGCCACCTTCTTTGGTTTCGGTCAAGCCTATTATGTGAAGTAATTCGCTGTAAAAAGTTTTGTCCAAACTGTTGCTATCATTGGCAAAAGGCTGTTTCAGCAAATGCTGTGGCGAAAGCAGTTTATAAAGCGCAATAAGCAGATTATCGTCCTTGGGGTTATTGTTGCGCAGCGGTTTTTCGTAATCGCGAATGTCGAAATATGCAAAACTCACTTCCTGTTTTATAGCTTCTATGGCAGGAGCTGCAATTTGAGTATAGAAAAAATCGGTGTTTGCACCTCCGGCCCGTTTCTCTTCAAAATCGATAAATTGCTTTACCAACGCTTTGTTTTGTGCAAAAAGCTTTTCGAATAAATGTGCATCAAACACAAACCACTCGTAAATATTGGTGGCTATTAAATGCTTTATTTCTAAGTTCTTATGGGTAATGCGTTCGCGCAGGTAATACAAAACTAATTCCTGAAAAGCCTTGGTGTTTAAGTTGTTAGATCTAAGCATTTCGGCTTTATTGGCAGGCTTTTTTGCTTCAATAATTACGCCTACTGTGCTTGTAGCAGCTACGCCGTTGTGTATTACCAAATCTTTCCGGTCCTTGGTATTTATATAATGGCTGGAGCCGTAAAAGGTATTTTGAAGGAACTTCGAAACCTCATTTTTATGAAACTCTTCCGATTCCGATTCGTTGATAGTGTCAATCATTCGAATCAGATTGGTTTTAAACAATTCAATTTCGGGTCGGGTTGGTTTTAATTTCAAAAATGCCTTGTTGAGAGCCAAACGGGGTTTCAGTAATTTGAGTTCCATAGTAATTTGATATTTAATCGCAAAAATACAAAGAATTCTTGACTTATTTTTCCCGTACCCAAACAATTTATTTTTCTGTATGTAATCCGCTACTTTGGGGGGAATGAAATTGGTTAATTAAATGAAGCAGTTAAGCAAGTGTTATTCGTTCGCAATAATATTTCGTATTGGTAATAATAAGGATTGTGAACTAATCTGTTATCTTGAAAAATTAGTAACCATCTTACTCATTTCGTTTTAAATGTAGTTAAATTGAATAATTTTTAGCAAATAATATTGCAATATTATATTCGATAAACAATACATTTGTTTATCGAAACGGACAACCCAATCTTTATGAAACGAATATTACTTTTTATTCATTTGTTAAGTTCTTGTTTTTTTATCCAATCACAAACTTTAGAAGGAAAGGTTACTTCTTCAAGCGGCGAAGTAATTCCTTATGCAACAATATTTATTTACGAATTATCACAAGGTATTGTTGCTAATGATTTAGGTCATTTTCAAACAAAAATACAAAGTGGCATTTATAATTGCGAAGTTCGCTCAATTGGATACGAAACACAAAACATGAAAATATCCATTTTAACTGGTATAAATGAGATTGAATTCAAACTGAAAGATAAACCACTGAAATTAAATGAACTAACTGTTAATCCATCCATAGAGAATCCCGCAAAACGAGTTATGTTACAAGCCATTGCTCATGCTCCTTTATTTTTGTATCAGGTGAGCGCTTACACTGCCAACAATTATATGAAAGGGAGTGCCAAAATTGATAAAATTCCCGATTTGGTAAAAATGATGTTGCAGGACAAAAAGATAGAATCACTTATAGGTAGGCTATTAGTTTTGGAGTCGCAAAGTGAGGTTTCGTTTAAATCGCCATCCACTTATTCGCAAAAAGTGTTGGCTTTTAAAAGTTCTATTCCTAAAGAAATGACTCCTAAAGGTGGTATAAGAACCAGTACATCAAGCATATATCAGTCCGATTTTATGGGATATATATCGCCCTTGTCGCCGCAAGCCTTTCAGCATTACCGGTTTAAGCTGCTTGATATGTTTACGAGTGGGAATCTTCAAATAAACAAGATTTCGGTAATACCTAAAGTTAAAAGCGACAAGCTATTGGAAGGGTATATTTATATTGTTGAGCACGATTGGAATGTGTTTCATCTTGACCTTTCGGCAAATGATATGGGTACAACTACTCGTTATAAAATCAATTATAGCGAAGTAAAACCAAAGGTTTTTTTGCCTGTAAGCTACGAAATGAATACTACTATTGGTACAGCTGGGGTAAAGGGAAGTGCTAAGTTTTACTCCTCAATTCAATATTTAAATGTAAACTTAAATAGCTCTTCCAAATTATTCAAAAGTAATGTCAATACTAAATTGGCTAATGAACAGCTAAACAAAACGAACGATGTAATACTAAAAAAAATAGCAGTATTAAATTCAAAGAAAAAATTGTCTACCGGAAATGCTAAAAACATCACCAAATTACTAACAAAAGCTTTGGAGCCTCAAGAAGTTGCGATTGAACGAAAATCGTTGGAAGTAATTCAAACAGAAAAAGTTAAACTGGACGTTGATTCGTTGGCCGAAACACGTGACTCTGTTTTTTGGGAAAATATCAGAAAAGTACCTTTGCAAAAAGAGGAAGCGCTAAGTTTTTTGGATAAAGACACTTTCCCTCCATCCCAAAAAGTGAGTACTTCCAGCAATACTATTACCGTATCATTGGGCTCAAAATCTTCTAAAGCAACTAATTGGTTGTTTGGCGCAAATGCTAAACTAAGCGATAAGGTTGATTTGAAATATGATGGATTTCTACGAGGGGTTTTGAAAGAATATAATTTTGTGGATGGCTTTTGGATTGGTCAAAAAGCGAATTTGAATATAAAAACTTCTAAAACAAATAATTTAACTTTTTCACCAGCTATTTATTTAACTACGGCACGTAAAGCATTGAACTACAACCTGAATACTAATTTTAATTACGCTCCTTTATCCAATGGGAATTTGAACTTAAACTTTGGTCAAACAACATCTGATATTCAAGGCGAAATGGGGAATTCACGCTTTTTTAATTCAATTTCTTCCCTGTTATTTGGCGATAATGTAATACGTTTCTATCAAAAACAGTTTTTCAATATCGAAAATAAAATTGATATTATAAATGGCATGTCGTTTAATACGACGCTATTTTACGAAAACAGAAAATTACCCAAAAACTACACAAATTTCCACTTTTGGGGAAATACACCACTGCAAAACTATCCGGATGATGCTTATAAACAAGCTTTTCCAACAAATTCTGCCACTGTGGCTACATTCCTATTACAATATACTCCTGCCAATAAATTTAAAATTCAGGATGGTAAAAAAATCTATTTAAATTCTAAATTTCCAACCTTTGGTCTGGAGTATAAAAAAGCAATCTCGGTTTTTGAACAAACAGAACAAGCTTCGTTTGATAGGCTGAAATTGTCGATTAAGCAATCCATAAAAATATCCTCGTTCGATTGGATAAATTATAACATACAAGCTGGCAGCTACTTATCAGATAAAAAACTATATTCTACTGATTTTAATTATGTTGCAACAAGTAGTCTGATGATTTCCAACCATTCGTTCGACAATTCGTTTCAGTTTCTTCCCAATTACACTTTCAGCAATAAAAACTGGATAGAGGTTCATTTCAATTTGAATTCTGAATACTTAATTCTTAAGAGTTTGCCTTTTTTGCAAAGCCAAAAATTCAACGAGTCAGTGCATTTAAGTATGCTATGGAGCGAGCACACCCCTAATAGCTATCTGGAAACCGGTTATTCAATTGGATTTAACAAACTTGGAAGAGTGGGCGTTTTTGCTGGTTTCGATGGTTTAAAATTTGAAAAAGCGGGTTTGAAATTTTCGCTTACTTTGCTAAAGTAACGAAAAAAACAACTCTTAAATAATCAGTTAACCTTTTGGGGGTAAATTTCTTACTTATTTTTCCCGTACCCGAACAATTTATTTTTCTGTATATAATCCGCTACTTTTTGGGGAATATAATCGGTTATTTTGGGGTCGGCATTTTCGATTAATTCGCTAATGTATGCCGAAGTTATTTTGAGGTTTTTGGTAGATATTCCTTTCAGAATCAGGATTTTTTTTGTTTCAATGAGGTATTTCCAAAGTAGTCTGTTTTCGCTCGCAAAATGGGTATCTTCGGGGTAAATAACTTCGCCTGTTGTGGTGTCGGTATAGGGGTAAAGATACATTTTCACGTTGTTCTGAAACAATGTTCCCATAGCTTCGAGCAGTCCGCCGCGCAAGTCGGTGTACTGACTGCCGTCCAATATTTTATCGAAAGTTGGCAGGCCTACCACAATGCGGAGTTTTATCATTTTGAATTGTGCAAAATAATCCACTAATTTAAAATAGCGGTAGAAGTTGGATACCATTACGTTTTGCCCCATCATAATCAGCAATTCTACCCGACTCAGAAAATCTTTTTCGTCGAGTTTTTCGTCGAACATCAGGTTTTTGAGCGAAATTTCGCAAAATGCTATCGTGTTGTCTGGTTTATAATCTTCGTCGCGTTTAAAAATGGACAGGCTATCGTCGATAAATTCCAATCCAAGATTATTAATCGGGCGGAAAAAACCACGCATCAATAGCACATTCTTTTTGTAAAGCATATCGCTTGGCTGCTGTATATGTCCCGATTGGTCGAACATAATGGCCGGAGTCATATTATTTCGAACCAACATTAGGTTTAGTAAGCGATTATCGCACCAACCGAAATCGGGTCCTGCCACAAAAAAATAATCTACTTCCACGCGTTCGGTATCCAGATTGTCGAGCAGCGAGAGCAGTACTTTTCGGGGGTCTTCCGAATGAAACAGCCCGCCATGAATCAGATTAATTCCGAGAGCTCCAAGCGTATATTGTTGGAGAAGTGTGTCGTTTTCGTGCAGTTTTACGTGTATAAAAATGCTGTTCGGATGGTAGCGGTCGGAGCCTTCCACAGCAATTCCCAACCAGCCATTTCCTTGATTAGTTTTGGCAAAATTCAGCGTTTCAACTGTATTGGCAAAAGCAAAAAACTTTTGGTCGTTTTTTTTATCTAAAATTGTAATTAGCTCATTGTATTCATAATCAACCATTTTGCGCAATCTATCCTCCGCCACATAGCGGGCAGGAGTGCCATCGTTGTAAAAATAATCGCTAAACGATTTATCGTAAGCCGAAACAGATTTGGCAATGGTATTGGATGCTCCACCAGCCTGAAATAAGTGACGAGCGGTTTCCTGTCCGCCACCAATTTCGGCAACCGACCCGTAATAGTTCGAATGCAGGTTTATTTGAACCGATTTTTCTTTCGTGCTGAGTTGTTTTGCCATACGTTTTTATAAAGGCGTTTTTATATTTTCAGATTCACTTGCAGTAGCCTTTTTATAAGTAACGTTTTAAAGCCTCTTGTAGTTTTTCTTTTTCAATAGGTTTTGTCAAAAAGTCGTCCATACCACTGGCAAGGCATTTGTCGCGTTCTTCTTGTAGAGCACCGGCTGTAAGCGATATAATTGGGATATGAGAGTTGCCTGCTTTTTCAATTTTTCGAATAGCAATAGTTGCATCTATACCATCCATTTCGGGCATTTGCATGTCCATAAGAATAAGGTCGGGAAGGTTTTCTTGCCATAGTCGGACAGCTTCAACTCCATTTTCGGCCTCAATAATGGTAACGTGCGGAATTAGTTTCGTAATCAGAAATTTTACTAATAGCATATTCATGGCCACATCTTCGGCAATGAGAATTTTTATTGGTTTCGTTTTATTTAAGACAATTTTTTCTTCTTCCTCTACTTTTACAGTTCGTGAAATTGGGGCTTTGATATTACATAAAATATCAAATAACTCTTCGGATTTTACTGGTTTGGTAAGCATAAACTGAACTTCAAACTCATCGCATTTTTTATGCAATTCGGCATCGTCAGTCGAAGAATGAAGCAAAACAACAGGTAAGCTATCCGGCCCAATATTAAGCATATTGCGAACATATTCAATAGTTTGTAAGCCATCGAACTCAGGAATATGGTAATCGCAAACGAACACATCAAACTTGTTGTCATCTTTGAGCCGCTCCAAAGCTTTTTGTCCACTTTCCACACACACACTTTCAATTCCCCAATAGGCTAAAGTATGCTCCAATATCATAAGGTTATTCTTATTATCGTCCACTACCAAGCAGCGTTTAATTGATTTTACATCAATGGCGTCGGGTTGATCGCCAAATTCAATTTTGGTTTCAATCTCAAAACTAAATACTGTTCCTTTGCCTTGAGTGCTTTCAATTTGAATATGGCTGTTTAACTTATTGGCTATCATTTGCGAAATAACCAACCCAAGGCCTGTGCCGCCATACTTACGCGTTACCGAACTATCTGCCTGACTAAAAACTTTGAATAGTTTTGTTTGTTGCTCTGTTGATATTCCAATTCCAGTGTCGCGCACCGAAAAGGTAAATTTACCAGTTTCAATATCTACTAACGAAAAATCAACCTTTAACTCAATCTCTCCTTTGTGGGTAAACTTAACAGCATTGCCCAATAGATTTGCCAATACCTGCTTTAGTCTAACAGAATCGGTAAATGCATACCGAGGTATATTGGGGGCAACGTCCAGTAAAAGCTCCAATTTTTTTTTGTCGGCCGAGAATTTAATAATATCGGCACTTTGGTTAATTATTTCAACAATGTCAGTTTTAATAATTTCCAACTCCATCATCCCTGCTTCAATTTTCGAGAAATCAAGAATGTCGTTGATTATGCCTAACAAATTACGACCAGATGCGTTTGCATTATTCACATATTGATATTGAACAGCATTGAGAGGTGTGCTCTGCAATAAATCGGTAAAACCAATTACACCATTGAGTGGTGTTCTAATTTCGTGGCTCATATTGGCCAAAAACTCCGATTTTGCTTTATTTGCCTTTTCGGCAATTGTTTTAGCTTGAATAAGTTCTGTTTTGTTGTGTTGAATCGAAAGCGCTCCCCCTACAGCATTTGCAAAAGTAACAAACAAAGCATCTTCAAAATCTTCCAATATTCTATCTTCGTTACAATCAACAAATCCGAGCATGCCATACAAATTTTGCTCTAAAAACACAGGAATATTTAATAATGTTTTGCATGAAATAAGTTTTAAAAACCCTGCATAATCTGAGTTAAATTCGGTTGATGTTCTCTTAACAATTTTATTTTGAAGCAATTCTTGCGACAAACTTCTAAAAATATCCGTTTCTTTTCCCAAAAGAACTTCGGGGTCTAATTCAGCTATAGGTTTTAAAATTGTAGCATCATACCATTCATATTTTAGTGTAAAAATATCATTTTGCTCATTTTGCTTAAAGCGCAGTAAATAAGCCCGTTGATAGTGTAATGTTTTGGCAGTAATTTCCAAAAAACTCTGCATTGAAGTATCAAAATCGTGATTTGTTGTAAGTAGCACTTCCGATGCTTTATTAGCTGTGCGTAGCATGATATCTGATGTCTTCAGGCGTTTTTGCACAACTGTCATTCTGCGTATAATAATCGAAAACAAGAAAACAAGACCGAAAGTGATAAGCAAGAAACTAATGAAAATAATAAATTATCGATCTGTTTTGATTTTCCCAAAGCGTATCGGTATTAATCGAAAATACAATACCTGTTTTTTTGCCTAAAATACTTACTGGATAAAAAGTTGAATAAGCGTTTACACTGCCACCAAACTCAATATTATGTTGTTTTGTAGCCGAAAGATTCTCGTTGAGTTTGGCAGTAAAAGCTGGTATTATGTTTGGTTTAAAAAACGATATATCAGCATTGTGAGCATGTTCGCTGTATTTTACAAAAATGGTGTTGCCAACAGTATCTATTGCCCAATACCAAGAGTCTTTGCCGATATAAAATTTATCGAAGTTTAAAGCTAAGAATTTTTTTATATTTAAATCGAAACGAATATTTGCAATCGTTTTACCTTCGAAATTACGAACAGGCTGAATATAATAAATACTATCTTTTTTTTGAACCAAAGCCGGTTGAAAAACTAACTCATGAGGCGTCGAAAATGATTTTGGGTCTGTTACATTAAAATAATTATCTGTGTTTCGTACAAAATTTCGATATGTATATGCTGAATAAACCGAAATGCCGGAGATTAATGCCTGGTTGCGCGAATAAAACCTTCGTATTCGTTTTATTTCATCATCGATATATTTGCTTCGTACTTCGGGCGATAGTTGTTTGGAATCAACACGCAACAAGTATTCAAACTCACGATTGGCAAATTCAAACTTAACCGACTCTTCGAAATCGGCACTTGCATTTTCGATACTTTTACCGCAAAGTATAATTTGCTTATTTATAAATTCGGCAGTTTCTTTACGCTGCTTATTGTTTAACTGCAAAAACTGCCAAACAGATAGCGATAGAAAAATGGCTATAAGCGCAAGCGGTATGTAAAACTTGTTTTTCATTTAAGAACTTCTAATAAATACCAGTTTAATTCAGGAATTGGAGCAGCTATTACAGTTACCTTTTCACCGTTCAGCTCTACCTCGACACTGTTTTTTTTGTTTTTCAATACCTCATTGGCTATAAACCTCACCTTAGAATCTCTACTTAAGGCTATGTTATAAAGCTCTTTCCGATAAGTATCTTGTTTTATTGTTTCAATATACTTATGGTCGTAAAGTGGAGGAAACGAAAACATGTTAATTATCTCTTCCTGCGCAGCTACTATGCCGCCATGATTATCAATTATCACTGTCATCGACCCAATGCTATCCTGTATATAGCGCTTTGTAATTGTATTAATTGTTACATCAATTCCGGGCACTCCAACCAAACTATCGGCAAAATAGACAGGTGCAATAGCCGATACCATCCATCCTCGGCCAGCAGGGTCAACATAAGGCTCATTTACCCAAACCGACTTTTTATCAGGATTGTGTTTTGCATCAGCTAAATAATAAAAATTAAAGCTCGGTATATCCATTTTGGCTTCGTACTGCGAAAGTACATCAAAAAACGGATAAATACGGTTATAAGAGTACTTATCATTAAAATACAATTGCACAATCTCAGGATATTTTTCTACCAAAGCCTTAAAATTTGAGTCGATAGGCTCCGTAAAATAAACAATTTTTTTTATCTTTTCATCTACAGGATGAACTCCCGAAACAAAAATGGCAGAACCTCCATCGTCAACAGGTTTAGTAAAAACGCCATTTCTTGCCAATTGGTATTTTTTGGTGTCAATAGTGGGTAAAATCTCGTTTTGCTTGTCATAAAGTAGTGCTATTTCGGTGCTTAGCTCTTCTACTTCTATCCTAATTTTTTTAAAATCGTTGTTAATTTGCTCAGCTTTACTATTTAGCTGCACTAACTTTTGCGCACTCGAATCGTTCTTACACGATATCAAAGCAAGTATAAATGATATAAATACTGCTATTTGAATAATAATTCTTTTCATAACAATCTATTTATTATTGTTTTTCAAAAAAAAAAAAACTAAAGTGATACGATAGCTGCCATATAAAATTTATTGCTTTCGGGGTTAGCAGCCAAAGTTAATTTTAGTGGCAACGAAAACTGTTCGGTAATTTTTATAGCTTTCTTCAAACTTAGGCCTACATTTATAAACGAAAACTGCGAAGTTCCATAAAGTAAACTTTCGGTTGGAGTTAGTCCGGCAAATATTGTGTAATTTACATCCTTTACGCTTCCCAAATAATTAACTTCAAAATAGGCTGATTTGTTCAACTTTACCGCATCCGAAACTTTTGGGTCGATAGCAGTTCCATAAACTATCATGCCACCATACACGGTAAACGGAATTTTAGAAGTACCATTGAAACTTAAAGCAAGCTCAGCAGCATGACCTGTTTCGGAATTTTTATAATTAAAATAATCGGGATTTAATCCTGCAAAATCCGGAAAATATAAATCGACAAACTGCAAAGAAAAGCTGTTTAAAGTATATTTGGCGTAAATATCAATTTCTTTAAAAGTGCCGCCAAGTTCGTAACTTCCCCAAGCTCCTAACGAAAATCCTTTATATGTAAGTTCGCTCCAAGGTTGCAGGGCAGGCATTGTTCCTTGTGGAAGTCCACGCCACAAGTACGATGAGGCAATATCAGTCCCCAACGATATGTTAACTTCATTTTTGTCCTGAGCATTACTGCCAATTCCCATAAAAAATAAAATGAAAATAATAGTGATTTCTGCTTTCATACTCCTGTTTTTTTAAATTGTTTATTTACTTTTAATTATTCAACTGTCACAAGAAAATTATTTGTTTTACTATTGGTGTATTATACAACCCGAAACAATACTATATGTCTGATATTCAATTACATGAATTCTTTATAAAGTCTTTGTGTAAAAACATTGTGTCCCGATAATTATCGTGATAGTGTTATCGTTTTTATTCTATTACACAAAATGCAAAAAGTATCCACAAAAAGCACAAAGAGTTAACTTTAAATATCTCTATATTAAATAGATGTATTATTTAATTGAGCATTCAGAAGTTAAATTATTAATTAAATAGAACAAGGTTTTTTATGTCGTATTTTTTCTTGCTAATTTTTATAGCAGTATTTGAAACAACAAATATAACTTTTTAAATCAAAATAACAATAGTTTTTTGTTAAATTATTTTTTAAAATAATCCTTTTCGAATAAAAAAGAGGAAATGAAATCATATTTACAAAGATATAGAGTAAATGTAGTAATTAATATGACGTATATTTTAGTAGATTAATTCAGTAATACGGAATTTTATATTTGTTCTTTTGTAAAAAAACTG
>Ga0247844_1008585_pt1 | contig 11019 bp, 9 predicted proteins | sample LaCtaG_FD_192421 | JGI IMG/M metagenome (GOLD analysis project Ga0247844, IMG submission 192421) | Freshwater microbial communities from meromictic Lake La Cruz, Castile-La Mancha, Spain - LaCruzMarch201714.5m_1 | ecosystem: Environmental > Aquatic > Freshwater > Lake | place: Spain: Castile-La...
GCACCCTCGCCGGTGTGGCTAGTTAATGTTTCAATCCGCGCCCCCCGCGTAGGGGGCGACGCTTTTTTTGTTTCCCGGCAGGGAAATTGAAGGGTTTCAATCCGCGCCCCCCGCGTAGGGGGCGACTAACGGAGAAAGCGTTACAAAAACCGTTACCAGAGTTTCAATCCGCGCCCCCCGCGTAGGGGGCGACTCAACTGCAAGGCAACTTCGAGCAAGTGGACGCGGTTTCAATCCGCGCCCCCCGCGTAGGGGGCGACTTGCTATCGCTCACGCACTGAGTCGGTGGGAGAAGTTTCAATCCGCGCCCCCCGCGTAGGGGGCGACTCTTGTTAGCGGTTGGGGGCGGCGGACAACCACAAGTTTCAATCCGCGCCCCCCGCGTAGGGGGCGACCGGGCATGCCGGCATAATGGCGAAATACTGGCAGGTTTCAATCCGCGCCCCCCGCGTAGGGGGCGACCGTCTTGTTCATGGCCGAATTTGGACGCCCGAAGGTTTCAATCCGCGCCCCCCGCGTAGGGGGCGACACGCGGAGGGCGCGCAACAACGCCGGGCGGATCCGTTTCAATCCGCGCCCCCCGCGTAGGGGGCGACTATTTGCGAGCTATCTCGGTGAGTCCTTCCTGAGTGTTTCAATCCGCGCCCCCCGCGTAGGGGGCGACCAATGTTGTCTTTAGCGACTCCTGCGCCAAATTGTTTCAATCCGCGCCCCCCGCGTAGGGGGCGACGCAATTCCAGAAAATCAAATCGACCAAATCAAATGTTTCAATCCGCGCCCCCCGCGTAGGGGGCGACCGCGCCCCGGCAGCGGCGGCTTTGCGCGTCAAAGGTTTCAATCCGCGCCCCCCGCGTAGGGGGCGACTACGCGGAAAAGCTCGAAATGATGATGCTCAAGGAGTTTCAATCCGCGCCCCCCGCGTAGGGGGCGACTGCTTTCCTGAAGCTGCGGGCTTTGATCCAACAGGTTTCAATCCGCGCCCCCCGCGTAGGGGGCGACAAATGTTCAGCGGGGTGTTGATGAACGGGAAGAAGTTTCAATCCGCGCCCCCCGCGTAGGGGGCGACCCCTAACGTGGAGTTGTTCCCGGACTCTCTAACGGTTTCAATCCGCGCCCCCCGCGTAGGGGGCGACCGCGGTAGCTTGGAATCCTTTCCGCTGTAGTGAAAGAACAGAGTATTTCGCGAACCTTTAAATTTTGCCACACGACAAAAATGAATTTCTACTATTTGGGATGTCAAAGAACGAAAGCAGTAGGCCTAACGGCTACCGCGAACCTCCTTGGGATTTTCAGATCGCTTAGGGTTCGCGGAGCGATTGGCAGACTGCCCAATCAAAGGCTGGAAAATGATTGGTTGAAGGTCAAACGATAAGTGTTCCTTCAATATCATAACCATCGTTCGCCCCGTGATGCTCAACTTTATGATGCCAGTTGCTGCCCAGATGGTAAAAGCGGAGGCTGTCGGTTTCCAGATCAATGATGTCCAACAGCCGCGCTTTGAAGGTGACAAGTTGGGCTGGATCCACTTTGCACTCGAAGACCGAGTTCTGAACCCGCTGGCCATAGTCGAGACAAGCTTTGGCAGTGCGCCGCAAGCGGGCTTTCCCGGCGGGCGTGATGGTCGAGACATCGTAAGTGACGAGTAGATACATGGAGATTTGAAATTTTAGATTATTTCGCAAGAAATGCTGGGTAAGCATCGAGATCGCCGCGAAGATGGCGGGCGAGAAGGCGAGCTTGAAGATGTGGCAGAAATCCGATGGTGGTTTTCTCGTCGAGAAATGGGTGATTGATTTCATCTTGTTTGCGTTCCTGCCAAGCCGTCAGGACTTTCTTGCGGGAGTCGTCTTTAAGCAGGACCGCGCCGTTTTCCTTGATGTCGAAATCCTTGAGGGTGATTTGCTGGCGGTTGAAAAGGGAAAGCGCGGTGCGGTCTGAAAAGAAGGCACGAAACTCTTCCATCAAGTCGAGCGCGAGCGAGGGGCGGCCAGGTCGATCACGGTGCAGGAAGCCACATTGGGGATCGAGCCCGCAGGATTCCAAGGCGCTGCGGCAGTCGTGCATGAGGAGTGCATAGAGGAAGGAAAGCAGCGCATTCACTGGATCGAGCGGCGGGCGGCGGGATCGGCCAGAGATTTTGATTTCCGGATCATGATTGGTCAGGAGATGGGGAAACACGGCGAAGTAGGCCGCAGCCGAATCGCCCTCGATGCCTCGCAGGGTATCGAGCGAGGTCGCGCGGGAAACCAGGCCGATGCGGATGGCGAGAAAGTCGGCGGCATTCGTCAGCGTGTAGGCCCGTTCGGCGGATTTATCGCCGTGGTCGCGAGCGGCCCGCATCAGGACGTGGCGGGTGTTTGCCAGTTTTGCAGAGATCATGTTCGCTGCGATGGCGAGCGAGGCGGGTTCGTGATCGGCGCGGCGGTATTGTTCGCGGCGGAGCAGGATGTTGCCGGAGGTGAAGCCGTTGGACGCGGCGAGGAATTTCCCGTGGGGATTGTGAAATGAGAGCGAGACGTTGGCCTCGGCGCAAGCTGCCATCAGTGCGGCGGAGCAGGAAATGTCCCAGCCAAAGCATGCGATGCCGTCCAGATTGTGGAGTGGGACGCGCAGCTTGGATTCGCCTTCATGGCGGATCTCGATGGCGGCTCCGTCCTTGCGCAGGTAAGCGCCTTCGAGGGTGACGAACAGGGTGTTGAGATGTTTCTTCATGAGCTGCGCGGGTAGAGATTTGAAATTTCAGATTTGACTGCATTCACTTTTTGGGCGAAATGCATGCATGACTCAGGTGACCGTCAGGAAGGTGGATGAAAAGTGGGTTGCGAAAGCGAAGTCTGTCGCCGCTGAAAAAGGGCTATCGATGAACACGGTGCTGGTGGAGGCTCTGGCCAAGGGACTCGGCGTGGACGACACACCACGCAAGAATGGCTTGGAAAAGTATGCCGCAGACTCTCCTGATGATTTTGGAGCCGACTGGGAGGAGTCCATGGAAGTTTTCAACAAGATCGATCCTGAATTATGGAAGTGATTGTGGTGCTCGATACCAATGCTTACAGCGATTGGAGGAGAGGCGGAAAGTGGGCGGGCAACCTCGCGACGGCGGATCGGGTGGTGGTTCCGAGCGTGGTGTTGGGGGAACTGGAATTTGGTTTCCTCAAAGGAACCCGCCGCAATGAGAACCGCAGAAAGCTCCTGGAATTTTTGCGCGATCCCTGTGTGGAGGTGGCCCCGGTGGACCACCGCACGGCGGAAATCTACGCCGAGCTCCTCTTTTTCTTGAGGAGCAAGGGCAAACCGATTCCTACCAATGACATCTGGATCGCCGCTCAGGCGCGGCAATCCGGTGGTGAACTGGCCGCTCGCGACGGTCACTTCGCGGAACTGCCGATGCTGAGGATGGCGGTGGAAATTCCACTGGAGGGCTAGCCGCAAGCGATTGGGGCGGCGAGGGCGCGGGAATCCATGCTGTCGGACGGTCATCTCACGGAATCGGTCGAATTTCATCTGGGTGCGGATATCAGGTTTCAGGGCTGAGATTTGAGAGCAGAGGAGAACCAGGCAGATGCTCCGCGTTTGAAGCGCAGGGACTTGGGTTGACAGAAATCGATGAGTGAGCAGGCGTCGCAGCGGCGGGAATCGTATTCGGCCAGCGGGGTCTTGCGGGAGTCCATCATCGCGTGCAGCGCGGTGGCGGTTCCCGTGACGAGTTCTCGCAGTGCGGAATCGAACTCCACCATGGCCCGTCGCCGGTTTTCTCCGTAAAACAAGCAGCCGCGGGGATTCACCACGCCAAGTATTTCCTCCAGACACATCGCCTGGGCGCAGATCTGGACTTCGTCAGCCCGGTGTGACTTCGGCTTTCCGCGTTTATACTCCACGGGTAGCACGCGTCCATCCGCATGGAATTCCACGATGTCGCACTGTCCGGAAATCCCAAGGGTGAACGAGCGCACCGAGAGGCTGCGGGTGATGCGCACGCCGCCTTTGCTTTCATCCGTTCCTTCATGAGCTTTGTGATGCATGACCTGGCCCTCGGCCGTGAACTTGTTCTCCGCCCACACCTGCTCCAGATGGATCAAGCCGCACTGGCGCGGGCAATACAACCAATGCTGGAGCGCGGAAAGCGGGAGGAGTTGGTCCTCCGTGAAAATGGCTTCTCCGCGCTCCATGGGGATTGATGATTAAATCCGGCGGATGAGGGTGACACCATTGCCGAGGTCTTTTTCCCAGTGGCCTTGCGCGTTTTGTTTGCCACCATCTTTCATGAACTCATCGAGCGGTTTATCATCAAAGGTGATATGGCTGGCATAGTCGGCGAATTTGCGCGGAGGTTTGCCGTCTTCTTTGGGAGCTTCCTCGAAGGATTTAATCTTGAGACGATCAAAGAGCGAGTGGCTTGGAGCGCAACCTAGCTTAGCTTGCTGTGCCTTTTGTTCCGGATTCGAGTCAGTTCCTTCGTGTTTGAAGACGAGAAGTCCGCGCGGGGCCATGCTACCCGCCGGACGAGCGGCGGATTGGTCGAACTGAAAGGCGTTTTCGAGGGCGTGGAAGAAGAGTTCCAGGTCGCTATCTTCTCCCTCTCCGGTGAAGCCGGTTTGGGCGGCGAGGAAGGGATTCACAAACCCGTGACAGCGGTAGAGTCCGTAGGGAATGGTGAATTTGCGCCCCTGGATTCCAATCTGAGCATCAATTGGCTTGTCCTCTTTTCTGGCTGCACAGACAGAAATCGTGTGCTCAGCTTGGGAAATTGGATCCACAGACCTTGAAAAACTAATCTGGACGGGCCCGCGCACTTGGCCGCAGTTAATTTCGTTCGTCATTACTGCGCCAAACGTCCGGATGTCAAAGTAGTTGAGGCACATCCATTGGCGCAGTTCCTCTGCCTTCGCTTCATCTTTTGGTCGATCGTTCCGTTCCTTTTTAGGTGTCGAGGGTGAAACCGCCTCCCAGGCTTCGTTGTTTCGGGAATTAAGGATAGCTCTTGACTGCACATAGATTTTTGCGCGGCTGGACAACTGGATGAAGTCACGAATTTTTCGTTTGATGCAGACATCTGTGATTAGTCCTTGGCCGGATTCTGTATCAACGCGTGGAAGATTGCCTGCATCAGGATCGCCATTCGGATTGGCGTCGGTGGCGTCGAAGAGGAAAATGAAGTCGTAGCGGTGGTTCATGAGATTATTTTGATTTATTGGTTTTCAGTTCGCGGTTGCTTAGGCAGTTGTAGTTTCAATGGTTTCAGAGGTTTTGTTTTTGAATCGGAGATCGTGGCGTTGATGGTAATAGCCGATGCAAAATAGGCTTTGATCTTTCAGATTCATAGATGCGGGGTAGAAAGTGGGAGCCACTACTTTTTGATGAATCTCATCAATAAGATCGCTGTAAAAACGATTCGATCCAAGAGTCAGCTTTGCTAGATGGTGTTTATTTAACCTGTCAAGGCGACCAAATACCGATTGAGGGGTTGCTGATGCGGCGGAAAACATTGTTTCTCGAATTGTCCGCTCGAGTTTGAACTCATGTGCCGCCCGCTGGACTTGCTCGTAAACTGCAAAAAGCCTTCCGAGTTGATACGCTATACTAGGTGTTTCTTTATCTAATGCTGTTTTCATCGTAATATTTTGTTGTTTGAGCCATGATTGGTGATTGCGTGTGAGCCAAGCCTTGAGGATCGAAACGCGGAGATAAGAGACGTTGTCGAGCGAGCCTTCGCCGCGGGAATTCTTCTCGACGACCCGAATTCGGTTCATAACTCCGTTGATTAGAGTGTCAGGATAGCGAGTGCCGAGAAGTATGGATCTCATGAGGGCGCCGCTAAGGAGAGGAGGAATGCGATCTGCTGTTCGTGAAGTCTGGCATAGCAACTGATAAGCGGTGGGAGCTATGGGTTCAGGATTTTTGGAATTCGTCTCGTCCCATTGGCGAATGATGCGAAGATCATCGAAGTGTTTTTTGAGCTTGGAGACGAGTTCGCCAAGTGTGCCGGTGTGCCAGAACCGGACGGAGAGGCGGGAAGCGTTTGGAGACAAGCCGAGAATGTAGTATCGAGTTTCGGCCGAGCCCAGATCGTCGGTGCCTAAAGTGCCTTGGGAGATTTTCTCCAAAACTTTATAAAGGCGAGATTTGGCGTCATTGTCCTCAAACTCCGGAACGCCGGACATCATCCAAGGAAGGAGTTCTTCGACTGGGGCTGGCTTGTCGGTCCAAAAGACAGTGGTAGCATCACCAATGCGGAACCGCCGGGATCTATTAGCGAGGAGGAAATTGAGTGCATTGCAATAGGCGAAAACGGCGGAATTGCTGACTGGAGAGTTGCGCCCCTGACCTGTTTTTTTCGAGTCTTCTTTTGCGTAAGACTCGTATGCTCGCTCGTTAAAGGAAACGAGAAGCGAACCTTTAGGATCAAAGTTTTTTATTTTCGGCTCGTGGAGTCTTGCAACTGACGCGAATTCGCCCGTGACAAGGCACTGCCCAATAACAATGTCGTCTCCATCTTCGGCGTTCCCTCCGCGTGAAACGTCGGGCTGATATCCGTTGTGAGCGAATGCGGTTTTTCCGGTGAGTTGAAAGACGCCATTCCCGAGTCGCGCGTCAACTGGGAGATTCTCGATAAACGGCAGCAGCTCCTCTGGCTGGTAGCGTTTGAAATAACTCAGAACGGCGATAATTGATAGATCTGTTGTGTTTTTAAGATGAGAGATATGATGGAGCTTACTTCCTTCAAAGCAACGAGGAGCACGAATTAGATTTTTCTCTGCCTTTGCCGCAATCTTATCAGGCTGAGGATATCCGCAGAGATAAGTAAGATTATCCCAAAGGGTGCATGGATTTATTCCTGGACCTGCTGATTTTGTCTGACCGGGAACGACCATCGTGGTTGGGCGAAGGGTCTTCTTCTCTTTACCGTTCTTTCCTATTTGAATGTCTTCCTGCCGCGCATCTTGAATTTCGACGATAGTGCCATCAGGGCAGATCACCACGCAGAATGTGATATTTTGTATGCTGTATCCAGGTTTAGGCAGCCCGTTGGCCGGGTCTTCGGAAAGGCGACCGTAGAGATCGTAAAGTGATTGGAGTATCATGGCGGTTCAGGCGGTGGCGAATTGGAAGAGCGGAACTTCTACGATGCCGTTTTTGAGTTCGGCGTTGAAGAAGCGGGGTTCGGCACGGACGCGTTTGCCTTGGCCTGTGAGAAAGCTGTCTTTGGCTGTCTTGTCGGCTGGCTGATAGGAGATGTCGTGGAGCATCCAGCCGAGCGGGCGGTTCAGTTGATCGGGCGTGAGTGCGCTTTCTGGAAGCGGCGTATCGTTTTCGATGAGGGTGAAACGAGCTGGAAATTCTCGACAGCCAAAGCAGGGCTGGTGGAAGCATTGGCCGGTACGGGCGCGACGGTTGAACATGTCGAGGTGCTTGCCTTCGCTGTCTTTCTGAGGGAGTATGGGACCATTCTTGTCGAATCGGCGGTCGAGGATTTCGAAATGTGCTTCGATGAGATAGGAAACGTCGCGCAGAAGGGTGGAAGCGCGTTGCTGGCGGGAGTCTTCGATGAGAATTCCGGCTGCCTGCACCGACTCCCCTCTCATAGCGGCCGCAGATGGGGCACTGGCTTTGACTCCGACTTCGTTGCGCCGGATGTTGGTGAATCGAATGGGGGAGAGAACATGGATGCGGTCAATGACCCAACGGATTTGGGGTTTCCAGTAAATCGCCTCTAGGATGCCGCGTGCGGCGGAAGGAGTGATGACGTCGTAAGAAACGCGCTCGACCTTCATTTCCGGGCGGGTGAAGCAGGCGAATTCGCCGGTGACGTGGAGTTTGATGCCGTAGGACATGGAAGATGGATGGGGTTGGTTATGGGAATGAGCGAGGAAGAAAATCAGAGACAGAAGGCGTTGGGATCATCAGGAGTATCGGGGCGTTTTAGTCCGGTAAGTTCGTGATAGTCATTTTCCGGGTGGATGAGGATGGCGAAGGCGTCGTCGCAGTGGAGGGAGATGCGGCTTTGGAGTTGCCGCCACTCGTTGTCGTAAACTTGCACGGTGAATTGTTGGGCGCGGCGATAGTGTTCGCCAAGCTGAGGGAGCTTGAATCGGTCGCGGTTGCGGATTTCTTGGGCGAGAGCTTTCCCGCCGTCTCCCCAAGGGATCAGGATGGAGTGGGTTTCCGTGGGAATGAGGCGGAAGTCTCGCGCGGCGCGCTTATATTCGTAAGAGCGAGTGGGGGTTCTCGGACCGAAGCAGGGCATGTCGCCGGAGACGATTTCCGGCTTATCCCAGTTCTTGGTCCTCGGGCCGGCTTGCCAGATCGATTGCTCGAAGAATGAGCGGATGGCTGGCCGGGACAGGAGGTCTTCCTCTGGGTAGTTTGGCAGGATTTGACTGCGGGTGATGGCGGCGGAGGCGGTGAGGTCCGAGAGCGCTTTGGGGATCGGATGATCGGAGGGCTGGAAAAGGAAAACATGGCCCGGGATAGATTGGCCCTCATTGCCCGTGAGTTCACCGTTTCGATTGCAACGCCCGGCGGCTTGGGCGAAGGAATCAAGACCGCATTCCGCGCGATATACGGCGGGGAAGCTTATATCGACACCAGCTTCGATGAGTTGTGTGGAAACTAATACGACAGGATTCCCTGATAGCCGAAGTTGTTTCGCCTGATCGAGCACGGACATGACGTGCGCCGGACACATTCGAGCAGAGAGATGAAGGGCCTTGGTTTGCTTGCCGAGTTTTTGATGGAGGGCTTGGGCTGCTTTGGTTGTATTGACGATGAGCAGACAGCCGTTCGGTGCGTTTTGAAGGATGTGGTCGATCAGAGCTGCATCATTGATGGAGCCCAAGTGATACGACTCCACGCGCTTTAGAACATCGAAGAGCGATTGTTCCTCTTTAATGATCGCTGTAATTTCCTCGGGCGGAATTCCGATGCTGAAATCGTCGCGCCTCTCCAGCGCTGGCTGGGTCGCGGTGCAGAGGACAACGGTGCTCCCGAGATCTTTTACCAGAGATTGTAGGCCGCTGAGAATCGGCGAGAGAAGGTGGCTGGGAAGAGCCTGGACTTCGTCGAAAACGATGACACTGCGGGCGGTACGGTGAAGCTTGCGGCAGGCGCTGCTACGGTTAGCGAAGAGCGATTCGAAAAAACGGACGTTGGTTGTGACGATGAGCGGAGAGTCCCAATTTTCCGACGCGAGTCGATTGGTCGTTTTTTCGTTTGATGCCTTCGGTTCGAACTTGGAGTGGTGTTCCAGGACGACATCCCGCCCGATTTCTTGGGAGAGTTCAGCGAAGGCATCACGGAAGACATCGGCATTTTGTTTGATGATGCTTGTGAACGGAATGACGAAGATGGCACGGCGGAGGCCATTCTTTTTCGCATGACGGAGAGCGAAAAGGAGTGAGGACAGTGTTTTTCCGCCGCCGGTGGGAACGGTAAGGGAAAAGAATCCGGTGGGCTCCTGCGCTGCTTTTGAACAGCAGTGGCGAACCGTTTCGCGAGCAAGATTGATAGGCGTTGGCGCGGCGGCGGCAAACTTGGAAAGATAGATTTCCAGAGCCGCGATCATTCGCTCAAGAATATCGTCCGGCCATGCGGGGCGCTGAAGAAACTGCTCCGGATTCATGAATGCCTCCGTGGCGAGAAAATCTGCATCGACAAGGCTGGAGTAGAAATAACGGAGCATGAACGCCATATCAGAACTGGATGCTCCGGGCCGGGTGAGCGGGGGAAGCCGCAGCGGCTCGGCAAGAGGCACTCCTGCGGCCTCGGCGAGCGCCTGCCAAGGATGAATGGGCTTTTTGAGTCGTTCATAAAAAAGGACAGCGCCGTCTCCGAGTCCGGCGTGATGCCCGGCGATTAAATACGAAAGCAGTTCCCCGCAGGGCTTGAGTGACTGGGTATGGATCGCGCCTGCGGATGAATGATCGACTATTCCAGCAACGTCGTCCGAATGAATGTCGGCTTTGGAGGCGAGGTAGGTTTGCCAAGCGGCGGCAAACTTACCGAGATCATGCCAGAGTCCGGTGAGATAGCCCCAGTCGTGGGCGGATTTGGCTTCAGTGGACTCCGGGGAGAACATTTCCGAAGCGAACTTTGCGGACCACCAGGCGACTTTGTTGAGGTGGCCGTGGTCGGGTTCGAGGCGCTGGCACTTCTGGCAGCTGTCCCGTTGGCACTCATCCGCCGCGTCACCGAAGGGAGTGAAAAGCGGTTCCCACTCTTCCTGAGATCTCTCAGGAAGAGTGTGCGCGAAAGAAGGATTTGCCATTTCCGAGAGTGGTGAGGATGGAAGGAAGACGATCAGGATTTCCTGCGGGTGATGCGTTTCTTGGCTTCGGTGAGAGCTTGGAAATTTTCCGGGGTGGAGATTTTGTGGCCGCTCTGGGTTTCGAGGGCTTTGCGGGCGTTGCCGGCGATGGTGCCACCGGCGTTGGCGGCGTTTTGGTTTTCCGGGAAGCCTTGGGCGCCGCGCTTTTTGGCGATCTCGGTGGTGGAGGCCTCGCCGAGCATGGTGAAGATGAGTTCGAGATCGGTCATGTGATCGCGGAGGTTTTCCTTGGGGTTGGAGAGAGCCTTGAATTCTTTGTATTGGGCGGGCGTCATGCCGAAGGTGGCTTTGCTGATTTCCGAGGTGAGGATGGCGAATTCCTTGCCCTCCCTGACGCCGCGTTTTTTCCACTCGTCGGTGAGTTCGTCCCGGACGGCGATGCCGCGCAGGCGTTTTTCGATCCATTCTTCCGAGTAGCCTTTTTGCTCGTAGATCGTCCGCATGCGTTTCGCGGCGAGTTCGGGGTTTTCGATTTCCTCAAGGCGCTCATAGCCGACTTTGGCGAGCCAGCGCTTGAAGGGTTCGGCTTTGGGGGATGGGATGGACTGGATGAGGCGGAGGAGTTGCTCGGTGTCGGCGACATCGGTCATCCGCTGTTTGCCGTCGGCGGCGGTCATTTTCAACCCGTGACAATTCGTCACGGTTTCATTTCCCTCCTTCTTCAATCGCTCCTTGAGCTTTCTCCAGTAGGCCGC
>Ga0247844_1008586_pt1 | contig 11018 bp, 10 predicted proteins | sample LaCtaG_FD_192421 | JGI IMG/M metagenome (GOLD analysis project Ga0247844, IMG submission 192421) | Freshwater microbial communities from meromictic Lake La Cruz, Castile-La Mancha, Spain - LaCruzMarch201714.5m_1 | ecosystem: Environmental > Aquatic > Freshwater > Lake | place: Spain: Castile-La...
AAATTGAATTCAATGTGAAAAAACAGATGGAGGAATGCAGCGAAGCACCTTTCTATGTATTGGGCCCGTTGGTAACTGATATTGCCCCTGGTTACGACCACATCACCAGTGCCATCGGTGCAGCAATTGCCGGTTGGCATGGCACGGCGATGCTTTGTTATGTAACACCTAAAGAGCATTTAGGTTTACCCAATGCAAATGATGTGCGCGAAGGTTTAATCGCCTATAAAATCGCTGCTCACGCCGCTGATATCGCCCGCCACCGCCCTGGCGCCCGCGATCGCGATGATGAACTAAGCCGCGCCCGTTATGCCTTTGATTGGAACAAGCAGTTTGATCTTTCGCTAGATCCAGAACGGGCCCGTGAATATCATGATGAAACCCTGCCAGCTGATATCTACAAACAAGCGGAGTTTTGCTCCATGTGCGGGCCAAAGCACTGCCCAATGCAAACCAAGATCACCGATGAAGACATCGAAGGACTAGAAAAGGTGCTTGCGGAGCAGAAGGTAGCTCAGAAAGCCGTCGTCTGAGCGATTTGCCTATTGATTTGCTGCTGCTGAAGTAGGAAATAGCCTGATCTAAACTTCCAGTTCTTCATTCAAATCGGATGTTCAATTCAAATAGATGGAGCCATCCAGCTTGCAGATAAGATCGGCTTGACTTGTTACTTCATGATAAATGTAAGGTAAATTAGCTTCACGGTTTTGAGTGGGGAACTCACCCATATCAAAGCACGATTTAGAAATTTAATTTAAAATATTCTTTGCCATACAAATAGCGTATGCTGGTAATTCTTTTGGTATTTCTTGGACATCAACATCTTCCCTGGGGCCCTGGAACATGAGCATTAGGACCTGCACCGGCAACGCGTGATTGTTCACATATTGCTGGAGCAAACCATCCAAGATCTCTCAGGTTTGGGGAGTAATGAGTGGTTTACAGAGATAAAGATGCCATTCTTCAATCTTGCTCTGTTCGGCTATTTTGCAGCTTGGAAGTAAGTCGGCTTCGCTAATGGGTTTGCGACTCACCACGGCTCCTACAGGTTGCCCTCCAAGGTGGAGATCTGGATCTAGCAGAATATCTCTTGGGGTGAGGCTAGAAGGGGCCCAACCAGGCAAGGTAAAGGCTCGCCTTTGGCTGTGATAAGCGAAGGCTGAACTCCAGTCGTCACCGAAAACTAGTATGACACTGGTGCTTGGAGTTTGGCTTTGGATGATTTCTCCAATGGTTAACTTAGGACTGTTTTGTTGTCGGGAAACTAACCAGTAGCCCGAACCGGAAAGGGTAAAAAATACACTTAGATTTGCCACGATTAAGATAGTGAGCAACGCTATTGTAGATATTTGTTCAATCTTCTTTTGACTGCGTGAGTCGAGTATAGCTGCAGCAGAGCCGGCTACAGCCATTAATAGAAAAATATGGTTGGCTGCTTGGTAATAATTATGAATAATATGTAGATTCGTGAAGATGAGCAACGGTGCGAAGGCCAGAATTAAACAGGCAAGCAGAAATGTTCTGGTTTGATTGCTACTGATCCTTAGACCCATGATGATCGGGATTGCGGCAATCGGAGCGAGCATGCGACCCGACACAACTTTTAGCCAAAGTTCGGGCTGGACTCGTTGAACTGGTGTGCCGAAATTCCAGACCTTGAGAGCTGATGAGGTGAGCTGGGCTCCAAACGGGTTGAGTTGCTTCAATGCGTCAGCGTGGTGGGTCCAGCTGTAAAGCAGCGTAAAGGCCAAGATTAATCCGCCGCCAACGAGCATTGCTTGAAGCAGCTTTTCGCGTTGACGCAGGGCTGTTCGGCTCTGCCAGGCCCAGTCGATAGCCATCAGAACCAAAGCTGGAAGTGCTGTGGTGGATTTTATTAAAAGTGCAATGCTTAAGCTGATTGCAAGAACCGCATTTAGTGAGCTGAACTCGCGCACCGAAGAGAATTCTTTGTTACGGATCTGGCTATAGACATCTAGGCTTAATAATGTGAAGAATAGTGCTGTACTTTCAATTAGAAAAGCGCGGTTCCAATATAAATAAATGGATGATGTGCAATAAAGAATTATCAACAGTGCAACGGCTCTAATGCCTAGGCCAGCTCGTCGTATTAATCGGCTAGCCGGCAAGAGGCAACCCACGCCGAAGAGAATGCTGATCAAGCGACCGCTTGTGCTCAGATGCATCCCTGTGAGGCTGGCCAACTGGTGGCTCAGCCACTGAAAAAGGGGGAACTCGAAGGGAATGCTCCAGGGAGCCCCCAGCACCGGGGTTTGATAGTTCAGCAGGCCCTCAAGCCCAGGCTGCATGAACAGTGCACCGAGTGCGGTCTGGGTTTGGCGGAATTCGTGCTGATCAATCAGTGGCTGCTGCATTGTGCCCAACCAGAAGGCGCTGGCGAAGAGAGCTGCTGCAGTCACCAGCACCCAGATCCAACGAATTCGCTTGAGCATTTGTCTAATGTTCGCTAGTGGAAGTTGGTTTTGTTTGGAGGGGAAGGGTAGGGCCGGTCTGGGGCACTGAAACTCCGCCAGTGGGGATGCACAGAACTCTGTAGAAGTTCGCGATCGCCGCGGCTGTCGCCATAGGCGTGGAGTTCGGTGCTGTTCAAGGGCTCTTGCAGCCAGGTCTGCAGCCGCCGGAGCTTTTCGGGCCCTTTGCAGTTGGGTGAGCTCAGCTTGATCGGTGTGCCATCGCAGGGGTCAGTGGTTTCGGTTGCGATTAGCTCCACCCCCAACCGCTCGGCGACCGGTTGCAGCAGACAGCGAGGCGAAGCCGACACGATCACTACCCGGTGCCCCTGTTGGCGATGCCACTCCAGGCGTGTAAGGGCTTCGGGCCTTAGCCGATGCCAGATCGCATTGCATAGGTGTGTGTTCAACAGTGCCTGGCGCTGGGGGAGGGCACGCACTTGCATTGCTGGTGTGAGCAACCGCTGCAGAACCGCTTGCTTGAACAAGGCAGTGCTGAGCAGGCCGCTCTTCCACAGCATTAGTGCCGGCAACAAACGCAGGCCATCGTTCATCCGGCCCAAGGGTGAACGCACCAGGCTGTGCAGAATTAGCAAGCAGTCGCCATCAAGCAGAGTGCCGTCGAAATCGAAGGCCGCAATCGGCCGGTTCATGGCCGTTGGCGGAAGGAGATGTATTTGTGGCCGAAGTAGCTGCTCAACAAAGGCACTGCCACCCCGATGCCATGGGCGATCAAGTCGCGCAGCAGCACGATGCCTAGTAAGGGCAGCAGCCAGTTGCGCAGGCCCACGCTCACCAGCCAGGTTTGCAGCACAGCAAATAGGTTGACCAGGGCGAAGGCGGCGAAGGAGCGGCGCACGCTGGTGCGGCTCTGCAGAAACACGAACTTTCGGAATAGCACGTAAGCCGTGAGCATGCCAACGCCATAAGCCAGTAGCACCGCCAACTCAAAAAGCAGCAGCTGCGAGAAGCCCACCCGGCTGATGACGTTCACCAGGGCGGCCAGGCCGCCAGTGATCAAAAACAGAAGAAATTCGCGCCGGGGTGGAAGGGATGCCTTTGGCTCTCGAGTCGCTGTCATTTGACATCAGCTTTCAGCTCCCGGAACACTCGGCGGGCCAGATTACGCCCGTAGCTAACGCTCTCGGCGATTCCCCTGTCTTCGGGATAGTACACGGTGGTGTCCACCGTGGTTATGCCGGGCAGGGGGTGCAGCGGCGGCAGGCTCTGATGAAAGTGGATGCCGCACACGGGTTGGGCGTAGCGGTAGCGGCTGCAGTGGGCCGCAAGCACGTCGGCATCCCTGAGCTCTGAGTTGATCGCTTTCAGGCAGGCGATCGAATCGGCGATGAAGGCTTGATCCGGGCGTTGATAGTTTGGGTGGCTGCAGGGCATGTAATAGGGCACGTAGGTGATATGCCCCTTCAGTGGACGCAGATTCGAAAATTCAATGATGCCGGGGATGGCGAAGCGGTCGTCATTGATGTTGGTCCAGAAGTTTGCGGTGATTGGTTGGCGGGTTTGCAGCACAACGCAGGCGCAGGCCACCGATGTTTGGCTTGCGTAGCGAGCAACCAGGGTTGGATCAGCACCACCGGCTTCCAGCATCGGTGCCACCAGGGGGAGGGGAACCGTGGAGATCACCGCATCAAACTGGTGCTCTCCGGCTGGGGTACGAACCACAGCACCTTGCCCGGGGCCATTCGACCAGATTGCCTCAACCGGGCTGGAGAGCTGGATCTCGCAGCCCAACTCCCGCAAGCGAACCTCCAGGGCATCAATCCAGCGATGGGAGCCGCCCTCCAGGTAGCCCAGGGTTTCCTTCAGCCAGCGGCGCGATTGACCAAGGCGGCGGATGCGGCTCCAGATCCAGGCGGCGGAGAGGCTGTCGCTGTGTTCATAGAACTTGTAGGCAAACAGGTTCTGCCATAACAAGGAATACCCCTTGGCGCCCAGCCAGGTTTTGAGCCAGTCGGTTGCCCGAATGCCATCCAGGTGTTGCCAGTTGCTCAGGCTGAGGCAGCGGGCGGCATGAAATAGATAGCGAATGCGGGTGAGCAGGGGCAGGCGGCGAAAGCGCAGCACAGATCCAGCGCTCCCCCACCGGTGCAGCCTGCCATCCATATAAAAGCCCATGGAGGTTTGGCGCCAGCGCAGCTGATCCTCCAAGCCGAGCTCTTTGAGCAACTGGAAGAAGGCGTTATCACTTAGGCAATGGAAGTGGTAGTAACGCTCGAGGGTTTGGCCGGCAAATTTAAAGCTGGAGGCCATTCCGCCGAGGCGATCATCGGCCTCCAGCAGCACGGGTTTGGCGCCCTCTAGGGCTAACTGGTATGCCACCGCCAGACCCATGGGGCCGCCACCTACCACGGCAATCGTTGGTGCCATCAGAAGGCGATTACCACTTTGGAATAAAGAGGATCCTGATATGTGATTCGCAAGGCATCTGCCATGGCGGTGGGTTGGACCGAGAAGATGCCAGGCCAATCGATCACTTCGAATTCATCTCCGGCGGTGAGGGCAGTGAGCTGGGAGCGGGTGAAGGCTGGCTGGCGGCTGATCAGGGCCCAAAGCTGCAACAACCAGCCAAAGACGGGGATCGGCAGGTGGATTATCCAGGGGTGTGCGCCCACGGCCTGGCGCAGCTGGCGCATCAAGCTGATGTAGCTCACCTGTTCCATACCAGTGATGTCGTAGGTGCCGCTGAGCCCAGGCTGCTCGAGGCAGCTCTGGATAACCTGGCAGAAATCGCCCACATACAAAGGCTGGCGGATGAAGCGGCCGCTGCCTGGGATTGGGAACACGGGCAGCTTCTGCATGAAGCGTGCCAGCCAGCCCAGGTGCTTGCGATCAAACCAGCCGAACATGAGCGTGGGGCGCAGGATCACGACACCTGGCCAGTTGCGTTGCACCAACTGCTCCTGGGCGCGCTTGGTGGTGGTGTAAGGGTCAGTGGCCACAGAGTTCACCACAGAGCTGCTGATGTGGACCAGTCGGGGGACGCTCTGGAGATGCAGCTGCTCGAGCACCACCTCGGTGGTGCAGATGTTGTTGCGCTCGAACTGGCTCGGGTCGGTGTTGCCGATCTCGGCTTGGAGCATCACGCAGGCATCGCAGCCGGCCAGGCGCTGCGGCCAGCTCACGCCAATGGTGCTGGTGAGGTCTTCCAAAAAAAAGTCCACCGCTGGGAATAGCCGACGGCCGGCTTCCACGGCCTCGAGTTTCTTGTCCACCACCAGTAGTTGCCAGTCGGGGTGGTGTTGCTGAAGCAGGGCAATCAGGTTGAGCCCCACCAGGCCTGCACCGCCGGGAAGAAACACTTTCATCAGAGCTTCACGCGACGGGCCAGATCGGAGCTGAACACGCCGCGAGGATCGAGCAGGGCTCGCTGCTGGCGCCACTCATTCAGTCGTGGATAGCTGCGCTCAAGCATGGCTGCGGATTGGCGTGAGTCCTTCGCCAGGTAGAGCCGCCCACCGGCCTCAGCTACATGCTCGTCGAGCTGATCTAGCAGCTCGAACAAGCCCGGCACTGCGCAGGAAACATCGGCGGCAAGGGTCCAGCCCGGCATCGGGAAGGAGAGAGAGCCGGGGTTGCCCGGCCCGAAGCGCTTGAGCACGGTGAGGAAGCTGGGTGCGCTGATGCGTCGCAGGGCCTCGAGGGTGGTGGCCACCAAATGGGCCGAGGCATCCGGCACAGCAAATTGGTATTGCAGGAAGCCGGCCGGGCCGTAGATGCGATTCCAGTTGTTCACCCCATCAAGGGGATGGAAGTAGGGGCTGATCGCCTGGAGTTGCCCCTCTAGATGTTTGGGGGACTTGCGATACCAAGCCTCGTTGAAGGCTCTCACCGTCCAGGTGTTGAGCAGTCCGCCGGGCAGCCGGGAGGGGGCGCCAGCGAGGGCTTTGGGGTCGTAGTGAAGCGGGTCGGTGTTGCTGCCATTTTCACCCTGCACCCGTTCACGGCTAGCGTGGTCACCACAAGTGAGAACGCCGCGGCCCTGGGCATGGAGGCTGTCTACCCAGGCCACGCTGTAGCGAAAGCGGGCATCGGCCTCCACCATGGCGGCCATCAGGGCCTCAAGGTCGTGGAAGCGGGTGATGTCCACACTGATTAGTGAGCTGCTGATCGGGATCAGGCGGAAGCAGGCCTCCACGATCACGCCGGTGAGTCCCATGCCGCCTGCGGTGGCCCAGAAGGCTTCGGCGGTGGCTGGATCGCTGGGGCTGAGCTGGCGCAGCTGGCCGCTGCCATCCACGAGATTCAGCCACTGCACGTGATTGACAAAGCTCCCCTCGCCGTGGTGATTCTTGCCGTGCACATCGGCGGCGATAGCTCCGCCCACGGTGACGTTGCGGGTGCCGGGGGTGACCGGCAGGAAGAAGCCCGATGGCACAATCACACGTAGAACTGCATCAAGACTGGCGCCGGTACCGCAGGTGACGCAACCGCTGGCTGGATCAAGGTGGATGTGATCAATTGCCATGAGCTCCAGCACTCTGCCGCCGGCGCATTGGGCGGGGTTGCCGTAGGAACGGCCGAGGCCGCGGGCTATCAGGCTGCCGGGCGTGGCGGCTGCGACGGTAGCCTTGATCTGGTCAATGCTGTTTGGAGCGCAAAGCAGGGCGCTGGAGGGATCTGTGCGGCCCCAGCCGGTGAGCGATTCGGTTTTCTCGGAGAGGGTTGCGGTCATTTCACTCAGAGCCGGGCGGCGAGACGTACTGGCAGGCGGCGTACCAGGGCCATCAACGGCGACCACCACCAGGGAATGGTTTCGATACCACGGCGGTGCGGGTTTCGTATCAGATCGCGGGCGATCTGCTCGGGATTTGCGCAAAGCAAGGCTGGTGCCTTGCCTTCTGTCATTGGGCTGGCGATGAAGCCGGCTTTAAGAATGCGCACTGCAAAGGGGGTGCCGTGGCAGCGCAGCAGCAGACCCTCGCAGAAGCGCAGAAGGCCGGCTTTGGCGGCGCCGTAGTGGTAATTGGAGGGGCGGCCGCGATCGGCAGCTACTGAGGAAAATACCCAGAGGTCTCCGGGCTGTTCGATGCGCTCGGACGACACGATTGCCGTGAGCCAGGGAATCAAGCCAGTGAAGTTGACTTGGGTGATCGCCTGTGCCTCGGTGGGATCGATGCGGGCCCGTTCCGCATCGCCGATGCTCCCGGCTGCTACCAGGTAGAGATCGAACATTTCGTTGAGCAGAGGCTGAGCCGGTGGTGGCGCAAGTAGATCCACGGGTTCGCAGCTCACCAAAGCGCCGAAACGATCTCTCAACTCCGAGGCCACTGCCTGGTTGCGTGCTGGGTTGCGGGCTAGCAGGTGGAAGCGGCTACAGCCGCGCTCGGCTAGGCCGCGGCATATGGCAATGGCCACAGTGCTGGTGCTGCCGAGCACCCAGACGGAGCGGATCGACTGGCTTTTCCGACTTGTCATGTAAGCCACCCCATGCGGTGACCCATCCCTACCACGATCACTGTGGCTAACCAGCCCAGCAGGGTGAGCTGAATGCCGCGGTCACCCAGGAGGATTTCCTCGGGTTTTTCAGAATTGCGCTCTGGATAGTGGACGCAACGGCGCTCGATTTCCTCGGGATCGCTGAGCAGCTGGTAGCGAAAAATACCAGCGATCACAAAGGGCACCGTAAGGAGCATCCAGCTGGTGGAGGCTCCGCGCAGGGTGGGGCCGGCACTCCAGAGGGAGTAAGCCATGAACGCGCTGCTGGCCACCAGCGATTCGAGCCGCTGCAGCAGGGGCAGCGAGTAGCGGAGTAACACCTGGCGGGTCACCACGCCGCGATCCAGGGAGATGCGCAGCTCAGCCTTGCGTTTCTCCACTGCGAGAAACAGGGCCAGCAGGCCGATGGTGAGCAGAAACCAGGGGGATGCGCCCAGGCCAGTGGCCATCAGGCCAGCCAGGGCGCGCAGCAGAAAGCCGGAAGCGATGCAGAACAGATCCAGCAGAGGCTGGTGCTTGAGGCTAAGGCAGTAAGCCATTTGGATCACGGCATAGCCGGCTATCACGGCCGCTAAGCCGGGCGAGACGGAGGCGCCAACCGCCAAGCTGAGGATGGCGACCAGTGCTGCAGCGATCAGGGCGATGGGCACGGGTAGAGAGCCTGAGGCGATCGGCCGGTGGCATTTGATCGGGTGAGCGCGATCGGCCTCGCGATCGATTACGTCATTCAGCAGATAGACCGCGCTGGATATCAGGCAGAAGGCCAGCAGCGCTTCGGTGGAGGCCCACCAGATGGAGGGGTTGAGCCGAAAGGAGAACAGCGCCGATGCATACACCAGCAAGTTCTTGGTCCACTGACGGGGCCGGCAGCCTGTGATTAGTGATTGCAGCAAACCGTTTTGCCTAATTATTTAATTAAAGATTCTTGCCAAATCTGAACGGATTGACTAGATCCTTTCAGTAGGATTTCATGCAGATTTTTACCTTTGTAACTTTTGGGTATCAAAGCATTAAATCCTACGTATTCATTGGGTAAATTGTGGAAAAGCTTAACATCCATTCTTGGTTGGTCGACCAGAAAGGCCAGCTGTTCCTCTTTGCCATAGTTGGCAGATAAGTAAAGTTGTTGACCAGGATTTGATGGTACAAATCCCCAACCCTCCAGTTGAACGGTTGTGGGATTTTGGTACTGTTTATCGAGCATGTAACTCATAATGCCTCTGGACCCGTTAGACATAGATTGCTTCAGTAACTCTTGGTGCCATCCCAGAGGTTGAACTGGCAACTCCTTTTTAAAATAGCTATCAACTATATCTTGAGGTGGATAACGCGCACTGCAAGTTTTCAGGAACCTAATGTTATTAGCGGCTAAGGAGGCCTTTCGCATTTTACAGGCAAATTCATTGAGATGCTGTCCAGCTACATTTTTAGCCTCAACCCAGGCTCCTGAATAGCTGAGCCCTCCGATCTGAAGGCTCTGGGGGAAGGAGCCAAGGGTGGTGAGCAGCACAAGAAAAGCCCCGAGCAATGGTGTCGGCTTGCGAAGGCTTTGGTCGTCAAGTAGCGCCAGTGCCATCACAGCAGTAAGGCCCAGCATTAAAGTGTGAGTTACATAACGGGAGGCACTGGCCGTCTCGAGGCCTAAGCCTGAACGCGAAAGGGTTACCATCCCAAAAAACAGCAAACTAAATAAACCTGGCATTAGCAAGGTCTGCCAGCTGTCTCTTGGAATTGGCTTTTGCCGCCCAAGAATCACGGCGGTAATGACAACGCAAAGCACTGCTAGCCCTGGCCATTGACCAGCTAGCCAGATACGTATGAAATAGTCAGAATTGAAGTTTATAACTGGGTGAATTAGGGGTTTGTGATAAGGCAGCAAAATGAAATACGTAAGGCCGGAAAGCGCCGTAGAGAAGCTAACTAAGGCGCCAAAGCGACGGCTATGCAGCCAAGCACAAGCTGAAAAGGCAATGCCAAGTGCAAGCCCCTGGCCTGTGGTGCTGAGTGCGATCCAGGGCAGTAGCAGAGCAAGCAGGATTTGGATCCTTAAGACCTGGCTAGATGGTCCAGAAGTGGGGACACTTAGCAGCAGCGCGCAAAGAAGTACGAGCGCATTAATCATGAACCAGGGAGTCTGAAATTCCCAGATGAGGTTTTCGTATTGCCAGGGGTTGACCAGCAGTAGGCAGCCGGTGAGGGCCGTGATTAGCTGAAGATCCGCTCGCTTTAGCAAGCGCTGACAAATCCAGCTCCACAGCCCTAAGCAAGCCAGAATCAACGCCAAGCTCTGAAATAAGGCACTCTGGCCGGGCGGAATTTTTAATAGTTCCGATTCAAAAAGACTTAAGCCTTTTGACCATACAATTCGATGTTCATTGTGCTGAGCAAAGAGCCAATGTGCGTCTCCCACTTGACGCATTATTAATGTATAACTATCTCCGGCTAGTGAGGGCTGCTGCCAATGAGATATGGCGAAATGCAGAATATTAATTAATCCGTCGATGATGCCAGCAATAAGCAATCCTGTTAATAACAGAGCAATGGGTTGATTTCGAATTTGCCAACGATTTAGTAATTTGTTTTTCACCCAGAAATAGAAAATAATTTTATTCATATCGTATCAGGTGCCCTGAATTTCTTCTCTGATCAGAGCTTGATTGTCATAACAACCGTAATACCTAATTAGCTCAGCTCCTTAGCCATGGACACCACGTTGTCGATGGTGAACCCAAAGTTCCCCAAGTAGTCCAGGCCAGATACCAATGCACCAAAGATGACAATCGTGATGCAGGCGCCATCGAATCCGGTGTACTTTTGCCAACAGAAGGAGCTGGAGGCTTTCACCACAGCGTGCTTAAGCTCGGAGGAGGGCAACATACTTTCGCGGTAAACAGCATCCTTAAGTTAAACTCCCAGAGCGATGGCGCGTATGGGTTAAGGCGATGGAGTTCGTTTGCTTTGACCTCAAGGGTTGATGAGGCTAAATCATGTGAATTGTAAATAACTTTAGATAGTATTTTAAGCAAAAGAAAAGCCCCGCATTTGCGGGGCTTTTTTATGTTGCAGTTGCTTGATTGAATCAGCCCAACA
>Ga0247844_1008587_pt1 | contig 11017 bp, 11 predicted proteins | sample LaCtaG_FD_192421 | JGI IMG/M metagenome (GOLD analysis project Ga0247844, IMG submission 192421) | Freshwater microbial communities from meromictic Lake La Cruz, Castile-La Mancha, Spain - LaCruzMarch201714.5m_1 | ecosystem: Environmental > Aquatic > Freshwater > Lake | place: Spain: Castile-La...
AAGAGGAAGAAAAATTTTCTTTCTCTTTTACTTAAAAATGTTAATCGAACTTGTACTCAATCGGTTAAAAAGTTGCGTTTATAAATTGAATTTAAGATTTATTTGATAAATATGAAATTCAATATTGTTATAATCTTCTTTGCTACAATTATTGTTTTCCAGTTTTTTAGCTAAATCAAACACAGTGGTATAGGACTCTAATGTTGGCTCACCTTCATCATCTTTCTCACCAATAAAAGTTTCTGCCCATTCGTATAATTCCGCAACAATAAGGCTTCTTTGGCTATTTATTTTCTCAATAAAATTCATGTTTTATGCCGTTTTTTTCTCGTTGATATAAAAATCATCAGTAACTTCGCCATTCTGAATTATGTCTTTCATAATGATAAAGTTGCCTTCATGTTTCGCCTTGGTTTTAACGGTCGTAACAATTCCATTAATCATTATTCCAGTGTTTTCAAACATTCCTGCAGTTCCATTTTTATTGAAATTTTCGGATATTTCAACCACGTCGCCTTTCAGTTTAAACTCATTTGGAAACAAGATTACTTCCGCAGTTACTGGAAATGCAGTTGCCATTGTTCCTTCTTCTAGAATCCATTCGTTTGGTGTCGTTTTCTTTATTTCGTAGTAAATGTCAGTCTGACAGTGGTATGCAAGAATATATATCCTTCTTCTTCTTTGTGGCATTCCGTACTCGGCAGCGTTAATTACTCTCCATTCTACTGCATATCCTAAGTCATTCAAACTTTTTAATATAATTGCGAAATCTCTTCCACGTTGTCCCGATGGAGAAATTAAAAGTCGATCAACATTTTCAAGAAAAAGATATTTTGGTTTTACTTCCTTTTCAGTTAGAATTTTATGAATAGACCACCACAAAACTCCTTTTTTTCCGATAAGTCCTTTTGAGTTTTTTAGTGTTGTTGCAACTGAATAGTCTTGACATGGAAATCCTCCAACTAACATGTCGTGGTCGGGAATGGACGAAACAACTACCGTTGTAATGTCCTGATTACAATGCGATTCCTTATCCCATCGCTTTTCATAAACCAATGATGCGTGTTGCATTTTTGTTGACGGCTCAAATTGATTACTCCAAACCACTTTATAAGGTGATTCAAAGTTTTCACGATAACCCGATGACGCTGATTTTTTATTCCATCCCTCAAGTCCAAGTCTAAAACCACCAACACCAGCAAATAATTCTACAACTTTTATTTTATTTTCCATGTTGAATCGTTTTTAGGTATTTGACTTTTTCTTCTGCTACTTTTAGGGCTTCTTCTCCGTTTTCTTCGTCAAGAACATACGAAGCTAATTTGTCGCTTAGCCATGAAGTTACTAGTTGATTTTTATCTAAGTTGTAAAACTCAGCAAATTTCTCAACTTGCTCTTTGGTCGGTTTTCTTTCTCCTCTTTCAAATTTGCTGATAATGGCTTGGTCAATATCCATTGATGCTGCAACTTGCCGAAGAAAAAGACCCTTCTCTTCTCTTGCAATTCTAATTAAATCTGCGAATGTATTCATAAGACAATAATTGTTTTGACAAAAAAAGTCAAATATTTTGAATTGCAATCCTTTTCTCAAATATATTTTTCTCACTCTTGTTTGGAATGTCTTAATAAGTTCAATTCCATTTTTTATGTCGTCAATTCTTATTCTTTCAAATTTCACCTAGCTCTCCAGTAGCGGTTTTAAAACCTAAGACCTATAATTGTAATACAAATTATAAAAAAATGCCCAGCAAATAAATTGTGCTGGGCATTTTTTATTGTATTTAATAGCAATTAAAAACTACAAACTTTTAACAATTTCCAGTGTGTCCGATGCAATCATAAACTCCTCATCGGTAGGAATAATTACAACTTTTACTTTAGAATTTGGTGTGCTCAACAACGTTTCTTTTCCACGTGTTTTTGCATTTAATTCATTGTCTATTTCCACACCCATGTACGAAAGTCCTTCGCAGATATACTCGCGAGTTACTGTTTGATTTTCGCCAACACCCCCTGTAAACACCAATACGTCAATGCCATTTAATGCAGCAGCATAAGATCCTACATATTTTTTGATGCGATATTCATACATATCCCATGCCAATTGAGCACGCTCATCACCAGCCGCTTTGGCATTTTCAATATCACGCATGTCCGACGAAATGCCCGATACGCCCAACACACCACTGTGTTTGTTGAACAAAGTAGAAACAGAAGATGATCCTATGTTTTCTTTTTCCATTAAAAATGTCACTACACCTAAATCCACATCACCAGAACGAGTACCCATCATCAAACCTTCAATAGGTGTAAAGCCCATGGTGGTATCTATTGAAACTCCATTTTTAATAGCTGCTAGCGAACCCCCATTACCAATGTGCGCAGTTACTATTTTACAATTATTGTAGTCCATGCCTAAAAATTCACATGCCCGACGTGACACATATCTGTGGCTTGTACCATGAAAACCGTAGCGGCGAATGCCATATTTTTTATACAGCGAATATGGAATACCGTACATATATGCATGTTCTGGCATTGTTTGGTGGAATGCTGTGTCAAAAACAGCAATCTGTGGCACGGCTGGCAACAAATCCTCAATGGCACGGATTCCAGCCAAATTTGGCGGATTGTGCAAAGGTGCAATGTCAATACACTCTTCTATTTTTTGAATAACTTCGTTGGTAATAAGTACACTGGAATTAAATTTCTCTCCACCATGTACCACTCTATGACCTACTGCGTTGATATCGTCTAATGATTTCAGACAGCCATGTTTTTCGCTTGTTAATACACCAAGAATATATTCTATGGCAAGTTTATGCTCAAGTACTTCGCCATTGAGCATCACTTTTTGACCATCCTGACGAACATGTTTTAGAAATGAGCCTTTCATGCCAATTTTTTCTACAACACCTGCGCCTAACTCTTCATTGCTTGTCATATCAAGCAATTTATATTTTACCGAAGAACTTCCGCAGTTCAAAACTAGTATTTTCATTCTGTTTATAATTAAGCCCCCTAGCCCAGCCTCACCCCCAGCCCCTCTCCAAAAGGAGAGGGTAGCAAGAGAAGATTGGGACAGAGAGAAGTTTGTAATTTTTCAAACATACACTTCTGTTTCCACTTAAACAAAGTTTAGGAAAAGTCAATAAGCTAATGAATGATTTTTTTAATGATAGAATTATATGTTCAGGAATTACTTAACGATATTTCCAGCATCATCGTAAGTGTAAAAACCTTTTTTACAGCTAATTCCAAACTGTCTGGCACGGAAAAGTCTCAATAAAATTGGAGATGGTTTGTATTTTATATGTCCGAATTCAGCGAACAAATTCTCCATCAGTTTTACAATTTTCTCTATACCCATTTGGTCCGCAGTGCGAAACACACCTTGACGGTGACCAAAGCCTGCAGTTAAAATCTTATCAATATCTTCAATATTAGATACACCTTCCATCAAAATAGAGCAAGCTTCGTTAAGTTGAACCATGAACAAGCGGACACTTACCAAACCAGCAGACTCTTCTACCGAGATGTATTGATGATTGATCAGTTTTGTGAATTTACATACCTTTTCAAACGTTTCGTCGGAGGTGTAAAGCCCTCTAACTATTTCGATGATATTGGAGTCAGGGATGTTTGATAAAAAGTGTAGTCCAATGCAGCGTGTTTTATGCTCTAATTCCGAAGCCAAATCTGTTACAACTGCTGTAGCCACATTAGAAGCAATAATGGCAGTTGGTGAAAGTATTTTTTCAAGTTTAGCAAATACTTCTTTTCTTTGGTTCACTTTTCTTTCACCTGTGTTGTCGTCATAGCGGATCACCTCAATCACAAAATCGCAACCCTGCAAATCGTCATATTCCGAAGTACCATGAATACGTGATAGAATTGCTTTTTTCTCCCCTTCGGTAAGCCCCCAGTTTTGTATTTTTTTTACCAGTTTACTTTCAATTCTGTTGTAAGCATTGGTTATTGCATATTCGTTTGGTTCAATAAAAACCACTTCAATGCCGTTAATAGCAGCAGTTGTAGCAATTACACTGCCCTCTTTGCCGCAGCCGATAACGCCTATTCTGGAAAACAACGTTCTGTTTCGTTGACGTTGGTTAAGTCCATAACTCTCAATCGCTTCAATAATTGGTTCTGACATAAATATTTAATTGTTATTCGTTTTAAAATTTTGCTCAAAAAAATAACTTCTTATAATTGGTTGTTAATGAAAACAACTGTTAAAGAAGTTATTGATGAACAAATGTTGTTGTTCGCAGTGAAAAAAAATTATTTTATAGCTTGATTAGCTGTAATAGCAATCATTTGTACAATATCATCTACGGAACATCCACGAGATAAATCGTTGATTGGCGCTGCCATACCTTGCAAAATAGGTCCTACGGCTTGCGCTCCAGAGAAACGCTCTACCATTTTGTAACCGATATTTCCACTTTGTAAATCTGGGAATACCAATACATTGGCTTGTCCTGCAATCTTGCTTCCAGGTGCTTTGCTTTGACCTACCGACGGTACCAAAGCAGCGTCCGCTTGTAATTCACCATCAATAAGCAAACTAGGCTCCATTTCTTGAGCAATACGAGTTGCTTCTACTACCTTGTCTACAAATTCATGTTTTGCACTTCCTTTTGAAGAAAAGCTCAACATGGCCACGCGAGGTTCAAAACCACAAATTGATTTTGCTGTTTGCGCTGTACAAACGGCTATTTGTGCCAATTCGGCAGCAGTAGGGTTAGGGTTTACGGCACAGTCGGCAAAAAGCAAAAGACCGTTTTCGCCATATTGAGGTGTTGGGGTAAACAACAACAATGCGCCCGAAACTACTTGAATACCAGGGAGTGTTTTTACAATTTGAAATGCAGGACGAAGTACGTTACCAGTGGTATTTTGTGCGCCAGCCAATTCGCCATCCGCATCACCATTTTTAATCATTAAACATCCAAGGTACAATGGGTCTTTGGCAAGTTTAGTTGCATCTTCCATTGTAAGCCCTTTGCTTTTGCGTAATTCAAAAAGCAAATTGGTATATTCACCCATTTTTGGGTCCGACTCAGGGTCAACTATTGTTGCTTCGGAAATGTAAGATAAGTTATTTTCGCTAGCCAATTTTTTAATCTCATCATTGTTGCCAATAAGGATAATTTTTGCGGCTTTATCTTTAAGAATAATATCAGCAGCTTTTAAAGTGCGAATTTCGGTACCTTCTGGCAAAACTATTCTTTGTAAATTTGCTTTGGCGCGAGCCATCATTTTCTCTAACAATTCCATAAACAACAAAATTAGGTGGTGAATATTTAGCGCAAAAATTTACTGCAATTACGCCCATAACGATAAAGTGCAAAGATAGATAATTAATTGGAAATTTGCAAAGTCAACATGGCAAATTAAAGTGCAAAATACCGATTCCAAAGGATGTTGTTTGTGTATAAATTGTAGATAAATAATTGCGAGGTGAAATTTGAATGTCAAACGTTTGAATTTCAAACAATAATGATGTTATTTAATATTCATTCTGCTACATAGAACTATTTATGCAAAATCCCCCAAAAATGATGTATTCGTAAATGTTTCATGTTAAAAATGAGCAAAATATCATTTATTTATGCTAAATTTGAATTTTAATATTTTACAGCAAAAATATAGATGGAAATAGGGATATTCATTATTGGTTTACTTGCAGGTGTGTTTTCGGGACTTTTTGGTATTGGTGGAGGTATTATTATGGTGCCTACACTCATTGCCATTTTTGGAATGAATATTCTAAATGCCAATGCAACTTCGCTGGCAGCCATGTTATTGCCTGTAGGCGTATTTGGCGTAATTAATTACTACAAAGCAGGATATGTAAATATAAAAGAATCATTGTTAATAGCGATAGGATTATTTGTTGGGTCTTTTTTTGGAGCAACAATTGCTATACATGTGCATGAAAGTTTATTGTCAAAACTATATGCCATTTACTTATTATATATTGCACTCAACTATTTGGATATTAAATCATATCTATTTCCAAATAAAAATAAATCTAACAACAATTCCGATGATCCAGTAGGTAACATAAATATTTGGATGTTTATCGGTCTTGGTGTTTTTGCGGGGGTAATTGCTGGTGTTTTTGGCAAAGGTGGAGGCTTAATCATTGTTCCAATACTAATTAAGTATTTCCGTTATGACCCAAAAGCAGCCACAGCCACATCACTTACTGCACTACAACTACCTGTAGGGTTACCAAGTGTAATTGTTTATGCCAATAAAGGGTATTTGAATTATGTTTTTGCCGCACTAATGGCGTTTGGTATATTCTTAGGCGTGTTTTTTGGATCAAAAATAGCACTGAATATCTCCAATACCTTGTTTAAAAAAGTATATGCCATTTTCTTGTTAGGTGTGGCTACTTACATGATTTTTAAATATGTGTAATACTCCCTCCAAAGCATCGATTTTCAGAAACCAAACATCTGCTCTTTATTACCTAAAATGTCAAAAAAAGAGGCACGAAAAATTTGCTTTTCAACAAAAAAAATATATATTTGAAACTTATATACAGACTTACTATATTCAATTTTCACTCACTTTAAATTAATTTCATATGATAAAAAAAATACATTTAATTGCAATTATTACCCTACTACTACTAGCATGTGGAAAAAAATCTTCAAATTCCAATCGTGTTGTTACTAAAATTACCAGTACGGAATTAGAAAAAAAGGTGGAGAAAGTTTTATCCAAAATGACTTTGGAAGAAAAAGTGGGACAAATGAATGATGTCTGGGCCAATGCAGATGGTCTTACAACGGATAAAACATGGATCAACGATTCTACTGAGAATATTAGTAGCCTTATCCGAACAGGTAAAATAGGCACAATTGTCGCCGAAATGGACGTTAAACACATGAACGATTTGCAACGTATAGCTATTGAACAGAGCAGACTAGGCATTCCTTTGGTGTTCACCAATAGTTTGGTGCATGGATACAAAACGATTTTTCCGTTGGCACTTGCACAAGCTGCATCATTTAACCCTGATTTAGTGCAAATGTGTGCTAAATTAGTAGCCAAAGAGGCTACTGCAGCTGGGTACAGATGGAATACGGGTCCTGCTTTAAACATCACACGCGATCCACGTTGGGGTAGAGTTGGTGAGACCTACGGCGAAGATCCATTTCTAACCTCGGTGATGGGTGTGGCGGTAATCAAAGGATTGCAAGGTAAATCCCTTTCCGATAGTACCAGTATGGCGGCATGTTCCAGTCATTTTGTGGGATATGGAGCTACTGAGTCCGGCTTGGAATATAACACTACCTGGATACCAGAATTGCAAATGCGCGAAACTTTTATGGCCGGTTTTGAGGCGGCCGTAAAAGCTGGTACGGCAAGTATCAGATGCTCGTTTAACGAGATAAATGGTACGCCGAGTGTTGCTAACAAGCATTACAACATTGATATTCTGAGAAATGAATGGAAATTCGATGGGGTGTTAACGAGCTGTTGGGGGTCTATTAAGCAGTTGACCAACCAAGGAGTGAGCCCCGATTTAAATGATGCTGCCTATAGAGCCGTCAGTGCAGGGGTGGATATTGACGAAATGAGCCATGCATATAGCAATCAACTAGAAAAACTTGTAAAATCTGGTAAGGTGTCAATAGAATTGGTAGATAATGCAGTTCGGAATATTCTCAGATTGAAATTTCGACTAGGACTGTTTGAACGGCCATATACTTGTGAACCTCAGCCTTATGAATTTTTCAATGAAGAAAACGTGGCAGCTGCCAAACAGTCCGCAATAGAAAGTGTTATCCTACTTAAAAACGCTAACAACACGCTACCTTTAACTGATAAGGTTAAAACCGTAGCAGTAATTGGACCACTATCCGATGCGCCTGTGGATCAACTTGGTTCCCAATGTATTTTTGCAGAACCAGAAAACTCAGTTACACCTCTTGCAGCGATAATGAGGCGACCAGACATACGCGTTATTGCCGAAAAGGGCTTGACATTCAGCCGCGAAACTAGTCTTGCTGGTATCAATGCAGCTGTGACTGCCGCCAAAAAGGCAGATGTTGTTTTGCTATTTGTTGGCGAAGAAGCTTTTTTATCGGGTGAGGCGCGTTCACGAGCAAATATCAACTTGCCTGGAGCGCAATCACTGCTGCTCTCTGAACTAAAAAGAACCGGAAAACCAGTAGTTATGGTGGTAATGGCGGGTCGTCCATTGGCAATACCTACTGAAACGGAGCAAGCGGATGCTGTTCTTTATAGTTTCTATGGAGGTTCTTTAATTGGGCCAGCGCTATCAGACATAATTTTTGGCAATGCTTGTCCGTCGGCCAAATTGCCCATCACTTTACCTCGCATGGTGGGTCAAATTCCGATTTATTATTCTCACAAAAGTCCGGGTAGACCTGCCAAGGAATTTATTTTAATTGACCAAGTAACTGTGGGTAGAAAATCGACTTCATTGCAAAATTCAAGTTATTATTTGGATGCTGGTAATGGGCCATTGTTCTCTTTTGGTTTTGGTTTGTCATACACAACTTTTAAATACTCACCGGTTAAGCTTTCAAAATCTACAATGAAGGTCAAAGATTTTATTTGGGCTGAATGTAACATCACAAACACAGGAAAAGTTAATGCAAAAGAGGTTGTGCAACTTTACATTCAAGACGAATTTGCATCTATTGCTCGTCCAATAAGGGAACTTAAGGGCATTAAAAAAATTGCGCTCAAACCGGGACAAACTAAAAAAGTGAAATTCAAAATTGGTTACAGTCAATTATCATTTTGGAATGCCGATTTAAGCAAAGTAGTAGAGCCTGGAGATTTTAAAATATGGATTACTAGCGATAGTAAAAGCGGTGTGCCAGCAAAACTAACCGTGGAGTAAGTGAATCATATAAACATGAAAGGTCGTAGCATAATAACTGCTACGACCTTTCATGTTTTTGTGAAGAAAAAATGTCTCTATTAATAATTTCAGACTTCCAATGCCTATCATTGATAATGAATCATTTACACTTTTCTGTTCGCAAACTGAAAATCCACGGTTTTTATATGGTCGTTATGGTTTCTGTTTATTTTGTTGTCCGATTCCTAAACAAACAGTTGTATAAATATTGCCAGTCAGCACATTGCGTAGATTTTGATTTTTCATAAAATGCAGATTTGCGAAAATTTGTGGTAATCGCGTTTTTGCGTTCGAAAAAATATTGCTGTCTAGTTTACGATACTCGAAGTTCTCTGAATTTTCACAGATCATGCCAATAATTAAAATTAATCGTTAAGACGATGATATAGACCTAATAAGCTTTGTCTTATTCCATCTTCGTCAAACTGAGTAATCAGCTTGCTTGCAATAGCCAATCCCTTTTGATAAAACTCATTATCGGCAATCATCTTTTTTGTTATACTAATAAAATCGGCTGTAGTGGCAGCTTTTGAGTATTCATTTTTGTACAACAAGCGATACTCCTCTATGTCTCTAAATACCACAGGCATACCACAAGTGGCAGCTTCAATTGGAGCAAGTGGACAATTCTCTTGATAGGAGGGAAACAACATCAAATCTGCTGCGGCATAATATAGTGGCATTAAATCTAAATCAACCATACCCGTAAAATGTACGTTGGCAGTTGCGGTTTCTATTCTGGAATCTATTCTGCCTACGCCTTCTGTCATGGCTTTAAACGGTCGACCACCTACCCAAACAAATTCAGCTTCTGGCACTGCTTGTGCTACGTCCATAAAATCTTCTACACCTTTTCTGGCTTGCAACTGACCTACGCCAATTACAATAAATTTATCGTCGGGAATACCTAAAAGTCGCCGGCCTTCTTTTCTCTTGTCGGCAGTACGCTTCCATTTTTCAATGTTTATCGGATTGTAAATGTTTACAATTTCCGTATGAGCGCCACTCTCCTTTATAGCTTCAGCCACTTTAGGCGAAATGGCAATACATACATCGGCAAAATTATATACCTGCTTAAAATACCATTTCACAAAAGGCATAAAAAATGGCCAAAATGGTAAAGATCCTTTTATAGAATCTGGGATAACATGTACCGTGAGTATTCTCTTTTTTTTGTATCTTAATCCTTTGAAAAAATAGTACAAAGCATAGGTGTGTGAGTGATAAACATCACCATGGTCTTGTCCATTAACTACCACTTCTACGTCATTTTTTGATTTCAGAAGTGCGACATGATCCAAGAATGCGGTGTGAACCCCATTGCCCTTTACCATAAATGCAGTTTCGGAAACTACGTGAATCTTCATTTGTTTAAAATTTTGTCACCAGTGCAAGCTACAATTTCAATCCAACTCCAATTTTGAGACGATGGCAATTGATGTGCTAAACTGTGAGAAGTTAATAAATTAAGAATCAATCTTTGGAATTATATTTTTACCTCCATGTTTTTGTAATTCATGTTTCTTGAAGAGATGATCAATTTTACCAAATAGGCACAAATTGCAATCACGATCATTACAAGTGGAATTTTCCACAGCAACGAACTCAATACCGAAGCATCTTTTTGAAACGAAAAATCAAAATATGCCAATACATAACCTGTTGCCACATAAGCCAATGCCCATAGAACGGCAGAAACACATTGTATTAACAAATAATCTCTATAATGTATCCGAACCAAGCCACTTAGCACCGAAACATAACCACGAATAAATGGCGATACACGACCAACAAAAATGGCCCATAATCCCTTTTCGTTCATTTTTAACGATAGTTTTCGGATTTTAGTTTCCGATATGGGAATCCATTTTGGCTTTCTTTTCAAAATTATTGTGCCAAATTTGTAGAATACAAAAAATAAAACCGTGCTACTAATAATATCACCTACTATGGCAGATCCTATTACCAAACCAAAATTTAGTTCGCCCGAGTAGGATAAAAATCCCGAAAATAGTAATACGATTTCATTTGGGATGGGATTTGGAAATCCTATCTCTTGCAAAAAAACAAGTAAAAATACCGCCAAATAGCCGTACT
>Ga0247844_1008588_pt1 | contig 11016 bp, 5 predicted proteins | sample LaCtaG_FD_192421 | JGI IMG/M metagenome (GOLD analysis project Ga0247844, IMG submission 192421) | Freshwater microbial communities from meromictic Lake La Cruz, Castile-La Mancha, Spain - LaCruzMarch201714.5m_1 | ecosystem: Environmental > Aquatic > Freshwater > Lake | place: Spain: Castile-La...
CCGCCGCGACCGTGACCGCAGCGCCTTCAGGCACACATTCAGCGCCATCCGCGAAACCCAATTTTCCAAAGGACGCGCCATGTCGTAGCGGTCCAGCGTTCTGAAGAACTGCACGAACACATCCTGCACCAGATCCTCCGCATCCATCCCGCGCGGCAAATGATTCTGCACGATCCGGATGACCTGCGGATGCAGCGCCTCCATGAGCCGGCACGCGGCACCCTGGTCGCGATGCGCAACCCAAGCAGAAACGAGATCGCGGGTCGCGTCGGACATGCTCTTCAGTTTCCCTTCAACAACTGGGATGAGACTTTGTTTCCGTTGATCCGGTTTGTTCGCGCGCGAAGACGGGCAAGCGGCTGTATTCAACCGGCTTCGGCTGTTCGACAGCTTGCCCGCTCAAACCCGTTGCCAATGCTGTGATTGTTTCAGATGGCTTCCACCACAGGCGTTTCGGAGGGAAACCACTGGAACATCAGCCGTCAGGTCGGTTGCCGGGGTGTTTCTGCGCGTGTGCCGCAACACCAGGTTCGCGCAATTGCCGGAGATGTTGGTGAGTCCGGGGCTGATGACTTCCGGGCGGCTCCCCAGCAAGTTCTCCACCGCATTGGCCAGGCCATCCCGGCCGAAGCCGTCATCCGCCCCGGCGAACCCTCCGACGGAGAAGCCGGAATGTCCGTTGTAGTGGACCGCAGCCGCGGCGCAGCGGAGACGGACTGCGAAACTTCGACTTTTTTCACGCAGTCAAACTCTAGTCCGCTCGAGTTCCACTAGAGAAAGCAAGGCGGGTGCCGTGTCCCTCGATTTCGAGCGGACTGAAGTCCGCGGTCCAGTAGCCGTTCCCAATCCACCCGCCGCCCCCACTCACGGCCGGAACACAAAGCTCAGATCCGTCGTCGCCACCAGCTCCTCCGCCCGCATCCGCCGCGGCGTGTCCTTGCCCGTCCAGCTTTCGAGGAACAGGAACTCCTTCCGCCCGGCGTGGTAACCGACGATCACCGACGCGTGCATCGGCGCATCCTCCCCCGGCCAGGACGCCCGCTCCGCCGGTGCCGCGGGATCCGGCAGGGTCGCCGACGGATCCTTCGAAAACTCCCGCATGAAGCCGCTGTGCAGCGTGTTCCGCTCGTGGGAAAAACGCCGCCACACGATCACCGGAAAACCTTTCGAAAGCGACCGCATCGCCGCCGACGGATCGAACTTCACCGATCGATCCAAGCCCAGCCCCGCCTCCGCCGCCACCGCGTGATAGACCTTCAGCAAATTCGCGCCATCGGCCCGGCCGGTGTTCTGGAATCCGCAGGCGACCGCCAGCCAGTCCTCGTCGAGATGCAGTCCGAAATGCCGTGCTGTCATCGCCAGGCTGTTGAGCCCGCAGTAAGGACGATAGCCCTGCGGGATCGGCGTCAAGTCCGGCAAGTGCACCGTGCCGTCGTCCTCCCGCCGCACGGTCGACTCCAGCTTCGCCAGCTTCTCCCGGCCGGAAAGCACTGCCACCGCCGGGTCCAGCCATTGGTCGGATTCCGACGTGGAAATCATCACGCGCAGCAAGCGGTTCTCTCCCGCCAGCAAGCGCACCTTCACCGGACCCTTTTCCCACTCCTCCACCGGCGTCCGCAGCCCGCGGGTCCTGCCGATCTCCCCTTCCTCCGCTTCCGTGCCCCCGCAGGCCCGGGAAATCGCCGAGCGGAGGTCCGCCCGCGCATCGGTGTAGAGCTTGGTGAACTCCGCCTGCTTCGTCGCCAGCCGCTCGCCGACCTCCTTCCGCGCCTCCCGCGGGCTCAATCCCTCCGGCAGCTTCTCGTTGAAATAGCCGAAGAAAGAACCCGCATCGACAAAGGTCGCCTCCAGCGATTCCAGCTTCCCCTCCCGCCGCACCGCCCGCAGCAGCATCACCTCCAGCCCGAACAGTTTCGGCCGCGCCTTCAAATGCGACACCGCCGCCGTCGCGATCTGCGCCTCGTCGTTCCAATCCCCCGGCAGCTCGACCGACCCGTCCCACACGCCGGCCGCCAGCAGCGTGTCGGTCAAATCCTCGCCGTTCAAGGAACTGTCCGCGTCCGCGATCGGCCCGATGATCGAGTTCGGCAAAGCCATCGCGCTGCCGGAAAGCGCGAGCGCGAGGATCACCGGGGAGAAAATCCGCTGCATTCGTTACCGATAGCCCCGCGCGGCTGATTTCCAAGCTCCGAAACGATGCGGTCTCCCGTCACTTCGCAGGCGACCGCGGTTGGACGGCCCTTCGCCATCTCCGCGAGTCCATGCTTCCTTTGACACCCGCAAACCCAACCCTTGCCCGCCGCCCGTCCAGCGTTTACAGCCATCGCCATGCACGGCTTCGCCTACCGCCACGGCTCGCTCCACTGCGAGGATGTCAATCTCCAGGACCTCGCCGCCGAACACGGCACTCCGCTCTACGTCTATTCCGCCAACACCATCCGCGACCACTACCGCCGGCTCGACCAGGCGCTCGGCTCGATCGACCACGAGGTGGCCTACGCGGTGAAGGCGAACTCCAACCTCTCCGTCCTCCGCCTCCTCGCGGCCGAGCACGCCGGCTTCGACATCGTCTCCGGCGGCGAGCTGTTCCGCGTGATCAAGGCCGGCGGCGATCCCGCCAAGTGCACCTTCGCCGGCGTCGGCAAGACCCGCGCCGAAATCGAATACGCCCTGAAGCAGGGCATCTACTCCTTCAACGTCGAGAGCGAGGAAGAACTCCGCTACCTCAACGAGGTCGCCGCCGACCTCGGCGTGATCGCCCCCGCCGCGGTCCGCGTGAACCCGAACGTCGACGCCAAGACCCACAAATACATCTCGACCGGCAAGTCGGAGAACAAGTTCGGCGTCGACTTCGACGCCATCCCCGACCTCTACGCCCGCGCCGCCAAGGAGCTCGCCCACGTGAAATTGCGCGGCTTGCAGATGCACATCGGCTCCCAGCTTACCTCCATCGCGCCCTTCATCGAGGCCGTCGAAAAAGTCGCGCCGCTCGCGATCCACCTCAAGGTCACCCACGGCATCGAATTCTGGTCGATCGGCGGCGGCATCGGCATCGTTTACCATGACTCCCTCGACTCCGGCACCCCCGCCTGGTGGGCCGCCAAGCCCGAAGGCGAGCGCCCGCTGACCATCGCCGAATACGGCGAGGCCCTCGTCCCGCGCCTGGAGCACCTCGGCCTCAAGATCCTGCTCGAGCCCGGCCGCTACATCGTCGGCAACGCCGGCGTGCTGCTGACCAAGTGCCTCTACGAAAAGCGCGGCAAGGCGAAGACCTTCAAGGTGGTCGATGCCGGCATGAACGACCTGATCCGCCCCGCCCTCTACGAAGGCCACCACGAGATCGCCCCGCTCCAGCAGCCGACCGGTGCCATGCGCAAGGTCGACGTCGTGGGCCCGATCTGCGAAAGCGGCGACTTCTTCTGCCAGGACCGCGACTTGCCCGACTTCCAGCCCGGCGAGACCGTTGCCCTGCTCAGCGCCGGTGCCTACGGCTTCGTCATGGCGTCCAACTACAACTCCCGCCCGCTCCCCGCCGAAATCCTCGTCGATGGAACGACGGCAAGCGTCGTACGTCAGCGCCAGACCCTCGACGACCTGATCGCCGGCGAGGCGTGAAGCTCTACCTCCAGCTCCACCTCCTCATCTTCCTGCTGGCGACGACGGCGGTGCTCGGCCACCTCATCTCGCTTCCGGCAGCAGGTCTGGTTGCCTGGCGGACCGGCATCGCCTCGCTGGTCGCCGCGGCCTGGGTGCTTGCCATCCGCCGCCAGTCGATCTGGCCCGGCCGTCGCCGCGCCGCCGCATTTTTCGGCATCGGCCTGATCATCGGCCTCCACTGGCTGTGCTTCTTCGGCGCGATCCAACTGGCGAACATCTCGATCTGCCTCGCCGGCATGGCGACCATCTCGTTCTTCACCGCCTTCACCGAACCGCTGCTGGAAAAGCGCCGCGTCCGCCCCTTTGAAGTGCTGCTCGGCCTGCTGGTCGTCGCCGGCATCGCTCTGGTCGCCGGCTTCGAGCGCGGCCGGCTGTTAGGCCTCGGCGTCGCGCTGATCGGTGCCCTGCTCGCCGCGATCTTCCCGGTCCTCAACCGCCGGCTCGTCACCACCGGCGGCGATCCCCTGATGATGGTCGCCTGGGAAATGGCCGGTGCCTGCTGCGCCGCGCTGCTGCTCTACCCGCTGCTCGGCGGCGGCGTCCCCTTGCTCGCCTGGCAAGGCCTCGACTGGCTGTGGCTGCTGATCCTCGCCCTGGTCTGCACGGTATTCGCCCACGGTTTCCACATCCATCTGCTGCGCCGCATGAGTGCCTACACCGCGAATCTGGCGATGAATTTCGAGCCCATCTACGGCATCCTTTCCGCCGCCCTGCTGTTCGGCGAGCACAAGCAGGTCCACCCGCTGTTCTACGCCGGCTTAGCGACCATCCTCGCGGCCAACATCCTCCATCCCTTCTGCCTGCGGCGACTTAGCAAAGCGCTGTGATACTCCAGAAAGCGAAACCGTGCCTGGAGGTGGCTACATTCCGGCGAACCCGGTCTTGACGAAGGCGACGGTCCGTTTTCCTTAAGCTCCCGCTTGATCACCGTCACCGTGTGCCCCGCCTGCGCCAGCCAGTTCCCGAGGCAGACCAGGATGTTGCCTTTGTTAGATCCTCTCGAGCCTCACCGCCACCACCTTGTATTCCGGCGTGCCCTCGTGGTGGTCGCGGTGCGGGCTGGTGACCTCGTTCAAGCCGGCGGCGACGGTGTGGAAGGTGGCGAACAGCTGGCCCGGCGACAGCGCCACGCTCACCCGCAGCGGAAGACGACCCTCGCCGTGGCGGCTGACGACCCTCACCCGGTCGCCATCGCGCAAGCCCAGCCGCGCGGCATCGGCCGGCGCGATGTCGAGATAGTCCTGCGGCTGCAATTGCTGGTTCGCGGTGCGGCGGGTCATCGTTCCGGCGTTGAACTGATAGAGCGTGCGGCCGGTCGTCAGCAGCAGCGGGAACTCCGGCGTCACGGTCTCGACCGTCGGCTCGAAATCGATGGTCCGCAGCGTGGCGCGGCGGCCGGAGGGGAATGTCTCCGCGTGCAGGATCGTGGTCCCCGGATGCGCTTCGTCCGGACACGGCCACTGCAAGCCGTCCTGCTCGAGCCGGGCATAGGAAATCCCCGCACCGGCCGGCCAGACCGAGCGGATCTCGTCCCAGATCTCGCCGGCCGATTGAAAGGCGAATTGGTCGCCGTGGCCCATCGCGCGGGCGACCTCGCACAGGATCTCCCAGTCCGCCTTCGCCGTACCCGGAGCCGGCACCGCCCTGCGGACCCGCTGCACCCGGCGCTCGCCGTTCATGAAGGTGCCGTCTTTCTCGAACGACGACGACGCGGGCAGCACCAGGTGCGCGACCTCGCGGGCCAGCTCGTTCATGAACAAATCCTGCACCACCACGAAGTCGAGCGACTCCAGCGCCGCGCGGGTGGCGCGGGTGTTCGGGTTGGTGTGCAGGATGTCGTAGCCGATCGCCCACAGCGCCTTGAGCCTTCCCGCGGCAGCGGCATCGACCATCTCCATCAGGTTCAGCCCGCGGCCGGACGGCAGCGGGGAATTCCAGCGCGAGGAAAAGTCGAGCCGCCCTTTCTCCAGCGAAACGAATCCTGTTAGATGGCCCGGCTCGCAGCCCATGTGGGCGGAGCCCTGCACGTTGTTCTGGCCGCGCAGCGGATTGATGCCGCTGCCCGGCCGGCCGAAATTGCCGGTGAGCAAGGCGAGGCTGACCAGCGCCATCACGCTCTCGGTGCCCTGGCTGTGTTCGGTGACGCCGAGCCCGTGGAAGCACATCGCCGGCTTGCGCCGCGCGTAGATGTCCGCCGCGGCGCGGATCGACGCCGCGCTCACCCCGCAGATTGCCGCGGCACGCTCCGGCGTCCACTCCGCGATGAACGCGCGGAACTCGTCCCAGCCGTCGATCCGCTCGCGCACGGCGTCGTCGTCCTGCCAGCCTTCGGTCACGATCACGTGGGCGATCGCGTTGAGCAGCGGGACATTGGTGCCGGGGCGCAGCGCGAGGTGGACGTCGGCCATTTCCGCCAGCCCGGTGCGGCGCGGATCGACCACGACCAGGCCCGCGCCGCGCAGCACCGCCTGCTTGATCCGCGCGCCGACGATCGGATGGTTCTCGGTCGGGTTGCAGCCGAAGACCAGGAAGCTGGCCGCATGCTCGATGTCCGCGAAGCTGTTGGTCGCCGCGCCGGTGCCGAGCATCCATTTCATGCCGGTGGCGGTCGGCTGGTGGCAGACCCTCGCGCAGCCGTCGACGTTGTTGGTACCGAGCACCACCCGCGCGAATTTCTGCGCGAGGTAGTTCTCCTCGTTGGTCCCGCGCGCGGAGCCGAGCACGCCGATGCTGTCCGCGCCGTGGCGCTGCCGGAGATCGGTGAGACGTGATGCCATCAGGTCGATCGCCTCCGGCCACGAGATCGCCCGCCAGCCGCCGCCGTCGCGCAGCAGCGGTTCGGTCAGCCGGTCGGCGGAGTGATTGAACTCGAAGGCATATCTCCCCTTCACGCAGAGATGGCCACGGTTCACCGGAGCATCCGGCACCGGCTTCATCTGGACCAGCCGCCCGTCGCGGCTGCCGGCGAACATCTCGCAGCCGACGCCGCAGTAGGGGCAGGTGGTGCGCGTCCATGTCTCCGGCTCGCCATGGAGCAGCACGCCCTGATCTTCCAGCGCGCCGGTCGGACAGCTGTCGGCGCAGGCTCCGCAGCTGACGCAGGAGCTGTCCAGCAGGGTCGGCCCGTCGGGCACGATCCGCGTGTCGGCGCCACGGCCGAGTTCGTTCCACACGAACTGACCCTGGACCTCGGCGCAGATCCGGACGCAGCGGAAGCAGTCGATGCAGCGCGTCAGGTCGGCCGCGAAGTACGGATGGCTCGCGTCCTGGAAGGCCGGCGGGGACATTTCGCGCGGCACCGCTTCACCCGTCACGCCATAACTCCGCAGCCAGTGGTGGAACGGCTTCTCCGGCCAGCGGGAAATTTCTTCCGCCGGATAGTTCAGCGCCAGCAGTTCGAGCGTGGCACGACGGCCGGTCTCGAGGGATTCCGTGTGGGTTTCGACCTTCTGACCGGCGGCCACCGGCGTCGCGCAGGCGGCCACCGGATGCGGATGCCCGTTCACCTCGACCAGGCAGAGCCGGCAGACCGCCGCCGGATGCAGCCGCTCGTCGTGACAGAGCGTCGGGATTTCGACTCCCGCGGCACGCGCCGCGTCGAGGATGCTCGTGCCTGCCGGCACCGACACCGCACGACCATTGATGTGGAGTTCAGTCATGGCCTGCCAATTTGAGACTTACTTCACACTCTCTTCCACCCGGCGTCACGCGAAAGCCGGCCTTCAGACAGATCTCGATCATCCGCTGGTTCCCCGCGAGCACCTTGCCGTGGATCGACTCGATGCCTTCGGCCCGCGCCACCCGGACCAGCTCGCTCACCAGGAGTTTGCCGAGCCCGCGGCCATGCCACGAGTCGACCACCAACAAACCGAAGTCGGCATCCTTGCTGGCATGACGGCGGGTCAATCGCAGCGCCGCAAGGATCAACGCCGGCTCGTCCGCCGCCATGACGATGAGCGAGATCTCGCGGTCGTAGTCCGCGAAGCAAATCCGCGCGAGCCGGTGATGGGAAACTCTCTCGGCCAGCGGGACGGTGGTAAAGAAACGCGAGTAAACACTCTGCTCCGACAGCCGCCGGTGAAAGTCGACCGCCGCCGGCTCGTCCTCCGCGCGGATCGGCCGGACCGTGACTTGGACCCCATCGCGCAGGGTCGCACTGCTGACGAGATGTTCCGGATAGGGCCGGATCGCCGGTCGCGGCAAATCGCGGGGATCGGTCTCCGGCGGATGCAGGACCACGCGGGCATCGAGCGCGATCAATTGCCGGTCGGAGACCAGCAAGGGATTGATGTCGATCTCCGCGATCCACGGCTGCTCGATCACCAGCCGGCTGAAGGCGACCAGCAAGCCGGCCAGCGCGTCGAGATCGACCGGTTGCTCGCCGCGCACGCCGCCGAGCGCGCGGAAGATCCGGGTCCGCTCCATCAACTGGCGTGCCAGCACGGTGTTGAGCGGCGGCAAGCCGAGCGCACGGTCTTGCAGGACCTCAACCAACTGACCGCCGGCACCGAACAGCAGCACCGGGCCGAACTGCGGGTCGATGCTGCTGCCGAGGATCAGCTCGTAGCCTTTGCGATCGACCATCGGTTGGACGGTACAGCCTTGGAAATGCCCTTCACCCTTCCGCTCGCGGAGCGTGGTCTCGATCCTCCGCCACGCGGAACGCACGGCGGCTTCATCTGTTAGATCGAGCTGCACGCCGCCGACGTCGGTCTTGTGCGTGATCGTTCGGGAATGAAGTTTGAGCACCACCGGATAGCCCATCTCCCCGGCAAGTTGGACGGCGCTTTCAACGTCCTCTGCCAGCTCGGTCGGCACCGTCGGGATGCCGTAGGCCGCGAGCAGTTGCTTGGACTCCCGTTCGGTCAGCAAGGTCCGGCCCTCGCCGCGGATTTTTTCGAGGAAGTCGCGGGACTGCGCCAAACTGCGCGTGCCGCCCGCCTCAGCCGGCAAGGCGGGCGTCTCGTAGATCGCGCGCAGGTTGTCGGCGTAGTGCCACATCAGCGCGAAGGCGCGGGCGGCGGTGTCGGGGTACTCGTAGGTCGGAATCCCGGCGCCATTGAGAATATCGCGCGAGGGATCGAGCGAGGCCCCGCCCATCCAGCTCGTGAGCAGCGGCTTGCCGGAACGGGCCAGCTTCGCCAGCGCCTCCGCGGTCACCCCGGGCTCGGTCATTTTCTGCGGGGTCAGAATGACCAGCATCCCGTCGGTGCCCGGATCGCACGACACCGCCTCGACCGCGGCGGCATAACGGTCCGCGCCGGCGTCGCCGAGGATATCGACCGGATTGCCATGGCTCCACGCCGCGGGCAGCACGGCATTCAGCGTGGATAGCGTCGCCGCCTCCAGCGCCGCAAGTTCGCCGCCGCTGGTCACCAGCAGGTCGGTCGCCAGCGCGCCGGGGCCGCCGGCATTGGTGACGATCGCCAGCCGCGGCCCCGCCGGACGCGGTTGCTTGGCGAGCAGCTCCGCCATGTTGAAGAGCTCGCCGATGGTGTCGACCCGCAGCACGCCGGCCCGGCGGAAGGCGGCGTCGAGCACGTCGTCACTGCCTGTGAGGGCGCCGGTGTGCGAGGCCGCCGCGCGGGCCGCCGCGGCACTGCGGCCGACCTTGATGATGATGACCGGCTTGGTGTAGGCGACCTCGCGCGCGGCGGAGAGGAAGCGCCGGGCATCGCCGACCGATTCCATATAGCAGACGATGCTCGAGGTGTGCGGGTCGTCGCCGAGGTGTTCGATCAGGTCGCCCCAGTTGACGTCGAGCATCGAGCCGACCGAGACGAAGGCGCTGAAGCCGACCTGCTCGCGCAGGCTCCAGTCGAGGATGGCGGTGCACAGCGCGCCGCTCTGGCTGAGGAAGGCAACCTTGCCGGGAAGCGCGAGGGTGGTGGCGAAGGTGGCGTTGAAGCCGAGCCGCGGGGTCATCACGCCGAGGCAGTTCGGCCCGATGATCCGCACCCCGCCGCGCTGTGCTTCCGCCAGCACCGCATCTTCCAGCGCCTGGCCGGCCGGACCGGTTTCCTTGAAGCCGGCGGAGATGATGATCGCGTTGCGGATGCCGGCTTCCGCGCAATCGCGGATCAAGCCGGGCACCGTCGCGGCGGGCGTGACGATCACCGCGAGATCCGCCGTTTCCGGCAAAGCGGCGAGGCGGGGAAAGGCCGGACGACCGAGCACGGTGGACCGCTTGGGGTTCACCGGAAAAACCTTGCCCTCGAACGAGGCGAGATTTTCCAACAGCGCCCGGCCGACGCTGCCGGCGGTCTCGGTCGCGCCGACGACCGCGACCGAGCGCGGGGCGAAAAAAGCGGCGAAGGGATTCGAGGGATCGCTCATGGGCGGTGATTTCAAATCGAGCGTTCCTGCCCCAGGATGGCGAGGGTGGTTTTCATCACCGTGTCCGGATTCAACGAGATGCTGTCGATCCCCTGCTCCACCAGGAAGCGGGCGAACTCCGGGTAGTCGCTCGGCGCCTGCCCGCAGATCCCGATCTTGCGGCCGCGGCGGCGGCATACCCCGATCACCTGCGCGATCATCCGCTTCACCGCGTCGTTCCGCTCGTCGAAGATCGGTGCGACGATCTCGCTGTCGCGGTCGACGCCGAGGATCAACTGGGTCAGGTCGTTCGAGCCGATGCTGAAGCCGCCGAAGATCTCACAAAACTCCTCGGCAAGGATCACGTTGCTGGGAATCTCGCACATCACGTAGACCTCCAGCCCGTTCTCCCCGCGCCGCAAGCCGTGGGTTTCCATCTCGGCCAGCACCCGGCGGCCTTCCTCGACCGTACGGCAGAACGGGATCATCAGCTTGAGATTGGTCAGCCCCATCTCCTCGCGGACCATGTGGACCGCGCGGCACTCCAGCGCGAAGCCCCGCTGGTAGCGCGGATGGTAGTAGCGGCTCGCCCCGCGGAAGCCGATCATCGGGTTCTCCTCGGCCGGCTCGTAGGCCTTGCCGCCGATCAGGTTGGCATACTCGTTGGTCTTGAAATCGCTGAGCCGGAGGATGACGTCCTTCGGATAAAAGGCGGCGGCGAGCATCGCGACGCCTTGCGCCAGCTTGTCGACGAAGTAGCCCGGCTTGTCGTCGTGGCCGGCGGTCAGGCGCTCGATCTCCGCCTTCGCCGCGCCGTCCGCGAGGTCCGGATAGTCGAGCAGGGCCAGCGGATGGATCTTGATGAAATTCGAGATGATGAACTCCTCCCGCGCCAGCCCGACGCCGTCGTTGGGGATGAAACTCAGCTTCAGCGCCTCCTCGGGGTTTGCCACGTTCATCATGACCCGGGTCAGCGGGCGGGCCATCTCGCCGACCTCGGCGCGCTCGACGTCGAAAGCCAGCAAGCCCTCGTAAACATTGCCG
>Ga0247844_1008592_pt1 | contig 11010 bp, 4 predicted proteins | sample LaCtaG_FD_192421 | JGI IMG/M metagenome (GOLD analysis project Ga0247844, IMG submission 192421) | Freshwater microbial communities from meromictic Lake La Cruz, Castile-La Mancha, Spain - LaCruzMarch201714.5m_1 | ecosystem: Environmental > Aquatic > Freshwater > Lake | place: Spain: Castile-La...
AGTGAAGAGCCGCCACGAGCACGACCCCGCGTGCAGACGGGCCGGGTCCAGGTCCGCGGTCCGGAAGCGGTCAACGCACCAATCGACTGCCTCGGCGACGGCTTCGTCGCCATAGAAGCGAAAGGCCTCGAGCCCGACGCCCGCCTTGGCGACGAAGGTCTCGAACGCGGCCTCGAGCAGCGCGCGCATGCGGTCCCCCTCCTCCCAGACGAGGCGGGCGCGGCCCTCTGGTGACCAATCGGTGATGGGCTCGTACGACCGTCGCGAGGCCATCAACTGCCCCACCACCGGAAGGCGCCGAGCTGCATTGGCGACGTGCACACAGACACGAGCGCAACCACGTCGACGCCGACGCACGGAGCATCGGCGTATGCGGCGAACGGCGCGACCTCGCCGGGGTCGAGGCCCATCTCGCGTGTGTGGACGCGGCGGCCCTCATCGAGCCATGCCAACGCGGCCCGGGTCGAGTCGAAGCGCGGTGCCTCGCGTTTCCAACGGTCGAGGAGGGTGGAGACCTCGCGCAGCGCCTGACCCAGCGCCACGGGGTCGGGCACATCGTAGCGCCGCACGATGATGCCGAAGCGCTCGCAGACGAGCGCCTTCACGAGATCGTGAACCGGCCATGCCAGGTCGAGCACACCGCCAGCTCCCGCCGCGATCGCGCTCCAGACGAGTTGCGGGAAGACGTCGCGGTCGCCCGTCGTCGTGGCGATGAGCGCCCCTGCGTCGGCGGTGGCGGCCCAGTACTCCACACGTCTGCACCGCGGGAGCGTCGTCCCCAGGAGGTTGCGCGGCATCAGCGTGCGGCCGTGCGAGAGCGCCATCCCTTCGGTACTCGAGTTGACCGTATGCGGCGTGCCGACGCCATACCAGCGCACGACCTCCACCACGGCCGAGACCTCCGAGAGCAGCTCCGACTCGACGATGGTCAACCCACGAGAAGTGTCCTCCGGTTCGGCCACGAGGGTGCCGGGAAAGTGCGCGCGAAGCGACGCCAACGCGCAGGCGCCGAAGCGCGTCTCGCCCACGTCCTGCACCTCACCGAAGGCGCAGAACACCCTCATTTCGTCGCCCTCAGCGGCGCCTCGACCGAAGCCCAGGCACGGCAGGTGGGTGACCGACGCGAAGCGGTCGCGGAGGGCGATCCCACCCGCGGTCAGCGCCCACCAGGGCAGGGCACGAAGGGCGCCTGGTGCGAAGACCGCGAGCATCTGTGGTCGGCCGTCGGGGAGACCCGCGAAGCACCCCCCGAGGGGGCCGTCGAGCAGGGCGCACAGGCGGGCGAGGGCGCCGGCGCGCGGAGCGTCCGACCCGCGGAGCGGCGTGGGGTCGAGCGCGTCGGGGGCGAGCAGATCGCGCAGGGCCTCGCGCACCTGCCAACCCACCGCGTCGAGGGACGCGCTCGTGTGCATGAAGGATCCCCCTTCGTCCCCGGCCACCACGCTCAGCAGCAGCTCGCCACGTACGCCGATCGACACGCCGAGCGCCACGCGACCCGCCGGGATCTCCCGCAGCCAAGCCTCGAGGTCGTCGATGCGGCGCTGCGGAGCGAGGCTCTGGAGCATGGTGAGCAGCGCCCCGTCGGGCGCATCGGGGGCGCCCTCCACGAAGGCCACGGTGGCCGTACGAACGCGACTCCAATTCTCGTGCATCGCCACGTCGGTCTCGATCAGGGCGCGCTCGACGAGGAATGCGCCCGTACGGGCCGCGGGCAGGTCGTGCTGATCCTCAGACACCGTGGACGCGAGGTCCCAGGCTGTGAGCGCCGTGGGCGACCGCGCGCCCAGCTCGAGCAGCTCGGCCGCGGAGCGACGGAATCCGTCGGCGGACGAAGGGCGGACGGTCGCGGTCGAAGGATCGAACTCCGCGAGCCGAGCGAGGTCTTCGAGGCGCTGGAGCACGTGCTCACGCGACCAAGCGTCCGTGCCGGGGAGATCGCCGCCCGGGCCAGGTGGGAGTTGCTGCGCCTGCCGGTTCAAGGCGGCGAGGCGGAGGTCGGCGCCGAGCTGCATCGAGGCGAGGTGGTGGAGCGCGAGGCGGGGCTCCGACGCGCCGCGGAACCGGCCCGTGAAGTAGGCCGAGCTCACGCGGTGCCACGCGAGGCCGGGCGTTCCTGACGAGTCCCAGAAGTCCGTCAGGTCGTCGCTCGGCGTGCCCCAGTGGATGCCTTCGAGACGGTCGAGGCCCTCGGAGGTGACGATGCGCCCGTCGACGCCGAGCTCCGGGTCGGCGCGGTCCGCTCGTGCAAACCACTCCGAGCGACGAGCAATCTCGCGCGCGGACAGGAGGTGCGAGGCCGGGGGTTCACGGAACTCTCCGAGACGCAGGGCCAGCATCGAGACGCCGCTCCGTAGCCGCTGCGCCACCAGGTGGGTGTCACGCGTTCCTCGCGACCGGAGCGCCGTGTCCGCGAGGTCGAGTGCCTCGCGAACGATCGCCTCCGGGACGGAGTCGTACGCGAGCAACCATTCGATGGCGAGCGCAGCCGCGCGCAGCTTCGACCAGCGATCCGCGCAGGCCTCGACTGCCCCGCGAAGCGTGGGCCAGCGGCGCAGGTCCTCCCCGGCGGGTGCCTCGGAGCGCGCGTCGAGGCGATCGACCCACGCGTGGAGGAGCGGATGCTCGGGCGCCGCGACGCACGCGTCGAGAAGAGCGCGGGCGCGCTGCAAGAAGATGGAGTCGGTCGGAAACAGCGGACGCAGAGCCTCGGCATCGAGTTCACCCCGCGCGACCTCGGTCCACAACCAAGCGGCCTCGACTGCGAGGGTGCTGCGATCGGGGGCGGCGATCGCCGGCGCGGCGAGCGGTTCGTGCACCCACGCAAGCGCGCGCAGCAGGTTGTGTCGCATGCTCCCGAGGCCCCGCTCAGAGTAGGCGCGCGCGACTGCGACCGCCTGCGCGGGCGTCGGATGTTCGCGGTGATCGAGCGCCGTGGCGGCGGCGAGGCGCTCGCGGTGGAACTCGTCGATGTCCGAGGCGGGTTCTCGCGACTCAAGCAACCATGCCTCGACCTCGGCCCGCTCGTCGGGCGTCAGCGGGCGCTCCGCGTGGCCGGGACTCACGACAGGGCGGCTCCCAGCGACGCCCAGGAAGCGGAACCCGGCCCACGCCTCCGGCGTCGAGAACTCGCGCAGGAGGAATGCCTGATCCGACGCCGTGAGGAGCGCCCGCATCGCGCCTAGCGTGGCGTCGAGGTCGGCACGGGCGATGTCGGTCCCGAGGAGGCGTGAGACCGCGTCCGAGACCCGATGCTCCGGCGTCGCGCGGAGGATCTCGGGGAGCTGCGCGACGACCGCGTCGCGCCACCAGCGCTGCGCGTCGGCGAGCGCTTGAGGGGGCGTTCGACCCGTCGCCAGCCGCTCACGATACCGGCGAACGAGGTGTGCGGTGACGAGCGCCGGGACGCTCCAGAGCGAACCGATCGTGCTGCGCACGCCGGCGTGGTGGAAGGCCGCGTCGATGCCAAAGGCCTCGTCGACGATGGGCGTGAGCCAGTCGGTCGGGAGGTTGACCCCCGATTGGCAGGCCCAGAGTTCGACGCGCTCGCAGCCCGACCAGTCGTGGCCGAGGTCGTCGAGAGCGAGGCTGCCGCCGGCGAGCGAGAGAGCGGCCCCATCGCCAGCAAGGTGCAGGCCGTGAGTGTAGATGCTCACCACATCTGCGTGCTCCGCCGCCCGGACGACCCGGTCCGGCGTCGCGTCGACGCCGAGGAGCACCGCCTCGCCCGTCATCACGGCCGAGAACGCGACCTCGTGGAAACGCGTGGGCTGCTCGTGACAACTGGCACCGGGCGCGACGAGCACCGTGCCCACGCGCTCGTGAGCGACGTGTTGTTTGGTGGTGCGTGGTGCGAGATTCGGAAGGTACGAGATCGCATCGGCGCGATCGAGGAGGGTGCAACCCGGAGCGCCTGCGGCGGCCCAAGGGATCAGCGCCGCGAGGGTCGAGGGCAGCACCACGAGGTGCTCGATGGCGCGCGCAGGCAGGGCGGCATCTAGGTCGAGTGCCGGGAGCAACGACGCCAGGACGTCCGAGACCGACTCTCCCTTCAGTGCCTCCCCGCCACTGGACGCGGAGGCGTAGAGGACCGAGAGCGCACGGAACTCCTCCTCCGCGAGCGTGCGACGCAGTGAACGGCCGGTGAGCGCCCCGTCTTCGAGCCAGACGCCTACGGCGAGGAGTCCCTCCTGGAGCGAGACCCGCAGGAGCACGTCTCCGGGGTGCTGCTCCAAGAGTCGGCGCAGTCCATCGGAGTCGAGCGCCGAGGAGCCTTCACGGGTCCGGTGATCGGCCTCGGGGTCGCGGCGCACGAGCACCTCGTTCGCGTGCAAGCTTTCCGCGCCGAGCTCGGCGGCCGCCTCGCGCAGCGCCGCCGATGGGGAGGGCGCCGACCGAGCGGACTGAAGAGCCTCGATCGCTCGCCGATGCACGCGGGCGACTTCTACCGCGTGCTCTGCGTCGAGAAGCGGGACCTTCGACATGAGGCCCCGTGCGAGCGCCTCGCCGTACTTTTCGAGCTCGGCGTTGCGCTGAGCGTCGGTGAGGTACGCGATGCGCGACGCGAGGTCGTCAAGCGCACTGGCTCCCGCCGCCGTCGCATCGCGCCTCATTGCGAGGGCGCGCGCCTGGGCGTCCCGGGGACTCCAGCCCTGCGCATGGACGCGCTCGAAGTAGCGCAACGCGGCCGACTCCTCGAGGGCGAGGAAGGCTTCGACCGGGCGGCCCGCGTCGGCGTGGAGTTCGGCCGCGAGCAGCGAGATCGCCTGCGCCTCGCGAGCGCCGTGGTCCGCCGCGTGGTCGGCGATGGTCGCCGCACGACGCTGCATCGCGTTCGAGAGCGCGAGGCGCAGCGCGCGGCGGGCGATTTCGGTATGTCCGGCGTCGCGGAGCGCGCGGAGGTAGACGCGGCGCTGGTCGAGCGCGAGGTCCCAGAGGGTAACCGCGTGCAGGTGGGCGTGCGCCGCGTCGGAGTGGCCAGGTTCAGTGCGAAGCAGGGCCATCGCTGCGAGTAGATGGGCCTCCGCCACCATCGGTGCGTCCCCGTCGTGGATCACGCGATCGAGACCGCGGAGCGCCGCCGCGACGTCGCCCTGACGACCGCGGACCAACAGCGTTCGAGCGAGACTCAGGTGTAATGTCGGTTCGAGGGGACGCTGGGGTCGGCGCACAAGGAAGCCCAGCTGATTGGGGTCCCAGTGGGCTGCGGCGGCGTGGTCGAGCGCGCGTCGAAAGCTGCGCTCGGCGTCATCCCAGCGCTGCAGCTGGAAGAGGAGGTTGCCGTGGTTGTGACGGTACCCGGCAGCGTCGACCAGCCCGACCGGGCCCAGGGACTCGGTGATGGCGCAGGCGCGGCTCAGGTGGTGTTCGGCCTCGGCGAGCAGGGTCTGCGCGTCACCGTAACCGAGGTCGGCGAGGTTCCGGGCCGTCCGTCCCACCGCGTCGTGGGTGAGGGCCAATCGCAGCGGCGTACGCTGACGTGCAGGAGAGCGGAGGGCACGCTCAAATAGCGCCCGCGCCTGCAGCTTGTTCTCCTCGCGAACGCCGACGGTCAGGCGCGTGTACGACTCGCCAAGGTCGTACCAGCACGCGGCTGCGGCGGCGCTGTCGTCATCCTGCGCGAACAGGGCTGCGGCCTCGAGGTAGAGCGCGTGCGCGGACCGGTCTCTTCCCCTGGCAGACTCGACCTCGGCCTGGTCGCGGAGCGCCTTACTGCGCAGGCCCACGATGGTGCTGACGATCGCGGCGTCGTACGCGGCCTGGGCAGCGAACGCCTCGAGCGAGCGCCGGACCTCGGGTGGGGTGCTGGACGGGGACTGCGGCTTCGATCCGTGAGGGCGTCGATCTCGTCGTGCCATATACACTTCTCCTACAGGTCGCCGACCAGCGACCTCCCCACCCATAGGATCGCGTTCCCGTGGTTTTTCCCGGAATGCGATCGCGTGCGCGAGTTCTACGCGATCGGCCGGACAAACCTTCGCGGCGCGTCGTGTTCGCTCGCGGATGCGGTGCCCTGAACGAACGGTGTAGTGCCACGGCTGCGATCCGCGCAGCCCGAGTCGAGATGCCTCAAGATCGCGGCGCACTGCGGATGTGACATTGGCTGTCGGGCCGGGCGTTGATCCGTTCGAAGCCTGCGTGGTACGCCGACGCGCGTCGGTGGGAGCGCCTGCCCCACGGACACCAACGCCCGCGATCGCGCTCAGCGATTGGGGCACAAAGGGATGGGACGGGGACATGGCGAGCGCCGAAGCGACGGTCGAGGAACTGGTCGGGATGATCCAGCGGGGCGAACTGCGCCTCCCTGAGATGCAGCGGCAGTACGTCTGGAAGAAGACGCGGGTGCGCGACCTGCTCGACTCGCTCTATCGCGAGTATCCCTCGGGGACGATCCTCGTGTGGGACACGGAGACCGTCGTGCCGGAGCGAGGCTTCGGGGTGACCCAGGAGAAGAGCGCGTTCGCGAGCTCGACCCGCCTGCTCCTCGACGGGCAGCAGCGGCTGACCTCACTCTCCGCAGTGCTACGCGGCGAGCCCGTCACCGTGCGGGGGAACAAGAAGCCCATCGAGATTCTCTTCAACCTTGAGCACCCCGACGCTCCTGCGTTCGTGACCGAAGTCGACGAGGACGACGACGAGGACGACGACGAGGAGGGCGACGGCGAGGAGACGCCCGACGCCACGAAGGACGAACTGCAGGAGCGCTTCGAGCGCATGGCTTTCGTCGTCGGCACGAAGAAGCTCGAGCAGCTCCCGCACTGGGTGAAGGTGAGCGACGTCTTCCGGAGCGACGGGGACGCGGAATTCCTGGCGCGTTCGGGCGTCGAGAAGGTGACCGACGCTCGGTACAAGAAGTACAGCGAGCGTCTCGCGAAGCTGCGCAGGATCCGCAAGTACGTCTACCGCATGGACGTCCTGCCGCGGACCCTGTCCTACGAGGAGGTCACGGAGATCTTCGTGCGGGTGAACTCGCTGGGCGCAAAGCTCCGCAGCTCGGACCTCGCGCTCGCCCAGATCACCGCTCGCTGGCCGGGCTCCCTCGCTACGTTCCTCGAGTTCCAGCGGACCTGCGACGACAAGGGCTTCCCGCTCGACCTCGGCGTGCACCTGAAGAACCTCGTCGCCGTCGGAAGCGGGCAAAGCCGGTTCCGCACGGTGGGCGCCATGAGCGTCGAGACGCTGAAGGCATCATGGGCCGCGGCGGTACCCGCGATGGAGTACGCGCTGAACTTCTTGAAGAACAACGCCGGCATCGGCTCGCCGGCGCTGCTCGCCTCCCCCTTCCTTCTCGTCGCGCTCGGCTACTTCGGCCACAAGCGTGGGTACGCGGTGTCGGCCTCGGATGCCGAAGACCTCCGTCGCTGGGTGCTCGTCGCAAACGCCAAGGGTCGGTATTCCCGCGGGTCGACGGAGTCGTTCCTCGACCAGGACCTCACGCTCATCAAGGAGGGCGGTGGTCCGAAGGAGCTGCTTGATCGGTTGCGCCTGCAGGTCGGTCGTCTCGACATCGCGCCGGAAGAGCTCGAAGGGCGGAACCGGCGCAGCGCGCTCTTCAAGACGATGTTCCTCGCGTTCCGCGCCGCCGGCGCCCAGGACTGGTCTTCGAACATCGGCATCGCGCTGGACCACAAGGGCAACCAGCACAAGCTCCAGTTCCACCACCTGTTCCCGAAGGCGGTGCTGCGAAAGCACTACGGTGCGCGCGAAGCTGACGACATCGCGAACCTCGCCTTCATCGGTGGGAAGACCAATCGGCAGATCAGTGACCGCGAGCCGGCGAAGTACTTCCCGGAGGTCTTCGCCAAATCGACGTCTTCGGCGTTCGACGCGCAGTGCATCCCGACAGACTCCGCGCTGCTCTCGGTGTCAGCCTACCGGGACTTCCTCGCCGAGCGACGCGCACGGATCGCGGCGCGGCTCAATGCGTTCCTGGGCGTTCCGTAGCACGCGACGGGTTGGCGCGATGGGGAGTCGGAGCGAGGTTGACGCCGGCGAACTGCGCGCATGAGAAGCGGTGGGACTGCGCGACATCCAGGGGAGCCATGCGGTCATGCGGCGATGGCGATTGATCAGTGAGCGGGTGTGAGAGATCATCTCTCGCGGAGGTGTTGGGGTGGAAGAGTTTTACAATCACCATGGAGAGTCTCTCGCGGGGTTGCTGAGCAGGGCGACGTTGCCAAAGTCGCTTGATTTCTCGGCTCATCGCGATAGGGGCGGGGCATGCAGAGCTCCGAGCTTCCGAAGGGCGTCCGCGGGATCCTCAAACACTTCTCTGGCCTGCGCGACCCACGCGTCGCAGGCCGCTGCGAGTACCCGTTTGAGACCGTGCTGGTGATCGGGTTGCTGGGCGTCCTGTGCGGCGCCGCGGGGTGGACGGAGCTGGAGGTCTTCGCGAAATCCAAGAAGAAGTGGCTGCGGACCTTCCTGGACATGCCCGCGAAGCCGCCCAAGGAGGGGGTCTTCCGTCGACTGTTCTCGTCGCTTCGCCCGGTGGCGTTCGAGGCCTGCATGGCGGCCTGGGTGAACAGCCTGGCGGAGCCGTTGGCCGGGCAGGTCGTGGCCTTCGATGGCAAGGCCCTGCGGGGCGCTCTGGCTCGCGCCTTTGGACGGACGCCGCTGCATCAGGTCCACGCGTGGGTGGGGAGCCAGCGGTTGATGCTCGCTCTGCGGAACGTCGAGGGTGCGCCCGAGGAGGGCGATGCCATCGTGTCGATGCTGGAGGCGCTGGAACTCAAGGGCGCCATCGTGACGATGGACGCCGGCAACGCCAGCAAGAAGGTCGCCCAGAAGGTGCTCGACGCGGAGGCCGAGTACGTCGTGACCATCAAGGCCAACCGGAAGAAGTTCCACACGGCGCTGCAGGCGTTCTTCACGGACGCGGAGGCGACGGGGTTCGCCGGCGTGACGGTGCGCCACCAACAGACGCTCGAACGCGGCCACGGTCGCGACGAGCGGCGGGACGTCTGGGTGGTGCCTGCCAAGGCCCTGGGCGACATGGCGACGTACTGGCCGGGACTCCAGTCGATCGTGATGATCCGTCGGACGCGCGTGCTGCCGGACGCCACCGCGCAGCAGTGGACTCACTACTACGCCAGCAGCCTCCCCCCGCGCGTTCGCCTGCTCGCGGCCTCCATCCGCGAGCATTGGGGCGTCGAGAACGGTCTGCATTGGATCCTCGACGTGCAGATGGGCGAGGACGCCTGTCCCATCCACAACACGAACGGTGCCACCAACTTTGCGCTCTTGCGGCGGATCGCACTGACTCTGCTCCAGCGAGATACAACGGAGAAGCGAGGGACGAAGGCAAAGCAGAAGATGGCCGGCTGGGACGACGACTACCTCCTCCACCTGCTCACCCTCGGACTCACATGAAATCAAGCGATTTTGGCACCGTCGCCCTGAGTCAGACGTACGGCGAGTGGCAGGACGAGCAGGTCAGCAACGCGGCGGGGCGGCTGGGAACAGGCGACGGGGAGCCGCCGACGCCCACGGATGGATCTGCTCAGTAGGCGAATGAAGATGCTGGCGATCGCGCCTCTGGTTCGGTTCTGATGGTTCCGGTTTGCGAGGAGTCCACTGATGGCAAGACCCACCGATGAACAGATGAAGGCCCGTTTGATGGAGGAACTCCGCAAGCGTGGTGGCTACTCCGGCAACATCCGCCTGCTCGGCCTGCTCGGTTGGAGCGAGGACGACTACTGGCGGGTTCGCAACAAACTGATCGACGAAGGCATCCTGGTGAAAGGTCAGGGCAAGGGTGGCACCGTCCGCATCGTCGAGGAAGTCGAAGATCCCGGACCGACGACGACCGACGTTGTCGTCGAGCGTGTCGTCACGACGGTGGTGTCTCCAATTGGCGGAGCGCGAGAGGAGACCCTCTACGATCCCTGCGTCACGACGCTCCAGCACTTCTGGTTTCCCGAGCGGCAGATCACGGAGCTGCACATCGAGGTGACGGCGCACCAGGGTCGTCGCAACACGGGCGGTACATGGACCCGCCCGGACATCTCGGCGCTCTCGGCGAGGACGTTCCGGTACGTGCCGGGCCGCCACCTCGACGTATGGACCTTCGAGGTCAAGCCGGCGGATCAGCTGGATGTGGTCGGGGTTTTCGAGGCGGCGGCGAGGGCGAAGACGGCAGCGGCGAGCGAGCGCTTCATCGGGGCCGCGACGATAGCCGATCGCGACGGCGCGGACGTGGGTCGATTCGCTCAGAGATCGCCGCGGCGCCGGGCACCCACCGCTTCTCCGCACCCTCGCGCGAGAAGGACACCCCCCCCGATGCGCAAAGACTCCTTCGCATGGCTTCTCGTCGTGACCGCTTGCGGGTGCGCCGATCCGTCGGCCGCCAGCGTCGACGCCGCGAGCCCCCGCGACGTCGCCACGACGCCGGACGCGCCCGCGGCCGACGCTGCCGTCGACACCCCGGGCTCCCCCGACGTCGCGGCGACGCCCGACGCGCCCGCGCGCGCCGACGCCGCGAGCCTCCCGTGCATCACCGGGAGCGGCGCCGAGGGGCCCGACCGCAGCCGCTTCGACACCGCCGGGCTCACTGCGCCCATCACCGAGGAGAGCTGCATGCTCTCCAACGGCGCGGCCGCGACCTGCCTCCGCATCCAGCTCCGGGGCGCTCCGTCTGACCACGCCGTCGGCCCCTTCTGTCCGCGCACCATCACCGACCCGGCGAGCGCGGCCGGGCTCTGGATCCGCGGCGGCCGGGTGTACGACCTCGACGGCGCCTTCGTGCGGCAGCTCGCGACCTTCTACGGCGACGCAACGTGGCAGCTCTACGACCCCGCCACGGGGCGCGTGCGCGTGACCGACACGCGCGCAGCGTGCGAGGCGGCGGCGCGCCCCAACGTCGACCCGATGTACAACAACTACTGCGTGGAGTGCGCTCTCTCGTACGTGAACGGCGGGGTGGCATCGACGCTGTTGATCCCCGCGCGTCCGGTCGCTCGGCCAGCACCGCAGGACGTCGGCAACATGACCGTGGTGGGCGCGGCCCTCAAC
>Ga0247844_1008594_pt1 | contig 11007 bp, 16 predicted proteins | sample LaCtaG_FD_192421 | JGI IMG/M metagenome (GOLD analysis project Ga0247844, IMG submission 192421) | Freshwater microbial communities from meromictic Lake La Cruz, Castile-La Mancha, Spain - LaCruzMarch201714.5m_1 | ecosystem: Environmental > Aquatic > Freshwater > Lake | place: Spain: Castile-La...
AAGCCATGTTTTGGTTACGCTGCGTAGGTCGGCATCGGTTTTGAAGTCGCCAAGTAAATCATCGATGAAGTTTTCACGTGTGTATGTGCCTTTACACTCTTTATCTACTCTTATATCTTCTCTACTCTTCTCTACTCTACTCTTCTCTATTGAACGTTCGTTGAACGTTTGTTGAACATTCGTTGAACGTTCGTTGAACCTTTGTTCAGCGGATGCCTTGCCAGCGTTGGACATTTTTTCACGCTTTTGCCGCCCTTCATTAAACTGAATATCAAGAAATTTAATGCCAATTTTATCGCCAATAGCCTCAACCATTTTCAATGCAACAAGGCGGTCGAAATAGCCATCGCATTCAAGCTCTGCATGCTCAACCGTCATCTCGCATTCGGCATTCCAATAGATGCAGCACAGCCGTAAAAATGCTACCTGAACCTCGCATGATTGCCGTGAAATGCGGCCCATCATCCAGTCGGCTGGGCTAAATTTAAACCAAGGTAGTTGTTTCATAATTCTACAAAAAAGCCACCTGTTGGGGGGCGGTAAAAACGGGTGAAAATTGGCAAGGTGGCCTCCGTTTCTACGCTACCCCCGAACAAATGGCGGGTTAAAGTTTATTCATTTGACCTTTTTAGCTTTTCACTGCTTGCACAAATATACAAAGAATTAACTAAATAGCGTGTTGCCGCTTTTTTCAATTTCGGTTTTTGCATATCCATAAATTTGAATGTCTTTTTTCTTTGCAATTGCCGAATCAAGAAGCCTTTTTGCATTAACATAGAATTCCTTTTTTATTTCAAAGCCGTAGGTCTTGCGATTTAATTCTATTGCAGCAAGCAAAGTGCTTCCGCTTCCTGCACATGGGTCAATAACCACGTCCTCTTCATCGGTAAAAATTTCAATTAACCTTTTCAGCAAGCCGACTGGCTTTTGTGTCGGGTGTATTTTTTCGGTTTCGTTATCACGTTCCCAGTCGATGCAATTAAAAATCATTTTTCCTTTGTTGTTAAATTTGGGTAATTTGTCCCTGTAAAACAAAAGGCCATATTCGCAATTCCCAACTATTTTCATGTTTGCCTTTAAAACCTGAGCTGAAAAGTTTTTGCGAAATACAAGGTTAATGTACTTCATAAGGCCGTACTTTTTAGCAAGTTCAATAAGGTAAAACTGCTGCTCAAACTCGCAAAAAACAATCATGCAAGGGGATTGCCCCTTTTCTTTTGATTCTTTTTTTAGCATTGTAGAACAAAAGTGCATAAACTCGGCTGGCCTGAAATCTTTGTCGGTATCAAAAAACTCCTTTCCAGCCAATTCGCTTTCCCCGTTTTTGTTGTCGCCGTTTTTGTACCATGCTGGGTTTGAAGCATAGGCATTATTCCCAAGGTTGTAAGGTATATCGGCTATAATTAGCTGGGCCTTTGGTATTTGGTATGTCTTAAAGTTTTGAAAATGGTCTCTGTATATCATTTGTTTATTGTTAAATAGTCATCACATTAACGGTGCAAGAAATTCGGCCATAACCTGAATGCCGCTTCTCGAAGTTTTAATGTACTCGTAACCTTCTTTGTAAGATAGCGTGTTTGCGATGTTTACGATTTCGGCCAAGAACCCGTCCATTGCGAATAGCGGCTCATCGTGCCCGTATTCTACGCTCCAGCCCGATTCTTCGTTGTGAATGAAAAGCAAGGTGCTGGGGCTTTCAAATGCCCAACTTACAACGAAGTCATCTTCGTAGGCCAAATACTCTTTTAGGTATTTCCAATAGGTTTCGGCGTTTCCGAATCCATCAATGTACGGTTGGTTTGATATGCTCGCCTTGGTTGGCCGCACGTCATCTCGGTCAGGGTAGGTCAAATCCAGCATAAGGTCGAATCCTAAGCCTATCACGGCGACCTTCGCCCTGCGGCGTAGGTGTATTTCCTCAACGGTCATTTCTGTGCCGCATTCGCCGTAGAATGCAAAGGTTTCGTCTTGAAAGCGAAAGCCAAGTGTAAAGTAGTGTTTCATGGTGTTTGTTATTAAAGGGTTAAAGATTCCAGTCAAGTTCGTAGTGAAAGCCCTCGGCATCGTTTGAATGCGAAACCTTGATGCCTTTTTCTTCAAGAATCAAAAGGTCATATTCGCAAATAAAGCGGTCAAATATCATAATTGATGTTGCCCCGTTTTCTGCCGCTTTCGTACATTGGTGTTCAATGGCGGCCAGCGAAATGGTCTTGTGATTCGCTGCCAGTTCTCGTAGTTGTTCTGCTGTTTTCATGGTTTGTGAATTAGTGTAGTGCAATAGTAAACTTTTAAACAATACGCCCCGTCAGCATTAACACTTTTTAACACTTGGCGGCATTTGACGGCATAAAAAAAGCCCAACATTGCTGCTGGGCCCTTAACACTAAAACACGCTTTTAGAAAGGTAGGTCTTCGGTTTCCGCAACTTGCGGTAAGCGGTTGCCGCCTGATTCGGTTTTTAAGCCGCCAAGTAGTTCAACTTGGTTGACCAGCACTTTGATGTCCGTGCCGATTTTCTCGTTGCCGTCTTTGTCTTTGTAAACGTCCAGCACCGGGCGGCCCGTAACGTACACCTGAGTGCCCTTGCTCAAGAACTTGGCAACCCCAGCGGGCTTACCGTCCTTGCCGAATAAGGCACACCTGAACCATTGCGTTTCTTCGCCTTTGCCGACTGCGACGCTGAAGGTTGCGATGTCTTTGTTTTTGCCGACTAACTCGGCGTCTTTGCCTAAACGGCCAATCAATTGTAGCTGTAACATGGTTAAATGGTTAAATGGTTAATGGTTAAAGGTACTTATTTTTTCTTTTGATTGCGTTCGGTAATTAACTTTTCTACAATGTAGTAGCTAATATCCGCCCCCGTCATGCCGCACCAAGATATAAGGTGCTTCAAATCCGCATAGCGGTTGGCACAATTCCCGATAGGCAGTTCCTTGGGTTCGTCCCCTTCCTTAATGGCAAGGCTGATGGTAGCTATTTTGCCTGTGGTTGATGCCCGAATGATAAGCGGGGCTCCAAGGTAAATTGGTTTGATAAGCAAGCCCCAGTTGACGCCGTTCAGGTGCTGAAAGCCAAGTTGTTCTAATTGCGTTTTTGTCATGGTTTTGGTGTTAATTGTGAAAGAAAATGTCGCAAGGTATTTCGTACAAGGTAGGCTGATTTTCGTTTAAATCCAACTCAATCAAGACCATACGAAGATGCTCTGCAAGTTCAAGGCATTTGCTGTAATACTCCTTGTCCCCGATTTTTGTATCGTTTACAAATTTAATGCTGTGGCTCACGCTTGCATGGTCGCAGTTAAGCAAAGCCCCGATTCCTTCCATCTTCATACCGGTAACCTTTCTGATGGCAAATCGAAAAGCGTGTTTGCAATTTACAGCCTCAGTAAACCTTCGCTTTGTAAGGGCCGTTTCAATGGGTACGCCCCAATAAGCGGCCATCTCCTTCAGCACCGTTTCTTCGTATTTTGGCTTGATGCTGTACTTTACATTGGCCACAATCCTTTTGTTTAAAATGCGGTCAATGTATTGCTTGACCTCTAATAAATTAACGTCCTTTCGGTTCAAATAGCGTTTAAAGTGTGGTGTCATTTTAGTTTTGTTAATAGTTCGACTTCAATTATGTTTCGGCACATTTGCACCCTGTCGTATATGGCCTCAATTAAGGCATCGTCCCGCTTGATTTCATAAGCCTTTATGCGGTATTTGGCTGGCACATGGTCGTAGCTTTGCACCTCGCCGCATATTTCTTCAGGCGTAGGCATTAAAACGTAAACCAACTGGGCGTGTTTAAGCCCCGTTAAGGCCATATAACCTTGCAGTTGGTACACGTACCCCATTGGCGGCTTGGAATCCCACAAAGGAAACGTAAAAGCGTCCCAGCTACTCTTAATGTCCACGATGCTTGTACCCTCCACGATGTCGGGCGTCCCATTTATCCAATCATTTTCAAACAAGCGTTCGTTTTTTTCGGGCATAAACCAGCCAAGGTGTGCCCCAGCAAACTCGATGGCGGCATCTTCAACCGCTATACCCTTTGCCATCGGCTTAGTGTCCAGTTGGCGGCGTACTCCGAAAAGTTGCTCAACAACCCAATCCTGAAGGTACCCGTAGCAAGTCGCACCAGCGGTGTCCTTGCCTCTGCCATTGGCCATAATTTGACCAATGGCTGAACAGCGTGCTTTAAACTCCTTCATTGCCTACTTGTTTTGAATAGCGTTTTTCAAGTAACATAATCTTAGTGTCGGTTACGTTTTTATAGCCTTTTTCAATTCTTTTTTTGTACCTCCAGTACGTTGTTCTCGGCAAATGCTTCTTAAATATTTGCATAAATTCCTCAGCATCTCCAAAAGCATTAAAAATATTTACAGAGCCATAAATGACCATTATATCTTTAATGTTTATTTTGCCGTTTTTAATCATTTGATTTGCAAGGCGAGTTATTTCTCTTTTCAACTTAAAGTCCTTCATTACCGACTTGTTTTGAATAGATTGCAATTGCCTTTTCAACCGTTGCTTGGTTGTTGGCCCATGCCTTTACATTTATGCACTCAGCATCGTTAAAAGGGTTGGCCTTGGCTCGGCTAACTTCGGGCAATTGCTCGCTGATGTCGAACAAAGCATTGCATAGGTCTTGCAATTTAGGTGCAAGGTTTAGAAATGCGATGGGCTGCGGTGCTGCTTCGGTTGCCCGTTGCTGGCCGATTGCGTTTGCGACCTCATCTGCGGTAGCGAACTCAGTACCGCCAAGGCCAAAGGCTGCTAATGCTCTGCCGATTGCCGATGTTTCAGCGTTTTCAAGTGCCGATGTTTTGTTAATGGTTGAAGATTTGCGGTACTCCTCAGCGTGGCCTGTGGCAATTAGCCGCCCATCGGGGTTGTAGATGCTGGCTTTCATTACAACGCAATCCTCATCACGGGTAAGAACCTCGGTGGTTAATGCGTGGTTAGGGTACGCTGATTTGAACTTTTGAACACGAAGGGCTACCGTTTCGTACTCACGGCCATGAATGTTCACTTTGCCGTTGTTTTGTTTTTGGTTTGTCATGGTTATTGGTTATTAAAGGTTACAAGGTTTTCGACTATTTTAATTGCTTGCCGCATTATCATTTCTTGGGGTAAGATGCCGCCAACCCACCGAAACGATGCGGCGATGAATGGTTTGCCCTTTTCGGGCTTTGCAATAACTTGGATTTTGCCGCCGCCAATTGATGGGGATTCTCGGATTTCGTACTTCATCGTGGTTTTTTATTTGGTATTGCAATAGTAAATATTAAACCAATACGAAGCCGCAGCGTTAACACTTTTTAACACTTGGCACAAAAAGAAAAGCCCCAACTTTCGTCAGGGCAATTCAGCAAACAACGGGTTTAATTACTTGATTTTGCTGGCAATATCCTTGCCCTTGGCGATAAGGTCGTACAGGCGTTTTAATAGCGTTGTGCCTGTCATTTTCTCGATGTTTTCATCAATGCTTTTAAACTCAATGGCAATTAAGGCAACCCCTACGGTCTTAGTCAAAACGTATGGCGTGTTAATTAGCGTTCCAAGTAAATCGCCAACGATATGCACGTCCATTACAAAGAAGGTAATCGTTACAGCTTGGTACATAAGCATCTTCCAAACAACCTTACTCAACTTTTTGCTCTCGATTTTTTCGCCCATTTTGTTCGCCGCCATAACGCCAAGCAAGGTATCAAGTACAATGAAGCCCCCAACGGCGTACATGATGCCCGCAACTGGTGCGAAAAATGCAACTGTTGAACCTAAAATGTAGGCAAATGTAGTTTTCATTTAGGGGATATTTACTCGGTTAATCACCATCGGGGTGCAAGAATAGCAGCGGTCGTTTGGTAGCCGAAGGTTAACCAATAGCTGTCTTAATTCGGTATTGTAATAGTCCACGTACAAAGACCGCTTTTCGATTGCATCTTCTTTGTTTATCGTGGTAACATTGTTCAGGCGGTCGCTAAAAAGCACCTCGTCCATCAATTCAACTCCGCTGGCATATAACATGGCCCTTCGTAGGCGGTTGCTGAACTGACAAAGCCAAGTATTGTCATCGCACTCAATTGAATAGTTGACTGAAACGCCGTGCGTGTAGCCAATGCCAACAAGTGCGGTATCGGTCAGGCTGCCTGTTTTGCTGGTTTTTACGGCCCTTGTAAATAGCAAATCGCTGAAGCGTGAACGGCGGCCCTTAGAACAGCTTGCACAGTTGGTCGGGTTTATCCACGTGTCGAACGCAACCGAAAGCCCAGCGTCAACGGCAACCATCAAATGAAGGTCTTGGCCGTTTGTCGGGTAGGTCTTGTTAATTAGTACGCTTGTAATTTGCCCAGCAACCGAAGTAAACGGTATGGTGTCAATAATGCGGCCTTGCAGCACGTCAATTATATAAAGGTTTGTTGCAACCCCAGAAGCAAAGAATACCGAAACCGAATTTAGGTTAAATTTAAGGTAGGGGTAATCGCTTACCAGTATTTCAAGGCCAGCATATTGCCCAGCTTTAACGGCATCGGTAACCTTGTTTTCATCGTAAAAGCCAATTGTACCTTTGTCAACAATTGACGCAAAACGACCTTTGATGTCCATGTGTGAACGAAAGTCGCTAACAATTTTATCGCTTGCCCTGTTAACCGCCTCTTGCATAACCTCGTACCCGCTCAGTTGCTGGCTGTCGTTCAGGTAATCGGCATGGTTAATGTCGAAGCCGGGCAACTGCGAAAGCGAAGTTTTGCCGCTGGGTAATGCGGTGCAGCCGTCAGGCACGAATATCAAATCGGTCAAGCAAGTTGTCGGCATAGCAATAGATTATCGACCACCACAATTGCACCCTCCGGGGCGTGATGTCGGCTTAGGTTTTGGTTTGTATTTCATGGGGTTAAAATAAGGGGGGCATTTCGCCCCCCTGTATTTGTGAATCCGTTATGGATTAGTTTGAACGGAAGGTCAGGATTCCGTTAACACCTTCCAATCTGTCGCCAGCCTGATACATATCAGCGGGCAAGAAGATGAAGTCGTGGTTAAGCGAAATCTCGAAGTTCCAAACCTTTTGGTCAGCACCGTTACAAGTGTACTCGGCACGGTAGTCAAAGGTCAATGGCAACGCTGGGTCAGGGTGCTGTAAAGTACCTTGTACCAAAGTGCTGTCGTTCATTTCCAAGATGCCTTTAAATTCGTTGAACGAAATCATTTGAACTGCACCGGGAATAATCGCCATCGCATTTAGTGCGTTGCTGCTGTTCAATTGAATGCGGCGGTCATAACCAAAGGTTACGCCAGCTTGTGAAGCATACAATGAAGCAGATACACCGCCATCGTTGAATGCACCAGGGGCAATTGCGTTCAATGCCTTAATGTATTTCCACCATTTCTCGCCACCAAATACGAAAGGCATTTGAGTGAAATCGTTGGCCATGTTTTGGAAAGCAATTTCTTCAACGGCGGTGGTTTGTGGAACACCAGAAGTAAAGGTGGTTGTGGCTTTGAAGGTAGTAGTACCAGCGGGGCTACCAGCATCAACGTCGGAAGCGAAGTTGCCACCATTGGCAATCACTTGAATGGCAGCGTTTGTCGCAACTTTGCGGGTAAGAACGTCCATCATTTTGAAAATCTCACGTGCAATGTAGGCAGAATCCTGTTCGCAACGCTCTTCCAATTCAGAAGCGGTCAATTTAAAACCAACGTGGTAACCGTCTGAAGGGGTAAGGCTGTACAAAACAGAAGTTTCGCCATCGTTGGCAAAAGTTCCGCAAGTTACCCGACCTCCAGCTTGAACCATTGACTCAAGGAAACGCTGGCCATAAACAACCTCAACGGTTTTGCGGCCGTGATCACGGAAGTTGATTTGGTTTTGAATAACCTCGCTGCGGTTTTGGGCAGAAAGAATGAAGGAAAGCAAAGGCAAAGGCTCGGCTTTCAGGTTGTCGTACCCGAATGAATCGAATAACGAAAGCTGCACGTTAGGGCAAGCAATAAAAGAAGATAAAGCTGACATAGTTTTTAGTTTAAGTTTGTCATTGTTTGTTTTCGCCGTTGTTCGGGGGCGAAATCACCCGACTATTGCCCTATTTCGGTTCGGCTGGGCTGCCGACTATTACAAAATTAAGTAGTGTTTGGCGAAGTGAATGGTATTTTTCCGCATATTTGCCCAAAAAAAAGGTTATGAACGAAGAAAATTACCAAAGTAGCCCCATTGTTTTGCGGGATATTGAATACAAAAGACGCACGGTTGCGATTTCTGAGCCGATTACCAACTACCAATGTGCCCCACGTGGACACCACAACTCCATAAAAGCCGATTACAGCAAGCGAATGTACTTTGCAGTCCTCATGTACCGTGAACTGCTTAAAGGTTCAGGCAATCGCTTTGAAGCGGCAACCGAAGCGGCCACGGTTTATGATGTGAATTACGATAAACTGATGCGGATTGCACGAAAGGACATTTAGAAACAAATTAGCCCTGTTTTTGTTACAAGTCATCGGCAGTTAATCGGTTTTTTGCCGATTATTGGTCGCAAATTTGGTAGATATTTGCGACGAAATGGGGCACTAAAGGTAAAATTGCTCAATAAAGTGGGCAGGTTTATTAAACAAAAAAGCCCCTGATTGCTCAGGGGCTTGTCTTTTAACACACGGCTGTTAAATCTTGATGCCTTGCGACCTTGCTTTTGCAAGCCACGCTTCTTTAGCTGCGGCAACGGCTGGGTTCATTTCTTTGCCAGCTGGTGCGTTGCTTTGACGCTGCGGTGCTGCTTGGCCTCCGTTGTTCACTTTGAACCGCTTGACCTCTTTCAAGGTGGTTTCAAACAATTGTTCGGCCGTTAACTGCGAAGTTGTGCCGCCTGTTACGATGTTGTTGTCCTTGTCATAAACAAGCAATTTGCCATTTTCCTTTTTGAAAATGTACTTGTTTTCCAACTTGGTTAACCATACACCTTCCTTCACAATTTCATCGGCATCGTCAATCCAGTTAGCGGCCTCGAATGCACGTTTAACCTCGGCATCGGTTTGCATCTTGTTCAGGCGTTCTTCTGCATCGGTTTGGGCGTTTTTAATTGCCTCCTGATATTCCAATTCCTTGGCCTTGCTTTGCTCGGTCATTTCACGTAGCTGGTCACGCTCCTTCTTGATTTGCTCAATATCGGGATTTGACTTGCCCGCCTCGATTGCCCTTTGAAGTTCATCGTTTAGGGCTGCGATTTTGCTGGGCACTAATTCAACCAACTCATCAAAGGTTTTGCCTTTGCCGTCTTCGCCAACAATTGCCTTTAGCTTGTTTTCGGCCGTGCCTCTTGCTTTGCCAAAGGTGGCATTGATTTCCTTTAGGTGCGTTTCTCGGTCGATGAATCGCTCGCCCAAGGCGGTGCGAATCGTGTCCTCGTTTGCACCCTCGGCAACTTGTATGCCAGTTAGCTTTTCAAAGATTTCCTTATTGATTTCCATTGGTTTGTTGTTTGCGTGATTGTTTGCTTAAATTTAATTGTGCTTCCAGTTCAGCGATTTTCGCTTGCAGTTCGGCTTCCTTTTGCTCCGCATCGGTCAACCTATTTTCAAGATTGGCAAGTAGGGCATTTTGCTGGGCTCCTTGGTCGATGAACTTTTGGTCGATGCCGTAACCGCTGAAGTTTTTGGCTTCCCAATCCTCTTCAAGCATATAGCCTAATGCCCCAAATTTGGCTTTCATTTCGGCTGGCTTCGCCCATGCTCGTCTGGGGATTTCAAGTTTACGCCCGAAGTTGGCGGGTTTGCCGGGATTGTGCGTCCGCTCGGCTTGGTGTTTGGCTACACGAATGAACGTGTAGTTGTCATTGGTTGTTGTTTGCATATAAAAGGGGGTTTGATTACACTAATGAAGGGGGCGGGGGTGGTGCTAACTGGTCTGCAATTGTCGAAGCAATACCAAGCACGATTAAACGCTGTTCTGCGGTTGAAAGGTCATCAAAGTTCTCGTTTTCCTCGTACGCTTGGTTCAGGATTGTTACAAATGAATTGTGCAAAATGACCTCGGCCTCGGTTGCGGTGCTGCCAAGCATACCTCTTACGGTAATATCGTCCTTCGACCAAAGGCGGTCAAGTTTAATTTGCAGCTTTATCATTTGCTCAACCTTGGGCGAAGCGTTAAAGCGTGTGCCTATATATTGGTAAAGTAGTGAAGCCAATGCCGAATCGGGCATGGATTGTTCTTTAGCCGTTCCGATTTCATTTGTAATGTCCTCGTAGCTTCTAAAGTTGAACGAAGTCGGTACTTGAATGCTTGGCTTTTCAAATGCGTTGCCGTACCTCATGTGGCCGATTGCCTCAATGCTCATGTCCATAAGGGCAAAAAGTTCACGGGCGAACTGCACCATAAATGTTTGCCATTCTTCCTTTTCAATTTGCTTGCCCGTGGCCGTTGCACTATTCGCTTGCTCAGGCTCAAAGAACATACCAAAGGCCGAACGTCTGCGGCTTTCAATTTGCTCGCTGGTGTATTTTAGAATCTCGCTTGGCGGGGCTGCGAACTGAACGGGCGGCGACATCGCCAAGGTGTTCGCTTCGCCCATTCGGGTTGTGGCGGCTACCTCATAAATGCCCGTAGGGGAATGGTTTAGGTTTTTGCCCGAGCCATTACATTTGCCGCACGTGGTGTATCTGCCTTGGTCGGCAGTCCATACTTGGCCACCTTCGCAGCCAGCGGCATCGCATCGGTCAACAACCGCAATGATGATCGGGAATGCCAATCGGTACGTTGACATCATTAAGTTGCTTTCCAACCTTATGACCGTGTTAAGGTGTGGGATTGCATCGCTGAACGATGAACGGTATAGCACTTCGCCATCGTCCATAATTGGTTTGCCGCCAAGTTTCCAAGCGGGCAAATATCCCCAGCCGTGCCTAAAGGTTTCCACAACCTCAAAGGTCAGGTTGCCCTTGTCATCTTTGCCGTTTACAAATGCCTCGAAAATACCTTGCTTGTCAATGTATTTAAAGGTCATTTTGTCGCTGTCCTTCCCGTTCCAAATTA
>Ga0247844_1008595_pt1 | contig 11006 bp, 9 predicted proteins | sample LaCtaG_FD_192421 | JGI IMG/M metagenome (GOLD analysis project Ga0247844, IMG submission 192421) | Freshwater microbial communities from meromictic Lake La Cruz, Castile-La Mancha, Spain - LaCruzMarch201714.5m_1 | ecosystem: Environmental > Aquatic > Freshwater > Lake | place: Spain: Castile-La...
GCCAACTCTTGCACGACCTCCCGCACTTCCTCAACAGGTAAACCAAATAACTCAGCCATATCTTGGACGGAGTGCCTGCCGTCGGCGTAGGCCAGCACATTTGTGCGCAGCAAGATGATGTCGGCAACGGTGCGCGCGTGCATCGTGTGATAGAGCCCCCGCTTACCGAGTTGAGGCTCAGCGAGCACGTTGGTTTGGTAGTACTCGCTGCTATCGAGCATCTCGATGCAGTCGCGCACTAGGTCTAGCCCGCCTTGTAGCCCGGTTGGCGTGATAACCGTTAGGTCATCAAGGGAGGTGTGGTACTCGGGGTAGGACCCGTACTTCGTGCGCATTAAAGAGATAATTGGCAGATCGACCCCGGGGGCACCGTAATGCCTTTCATCACTGCCGCGGTCAAGATACGAGTACTCAACCGACGGGGTGCGGGCAGCCAAAACCCGCCGAGCAATGCGATCAATCGGCAGGTTGCCAAGGCGGGAGGCGAGGTACGAGTACTCGCCATCATCACCAATGCAGGTGAGGTTGAAGCCGGCAACAACGTGCTCGCGTAAGTGTTCAAGATTTCGGCTCGTGTAAGTAATGGCACCGATGCTCTCGGGCACGAAGGCGAACCGGTAGGTGAAATGGCGATTCGGTACTGACATCAACCAGCGCGCCAGGGCGACCGCGACAACCGGGCCGGATAACTCGTTATTAGCAAGTGATGGATGGCAGATATAGGTGGAGATGAAAATCTCGTCGTCGGTTTCACCGGGGAGGACGAACTCGCCATAGGTCAGGTGCCCTGGCTCAAGAGTGCTATCGATCACCGCCCGGTAAGTGCCATCGGGTAACGAAACTCGCTGCTGATGGGGTAGGCAAAACCCCCAGTTGCGGTTGTAGTAACTGGTCACATATGGGATCGCGGTCGGGTGCACCTCATCCGAATGGAGGTGCTCTTGCAGTTGCTCAAGTGAGAGCTCGGCATCGACCGGCACCGAGTAGCTGACCACATGCACGTTGCTATTGGCGAAATCAATGACCCGCTGCCCATCTGGGCCCATCAGATAGGCGCCGCGGATATTCCATTCATCTGGCACTGTCCAGTCGAAAACTCCGGTGCCGCTGGGCACCTCAACCACGGTTAACCCCGGCAGATAGTCACCTAGAATTTCGAGGGTCTCGCGCACGCCGTCGCCGGTGATGCTGCGGCAAATCGGGAAGAGCCGGGTGGCCAGCTCGTGCATGAACCGCCCGTCAGTGGGCTCGGCGGCCAGATTCGTCACCCGCTAAGGGTATCGGCGCGAATTGACTCCCCATGCCAGCGCGCCTGAAGCGCGAAACCAACGGATGGGCAATTCGGCCGGGGGCCCACAGGTTGCGGTAGGCGGCCGTTTTTGTAAGGAGCGCGAGGGTCTCAAATTGCTCCCGAAGGGCTGATATCCCCGTCGGTGCCAAAACCTCCCGGCGCGCGCGGTGAAACTCGCCGATCGCTGCTCGCCAACGATCTGACGACACCCCACCTGGTTGAAATACGGCGACGGTTTTGGGTAGATGCACCGGCGCAGCTATCTTGCTCAACTTCAAGAAGGCCACATAGTCGGCGACAATCTCATAGCTGGTATCGAACCCACCGAGTTCGAGCAAGATTTCGCGCCGGGTGAAAGTACCTTGGTGGCATGGGAAGTGACCTCGACTAAAGAACAGGTGTTGCTCGGTTTGGTAATCCCATTGTGGGGTTTGTTTGACTTGGCCGAGCGAGTCGGTCATCTGGACTTCCGCATACAGCCAGACCGGCGCTTGATGCCTCAAGATCCTCTTTATTTCGGAGAAGACAACAGGGTCGGAAAGAGTGTCGCCGGCATTTAGGAACAGGACGTAGTCACCACTCGCCGCAGCCAGGCCGGCGTTCATTGCACTATAGATACCGGCGGCCGGTACCCATAGGTAGGTGGCTTCGTGGTCGGCCAACTGATTGGCAATCGCTGTGCGGTCATTTGAACTATCGACCACAAGATATTCGACCCCGGCTAGTTCTTGACCACTGACTGAAGCAAGAGTGGTAGCGAAATCGATAGGAGCGTCCCGGACAACGGTGATGATGGTCAGCAGAGGCTGGACGGCGGGCGGTTGGTTCACGCCGGTGGCGCCCCGTCATGGATGGACCTCATCGGGATCGACGACGGGTAGGCGGCGGAGATTGGCATCTTCCGTATTACGTCTACGGTCTTCCAGTTTCCGGGGTCGGTGTTCAGATGGGGGTCATCCAATAGCGGGTACACGGTTCGACTGATCAGGCAGTAGGTCGGACTCCAGATCCACGGTGCCGACGGGTCTGATTTGTAGGTTGTCAGCTCCGGGTGGTGGGCGTAGTCGCTGCTCATAGGTGTAGCGCTGAAGAAGTCAAAGATGATGAGGTGACCGTTGTCCGCGACGAGTGCGTCGACGGCTGATGCCAGCGTGAAGAGAGCAGGCCGGGGTAAGAGATACGTGAAGAAACCAAGGATGATGCAGTCGAAGGTGGACCCTTTCCATTGGTCGAGGTCATCGGGGGCAAGTCCCTGCTCCAAATTCAAGTGCGGAAAGGAGTCGCGGCCTTCATGGATGGCGTCCTTACTTGCGTCCAGCCCGTAGCAGTCGGCCCCTAGGCGCGTTCGGAGCTTTTCAAGGCGAAAGCCGGTTGAGCAGCCGATCTCAAGGACGCGGGTGATCGAACTAGTGCTGTGGACGTGCATGACTGCATCTGTCACTGGATCGGCAATAGTGCCGATTCCGGATCTGTTTCGGGCCAGATAGGAGTCACCATCCGCCTCGAGCGCGTCTTTGAACTTTGTCACGTCACCGTTCCTGCCCGAGGCTTGATGAAGACACGGCCGGAGTAGTCGATTGGGTGCATGAACGGCCGGTGCCCGGCGGCGGCGAAGTATTCGTCAACCGCGGCGCGCGCTCCCTGCCAGTGCCCATAGTCATCGAGAATACAAACCCCGCCTACGACTAAGCGTGGATAAAGAATCGCCAGGCTCAATTTCGTCGATTCATACCAGTCGGTGTCCAAGCGCAGCAGTGAGATCGTCTCGGGGACCGATTGCCGCAAGGTAACTGCAACATCGCCTTCGACAAAAGTGAACTGATCGAACGGGTAGCCGGTGGTTCGAACATTTGCCTGCACATCACTGAGCCCGGCCACGCACCAAACATTGTTGCCATCACCCACTTCAGTGCCCGCGAGCATGGTCTCGGCCCTGACGCCGGACCCAGCCTCGACATCGGCTGCGGTGGGCGCCGTCATGCCAGCGAAGGTGTCGTAGAGCCAGATGCGCCGGTCGGTGACCCCGAGCCGGCGAAGTTCGGTGGCCATCGCCATCACACTGCCACCGCGCCAAACCCCACATTCGGCGAAGTCGCCGGGCAGCCCCTCGTCGATTACGTAGCGAACGGCATTCAGCAAACTCCAAAGTCGTTCGCCACTTGTCATCGTGTAGGGGCGAAGGGAGGAAATGAGCTCGGCATCCGCCGCGGTGGCCTCGACCGGTAGGCGAACGCCAGCACTAGACGTTCGCGACACCTGCAGCCCAATAAGGCCCGCGACCGAATTGATGGCCTGCTCGTAACCCTTCACCACGGCATTATCCCGTTCCACGCATTGAGAGCTGGTCAATGGGCGCCGGGTCGACGAACCAGCAATCGCCAGCACCTAGCGCACCGGACGAAAACATCTGCATCAGCGCGAGGTTAAGTTTCCAATCGATCGGCACCACCGGCTCCATTGGTAGTGCATCGGTAACGGCGAGCAAATCGCGCACGAATGACCCTCGATACAAGATTGCGCAGACGGTATTGGTGGCCGGCCGGGCCGAAGACAATATGTGTCGCGGGGCATCACCGGCCCAACTGGCATCAGGCGCCACCGTCAGCAAATCCGAGATCCCGAGTTCATCGAGTGCGAAGGATTGCGAGATATTTACGTACGCCGGTTGCCGCTCGTCGGCTCTACTTGACATCAACCACGCCAGTCCGGCCGCGCAGTCAACTACTTCAACACTGGAAGCATCGTCCTCGAGAATCAGGACCCAGTCGGCCCCGGTTGCTAAACCTGAGCGCAGCAGAGCGAAGTGCGCCATCTCGATATTCAATAAGCGCTCTACCAACTTCGGACCAGGTGGTCGCACCAACTGTTCGGCACGCCGCACCCACCTAAGACCATGGGTGGCCCACCACCTTGGCCCGCGGGCCCGGCCTAGATACCGGGCCCAGCGCCGATCTAGGTGCACCTGCGCGGTTAGGCAGGCTCTCACCATCGCGCGGGTAATCGGCAACTGCACCGGGTCGTAGGCATCCACAGTGCTCACCTCGACCTGCACCGATTGGCCAAGGGAGCGCAGTTGGGCTGCGAGCACCGCCGCCAGCCCGCCAGGCCCCTGGCTCACGGCGAAACGTGAGCCTTCGTGGCTCACCACGCCAATGAACAGGTCGGTCACAGGTGGGCTCCATTGCGGGTGGGCTCAACGAGCAAGGCCACGGGCGGCCTCAAAGGTAGGTTATCTCTGTGAGCGGAGCAGGCGGGGTGGAGACACCGGAACCCGATGTTCCCCATCGGGGCCTTAATGTGGTCGATTTCCAGAGCCCTGGAGTGGTCCCGGCCATCCGCAAGGGGATCACCTTGTTGCCCTCGGCGAAGCGCCGCCTTCTCTTCCTTGCAGCTGCGATCCAGATCGCACTGGGAGTCCTTGATCTAATCGGGATAGCCTTAATCGGTTTGGTTGCGGCGGTGGCGGTGTCCGGAATTGGAGCGTCGGCCCAGTCGGATTCAACCGGGTCAAGCCTGCCCGCGTGGGCGCAGAGCCTCCTGGACACGGTTGGGATGGGCGACCTGACCATCTCCCAACTTTCAGTTGCGCTGGCCCTTGCTGCCGTCTTTATTTTGGTGCTCAAGACGGTTATTTCCGCCCTGCTGTCCAGGCGCATTATTCGTTTCCTAGCCAATCGGCAAGCCGATGTTTCGGTTCGCTTGGCTCGGGAATTCTTGAGTCGGCCACTTTCCGATGTGCAGCGGTGGACAACGCCTGAGGCGATGTACGCCCTCGGCGGTGGGGTCGCCGCGGCGACGGTGTCACTCCTTGGCTCCGCGATAACTATTTGCTCCGAGGTTTTCCTGTTCACGATCGTTGGCATCACGCTCCTCGTCCTTGATCCACTGCTCACCATTATCTGCATTGCGCTCTTCGGCTTAATCGTGCTCTTGCTTCATCGAGTGCTCGGGGGCTGGACTGCTCGAAACGCTCAGGTTATGACTGATGCTTCAATCGATACCCTGACCGCAGTGTCTGAAGCACTTGCCACCTATCGCGAAGCCACCGTGCTAAATCGCCGTGACTTGTATGTGACCCGGTACGAAGGTTTAGTAGGTCGTTACGCCGGGTCTAGTTCGACCGCGTCCTTCATCATGGAGATTCCGAAATATGTACTCGATATCGCACTTTATCTCGGTGTCCTGCTACTAGGTGTAGTGCAGTTTCTGACTAAGGACTGGACGTCAGCGGCGGCAACAGTTGCATTGTTCCTAGCTGCGGGTTCGCGCATCCTCCCCGGCCTGCTTAGGTTGCAGGGGGCCAGCATCACGATTCGTAATGCGGCCGTGCAAGCGCAGCCAACCTTCTTCATGTCTGATTTTCTAGCGCGGACGCGCGCCGATGCCCATAAAGAGAAATTGCCGGTCGAACGAATTACCGCCGACCAAATACACGCCCACGTGGTCACTGGATATCCGGATTTCGTTGCCGACCTAAAAGTCGAAAATGTCACCTTGATCTACTCAGACGCGCAGGAGCCAGCGTTGATCGACGCTTCGTTCACCGCCGCCATGGGCACCTCGGTTGCACTAGTCGGCTCAACGGGGGCCGGCAAGTCCACTCTGGCCGACGTGGTTTTGGGAGTGATGGAACCGGTCTCTGGTTCAGTAACGATCAGCGGCTTAGCGCCACGCGCGGCCATCGACCGCTGGCCCGGTGCGATTTCCTATGTGCCGCAGGCGGTAGCGCTGGTAGCGGGCTCGGTGCGGGAGAACGTGGCTTTGGGTCTGCCGAACGAGGCTATTGATGATGATTTGGTTTGGGCTGCACTGAAGCGTTCTCATCTTGACGATTTCCTGATCGAGAACCGAGAAGGCCTCGACACGATGATTGGCGAACGGGGGTTTCGCTTAAGCGGGGGCCAGCGCCAGCGCTTAGGTATTGCCCGCGCGCTCTACACCCGCCCGAAACTGCTGATCCTCGATGAGGCGACCAGCGCCCTTGATGCCGAGACCGAGCAGGCGATTATTCAGACTCTCGAGGAGCTTGAGGGTGAGGTCACGACCATTACTGTGGCCCACCGGTTGGCGACCGTGCGCTACGCGGATCAGGTTCTCTATTTAGAAGGCGGTCGCATTACGGCCCGCGGAACCTTCGACGAGGTGCGAGAGCAGGTTGTAGATTTCGATAATCAGGCAACTTTGCTAGGGCTGTAGGCGGCATGACTTCCACGGCCAATGAAGTTTCCGCAGTGATTTGCACCCTCAATTCGATCAGCAGCATTGAGCAGTGCCTGACAAGTTTGAAGTCCTCGGGGGTTGGTCAAATCCTTGTTGTTGATGCGAACTCCACCGATGGCACCAAAAAAGTCGCCGAGCGGATCGCTGATGTGGTGCTTACCGACCCGGGAACCGGCCTCGGCAATGCGCGCAATATTGGAATCGCCAGCACCACAAAGCCGCTCATCCTTAATATGGGTTCGGACAATGTGCTACCGACCGGCCAACTCCAGATCATGATCGATTGTCTGGAGTCACAACACCTGCAAGGTGTTAGCGCTCAGACCACCATCGCCGGCGACGACTTTGTGTCACAAGGCCTAAATGCCTGGCGCAAAGGACGCTTTCGCCCGGGTCCGGCGCTCATCATCGGTACCCCCACGTTGTTTGACGGTGATCTCCTGCGAGCCAACCCGTATGACTCGACAAGAAGGTTTTCGGATGACTCGGAACTTTGTGAGCGCTGGGCCAAAGAGTTCGGAGCCACCTTCGCCATCTCGACCGCCTTTGTCGAGGAGGTGGGCAAGACTTCGTGGAGTGAAGTAATAGTCAGATGCCGGATGTATGGCATCTCTGACGAAGAGGTGTTCCGGATCGGCAGGAGCCAGGGCTGGTCGGCGGCACGGCAGGCCAGGTCAGTGCTACACCCGGCCCGCGTGGACCTCGTCGAGCCGCTCAGCAGGCTTAGTCCAAGAGATGCGGTGACGAGTGCGCCCTTCCTGATGGCCTTCGCCGTGATGCGCTATGGATTCTGGGCCCAAAGTGCCGTCAGGAAGTTGCGCTGAACAGCAGGATGTCCCTTAGTGCCAGCCGGTTGAACATCCAGTCGGCACGTGACCGGACAACCTCCTCAGCCTGCGCGATCATGGAGGGATCGCCGGAAGGGGCGACCATCAAGTCGGCGAGAGTGGTGATGTCGCCGACCGCGAAGCGGTGACCGGTAACTCCCTCCTCGATCCACCAGTCGTTGCCGGGGTTGTCCGACGCCACTACCGGCACCCCGCAGGCCATCGCCTGCAGCAGCGAGACCGACGTGCCATCGGTCTCGGATGCGGTGACGTAGAGGTCGGCCGACCGCAGCAGCGCTGCTACCTCCTCCTCCGCCACCTGACCGGTGAAGTGGGTCCGGTCATCGAGCCCGAAGGCATGGATGCGGTCCGCATGCTCGGCGGTGAGCGGCCCCGAACCGCCCATCACTAGGCAGAGGTGCGGGTCGCGATCGGCTGCCAGGCCGAAGGCCTCAATCACATCGGATGTGCGGTAGAGCGCGTCATGGGTGCGCAGGGACAGGACAACCCTGGAACCGGCCGGGAAGCCGTGGTCGGCAGCCGGCCCGGCCGGGCTGAACGCAGCCAGGTCGATGCCCCAGAGCAGCAGGTGGATCCGATCCTCCGGCAGCCCGAGCGACAGGGCGACGGCGCGCGTGCTGGGACTGTCGACGATCAGTCGGTCCACCTGCGGCAGCCAGTCCAGTGACGCCAACGAGGTCGCTGCCGAGTGGCCCGGTTGCAGGTCGTAGCCCCAGGACAGTCCGACGATCGGCCGGGACAGTCCGACTAGCAGCCCCGTCACCGTAGACAGCGGCCCGGCGAGCACGGGCGCGTCGGACGGCTCAACAAGGTCAACTTCGGCACGCAGGTCGGCCGAGGAGGTGATGACGGTGACCTCGAACCCGCACGCCGCCAGCGCCGCAACCCAGCGCTGGTCGTGGATCCCCCAGTCCGATGACGCGTAGATGACGTGCTGGTCGCTCATGTGGCAGGTACCAGGTCGTCCCAGCTCACGGCCTCGCCGAGCAACAGATCACGGCTCAGCACCCGGCCGACAACCAACTTCACCGATTGGGCCGGCACCGCATCCGCGGGTGCCGGTCGCAGCACCTCAAGGTCATCGCGCGTGAGCACCGTGCCAGCGGCCAGGGAACGCGCTGCCCGCACGCACCGGCGCTGCACGATCAGTGTCTTCACCTCGTTCGCCTCGACCACCTTGATGCCTGAGCCCAACGCGGCCTCGAGGCGCCGGGTGTCATCGACCATGGCCCGCCACGAGACTGGGTCGAGGGAGAAGCCGTGGTCCGGTCCGACGCGGGTGGTGTCATCGGTGAAGTGCTTCTCGATCACCCGGGCCCCGAGGGCCACGGCTCCCAGGGCGGTGACGTGTCCGGGGGTGTGGTCCGACAGTCCCAGCACCACGCCCGGATACGAGGAGGCGAAGGACTCCAGCACCCGCAGGTTCACGAACCCGAGGTTCTCCACCGAGCCGGTGTAGTTCGTATTGCACTGCATCAGCACGATCGGCACGCCGGCGGCAGAAAGCACGTCCATAGCCCGCGCGACATCATCGGCGGTCGAGGCCCCCGCAGCGATGATCACCGGCTTGCCCAGCGCAGCGATGAACTCCAGCTCCTCGAGCCAGTTGATGTCGCCCGAGCCGATCTTGTAGGCATTCACGTATAGGGCCAGGTGCGTCACCGCTTCGAAGTCATAGGGAGATGACATGAACTCGATGCCCAGCGATGCGCAATGAGCCGCCAAAGTTTCGGTCCACTCCCAGGGCAGCGATGCGTCTTCATAAACCTCGAACACCGATTTTGACCAAGTCGCTTGGTGATCGAGCTGCTCGCCCAGGTTGCGGAAGCCATAGTCGCTGACGATGTGGGCGGCCCGGAAGTGCTGGAACTTCGCGGCATCGGCACCAGCCTCAGCAGCCAGCGTGATCAGCGCCAGGGCACGAGCCAAGTCGCCGTCGTGATTCGCCGCGATGTCGGCGATGAAGTAGGTGGGTTGTTCCGGCCCGATGATCCGGTTGCCGATGCGCACGTCAGTCACGAGGAGCCCTGACCTCTCTGCAGAACGGATCGAACGGACGACTCATCATCCAATGCCTGTCGAATGCCGGCGGACTGGGTGGGCAACCGAGTGCCGAGGATTGATGCGAGCTTCGAGGTGTCGAGGGAGATGTTCCGGCTGCGCGAGGTTGTGTTCCCCTTCACTGCCGATGGCTGGGCGGCGATGAGGTCCGGGTCCAGGCCGAACTGCCGAGCCACTTCGATGCCGAAGTCGTGCTTGGAGAGCGCATCACTCGAGGCGACATGCATAGTGCCCGTCGTGCCGAGCTCATTGAGCTGCCAGATTGTCTTGATCAGTGACCTTACGTAGGTAGACGTGACGATGGAGTCGGGGTAGCCGTGGACGTTTTGCCCTGCCCGCAGGGAGTTCACGAAGAACTCGAGTACCGACTGATCGCCCGGCACGCTCCAGCCGAAGAAGTTGGTGCGCAGGATGAGGCCGTCGGGAACGGTTGCTCGCACGATCTCCTCGGCGGCGAGTTTCGTCTCACCGTAGTACGAGAAGGGAGCGACCGGGTCGGTCTCGGAGTAGTTGCCGGTTTCGCCGGGGAAGACCGCGTCGGTCGAGATGTAGATGAGGCGGGCCCCGATCTCGGCCGCGACATCACTGATCACCTGGGTCGCGATGACGTTCACGGCAAGGGCCTGCTCGGGGTCGTCGGCGCAAGTGACGTGCCCTGAGATCGCCGCAGCGTGGAGGATTACTTCGGGCCGGGCGGTGCGGATAGCTTCGGCAAAGGCGCGATGCTCACGAATGTCGAGAACGACCTGCTCATCGAAAAGAGATGAGTCGCGGGAGCCGCGGGAGATACCGACGCGACGAGCCTTGCCGGTGAGCCAGAGCCCGGTGTTGCAGCCTAGGAACCCAGCGGACCCGGTGACTAGCCAGGTGGCAGTCATCGGTCTAGAGCCCCAGCTCCGCCAGCATCGCTGCGAGCTGAACTTGGCTGAGCCAGAGGTCGTTCTTGTCCGAGGTGTATGCGAAGCCGTCTTCGACCTGCTCACCTGCTGGTTCGGTAAACCCACCCCAGATCGCAAACGTCGGCAGCACTATGTACCGGTCGGCCCGGCGCAGGGTGCGACGAGAGTCCTCAGACGAGATCATCTCCTCGTGCAACTTCTCACCGGGCCGGATGCCAACCTCAACAAGCTCAGTACCGGGAGCAACTGCCTCAGCCAGATCGGTAACTTTCATGCTCGGGATGCGCGGCACATATAGCTCGCCACCATTCATGTCATTGAATGAACTCATCACGAACTCCACGGCCTGCGGAAGTGTTATCCAAAAGCGGGTCATTCGCAGATCGGTGATCGGCAGCGGTTTACCTTCGGCTGCGATTGAGCGGAAGAACGGGATGACCGAGCCACGGCTGCCCATGACATTTCCGTATCGCACTACAGAGAACCTGGTGCCTCCTGCCATCGCATAGTGATTACTGGAGATGAAGAGTTTGTCGGCGGTTAGCTTGGTAGCACCGTAGAGGTTCACCGGTGAGGAGGCTTTGTCGGTCGAAAGGGCCACGACCTTCTTTACCCCGGCTTCGAGGGAAGCCTGGATCACGTTCTCCGAGCCCAAGATGTTGGTCTTGACGTATTCCATCGGGTTGT
>Ga0247844_1008598_pt1 | contig 11001 bp, 10 predicted proteins | sample LaCtaG_FD_192421 | JGI IMG/M metagenome (GOLD analysis project Ga0247844, IMG submission 192421) | Freshwater microbial communities from meromictic Lake La Cruz, Castile-La Mancha, Spain - LaCruzMarch201714.5m_1 | ecosystem: Environmental > Aquatic > Freshwater > Lake | place: Spain: Castile-La...
AGGCGGGTTCTGCGTCGCTGGCGAGGCACTGGCTCATGGTCTTGTAGCTCATTTCGAGCGACTCGAACGGGTCCCCCGGGCAGGTGTCCTGCTCGACCACGAACCACTCGCACCCCGAGGCATCGGCCGCCGCCACGATCGCCGGAAAGTTGAGGTTGCCATATCCGATCTCCGCGAAAAACGGCTGGTTGTTTGAGCCGAACCCGTAGTCCTTGCAGTGCAGGATGGGCAGGCGTCCGGCGGCCTTGTGGCACCACGCGACCGGGCAGGCCCCGCCGAATTGAACCCAGTAGGTGTCCAGCTCAAACTGGAGGTTTTCCGGGGACGTGGCCCGGGCGATGTAGTCCATGAGCGTCTCGTTGCCGATGCGGAGGAACTCGATCGCGTGGTTGTGGTAGGAGAGCGTGCACCCGTGCTCTCGGAGGACCGCACCGGCGGCGTCGAGGTCGGAGACAAGGGCCTTGACGGCGGCGATGTCGGAAAAGTCCACTCCTGCAGGATAAGGGTAAGCGGTGTGCTTGACCCCCATCGCCTGGAGGCGCTCCACAACGGCGAGCGGGTTGCGGCGAATGAGGTCGCCATTTTCGTGGGTGACGCAGATCGTGATTCCGGCATCGGCCAGGATTGTGCGCACCTCCGACGGGGCGATCTCCGGCGAAATCCCGCTGGCCTGGGCCGCCTCGTAGCCGATCGCGCGCAGCTTCCGGGCCGTCGCGGCAAGATCGGTGGGGGACTTGCAGAAGTCGCGGACGGTGTAGAGCTGGGCGGCGATTTGAGAGCGTTTCATAGAGCGCCATTCATGCAGAACATGCTCCGGTGCGTCAAACCGATTCCTCACCAGGCCCATGCGCGCGCAGCTTCAGACCCCCTTGTAATGGAGGCTGAGGACGCGCAGGCTTTCGGCGGCTTTTTCGGCCGTGTAAAGGAAGAGCTGCAGCGAGGTGGAGGCCTGCGTCCACTGGTAGCCGATGAGGGTTTGGAGGATCTCCCCCTCGCGGGTCTTCTGGCGCGCGATCACCCGCCCCATGCCGTATTTGGTTTCGATGTTCCGGCGGGTCTGGTCGAAGAACTGCGCGTATTGGACCGAATCCCAGTTCCTGTCCCCGTAGTGGAGCTCGATCTCATTGAGGGAATCCGAATCAAAATAGAACAGGGCGCGCTGGAGGAGCTTCTGGGGGATGCCCTCGACGACGAGGACCGTGCGCCGTTCCACCGTCTTGCGCTCGACGACCCGGGCCTGGACCTTGAGGAGGCTCTCCTCGAGCCGCTGCGCCGACTCCCCCCACTGGAAGTTGAAAGGCACGCGGATCTCCTGGTCCGCCGCCCGGAGGCACGGGATCGGAAGGCCGGAGCAGACGGCCAGCAAAATCAGTAGTCGGAGAGCGCGCACCCCCGGACTCTCAAAAAATCCCGGCCTCCCGTCAATCACCGGAAAAAATCATTTGCCAAATTTCTGAAAACCGACAATAAGCAAATTCAGCAAATGTGGTCGCGATTTGGTGAACGCCGCGCGGAAGATTCCGGCGGTGGTTTGAAACCCGGTAGTCGGGAACAGTCTCCGATCTCAATGCAACCAAACTACCATGGGTAACAAACTATATGTGGGCAATCTGTCGTTCAACACGACGGAGATTGCCATTCAAGACCTGTTCTCGCAGTGCGGCTCCGTCTCCGAGGTGATGCTGATGCAGGACAAATTCACCGGTCGCTCACGCGGCTTTGCCTTCGTCACGATGGGCTCGGACTCCGAAGCCCAGGCGGCGGTGGAGATGTTCCACGGCAAGGAGCTTGATGGCCGCGCACTCACCGTCAACGAAGCGCGTCCCCGCGAAGACCGCCCCCCGGGCGGCGGCGGAGGAGGGGGCGGGCGTTTCGACGGGCCTCGCCGGGATTTCCGTGACGACCGCCGCGGTGGTGGTGGCGGCGGCGGCGGTGGTGGCCGTGGCGGCCGTGGTGGTGGTGGCGGGGATTTTCGCCGCCGCTAGTCGACTCTCATTCCCATTCAACCAAGCACCGGCCCGAAACGGCCGGTGCTTTTTTTTTATTCACCGCAGGAGCGTCCATGCAGCGGTGGCGTAGCGCCCGCGGTCGAGCTCCCGGGCCTGCGGTTCGACGTCCGGCAACTCCCTGGTGATTGTCCAGCGATCCGCCAAGGCGCAGCCCAGTTGGTCCGGCGAGAGCACGGCATGGAGCGAGCCCTGGTAGAGGACCCCCAGCTTTCCCCGCCGGAGCGCCCCGCCACAAATTTTTGTGTTTGAGGCGAGGATATCGTGGAGGGCGGGGCTTGCGAAGCAGGCTGCACCGGGGAGGCAGTCCGGCGGGGTTGCAAGCCGGGCGGCGGGCACCTCCGGTCGGAGGGCTTCGAGGAGGGCCTCATGGATTTGGCGGTAGATCCGGTCGGTGCGCCCGGAGGCTAGGGAGTGGCTTGGCGGCACGGCCAGGCAGAGAGTGAGGTCGCATCCGTGGAAGACGACGCCTCCGCCGGTCCACCGGCGCACAAGAGGACGCCCGGCGGACAGGGCCTGGGCATCCCGGGCGCGCTGGGCGTAGCCGAAGGTGACGGCTGGCTCGGCCCAGCGGTAGATTCGCAGGATGGGCGGGCCGTCCAGCCGGAGGAGGGATTCATCCACGGCCATCTGGGCCGTTGCCGTGCGCGGGGAGTCGTCGGACCAGATGGCCAGGCGCGAGAAAATCATCATCCAGATTAGCAATCCTGGGTCACGAAATCCACTCCTTCTGCTTGTCGGCATGGCGCGCGGGAGATAGCTTTTCATTTTCTATGGCAAAGCAGGCACTTGGCAAGGGGCTCAGCGCTCTCATCAACACGCGCGTGGTCAACCCCGCTCCCGCAGAGGAGCTTGGCGAGCGCGTCCAAATGCTGCCCCTCGACAAGATCATTCCGACCCCGCTGCAGCCGCGCGTGGACTTTCCCGCCGACCACCTGCAGGAGCTCGTGGAAAGCATCCGGGAGAGGGGGATCATCCAGCCGCTGATCGTGCGCAAGGTGAATGGCCAGTTCGAGCTGATCGCCGGCGAGCGGCGCTGGCGGGCCGCGCGGGAGCTCTCCCTGGCAGAGGCTCCAGCGATTGTGCGCGAGGCCACGGACCGCGAGGTTCTGGAGCTGGCCCTCATTGAAAACCTCCAGCGCGAGGGGCTGAATCCGATCGAGGAGGCGTCCGCCTACCAGCGGCTGTCAGCCGATTTCGGCCTCACGCAGGAGGACATTTCGCGTCGTGTGGGCAAGAGCCGGGCCTCGGTGGCCAACGCGATGCGCCTCCTCGACCTCGCGCCCGACGTGCAGTCCCTCCTCAAGCACGAGAGGATCTCGGTGGGACACGCCAAGATCCTCCTCTCGCTCAAGTCCCATGAGGAGCAGGACCTGCTTGCCGCGCAGATCATCCGGCAGGGGGCATCGGTGAGGGTCGCCGAAAAGCTGGCTGCCGCCCACCTGGCGTCAACCGGAAAGACCGCCCGCACCCGCTCGAAAACCTCCCCCACCCCGCCCGAGCTCGCGCCAGCCATCCTTCGCATCCAAAATCTTTTGACGCACCGCCTGGCGACCCGCGTCGTAATTCAGCACAATGAAAAGAAGGGGTCCATCCACATCGAGTATTACGGCGACGACGACCTCGGCCGGATTCTTTCAACCTTGGGGCTAGGCGAGGAATGACAACTTTCAGAAAGCTCCTGGTCTCGTCCATCCAGCTCATCGACTCAGACTACTTTCCCGAGGGGGAGGAGGAGGTCCGGAGCCGCCCGGAAAAATTTGAGTTCAGCCGAAGCATTCCGTTCATCATCCTTCATTTGGGGTGTTTGGGGGTGATTTGGACGGGGTGGAGCTGGGCGGCGGTGGCGACGGCGGTTGGGCTGTATCTTGTGCGCATGTTTGCGATCACCGGCCTCTACCACCGGTATTTTTGCCACCGGGCCTTCAAGACCTCGCGTCCGGCACAATTTTTCTTCGGGCTTCTTGGCCTGACCGCCGTGCAGCGCGGCCCGCTCTGGTGGGCCTCCGTCCACCGCCACCACCACGCGCACTCCGACGAGGAGTGCGATGCCCATTCGCCGGTTTGGAAGGGGTTTTTGTGGTCGCATGTCGGGTGGCTGACGAGCAGCCGGAATTTTCCGACCGACTACAAAAAGGTGCGGGATTTGCAAAAGTATCCGGAGCTGGTTTTCCTGAACCGCTTCGACCTGATCGGGCCGTTTTTGCTGATCGGCCTGCTGGCGGTCTTTGGTGCGGCGCTGGGTGCCTGGGCCCCGCAGCTCGGCACCGGGGCATGGCAGATGATCGTCTGGGGGTTTTTCATCAGCACGACGGTGCTTTTCCACGCGACCTGCGCGATCAACTCGTTTGCGCACACGCTGGGGACGAAGCGCTTCTCCACCGGCGACGAAAGCCGCAACAGCCTGGTGCTGGCGCTCCTGACTCTCGGCGAGGGCTGGCACAACAACCACCACCACTACCAGTCCTCCGCCCGCCAGGGGTTCTACTGGTGGGAGATCGACATCTCGTATTACGTGATCCGCGCGCTCGGAGCGCTCGGGATCGTCTGGGACATCCGGGGGGTGCCCGATAGCGCGTATGAGCCCGCTGCGGGAGGCAGGGCGCCCCGGCGGTGAAAGAGCGCGTTGCAGTCATTGGCACGGGAGTGGCGGGCCTCGGGGCGGCCTGGTTGCTCCGCGGGAGCGCAGACATCACGCTCATCGAGCGGGAGGACCGGCCGGGAGGCCACAGCAATACGGTGACGGTCGAGGAGGACGGGCGCCCGGTCAAAATTGACACGGGGTTCATCGTCTTCAACCACGCCACGTATCCGAATCTCGTCCGCCTTTTTGAGGAGTTGGGCGTCCCGACCAAGCCCTCCGAGATGTCGTTCAGCGTCCAGCATGTCCCTGCGGGGCTTGAGTATAATGGCATGGGCTTCGACAAGGTTTTTGCGCAGCGGCGCAACCTGCTCCGCCCGCGCTTCCACCTGCTCCTCGTCCAGATCGTGCGGTTTTTTCGCCTGGCGCACGAGGCCCTGAAGGATCCCGCCACCGGGGCCCTGACGGTTGGGGAGTTTACCCGCAAATACGGCCTGGGGCAGGACTTCCTGGATTTCTACCTCGTGCCGATGAGCTCGGCGGTTTGGTCCACCGACCCGGTGCGCGTGCTGGAATTTCCGGCGCTCAGTCTCCTGCATTTTTTCCAGAACCACGGTTTCCTGGGTGTGACGACGCACCATCCGTGGTTCACCGTCGAGGGCGGAGCGAAGGCGTATGTGGATAAGATCCTTGCTGCGTTGCGGCCGGTCCGGCTCCCGGCGAAAGTGGTGGCCGTTTCGGAGACGCCGGGGTCCGTGCGCGTGAGGGTCGAGGGGGGCACGGAGGAGGAATTCGACCGCGTGATCATTGCGGCGCACGCCGACGAGGCCCTTGCGATGCTGGCGCAGCCGGATGCCGAGCAGCGGCGGCTCCTGGGGGCATTTGGCTACCAGGAGAACTCCGCGATCCTGCACACCGACGAGTCCGTGATGCCCCGCCGCCGCAGGGCCTGGGCCTCCTGGAATTACCGGATGACCGAAGGCCCGCAGGGATCCGTGAAGGCCACGACCCACTACTGGATGAATGCTCTCCAGGGCGTCTCAAAAAACCGGAACTACTTTGTATCGATCAATGCGGACGGGCAGATTCCGGAGGCGGGCATCCTCTACCGCACGGTCTATACGCACCCGGTCTTCACGCTGGAGGCGATGCGCGCGCAGGACGAGCTGTTTTCCCTGAACACGCGCTCCCCGCAGCAGCGCCTCTTCTTTTGCGGCAGCTATTTCCGGTATGGCTTCCATGAGGACGCCTACGCGTCTGCGGTCCGCCTGGCCGCGACCGTCCGCCCGCTGCTCCGGCCGTGATGCACTCGTGCCTCTACGAATGCACGGTCCTGCACCGCAGGCTCTCCCCCAGGCGCCATGAGTTCGTCTACAGGCTTTTCCTTTTCCTGCTCGACCTCGACGAGCTGGACGACCTCCGCCGGGACGTGCCCATCTTCAGCGTCAACGAGCCCAACCTCTACTCGCTCAACGATGCGGACTATTTCCGGCTGGGCAAGGGGACCATCCGGCAAAACCTTTTGTCTTTCCTGCAGAGCGAGGGGCTGGCCGCCGTGCCGGCAAGGGTCCGCCTGCTCACGCTGCCCCGCCTCCTCGGCTATACGTTCAATCCGATCTCGGTCTTTTTCTGCTTCGATGCGCACGACAGGCCGCTGACCTCGGTGATCCAGGTCGGCAATACCTTCGGGGAGCTCAAGCCGTTTGTGATTCCGAAGTCCGGCGGAGGGACGGCATTCCATGCGCGCGTGCCCAAGCACTTCTACGTCTCACCATTTTCCGCTTCCGACCTGTCGTTCGACTTCCGCCTCGACCTCCCAGGCGATCACCTGCGCATCCGGATTGACGACTACGACCGCGGGGAGAAGACGCTGGTGAGCCGCCTGACAGGAACCCGCTGCCCCCTCACTCTGGGCAGCCTGCTTTTCCTTTCGGTGAAATACCCGCTGGTCACGCTGAAAATCATCCTCCTGATCCACTTCGAAGCGCTCCGGCTCTGGCTCAAGCGGATTCCCCACCACAGGAAGGAGTCCGACCCGCACCTTCAAACCGGGGTCTTCCGGGCCAGGGAATAGGCTGCGCGGGGAAGGGCTACTCGCCCGCCTTTGCTGGCGCATTAGGGTTTTTTGCCACGCGGGACGCATGGGCGTCGAGCTTGGCGATCAGGCCGGCGCTCTCAGGATCCAGGTGGAGGGCCTTCTGCCAGTAATGAACCGCTTCCGAGGGCTTCCCCAATTTTGCATACGTGTCCCCGATGTGTTCGAGGACGACGGGGTCAGGTTCGGCCGAGAGGACCGCCGCGGCCCGGAGGAGCTCGCTGAGCGCCTCGCCATGGCGCCCCTGCTTGAAAAGCACCCATCCAAGGCTGTCCAGGTAGGCCCCGTTGTCGGGCTCGGCCGCCAGAGCCCGGCGGATCAGGGCCTCGGCCTCGCCAAGGTTTTCGCCCCGGTCCGCCCACATGTAGCCAAGGTAGTTGCAGGCTCTGGGGGCCGCCTGCGCATCCATGCTGATCGATTTCTGGAGCAGCTCCGCAGCCTTGTCAAAATGTCCGGCCTGCTCGCAGGCAACCCCGTAGCTGAAGAAAAAATCCGCATCCAGCAGAGAGGGCCGCCCGCTTGCTGCGGAGGCCTGAATGCGCTCAAAAACCTGAATGGCCTCGCGGTGCTGGTTTGTCTGGCCGAGGGCCAGGGCGCGGTAGAACGAGAACTCGAGCACGCCGGGAAAGTGTCTTTCGGCCTCGGCGGCGGCTTCGGCGGCCCCTCTCCCCTCTCCGGCGGCGAGGCTCAAGCGGATGACCTGGTCATAGCGGCGGGGGTCCGGGGAAGCGAGCAGGAGGGCCTGGCGCATGCTCGACAGGGCGCGCGGAAGATCCTTTTGGTTGAGGCGGATCTCAGCAAGGCGGTCGTAGGCGCGGACGCTGAGCGGGTCGGACTTGATGATCTCCTCCAGCAGCACCGCTGCCGCCGACTCATCGCCCTTCTCGATCAGCAAGCCGGCAAGCTTTTCCCTTGCGCCATCCAGCGAGGGCCTGAGCGCCAGCGCGAGCTGGTAGAGAGGAATCGCCCGCTCCGAAGCTTGGATGGAAGAAAAATAGTCCGCCACGCGCAGCAGCGTCTCTGGGTTATCGCCCGCCATGTTCTGGGCCCGATCCAGCAGCAGCTCGACGGTGTCCCTGTCAGCCCGCGAGCGGTTCCTCAGGCGCAGGTCGGCGAGGTCCAGCCAGAAGTCGGCGCTCGCCGGCGAGCGCTTCAAGGCTTTTGCGAAGAGGGACTCGCGCTTGGCGTTCTCGTTCGCCGCGGTGTAGATGTCGTGGAGGACGATGTAGGGGGCCGCGTCGTCGGGGTTGGCGGCGAGCGCCTGCAAGCCATACTTCTCCGCGAGGCTCAGCTTCTCGAGTTGCCGGAGATAGATGGCGGCGAGGGCCGCCGGGGGCTCAACCCTTCGGGGGGCGGCTTTAGCGGCATCTTTGAGGGCCGAGATCGCCTCCGGCACCTCGCCCCTCCGGAGGAACTGGTGCGCAACCTCCATCGCAAGGTCCGTGAACCCCGGGTCGATCTCGAGCACCCGGCGCTTGCTGGCGAGAGCCTGGTCCGGGCCAAGCGACTCCTCCTCCAGCACGGCCTGGAGGTAGCGGGCCAGTCCCTCCGCATGGCGTTCGCCCTCCGCCTCCAGCACGGGGCCCGTGAGGATCTCGGGAGCATCCTCGGGCAGAAAATCTGAACCCAGGCTCTGCCCCGAGGCATGGGCAGGCCTCGAAACCGCGCCAATGCCAAAAAGCAGGAGGAGCAGAAGGGGCGCCGGGACAAGCGGCATCCGGAAGCGAAGGCTCATGGCAGGTTTTTGAACCATCCGTTCCGCTGGGGAGCCAGGCAGGTATTGATCTGCTTGACCTCCGTGTAGGCGTCGTAGCCGTAGGTGCCAAGCTCGCGGCCGATCCCGCTCTGCTTGTATCCGCCCCAGGGGGCCTCGTTAAATGTCAGGTGGTAGGTGTTGATCCAGGTGATGCCAGCACGGAGGCGGCGGATCACCCGCTGGGCCCGGGCGCCGTCGGCCGTAAAAACCGCCCCCGCCAAGCCATACGCCGTGTCGTTGGCCAGCCGGACCGCCTCGTCCTCGGAATCAAAAATCTGCACCGCAAGAACCGGACCAAAAATTTCTTCGCGGACAATTGTCATATCCGGCCGGGTGTTGATAAAGACCGTGGGCTGGACGAAGTTCCCCGCCGACCTGGCATCCGCATACGTCCCGCCGCCGCAGAGCAACTCCGCGCCCTCATCGCGCCCGGCCTGGATCCATGCGAGCACTTTCTTCTGGTGGGCCCGTGAGATCAGGGGCCCCATTTCCGTCCCTTCGTCCCACCCGTTCCCGACGACGATCTTCGGGCAGGCTGCGGCGAGGCGGGGCAGAAGCGCCTGCGCCGCCGCGCGCTCCAAAACCAGGCGGGACCCGGCGCTGCACACCTCCCCCTGGCCGGCAAAAATGGCGAACATGACCATCTCGAGGACCACGTCGGGATCCGAATCCGCGAAGACCACGACGGGGCTCTTGCCGCCAAGCTCCAGGGAAATTTTTTTGAGGTTGCCGGCGGCGGCCGTCATCACCTTGCGGCCGGTCAGCGTGCCTCCGGTGAAGGCAATTTTGTCGATGTCCGGATGCGCGGCGAGCGCCGCTCCGACCGGGTCCCCTGCTCCGAGCAGGAGCTGTGCGGCCCCGGGAGGAAACCCCACCTCGTCGATCAGCTCAAACAGGCGCACCGCCGACCTTGGGGTGAGCTCGGAGGGCTTCAAGATGCAGCAGTTGCCCGCCGCGAGCCCGGGCGCCAGCTTCCAAGCGGCCATGAGCAGCGGGTAATTCCATGGGATGATCTGCCCGCAAACTCCAATCGGCTCGCGCACCGTCTGGCAGGCAATCATGGGGTCGCCGACCTCGAACGTCTGCCCCTGCGGCTTGGTGGCCAGCCCCGCGTAGTAGCGGAAGCACCCGGCGGCATCCGCCGCGTCATAGTTGGCCTCACGGAGCGGCTTGCCGTTGTTGCGGGTTTCCATCTCCGCCAACTCCTGCGCATGCGCCTCAATTTTGTCGGCCAACTGGAAGAGCCTTGCCGCACGCTCCGGCGCCGGGGTCCACCGCCAGGGGCCCTCGTCAAAGGCCCTCCGGGCCGCAGCCACGGCCCGCTCGACATCTGGCAGACCCGACTCCGTCGCCCGGCCCAGCTCCGAGTTGTCGGCCGGGTTCAGAAACGCCCGGTCCCGCCCGTCCTCAGCCTCAACAAACCCCCCGTCGATGTAGTTTTTCAGGATCATGCCCTACGCTTTTGCCCGCCAGAGGGCCGCGTCGATGCAGGCCCAGATGTGGATGATCCAGCCCAGCGTCCCGAAGCTGATGAACCAGACGACGCCCGCACCGAGAAAAAAGATGATGGCCGAGAGGATCCGCCCCTGGGTCAGCTGCCCGAGCCCCGGAAAAAACAGGCTGCACAGCGAAGCGATGACGTTTCCAGCGGATCCGCGGCCAGTGCTCATAAGGAAAGATATTCGCGAATCCTCAGGCGCGCGCAAGCGGAATGACGTGCCGCAAGAGAATTTCAGGACCCCCGGCTGCGCGCGCGCGGATCCCGAACCAGGGCCGGCAGACAAGCCCTTGAATTCCCGCAGGACTGAATTATTTTCCACTCCATGAAGCGCGCTTTCCATCTTCTCGCCCTCCTTGGCTTTGCGACCGCCCTGGGCGCCCAGCCGACGTCCCCTCCCCTGGCCACCTCGCCGCTGCGAGAGCTCGGCAATTCCTTCGCCGATGTCTTTGAAAAGGTTGCCCCCAGCGTGGTCGTGATCGAGTCCGCCCGCCAGGCCAGCGTGCCCGTCTCCGGCCTTCCGCGAGGGCTCGAGTTCTTTCTCCAATACCCGGACGGCCGCCCGGTCCACGAGGACCCGAACGTGGGATCGGGGGTCATTTTTCGGGAGGACGGCCATATCCTCACCAACAACCATGTCGTCGAGGGCGCTGAGCGGATCACCGTGCAGCTGAAGGACGGCCGCAAGTTTGACGCCCGGGTGCTGGGGGCCGATGAGCGCAGCGACCTTGCGGTGATCAAAATTGATGGGCGGAGCCTGCCTGCGGCCGCGCTGGGCGACAGCGATGCGGTCCGCGTCGGCCAGTTTGCCTTTGCCATCGGGACCCCGCTCGACCTGCCCTACACGTTCACGGTCGGAGTTGTCAGCGCCAAGGGCCGGAATCTGGAGGTCGGGGCCGGCTACGACTTCATCCAAACCGACGCCTCGATCAACCCCGGCAACAGCGGCGGCCCGCTCTGCGACATCGATGGAAACGTCATCGGGATCAATACCCTCATCAGCGGCACCAACCGAGGGCTCGGGTTCTCGATCCCCATCAATACCGTCAAAAAAATTGCGGGCCA
>Ga0247844_1008599_pt1 | contig 11001 bp, 10 predicted proteins | sample LaCtaG_FD_192421 | JGI IMG/M metagenome (GOLD analysis project Ga0247844, IMG submission 192421) | Freshwater microbial communities from meromictic Lake La Cruz, Castile-La Mancha, Spain - LaCruzMarch201714.5m_1 | ecosystem: Environmental > Aquatic > Freshwater > Lake | place: Spain: Castile-La...
GTTTTTTCACACCCAAGCTGCAATTGCACGCAAGCGCCTACCAGTTTGATGCAGCGCTCGCCAATGGCGCGCGTTCGGCCGACAGCGTTGTGCCCACCCTCAGTGTGGACAGCGGGCTGGTATTTGAGCGCCAAGCCCGATTCTTCGAGAGAAACCTGATCCAGACCCTGGAGCCACGCGCCTTTTACGTGTACACGCCCTTTCGCAACCAGAGCCAGCTACCCAACTACGATACGGCCAGCAATGACTTCAACTTCGCCACCATCTACACGGAAAACGCCTTTGTCGGGCACGACAAAATCTCCGACAACAACCTGCTGACTCTGGGTGTAACCACCCGTTTTCTGGATGCGGATACAGGTGCCCAACTGGCCCGCTTTGGTATCGCGCAACGCCTGCGGTTTGACGACCAGCAAGTCACCTTGAACCCTGCCACCAATGGCGCGCAGGCCGGATTCAGTGACGTTTTGCTGGGCGCTTCGGTCAATGTGCACAATAGTTGGGCGGTGGACTCCACCGTCCAGTACAACGCCAAGACCGATAAGTCCATTCGTTCCACCATCGGAACCCGCTACAACCCGGGCGCCTACCGTGTGGTCAATGCCGCATACCGCTACCAGCGCGATGCCAGCGAGCAGCTTGATGTCAGCTGGCAGTGGCCCATCAACAATTTGTGGGGCGACATGGGCCAGGACCTGGGTGCAGGACGCGGCCAGGGGGAGGGCCGCTACTACAGTGTGGGGCGCCTGAATTACAGTCTGACCGAAGGGCGTCTTGTCGACACCATCGTGGGCGTCGAGTACGATGCGGGCTGCTGGCTGGCGCGGGTCGTTCTGGAGCGGGTGCAGACCAGCACTTTTACCTCGACCGGGCGGCTGATGTTTCAGCTGGAGTTTGTTGGCTTTACCCGTTTGGGTGTGAGTCCCTTGCAGTCTTTGACCCAAAATATTTCTAGATACCAGAATCTGCGTGAATCGGGCGGCAGCTTGAGCCGCTTTAGCAACTACGATTGAAAGAACATGAATTTTCGAACCTGGGTACCCGTATTTGGCCTTTTTTGCAGCAGTTTTGTCGTGTTGGCACACGCGCAGGCGTCGCGCCCCGCCGACTCGATTGTGGCGGTCGTGAACTCCGAGCCTATAACCCAAAGCGAAGTGCGGGCTGCGATGCAGCGGGCAGCCAGAGATCTGGCGCAGCAGCGCGTTGCCGCGCCGCCGACGGAAGAACTCCAGCGCCGTGTGCTGGAGCGGCTGATTAATGAGCGCGCCCAACTGCAACACGCACGGGAGACCGGCGTGCGGGTCGATGAGTCGGCGGTGGACCAAGCCGAGCAGGGGGTTGCACGCCAGAACCAGATTGACGTGGCCGAGCTACGCTTGCGGGTGGCCAAGGATGGCTTCAATGTGGCCCAGTTTCGCAGCCAGTTGCGTGACCAGCTGACGCTGTCGCGCCTGCATGAACGAGATGTTGAAGGACGCCTTCGCATTTCGGAGTCGGAAATCGATGCCGTAATCGCCGAGCAACAGGGAGGGCAGACCGATCCGCTGGCGCAAGAAATCAACCTGGCCAACTTGCTGGTGTCGGTGCCTGAAAATGCCACGGCCGAGCAGGCCTCACAACGGATGACGCAAGCGCAAAAAGCACTGGACCGCATTCGTGCTGGCGAAGATTTTACGGCTCTTGTCAATGAACTGTCCGCAGGCGACCGTACCAATGGCGGTCAGTTGGGGCTACGCCGGGCTGACCGTTATCCACCTTCGTTCGTAGCAGCAACCCAAAACCTGGCGGTCGGTCAAGTCTCTGAAATCGTTCGCTCGGGCGCGGGATTTCACATTTTGAAAGTCATGGAAAAGAAGGCACCAGCCGCCGAAGTGAAGGTGAGGGTGCAAACCCGCGCCCGACATATCTTGTTGCGCACCGGGCCACAACTCACCCAGGCTGCGGCAGTGGCGCAGGCCGCCGACTTCAAGAAGCGCATTGACTCGGGCGCGGCCACCTTTCAGGCATTGGCCCGCGAGTATTCGCAAGATGGCAGTGCGGCACAGGGCGGCGATTTGGGTTGGGTCGGTCAGGGTGCCTTTGTTCCTGAGTTTGAAGAGCCAATGAACCGCTTGGCCGACGGACAGATCAGTGGGCCTGTTGTCTCACGTTTTGGGGTCCACCTCATCCAGGTGATCGAACGCAAACGAGTAGAACTCAGCGAGCGCGAGGTCCGTGAATCCATCCGCGCCCAACTCAGGGAAAGCCGCTATGAAGTCGCCTTCGCCAATTGGGCACAGGAAATTCGTGCCAATGCGTTTGTTGAGTTGCGTGAGACGCCCTAGTCACTCCTTGGCATGAAACATGTTGCCCGCAAACGATTTGGCCAGCACTTCCTGACCGATGGCGGAATCATCGAAGACATCGTGCAAGCCATCGCGCCCAAGCCGGGGCAGCGCATGGTGGAAATCGGCCCGGGGCTGGCTGCGCTCACCCAGCCCTTGGTGGAACGCCTGGGGCATTTGACTGTCATTGAGCTGGACCGTGACCTGGCCCAGCGGCTTCGCAGCCACGGTCAGCTCACCGTGATTGAGTCTGATGTCCTGAAAGTGGACTTTGCCCTCGTCAATGCTAAGTTCAACGCTATTCATTCAATAGCAGAACCCGGTCTGGCCACTGAAGGAGCGAACGCAGGCAAGTTGCGTGTCGTTGGCAATCTGCCCTACAACATCTCAACCCCCATTCTTTTCCATTTGCTCGACGCGGTGGATGTGATTGAAGACCAGCACTTTATGTTGCAAAAGGAAGTGATTGACCGCATGGTGGCAAGGCCGGCAACGGCTGCGTTTGGGCGCCTGAGTGTGATGTTGCAGTGGCGTTACGCCATGGAAAACGTGCTGCTGGTGCCGCCAGAGAGTTTTGACCCGCCGCCGCGGGTGAACAGTGCGGTGGTCCGCATGGTTCCGCTTGCAAACCCTCCAGCCTTGAATGTGGACCTGTTGAGTGAAATGGTGCAGGTTGCCTTTAGCCAAAGGCGCAAGTTGTTGCGCCACACCTTGGGGCGCTGGCTGGAAGAAAAAGGCTTTGGTGGTACGTTTGACGTGCAACGCCGCGCCGAAGAAGTGCCGGTACAAGCCTATGTGGAATTGGTCCAGCAACTGCCGTCGCAACTGCAACCCGTTTAAGACACGCCATGCGATTGACGACCTACACCGATTACGCGCTGCGCACCCTCATGTACCTTGCCGTCAGCCGTGACCGGTTGGTGACGATTCAGGACATTGCCAATCTGCACAGCATTTCCAAAAATCACTTGACCAAGGTCGTTCACCACCTGGGGCAGATCGGACTGGTCACCACCGTGCGGGGGCGCAATGGCGGACTCAAGCTGGGGGCCGAGCCAGCAGACATCAATATTGGAAACGTGGTTCGCCAGACGGAAACAGACTTTCACATGGCCGAATGTTTCCACCGCGAAAACAACCAATGCGTCTTCGCTTCGGCATGCGTGCTGGAAGATGCCCTGGGTGCTGCCACCGCGGCATTCTTGCAGGTTTTGGACGGGGTGACTCTGGACAAGCTGGTAACTGTACCGATTACCGATCCAGACGTGTTGAAGAGAACGCGACGCGTCACCTTTGTTGCCAAAGCCCCAGCCGCCGACTAGCCGGCGTCAACCGCGCGTTTTGTCGCGCACTAAATCAGTTTGGAATACGTGGAAGTTGTGGGCTGACCCAGGTATTTGTCGAACACCATGCCGCTGGCGCGCACGAACAGCCGCCCTTTGGGCGTCACACGAATGGCCGATGCGTCTATGGTAATCAGACCGGCTTCTTCATAGGGCTGGAGCCTTAGTAACTCGGCTTCAAAATAAGTCTTGAAGTCAATGCCGTAGTCGCGGTTGATGGCGTCAAACTCCACCGGAGCACTGCACATCAGCGTCATGATGATGTCGCGGCGCAGCACATCGTCCTGGCTTAGCTCGAACCCTTTTTCGATTGGCAAACGCCCGGCATCAAGGTGCTGGTAATACGCGCTGACCGTGCGCACAGCCTGGCTGTAGGAATTGCCCACCTTGCTGATGGCCGAGACGCCCAGCCCGATCAGGTCGCACTCGGAGCGTGTGGTGTAGCCCTGAAAATTGCGGTGCAGGGTTTTGTCCAGTCTGGCCTTGTTCAACTCGTCGTCGGGTTTGGAGAAGTGGTCCAGACCGATGTAGACGTAGCCAGCATCGAGCAGTCGGCGCATCGACATCAGGAAAATCTGCAGCCGCAATTCAGCCGACGGCAGGTCGCTTTCGAAAATCAGGCGCTGGGCTTTGAACCGGCCCGGTAAATGGGCATAGTTATACAGCGCAATACGGTCTGGCGAGACGCGAATCAGGCTGTCCAGAGTGCGGCTGAAACTCTCCAGCGTCTGCTTGGGCAAACCGTAAATCAGGTCCGCGTTGACAGACTGGAAACCCGACTTGCGGCTCTCGACGACCGCCTGCTCCACCATGTCCAGTGGCTGGATGCGGTTGACCGCTTGTTGCACTGCCGGGTCGAAGTCCTGCACACCAAAGCTGTTGCGGTTGAATCCCAGTTCGGCCAGCATGGCCAGGGTTTGGGGCCGGACCGTGCGCGGGTCAATTTCCACGCCCAGTTCGGCGTCCTGGGTGAACGAAAAGTACTTGCGCACGGTTGCCATCAGTTGGCGCAACTCGCTTTCGCTGAAAAAGGTAGGTGTACCACCGCCCAGGTGCAGTTGAACCGTCTTGCGATCCGCGCCAATGCGGGACGCAACAAGTGCCATTTCCTTGTCCAGGTAGCGCAGGTATTCAGCCACGCGCTCATGGTCCCGGGTAATGATCTTGTTACAGGCGCAAAAATAGCACAGCGATTCGCAGAATGGCAAATGGATGTAGATCGACAGCGGGGGGTTGTCCGTGCGACCGTTGCGCTGGTCCAGGTAATCGCGATACGTCGTCTCGGTGAAATGGGCGTGGAACCGGTCCGCAGTAGGGTACGAGGTGTAGCGCGGGCCGAGTTTGTCGAATTTTCTGACCAACTCTTCGGAAATCTCCGTATCGGTGGAGGCGTGTGTCATTGCGTATTCCTTAATCGTTTTTCGGAGATGGAACGACCCTGGCCCATCTGAGTCGTAAAAAAGCCCACCGAGGGGATGGGCTTTTTACAAATGCTGCGCTCTGCTGCCTTCCGTGAAAGTGCCGGCAGCGGCGGACCTCAGGCGGCTGCCAGCCAGTACCCGGAGTTAAATGGGCTGCTCATACGCAGCGCAAATGGGGATACGTCCAACAACTTGTCGGTCGGCATTTTTTCGCCGGATTCGGTTGCCATCTCAATGCCCGAAATCGCCGGGGTTTGAAGAGCGGTACCGCTTGCCTCAGTCGCCCGTTCTGCTTGGCTGGTGTGTGCAGAACGGGCTACAGAAAAGAATAGAAGCATCGAAACGGAATCTTCCGGTCTCCCCAGTAGTCGGCAGTGTCGCGGAAAATGTCGAGCAATTGCTCGCGCGCTTCCTTGTCAAACTTGGTGTTGGCAGGGATGTGCTCCAGCACGGCGATAAAGCCGGGCTGGGGGCCAGACTTGTGAACCGGGTCGGTCATGCTGTCATACAGGGCATCAAAATTCTTGCCAACGTGTGCCGGCAGCTTGAATTGCTGGCCAATCAGGTCCAGTACGTCCTGCTTGGTTTGTGCTTCTGCCAGGTTGGCGTACAGGAAGTGGTGTCCCAAAGCCTGGGCAGCCTCCTGCAAATCCGGCACCCTGAAGGCCCGGATCGACTGCACGATGTTGGTTCTGACTGTTCGAAGTGGCATATCCATTCCCGCTTCTCTTTCTTAAAATGTAAAAATCCGAATCACGGCACAATCTTGCGAAAACTCGCATAGTGATCGGCTGTGTAATAACAGGCATCTGGTGCAGTGGCTGGGCCTCCACACACGATTCGACGGGCTCCCCGGTTGCTGGATCGAGGTGTCTTGACGGTGTATTCGCGGTAGTAACCCCGCTTCTGGGCTGGTAGCAAGCGTTCCCGATTGCCAAAAACAACACCGTCTTTTCCGTAGGGAAAAGGTCCACCCTGCTGGATCAAACGGTAGATTTCGATTCCCTGCGGGGGTAGTTCGTTCAGTGCAACCGTGCTGTTTATCGCGGAAGTTGCGGCCCATTCCCTTGCCTGCACCCCCCCACACAACACCGTCATGACCAGCAAAAAGCTGGTAAGCACTAACTTAATAAACCCATTGCGCACCATCTCATCCCTCAAACGACTCCGGGTAAACCCGAAAAATCCAAGGGATGGAGTGTCGCGTATTTCACCCAAAAAAGCAAGGCCTTGCCCAAAATTTGGGCAAGGCCTTTACGATTTTTTACCTTGTAAGTGTGTGCTAACTGTGCTGGCAGGTCTCAGCGAACGGCATTGGCATCGGCAACCGTCAGCGCCGTCATATTTACGATTCGGCGTACGGTGGTGCTTGCCGTGAGGACATGCACCGGTTTGGCCGCACCCAAAAGTACGGGACCAATGGCAATGTTGCCGCCCGCTGCCGTTTTCAGCAGGTTGTAGGCAATGTTGGCCGCATCGATGTTGGGCATGACCAGCAGATTGGCGTCGCCCTGCAGCGAACTGTTGGGCATGAGCGCCGTTCGCGCTGCGCCGTCTAGCGCCACATCGCCGTGCATTTCTCCGTCCACCTCAAGCCAGGGAGCCTGCTGCTGAAGCAGTGCCAGCGTCTGGCGCATCTTCAGTGCACTGGGCTCATTGCTGCTGCCAAAGTTGGAGTGGCACAGCAAGGCGACTTTTGGCTTGAAACCAAAGCGCCGCATTTCTTCAGCCGCCATCATGGTGATCTTGGCTAACTCGCGGGCTGTGGGGTCGTAGTTGACATGGGTGTCGACGATAAAGACCTGACGTCCGGGCAGCATCAGACCGTTCATACACGCATAGATTGGTACGTCCAGCGCCGCATCGATGCCGACCGCGGTTCGTTTGCCAATAACCTGGTCGATGTACTGCAGGTGCAGTGCGGTGGTGCCCCAAGTGCCGCAAATCATGCCATCTACATCTCCCTTATGCAGCAGCATCGAGCCAATCAGGGTCAGGCGCCGACGCATCTCGATCTTGGCGACTTGGGCAGTGATGCCCTTGCGCTCGGTCATGCGGTGGTAGGTCTGCCAGAAATCCCGGTAGCGGTGATCCAGCTCCACATTAACTACGTTGTAGTCCACGCCTTCTTTCAGCCGCAGTCCAAATTTTTCGACGCGTTCGGCTATGACCGATGGGCGGCCAATCAGGGTGGGAAGAGCCAAGCGTTCATCCACCACGATCTGGGCGGCCCGCAGAACGCGTTCGTCTTCTCCCTCCGCGTAAGCCACACGCTTCTTGAGGGCCTTTTTGGCAGCCGTAAAAATGGGCTTCATGGTGGTGCCCGATGCGTAAACAAAGCTCTGCAGTTTTTCGCGGTAGGCGTCCATGTCGGCAATCGGGCGCAAGGCGACGCCGCTGTCTGCAGCCGCTTTGGCCACGGCGGGCGCGATTTTCATCATCAGCCGGGGGTCAAACGGTTTGGGGATCAAGTACTCGGGCCCAAACGCAAGCTGCTCGCCGGAATAGGCCGCCGCCACCACTTCGCTTTGCTCGGCCTGCGCCAGATCGGCGATGGCGTGAACCGCCGCGATTTCCATCTCCAATGTGATGGTTGAGGCACCAGCGTCCAGCGCACCCCGAAAAATGTAGGGGAAGCACAGGACGTTGTTGACCTGGTTGGGGTAGTCCGTGCGGCCCGTGGCCATGATGGCGTCATCGCGCACCGCATGCACTTCTTCGGGCAGGATCTCGGGTGTCGGATTGGCCAGTGCAAAGACCAGCGGCTTGGCCGCCATGGTCTTGACCATGTCGGCCTTGAGAACGCCACCAGCGGAGAGGCCCAGGAAGATGTCAGCGTCGACGATGGCGTCGCGCAAGGTCCGGGCGCTGGTGGGCTGCGCGAATACGGCCTTGTCGGCGTCCATCAATTCCACGCGCCCCTCGTAGACCAGGCCGGCCAGGTCGGTGACCCAGATGTTTTCGCGCTGGATGCCCAGTTTGACCAGCAAGCCCAGGCAGGCCAAAGCAGCAGCGCCAGCCCCGGACGTCACCAGCTTCACTTTCCTGGGGTCCTTGCCGACCACCTTGAGGCCATTCAGAATGGCTGCGCCGACCACAATGGCTGTGCCGTGCTGGTCGTCATGAAAGACCGGAATCTTCATACGCTCGCGCAGCTTGCGCTCCACATAGAAGCAATCGGGCGCCTTGATGTCTTCCAGGTTGATGCCGCCAAAGGTCGGCTCCATCGATGCGATGATGTCGACCAGTTTGTCTAGATCGTGCTTCTCGTTGATCTCGATGTCGAACACATCAATACCGGCAAACTTCTTGAACAGTACGCCCTTGCCTTCCATCACCGGCTTGGCGGCCAGTGGGCCAATGTCGCCCAGCCCCAGCACGGCGGTGCCGTTGGTGATCACTGCAACCAGGTTACCCCGGCTGGTGTACTTGAATGCGTTGTTGGGGTCCTTGACAATTTCCTCGCAGGGCGCAGCAACGCCGGGCGAATAGGCCAGAGCCAGGTCGTGCTGGTTGACTAGCTGCTTGGTCGCGGATATCGCTATTTTCCCAGGGGTGGGGAACTGGTGGTATTCCAGCGCAGCCTGGCGCAGCTGGGCGCTTTTCTCGGCGGAACTGGAGACCGGAGCCTTCGGTGAAATGGGTGTCTGATTGGGCATCTTGCGTCCTCTGTGGCATGGGGACGATGCGAAGGCGCATGGCCCTGTGCCCTGTTATGGGTTGTGCATTGTAGGCCCGAGCCTGTTTACCGGCGGGGTTCAGGGGCCAGTAGTTACCACAGTCTGATGCGGATCCGGCATGGCGTCATGACTGCGCAGGTCTGCGTTCGCGAGTCGGTCAAATGATCGCGGTAACCGCCAGGCCGCCCAGCTTTTCAGATCGGGCCGCAAGCAACTTCATGTGGTGCACAGCCGCCACGCGCCTCACAATCGACCAGCCCAGGCCACTGCCGTTCTCTTCGTTGCCAGGGACCCTGAAGAAGCGCTCTCCCAAGCGTGTGAGGTCTCTTTCAGACAGGCCGGCTCCGCTGTCTTCCACCTGAAAAACCACCCGCCCGTCGTTGCGGCGTTGCACAGCAACGGTCACCCGCGCTGAAGCCGGGCTGTAGCGCACTGCGTTGTCAACCAGGTTGCGTATCAGTACGGCCAGCAGCGTCTCGTTTGCGGCTACAGGGCATGGCTGCGCGCTCTCAAACTCCAGCGACTGGCCTTTGGCGATGGCCTTGGGTGCCAGATCGCCCACCACCTGGCGCGCCACTGCGGCCAGATCAAGCTTCTCCATTGCAGGGCTGGTTGATGCATCCAGACGTGACAGGGTCAGCAACTGGTCCACCAGACGGATGGCGCGGTCGCATCCCTCCATCGTATTGCGCAGCGCATGGCGGCGCAGGGCGTCGTCCGTTTCGCCCAGCGCCACCTGCGCCTGAGCCCGAATGGCCGCAATCGGCGTTCGCAGTTCATGGGAGGCATCAGCCGTAAAGCGGCGTTCGGACTCCAGCAGGTTGCCAATGCGTTCGAACAGACTGTTGAGAGCGTCGACCATGGGCGCAATTTCTGTGGGAGCACCATCCAGCGCCAGCGGAGTGAGCGCCATCGGCTCGCGTTGTGTCAAGGTGAACCCAAGCCGGCGCATGGGGGCGACACTGCGGTAGATGCCCCACCACAATGCCAGCGCCAGCAAGGGAAGCGCCAGCGCCATCGGCAGCAAAGTGCTGCGCAAAACCGCCCACAGAATATGGGACCGGGACCCCGCCTCTTCACCCACATAGACATGCACATCATGCTCGGCACCGTAGGTTGAGAAAACCCGCCATGCAACCCCCGCGATCTGAACGGTATTAAAGCCTGGCTTGAATTCGTTATCGTCGCCCGTCATGGCGGATTCCGGCGCGTTGGTCGAACGCATGGACAACTTCCCTTCGTGAATCACCTAAAACGCCACTTGGGGTGCATAGCGGTGCAGAGAAGGGGCGTCGACGCTGTCGTGGTCGCCGTCCATCTCCTGACCTTGTTGCACCACCAGAATTGCCGCCGCTTGCGCCAGATGCGCGTCCAGCAGCTCGTCCAGCTCGTGGCGCACGTCCTGCCAGGTCAGCGCCGCAGTCGCCAGCCAAACTATGGTGACGACCCCCAGCACCAGCACCAACAGGCGGCGTTGCAGGGAATGGGGGCGGTGGTTCATGAATCTACGGAACGGGTATTTCGCGTAGCAGGGTGTAGCCTACACCGCGCACTGTGTGGATCAGTGTATTGCCCAGTTTGCGGCGCAGGTTGTGGATATGGACCTCAATGGCGTTGCTATCCACCTCCTGTCCCCAGCTGTACAACTGTTGCTCCAGTTGCTCGCGTGAGAGCACCCGTCCGGCGCCCAGCATGAAGGCTTGAAGCAAGTCAAATTCCCGGTTCGACAGGGAGACCACAACGCCGCCCTGGCGCACGGCGCGTGATGCGGGGTCCAGCACCACGTCCTGTGCGCTCAGACATTCTTGAGGCTGGCCGTGCGCGCGGCGAATCAGCGCCCGCAAGCGCGCTGCGAGTTCATTCAGATCAACCGGTTTGACTACGTAGTCATCAGCACCCAGGTCCAGCCCGAGGATACGGTCGGGTACGGTGTCACGGGCGGTCAGCACCAGCACCGGCGTTGCAATGTGTGCCGCGCGGATGGCGGTCAGCACCGCCAGGCCGTTCTTGCGTGGCAGACCCAGGTCCAGCACGGCTGCGGCGTAGGGTTGCGCGCGCAATTCGCGCTCGGCAGCTTCACCGTCACGCACCCAGTCAACCTGAAAACCCAGCTGGCGCAAACCGGCGCGCAGGCCGTCGCCCAGCAGGGAGTCGTCTTCAGCGAGCAGGATGCGCATGCCGTGATTATCTCCAGCCGGTCAGGCGAAGGTATCGGCCATCAAAGCTCCAAACC
>Ga0247844_1008601_pt1 | contig 11000 bp, 8 predicted proteins | sample LaCtaG_FD_192421 | JGI IMG/M metagenome (GOLD analysis project Ga0247844, IMG submission 192421) | Freshwater microbial communities from meromictic Lake La Cruz, Castile-La Mancha, Spain - LaCruzMarch201714.5m_1 | ecosystem: Environmental > Aquatic > Freshwater > Lake | place: Spain: Castile-La...
TGGAACAATATGATTTATTAATTCTCCCTTATTCATTTCCATTTGGAGGAATGGAAAATCCAATGTTGACATTTGTAAATCCAACAGTTATTGCTGGAGATAGAAGTTTGGTATCAGTCATTGCACATGAACTTGCTCATTCTTGGTCAGGGAATTTGGTTACGAACAACACGTGGAATGACTTCTGGTTGAACGAAGGTTTTACTGTTTATTTTGAAAACCGTATCATGGAAAAATTGTACGGGAAAGAAATAGCAGCTATTTTGGCAATTATCGAATTTCAGGAATTGGAAGAGGAAATCGAACAAATAAGAAAATCTGAACATCCCAACGATACTAAATTATTTCTTGATTTAAAAAACAGAAATCCTGATGATGGAATGACGGATATCGCTTATGTGAAAGGAGCATTTTTCTTGAAGACATTGGAAGAAAAAGTTGGAAGAAAACAAATGGATATATTCCTAAAAAAGTATTTTCAGCACTTTGCTTTTAAAACAATCAATTCAAAAACTTTTGTTAACTATTTGAATGAGCAATTACTATCAAAAAACAATATTCAATTCAATACGGAAGAATGGATTTATAAAAAGGGATTGCCAAAAAATTGTTTGCAACTTAGTTCCATTAGATTGGAAAAAATGAGCGAAATGGCTGAAAAAACAAATGCTGGAGAAGTTTTATTTGCACCAAAAATCACTTATAAATATTACAAGAGAAAAGGTAAACGATACCGAAAAATGATTGTAAAAAAAATCGAACGCGAGGACTTTATTGTTCAGGAATGGCAAGTATTTATTCGGGCTTTGAATCCAAAAATAGGCAAAAGAAAAATGAAAGAATTAGATCAATTTTTAGGATTCTCCACTTGTGGGAATGCAGAAATAATGAACGAATGGTTTGTGCTTGCTATTAAAAACGATTACACAGAAATTCGTCCAAAGATTGCTGCTTTTTTGACAAAAATAGGAAGAAGAAAATTCCTTGTTCCTATTTACCAAACTTTAGCTGAAAAACCAGAAAACCTGGCTTGGGCAAAGGAACTATTTAAAAAAGTTTCACCAAATTATCATGCAGTTTCAAGAAATACAATTGAAAAAATACTTCTTTTGAAATAAAAATATGATTTGAATTAGTTAACTTTTCTATTTGAATTTATTAAATATTTCTCCATCATTGAAATTGGATCTTTTGGCCTTAATAATGGGTTCCACTGAAAACCTTTGATGAATTGTTCCTCTGTACGAATTTGATCCATTGGGTAAAAAATCCCATCCGGTTTATCGAAATAGGTGATTCCACTGACTTCACCGCTATCCAAGTAAATTCTCAGATCCGAGGCAAACAAGCGATTCATTCCCATTCGTTTTTTTGTAAGCAATGAATCTGTTTTTTCTTCATCTTCAGGGTAGAAAATCGTCCATGCATTTCCTTTTACGTCCGAACGAATCAATTCATTATTTTTGAAAAATGCAACCATTTCTCTACCAGCGATTTGATTGTAATATTTTCCAGAATCTAATTCCATTAAAGCACTTGTATTTCCTTTTATATCTATTCGTTCGATTAACGAATCTTTTAGAGAAATTTCCATAAGAGTACCCTTTAATTCAGCATTTTGAGCCCAAACTATTGGTCGAGAACGCAAGAAAAGTTTATCATTTTTTGGCTCATAAATAGCGCTATCACAACTAGCCTGAATACTTTTTTGAAAAATACGAACATGCGCATATCCATTTATTTTGTCAGTTGCATTTAAACTATCTTTTGTCAAAATCAAACTATCGGCATGAATAAAAATTGTGTCTTTATCTTTTACTTTTACAGCTAATGCATGTCCAGTTAAATAGGTAATTTTCTTTGCCTCACTAGAATATGCTTTGTCTCCTACGAAAATCAAGTTTTGCTCAAAATCTTTGTAGAACACATTTCCTCTTCCTTCATATTCTTTGATTTTACCATGATAATACAAAGTATCACCTTTCATAATGGTGTTCTTTTGAATAATTTGGGCTTTTTTGTAAAGTGTTCCTTCTTCCTTTTGAACGTTGTACCATCCTTTATTACAAAGAATGGTAACACTATCATTTACAATTTGTGTTGGACCAAAAAAGTAAGCAGTTTGTTTTTCATAAGCAAATTGAAGGGTATCAGTCGTCATTGTTAGATCGTTCTTTCGGTAGTTTACATTCCCACTGAAGAAAAAATTCTGTTTTTGCGGGTAGAAATAACCAACTTTACTTGTAATACGTTCATTGGAAACTATCGATTCAATTTTACCTTTATTTCTATAAATTCCTTTTCCTTGTTTGGCATCGTATTCCATTGAATCGGTTGTAATCTTATATTCTCTATCTCTAACTTTTACGTGTCCCCATAATTTAGCATACTTCGTTGAACCGTTGTAGCTCAAGGAATCACAAAAAAGATTGACTTCATTTTTTCGAATTTGTACATTGCCAAACGCTTTTACTAATTTCTGTTTTTCTTGATAATGCGCAGAATCGCAATACATTGTATTTCCTTGATACGTGAAATTTACATTTCCTAGTAAACGATGAATTCCCGTTCTTTCATCATAAATGACTTTTTCAGAACCCGGTAAAAGTTCCAAAATGTTGTTTTGAGCAAATAAATGGGCATGTAAAAAAAATGCGCCTATGAAAAGCGCAAATTTAAATATATGTGAGTTTCGTATCACGCAGGATTTGCTAGGGTTTGTTTACGGTCTGGACCTACAGATACAACGTTGATTGGAACGTTTAATTGTTTTTCCAAATAAGTTACATAATCTTTTATAGCTTGTGGAGCATTTTCATACGAATCTAATTCCGTCAAATCGCAATTCCAACCTGGTAATTCTTCATAAACTGGAGTGATTTCTACATCATTCACATCGTAAGGGAAATCTGTTACTTTTTCACCATCGATAACATAATGCGTACACACTTTAATCGTATCAAAAATGCTAAGAATATCAGCTTTCATCATTGATAATTCAGTGACACCATTAATCATAATTGCATAGCGCATCTGCACTAAATCAATCCAGCCGCAACGACGTGGACGACCAGTTGTTGCACCAAATTCTCTTCCTTCTCTTCTGATTTCTTCACCGACTTCGTCTAATAATTCAGTAGGGAAGGGGCCACTTCCAACTCGAGTGCAATAAGCTTTGAATATTCCAATTACATTACCGATTTTTGTTGGTGCGATTCCAAGACCTGTGCAAGTTCCAGCTGTTACAGTATTTGAAGAAGTAACGAAAGGATAGGTACCGAAATCAATATCCAACATTGTTCCTTGAGCACCTTCAGCTAATATTTTTTTACCTTCAGCTAACGCTTTTCCAAGAAAATGTTCACTGTCAACAGCAGGCAATTTTTTCAATTCTTCGATTGCTGCTAACCAAGGTGATTCTAAAGTTGCTAAATCGAATTCAAAACCTTCAAAATGCGCTAACATTCCAATGTGTTTTTCGACTAAAGCTTTATATTTTTCATGGAATTTTGGAGAATAAATATCACCAACTCTTAAACCGTTTCTACCCGTTTTATCCATGTAAGTTGGGCCAATTCCTTTCAAAGTAGAGCCAATTTTATCTTTCCCTTTTGCGGTTTCTGATGCAGCATCAAGCAATCGATGCGTTGGAAGAATTAAATGTGCTTTTTTAGAAATGAATAAACGATTTTGAAAATCAATATTAAAAGGCGCTAATTTATCTAATTCGCCTTTGAAAATAACTGGATCAATTACTACGCCATTCCCAACTAAATTAATCACGTTTGTGTGGAAAATCCCCGATGGAATGGTGTGAAGAACATGTTTGTGTCCTTCAAATTCAAGTGTATGGCCAGCATTTGGACCACCTTGAAAACGAGCTATAATATCGTATTTCGGTGTTAGTACGTCAACAATTTTCCCTTTTCCTTCATCTCCCCATTGAAGACCTAACAGAACATCTACTTTCATTTTTATTGCTTAAAGTGATTTTTTGCATCTTCAAGTGTTTCGTAAATTGTAAACACTTCGTGCATTTTAGTTATTTCGAATAATTTTGATAATCCACTATTTGGGTTGACTAAAACCACATCACCATTATTGATTCGTGCTCGTGTCATTGATTTTACCATAAAAGCAATTCCACTAGAATTGGTGTGTGAAAGTTGAGCTAAGTCGAATATAATATTCCAATCTTTAAGAGCAGTCAATAAATTGTTTGGCTCGACCAAATCGGAGTCACTGAGAATTCTACCTTTTAGCACAAAAATAGAAATGTTATTTTCCTTTTGTAATTCAATTTCTAAACTCACTTCTTAAGGGATTTTTTTGTTCCGTAAAAATACAAGGTGTGGTGATTAATATCTACATTGAAGAGTTCTTCAATAGTTGCTTTTATTTGTTGAATACGTGGATCACAAAATTCAATTACTTCTCCAGAATCAGTAAGGATAACGTGGTCGTGTTGTTTGGAGCTATGTGATTTTTCAAATTGTGCAATGTTCTTTCCGAATTGATGTTTTCTAACTAGATTACAAGCAATAAGTAATTCAATTGTATTATAAAGTGTAGCTCTTGAAACGCGGTAATTATGATTTTTCATTTTGATATACAAAGCTTCGATGTCGAAGTGACCTTCATAATCATAAATTTCAGCGAGTATTGCGTAGCGTTCCGGTGTTTTTCGGTGACCATTTTGCTCCAAATAGGCAGCGAAAATATCTTTGACTTTTCCCTTTAACTCAGTGTTTGTCATAATTGAACACAAATTTAATCAATATATTTTTTTTCAATTATGGATAGTTGGTTTAACTTTTAGAGTTATTAACAGCTTATACACGAATGAAAAAAAAAGAGGTCCGAAGACCTCTTTCTTAATTTATAGTTTGGGGAAATTATTCTCCTTTTTCCATTTTTTCTTTCAATGCAGACAATGCGTCGAAATCACCAAGAGTTGATTTTTCTGAACTATTGTTAAGAGCTTTCACTGCTTGATCAGTTGTTGAACCACCACCTGTTGGAGCTGGTTTTTTTCCTGCTTTTGGAGCAGATGGTTTATCTTCTCCTTCTTCAAACGTTCTTGTGTGAGAAACAACGATTTTCTTAGCTTCTTTGTTGAATTCAATTACTTTAAAGTCAAGGATTTCTTCCACTTTTGCTTGGCTTCCATCTTCTTTTTTCAAGTGTTTAGCAGGACAAATTCCTTCGACACCATAAGGAAGAGAAATAATTCCTGATTTATCTTTCATATCGATAATAGTACCACAATGAACTGAACCTTCAGCGAATGTTGATTCAAATACATCCCACGGATTTTCTTCTAATTGTTTGTGACCTAAAGAAATTCTTCTGTTATCGCGATCGATTTCCAAAACAACAACTTCTAGTCCTTCACCAACTTTACAGAATTCTGATGGGTGTTTGATTTTTTTCTGCCAAGAAAGGTCAGAGATATGGATTAATCCGTCAACACCTTCTTCTAATTCAACGAATACACCAAAGTTTGTGAAATTACGAACTTTCGCATTGTGACGTGATCCAACAGAGTATTTAACTTCGATATCATTCCAAGGATCTGGCATCAATTGTTTGATACCTAAAGACATTTTTCTTTCTTCGCGATCTAATGTTAAGATAACAGCTTCAACTGTATCTCCGATTGCCATGAAATCTTGTGCAGAGCGTAAATGTTGTGACCAGCTCATTTCTGAAACGTGAATCAAACCTTCAACACCAGCAGCGATTTCAATGAAAGCACCGTAATCAGCCATTACAACAACTTTTCCAGAAACTTTATCACCAACATTTAAGTTAGCATCTAAAGAATCCCATGGATGTGGTTGTAATTGTTTCAAGCCAAGAGCGATACGTTTTTTATCGTCATCGAAGTCAAGGATAACAACATTGATTTTTTGATCCAATTCTAACAATTCTTCTGGATGCGTTACGCGACCCCAAGAAAGGTCTGTGATGTGAATCAAACCGTCAACTCCACCTAAATCGATGAATACACCGTAAGATGTAATATTTTTAACGATTCCTTCTAATACTTGTCCTTTTTCAAGACCAGATATAATTTGTTTTTTCTGTTCCTCTAACTCAGCTTCGATAAGCGCTTTGTGAGAGACAACAACGTTTCTGAATTCTTCATTGATTTTCACAACTTTGAATTCCATGTTTTTACCAACGTAGATATCGTAATCACGGATTGGTTTAACGTCAATTTGAGAACCAGGTAAGAATGCTTCGATACCGAAAACATCTACGATTAATCCTCCTTTTGTACGACATTTTACATAACCTGTGATGATTTCACCTGTACGTAATACATCGTTCACACGAATCCATGCAGAGTGCATACGAGCCGTTTTGTGAGAAACGATTAATTGTCCAGTTTTGTCTTCACGACATTCAACATAAACGTCCACTACATCACCAACTTTTAAGTCTGGATTGTAACGGAATTCATTGGATGCAACAACACCTTCTGATTTGTAACCGATGTTGATAATTACTTCTTTTTTAGTAATCATTGCAACTGTTCCTTGCATTACTTCTTTCTCATTGATAGAAGTTAATGTTTTTTCGTAACGATCAGACATTTCTGAACGTTGAATTTTTGAGTATCCGTCAAGTTGTAACGCTTCCCAATCAAAATCTGCTGTTCCCTGCGGGTCTAAAGAATTTGCCATTTGGCTTTTAAAATTTGTATTTCAGCGCTCTATCCATCTGAAAGTGGTTAATAATAAATGTACGTTTTATAGAGAAACGTTTTAATTCGAGGGCGCAAATATATGATTTTCTTTTGATTAATAGGATTTTATTTTTGATTAATTCTTAGCTTTTAATAGATTCCAAGAAACTATTTTAAAACAGAAAGATCATGAATTAAAAGTTTTAATTTTATTTAACGATTTTTTCTATTTAAAACGGTTTTGCTAATAAATTGGTAACACAAGTTCAATCTTTAAATAATATAAGGCTAATGTGAACGGAGTAATTTTGTATATGTTATTGTTGGGTTGTTTGAAGTATAAAATTATTAATGGTTTTTACCAAATTTTAAACTCATTTTTAGTTTTAGATATTCCAGTTTTCTTTTTATCAACAGTTCTCTCAAGATTACTTTCCTTGAAATTGAAAAATTTTGTTCAGCAACCATTCTGTCTTTCTCTTTTCATGTTTTTTTTGCTCGAAACAATGAATGTTTTTGGGCAAGTTAATATTGCTTCTACCAATACTTTTGTTACAACGAGTTGGGATGGTTGGAATGGTACCGATCCAACTGGATTCACACGTAGTGGATCCGCAAATGCAACAACTTACAGAGGAACAACTGCGAATACAATAGGTGGATCTTACGCAATAGCAAATAGTGGATTCGGTTATCGTCCAAGTACTACAGCAACTCCTCTTACAGTTGTCGGAACTTTTAGAAATACAACAGGCTCCACTCAAACATCGGTAACAATAGAGTATGACGCGTTTAGAATTGTGACTGAAGCAAGAACACCAGGATGGGCTGTAACTAGTTCACTTGGATCAGTTTCTGCATTAAATTGGACCTACAGTTCAACACCAACTAATACCTCTCCTGATATTAAAACAGTTACCTTAACTGGACTAAGCATCGCAAATAATGCTACATTTACAGTAACATGGGCATCAGATAGAGGAGCAGGTTCTGGAAGTTCTCCCTTAATAGGTTTAAGGAATGTGAAAGTTAGGTTTAACCTGATAGCTTCTTGCACAACCCCCGTTTCACTTTCCTTTCAAACCCAACCTTCCAACGTTCTTCAAGATGCAATTATGTCTCCTTCCGTTCAAGTGGCAGCAATTTGTAGCGATGGAACAGTCGCAACAGGATATACTGGTTCTGTAACTTTGACGGTTAATGCCTCTGGTTGTGGATATACAACTCAAACCGTTTCTTTTGTAAATGGTGTTGGCACTTTCTCATCAATTGTTTTTACGAGAAGCCCACAATCTAATTTATCATTTACTGCAACTTCAAGTGGTTTAACGAGTGTGGTTTCCTCTACTTTTAATGTCAATGCACCAGCAGGAGCGCCAACTGTGACAACAATTATTCAAAATAATTTCGATGCTATTCAAGATTGGGGTTATTCGGTTGGCACACCAATTTCGGTTGGAAGTGGCGGTACAACTGGAGTTGATGTCGTCGGAATTGTTACAGAGGCAGGAACAGGTGTTTTGCGAAAATCTTATTCAGTGAACAATTCTTCCGGTGATATAGGTTCAAGAAATACAATAACTTTTGACAATGTTACTGGACTTTCAACTTATAATAGTGTTGATTTCACCTTTAATGTTTTGTCTTTTGGAAGTGGCTCAGGTCCTGGAAATGATACTGGTGAAGATTTTACGTTAGAAGTGTCAACAAATAATGGTGCTTCATGGACGACTGTTTTAGTTCAATATGGATACAGCAATCGTTTATTTCCTCAAAGCTCAAGTCCAGTTACATCTTTGTCGCTTTCTTCAATAACATACGCACCACCGACAGCAAGTTCCGGTCCAGACACAAGAAGTGCTTTTTTATTAACAGTGACTGGTGTTTCTCAATTTCGTTTTCGATTTACAGCACAAAATAATCGAAGTGAAGAAAATTGGGCCATTGATAATCCAAAATTAGTTGGAACTGTAATTGGATCTGGTGTTCCATTTAATTTACCAACTGTTAATTTAGGAAGCGATTTTCAATTTTGTTTTGGAAATTCTGCTCAATTAAGCAGCACAGTTACAAGTGTTTTAAATCCAACGACTTATAGTTGGACTCCAAGTGCTTGGTTGAGCAGTACAACTTTACCAAATCCAACGATTTCTGGATTAACAACAAGTCAACTATACACGTTAACAATTACTGATGCGGATAATTGTGTAGCTAGTGATCAAGTTTTAGTTTCTGTTTTGAATTCACCTTCGATTATTTTTCTTTCTCCTCCGTAAAGTCGATTAAGTTTATAAATAGTTGAAATGAATCTTTGTTTTCACTATTTCATTTTCTTTCTTTAATTTAACTCTTTGAATTGGTTGAACAAAAAAGAATTGTTCTAATTTAAAAAAATGGTTTTTTGTTTGAACCAAATTCAAACACAAGTGTAAACGTTTCAAAATAAGGAAAAGATGAAACTAAATTTACTTATTCTGATACTTTGTACAGCTTGGTCGTGTGCAAGTCAGATTCCAGAATCAAATTCAAATTCAAATACCAAGATTGTTCCCAATTCAAATTCCACCAATAATGGATCAAATTTTACTGGAGTTACAATAACAAATTCTAATGAACAATTAAAAAATGAAGCGTTGGATTCTGTTGTTTTACAGTCAGATAAGTCATTAGAACGAAAGGAAAAATTCATAAGTGAAAAGAAAGTCAAAACAACTTCTATCGATGAAATAGATCAAAAAGTTGTGAACCAAAAAATGCTAATTTCAACTGAGTTTACAAAGACAAAAATGCAATCAAGCACTCAGAAAACACAGCGAACGCCAACTCCACAAATGCAACAAGCGTTAGATGAAAAAGTGGAAGATTTGAATGAAATCGCTCCCAATTCATTTGAGTATCATTTATTTAATTACTCGTCTGGTAATTATGATGTTAGCAGAGAAGAATCGCTGAATATTGTTTATGACCAACAGCCTGGAAATAGCGAAGTTCTTAAATTAACTGCTGCAAATGCAATTGTTAAAGGTGACACGTTAAATGCAAAAAAATACTTGAATCAATTGGAGTTTAAAAATGTAATTCAGCAAGAAACTATTGATTACACAGCTGACGTTCTCAAGTCTGCAGAAGGAAATTCGACCTTGATAACTCATGGATTTAATGATAGTTATGGTGCCTATCAAAATCAATTGAACAAAAATCAACAAACGGAAATTGATGTTATTTCTTTGGATTTTATGCAAAGTCAATCATATCGAGATGTCTTGACTACAAAAGGGTACGATGTTCCTGTTCAAAAAGAAGTGAATGTGAATTATCTAAAATCATTTTGTGAGTTGAATGCCGATAAAAATATTGCTATCTCAATGACTTTACCAAAAGAGTATTTAATTCCATTGCAAGCAAAATTATACCCATCTGGTTTGATTTTTGAGTACAGAGAAAGCTTAACTATTTCTGGCAGCGCAAGATTGGAAGATTTATGGTATAATCAATTGAATAAAAAGGTGTTAAATGTTCACCAAACGAGCTTAAGTAATGCGTATGCTGGAAATTATTTGCCGATGTTGCTCTATTTGAAAAGTCACTATGAACAACAAAATGATCTTGGGAATAAGGGAAAAATAGAAATGGAAATTCAAAAAGTGAGCAATAAATCAGGAAAGTCAATTGGCTTGAAAAAGAAATATTAATGCAATTATTTAAACCGAAATATAATTCCTTGACGGATGAAGAGTTGATGAAAGCCTTGTCAAAAGGTGATCAACGTGCTTTTGATGAATTATATATACGGTTTTATGCCCAACTATTGGGCTATTTCAAAAATATGCTTTGGGGAGATCGAGAAAAAGCCGAGGATATGGTCCACGATATTTTTACAAAGATTATTAAAAATCCAGATTATTTTGATACCAATCGTTCCTTTCGAACTTGGCTTTTTTCAGTGGCTAGCAACATGTGTAAAAACGAATATAAAAAACAAGCAGTGCGAAAAAACACTTCGACAGGAGTTGAGGATTATCGCTCTATTTCTTCTAGTACAAATGTGTTATCTGAAGTTCAAGATATTCAGTTTCAACAAGCATTTGAAGAAAATCTAGCAAAAATGGATGAAAAACACAGAGAAGTTTTTGCGTTGCGACATTTGGAAGGACTTTCGATGAAAGAAATTGCGGAGGTAATGGAAATCAATGAAGGAACCGTGAAATCTCGTTTGTTTTACGCCACGAAGTTTTTGGCAGAGAAATTAAAAGTTTATAATCCAGTTTTAAATTATTAGAAAATGGAAGAATATCAAATTGAAATC
>Ga0247844_1008602_pt1 | contig 11000 bp, 13 predicted proteins | sample LaCtaG_FD_192421 | JGI IMG/M metagenome (GOLD analysis project Ga0247844, IMG submission 192421) | Freshwater microbial communities from meromictic Lake La Cruz, Castile-La Mancha, Spain - LaCruzMarch201714.5m_1 | ecosystem: Environmental > Aquatic > Freshwater > Lake | place: Spain: Castile-La...
CAGCGCTTTGCGAGCGGCCACCACGGCGCCATGCTCCCCTGCCGCATCCATGCGCGACAAGGCCACGCACAAAGAAGATGTGATCACCAAGTCCACCACGATGGTCACAATCGCAGGCCCCACCGCCTGCGCCCCCAGCAAAGCCACCAGGAGCGGCACGCCCATGAAACCGGTGTTGGGAAACGCCGCCACCAAAGCGCCCAAGGACGCGTCGTTCCAACGGATGCGCCCATTCAGGCTGATGGCGATGCTGAACGCCACCAGCACCAGCGCGCAAAACAAATACGTGAAAAACACCCCCGCATCGAGCAGCTGCGCGATGGGCGTGTCCGCGCCAAAACGAAACAACATGCAAGGCAGGGCAAAAAACAGCACAAAGCCGTTTAACCCCGAAATTGCCTCCAGCGGCATCAACCTCAGGCGGGCGGCGGCATAGCCGCACAGTACCAAGGCAAAAAAGGGAAAGGTGACGCGCAGGACTTCCAACATGCCGAGATTGTCAGGGCATTTCAGACGCAGCCAAGGCCGCTTGCCTGACAAATGCTTGGGTGTGACGGTTTCCTCGAATGAGTGTGTACAAACATGCGCTCTGACCGAAATTCCACTCAAGCCCCGCAACTGGTTGGATGCCTGGCTCACCGCGTCAGCGCAATAACCCGGGGTACCGGTATTGTCCTGAATCACTGTCACGCCTGGATATTTAGGCCTTTAGAAATATCGATCAAGATCATCCCGTTGCGTCACACGAAGCCACCGCTTCTTGGGCGCTGGAAAGCTTCACAACATTCGTTTTGTGAACACCAGTTAGGGCAGTTGGTTCATCAGCCTTTTTTGGCCCATGCATTGCACCAGCCCTTGCCTGCCACTTGCTTGCCAGCAAACAAGGGGCATCCGCCCCATGCGTCACTGGCTTTGCCTTGGTAAAGCGCGCAGTTTGTGCACACCTGACCAGCGGCATATTTCGGAAACTTCTTTTTGTCGGTTTTGGTGGCATCTGCGAAGTAACCAAGGGCGACCGCTTGTGGATCTTTCTCGTCCAATTTGGCTTGGCTTTTTGCAGCCGTAGACAGCATCGAGCCACCCGCAGCGAGAGCGAAGAAAAATTTGCGTCTGGTGTTGTTCATGAAAATTTCCTTGGGGTTGAGTAAAAAAGTTAATACAAAAAAACGGCTGTGGGCCTAACGAATCAACATCAAGATTTGGTCCGCTGTCACTTGGACCTTCACTTCGACAAGAGCGCCACCCACTCGCAGTTGGGGATAGCCAAGCCCAACCACGGTAACTCGACCTGGTTTAGCGGCAGGTACAGGTGCTTTGGTTTGAGCTTGAGAGCCATCCGCAGGAGTCATTGGTTTGTCTCCCAAGCATGCGGACAGCAATGCAGGTTCTGTGATTTCCAGGGTCTGCAAATTTTTCAACTCATCTTTCTTGGAACTGGAAATTGCTCGGCCCAAACCATCCAACAAACGCACCGAGTCAAATTTCGGTGCCCATTGGCCATTGCTGTCCAGACGGCCTGCAGTGATACACGCAACATCCGATGCATGTGCAACTGAGCCACAAGAGATCGACAAAAGCAAAACAATGCGCAGCAGCTTTGAACAAAATGATGGGGTTTCAGGACTACGTTTGAAGAGGTAAAGCATCATCAGAAGTTGTCCTTAACTCATGGAGATCAGATGCGTCGAGCCAAAACCACGGCTGCGGAAGAACCTTGACCGACAGTCCAACACCAAGCGCTTGTCAAAACGCCAAGACTTTTGCCAACCAGAGCGGCAGACTCATCTCGGTGGTGCTGCTCGTCTGCTTGACACCGAATCAAGAGTGGCAATAAACCTTCGGGCCCACCAAATTCATGAAGATGATCGATTTGTTGCTGGTAATGACGGTCTACAAATGTCTCTACTGCAGCGATCGTGGCGTAGACCGCACACCGACCAAACAAGGCTGGCAATGCGCCTGTCAGCCATCCCGCCAAGCGCCAGGGGCCAAGTAACAGGCTCTTTTGTGATGCCGGCAACCAATTTGTAACCTCTGTCAAATGGTCGGCTTCAGTCGCCCCATGGGCTTTGGCAAAGTTGAGCAGTTCAGCATCACCGCGCCATCGCGCTACAGCTTCAATGCCTTTGTAGATATAAACAGCACCTGTCTCGCCTGCATGGTCAGAGCGAAGTTCTCGGAGAAGGTGAGGAGACAGATGCTGTGTCACAAGCGATTTAGGCTTAGACGCCCAAGAGCTTCTTGGCTTCAGCCAAGGCTTTCATCGACTCGGTGTGCTTGCCTTCCTTGTGCAATTTTTCACCTTCTTCGCGCAAGGCTTTGACTTTGGACATGTCTGCAGCAGACAAATTCGCAGTGGGCACTTTGGCGTCGATGGCACGCATCTCGCCAGGGCAACCATGCGCTGAAGCCATGGTTGCAAAACACATCATCATTGAACCCAAAACCAGTTGTTTCATGGCAATCTCCAAAAATTGAACCGTTAGCATATTTGAGTTGAACCGACCACAGACACTTGTTGAGGGCTTTATCCCCAACTGAGGCTGGGGAATTGGCTATTGGGGGCACACTGGTTGGGGATTGACTTAGGAGCAGCCCTGTGGATGCCAAATTTTTTGAACGTCTTTCAAACCTCTCAGAGGGCGATATTTCAGCCATCATTCAGATGGCTTGGGAGGATCGGACGGCCTTTGAGACCATTCAGGAGCGCATGGGCTGGTCAGAAGCGGATGTGATTCGTCTCATGCGGCATGAGCTTCAGCCCAACTCTTTTCAGATGTGGCGCAAGCGCGTGAAAGGGCGCACGACCAAGCATCGGGCCTTGAGAAGTGTTGAAATGAGATTTGATGACCGCTTGGTAGCAGATCACCGCAGAGCAAATTGTTGAAACAACTGGCCAATCCCTGCGACACGCACAGGTCCGGCAATTAACAATCCCGTTCGCAGCGGCAGTCCAAAAGCACTAAAAGTTTGATCCTTTTTTCACTGTCAAACCAAGCTCACTCTATGGTTAAAGTGACCGATGAAACCATTTGACCCAACATACTGATATCAAGAGACCTTCTGAAGAATGCTTGTATCTCTCTTGGTTCAGCAAAACGGGTTTTTAAAGACTGACATCAAGAGCCACAGCGCTGAACTTTTCTGATGGAATTGGCCTGTATGGGCAACTTTCCGGGACAGCTTTAAACGGATGATCACGCTTGATCCTTGACCGCTGAAGTGCCATGGGCTTGAAGGACAACTGCGAGTCGATCAAAAGCCAAGTCGGCTGCAATGGCCAGCAACCCCACCATCATGGCACCTTGCAGCACGTAGGCGGTATTGAACCCAGAAAGTCCGACGATGATGGGCAAGCCAAGGGTTTTCGCACCCACGGTGGACGCGATGGCGGCTGTGCCAATGTTCACCACAACAGAAGTTCGCACACCGGCCAGCCAAAGGGGAAAAGCCAATGGCATCTGCACTTCGGCGAGTATTTGGCGAGGTCTCATGCCCATGGCGCGTGCAGAATCTAATACCGGCGATGGCACGGACGCGATTCCAGCCAGCGTTCCCTGAAGCACGGGCAGCATGCCGAAAATCGACAGGGCGATGAGCGCAGGCAGCTCGCCAAAGCCTACGGCTGGAACAGCTACCGCCAAAATGGCGACGGGCGGAAAAGTTTGCCCCATGGCGGCCAGTGTTTCCATCAAGGGCTTGAATGCACGCCCCGTTTCGGTGGTGGTGGCCAGTCCCGCCAGCGTTGCAATGGTCACAGCCAGCGCGCTGGACAACAACACAAGCCCTGTGTGTTGCCACATCAGTGTGGCCATGGGTTCTTGCAAATACACCGGTCTTGGCAGGGCCGGAAACAATGCTGCAAACAGCGGCTGTGAGTAGGGCAAACCATAAGCCAGCAACAACAACGCCGCCACACTCCAGACCAAGGGGTTAGCCCAGTAGCTTGGCTTAGGGGCGTGGCGCATTTGCGAATCAAGCATGTTGGTTTTCTAGCAAATCAGCGGCCCGCACCTGACCGAGCAGAGTGCCCGCTGCATCGGTCACGCACAAGGTGGATACATGCAATGCTGCCATCTGGGAAATGGCTTCTCTCAATGTGGCTGTATGGGCGATGGCGTGGATTGGCTCTGTGCCCTCAATCGCTTGGATATGGGGCGCAATGGTACGCAGTGAGAGCTGTTTGAGTCCCAGATCGGCTCGCCCCAGAAAGTCAGCTACAAAGTCGTTGGCAGGTTGTTGCAACAACTCAAGGGGCGTGCCCACTTGCGCGATACGGCCTTGGTTTAGCAGCACGATGCGGGTGGCCAGCAACAAAGCTTCATCGATGTCATGGGTGACAAACAGGATGGTTTTACCAGTAGCTCGGTGAATGGTTTTAAGCGTCAATTGCAAGGCAGCGCGGGTCACGGGATCGAGAGCCCCAAAGGGCTCGTCCATGAGCAGTACATCCGGGTCTGCGGCCATGGCGCGCGCCACACCTACCCTTTGCTGCTGACCGCCCGAGAGCTGGTGCGGATAGCGACTGGCGTATGGCTCAGGGTCCAACGCCAATAATTTCAACAGCTCGTACACGCGGGCTTGCACGCGATGGGCGTCCCAGCCCAGCAGTTTGGGTACTGTGGCAATGTTTTGTGCGACGGTTCTGTGAGGGAACAAGCCCACCGACTGGATGGCATAACCCATGCGGCGTCGCAAGTCTTGCACGTTGAAGCTGTTGATGTCTTGGCCGTTGAAAAAAATGTGGCCACCATCGTGGCTGACCATGCGGTTGACCATTTTGAGGACCGTTGATTTGCCAGAACCTGAGGGACCGAGCAGCACCAATAGCTCGCCTTGTTGGATGTCCAGGTTCAATTCCCTGATGGCTGCTGCGCCATCGTAGAGTTTGCGAGTGTGTTCAAAGCGGATCATTGTGGACGGGTGTTGATCAAAGAACTGAGCACTTTGAAAAAAGTGTCTGCCAACATGGCCAGCAACACGATGGGGATAACGCCCAGAATCACCAGTTCATTGGCCGCGCTAAAAAGTCCATCAAACATGATTTGCCCCAGCCCGCCTGCACCCACCAGCGCGCTGACCGCGGCCAAGCCGGTGGTTTGCACAAATGCTGTGCGCAGTCCGATGAGCAGCGCAGGCAGTGCCAATGGCAACTCGACTTGCCACAGCAACTGCCGAGATGACATGCCCATGGCGCGCGCAGCATGGACCGCATCTGCAGGGACTTGCCCCAACCCCGCCAGCGCCGATCTAACAATGGGCAGCAATGCATACATGAACAGCGCGATCACGGCTGGCGCTATGCCCACACCGCTGATGCCCGCGTGGCCCAGTGCGGGTAATTGAACGGCTATCCACGCCAATGGCGCCATCAGCAGACCGAACAGTGCGATCGATGGAATGGTCTGAATCACATTGAGTACGGGAAACAAAGCTTGCCGCAAACGTCGCGTCTTGGTCATGCGCCAAGCCAGCAGCAAGCCGATGACCACGGCCGGGACCACGGCCAACCACACGATTAGCAGATGGCGCAAAATGGCGGGCACAAAAATATCGCTTTGATTTGCATATTCTTTGGCGATAGACAAGTACTGGCCCTCATTTAATGAGAGCAAAAGTGGCAGGAGCAGCGCACCTTGCACAAGCAGGCGCCGCAAGGCGGTCAGTTGCAAGCGATCTATGGCGTCAAGGGCAATCATCCAGGCCATTGCGCACAGCGCCCAGAAACCCGCGCCCAAAGCAGTTCGGCTAAAAGGATTTTCTACTTGGGTGGCACTGGTGGCAAAGTGGCTGGCCAGTAGCCAAATGCCGGCAAGGCCAGCGGCCATGGCCAAAACAACCCATGCTTGAGTGGTTCGTCCCTTAGGCTGCCAAACGGCAATGCACAGCAATGCGGCAATGTCCAACACCAGCACAAAGACCATTGGGCTGCCTTGTTGCAGCAACACATCCCACAAATAAATCGGCTCACCCGACAACAACCGGTTAGGCGAAACCCGCAAAAAGGGCAGGCCCCATGCTGCGCCCATGGCCAGTGCCAAATAAAGCGCCAGCACCGGGTTGCAGCGTTGGACAAGCGATGCTGGCATGGCGCAAATTATTTCAGAAACCCCTTGCTCTGAAGGTAGCCGCTGGCCACCTTGCGCGGGTCTTGGCCTTCCAGTTGTATGCGGGCATTCAGCATTTGCAGGGTAGACCTGTCGAGCGATTTGAAGATGGGCGCCAAGATGGTGGCGATGGCGGGGTGGCGCTTGAGCACTTCTTCGCGGACCAAGGGTGCGGGGGCATAGACCGGTTGCACACCTTTAGGATCTTCCATGGCCAGCAGACCCAACGCGGCCAAAGGGCCGTCGGTGCCGTAAGCCATCGCGGCGTTCACACCCGATGTTTTTTCTGCGGCAGCTTTGATGGTGGCTGCTGTATCGCCCCCCGCCAAAACAAGGGCTTGGTCAGCGCGCAGTTTGAATCCGTAGGCCGCCTGAAAGGCAGGCATCGCATCGGTGCGCTCCATGAACTCGGCCGATGCGGCCAGCTTGAAAATACCGCCCTTGGCGATGTAGCGACCCACATCGTCCAGAGTGCGCAATTGGTTGGCCGTGGCCAGGTCTTTGCGCACCGCAATCACCCAGGTGTTGTTGGCATTGGCAGGCTCCAGCCAGACGATTTTGTTTTTCTCAAAATCCATTTTTTTGGCCAATTCGTAGCCTGCCCGAAAGTCTTTCCATGCGGGGCTGTTTTCGGCGCCCAGCATGAACGCGCCATTGCCTGTGTACTCGGGATAGAGATCAATCTCACCGGCAAGCAAGGCGGTGCGCACTATTTTGGTGTTGCCAAGAGAAACCTTGTTTTCAGTCTTGATGCCGTTGGCTTCAAGCGCAAGCACCATGATGTGGCCCAGCAGTTTGCCTTCCGTATCGATTTTGGAGCCTACTCGAACAGGAGCCTGGGCTTGGGCTGCCAAGCTGGCCATCAAGCTGATGCCCATCAGCAACAAAGTGCGTCGTATCTGGCGCATTGGGAAATTCATTTTGAAACCTTTTAAAAGGGGGTTCACGATCAATATGGCTTGAACAGCTCAATGCGCTTCGCACCTGCCATTCAAAGTTGTAAGAGATGGGTCAAATGGTCGATGGCGGTGTGAGTTCGTCATCCATGAGTTCCAGGTAGACATCGTCCAATGTCACCGGCAGAACGCTGACCGCGCTGACCTTTGTACCATCTAAAGCGTCCACGATTTCGCGCAGGCTCAAGAGTTGCGGTAGCAAAAGACGCATCTGATCGGCGTGTTGGCGAACTTGCCAACCCAGACCAAGTGCCCTCTGCACAACCGCCTCGCCGTCAACAGATTGCACCTTGGCCACCGCTTGACCGGGCATGCGCGCCAACAATTCGGGCACGCTGCCCGCGGCAAGGACTTTGCCGTCTCGCATCAGAGCAACGCGGCTGCAAAGCCGCTGCGCCTCTGCGAGATGATGGCTGGTCAATAAAATGGTGGTGCCGCTGTCACGCAAACCCTCGATGAGGCGCCAAAGGTCCATACGCGCTTCTAAATCCACCGCCGCTGTGGGCTCGTCCAGCACGAGTAACTTGGGCTTGTGCACCAAGGAAACGGCCAGGTGCAGCCTTTGTCGCCAGCCCCCCGAAAGTTGACCCACGCGAGTCTTAGCGAAATTTTCCAATTCAAAAATGCGCATCAGCTCTGCAACTCTTTCGTGGCGTTCCTTTTCAGAAAGGCCGTACAAGCGCGCAAAAAAGTGCAGATTTTCGGCAGGAAATAAATCCGGGTACAAGGCGCAGTGCTGTGTGCACACACCAACAAGCTCGCGTGCCCGGTAGCTCAGTTCGTTCAATGGCTTGCCCATGAGGCGCACCTGCCCAAGGTCGTAGGGCAATAACTTGCTGACGATGTTCAAGACGGTGGATTTGCCACAGCCATTGGGCCCCAACAGACCCACAACCTCTCCACTCTCAATACGCAGACTAAAGCCGTCCAGAACATGGTGGCTGCCAAACCACTTGTGAACGTCGTTGATTTCTAGAGATGCATTCATTGGGATTTGTCCACATGCAGCAAGTGCCGATAGGACTGAATGCCTAAAGCCAGCGAGAGCCCGCAAAAAACAAGCAGAAAGCTCAATTCAAAGCGCAGTTCATTCCAGCCCATGCCATAAGCGGCGACACCTTTGAAGGCCTGGTTCATGTGCAACATGGGGTTGATTTGTGCAAAGGCTTGCATGCCTTGGGGCATGATTTCTAGTGGGAAAAAGGTGCCACCCAACACCAACAAAGGCACCCCAATCGCCGACAAGGCCACCACCACTTCTTCGCTGCGCCGTGCAAACCGTGCGCCCAGAAAAAATCCCATACCCACATAGGAGAACACGGAGAGCAGCAAAATCAAACCGCCCAAGAAAAGACTGCCATGGTATTGGACCCCAATGGACAGGGCGATGCTGTAGAGCATGACCACTTGCATCAAAGCCAACAACAACTGTGCAATGACAACACCCAGGAAATACGCTGCGGGGTGAAGTGGGGTCGTGAGCAGTCGGGGCAGAGTGCCCCGTTCACGTTCAGCAGCGATCACCGCGACGGTGCCGCCCAGACAGCTGAAAAAAAGCGCAGCACCCACCAAAATGCCAGCCGCAGCGGCATCCAGGCCGGCGCGCATGCTGTCGTTGTGTGCATAAACCAATCCGAACAGCAGCATCATCGTTGACGGAAAAACAGCCCAAAAAATCAAGCCTCGTTTCTGGCGCCATTGCTCAAGCAACAACCGATGGGCAACGGCCATGGTTTGAGTCCACAGAAGTTGGCTGCTGTGCATCACTGCGAACGCTTCAAAGTAGCCGGGTCAGGCAGCACAGTGTCCAGCGCTTTAGCCGACATCAGCACACCGGGTATGCCTGCACCTGGGTGGGTGCTGGCACCCACCATGAACAGGTTTTCGATGTCTTCGCTCAGGTTGTGCGGCCTGAACCATGCGCTTTGCAACAAAAGCGGTTCCAGCCCAAAGGCAGCACCTTGATAAGACAACAGATTGTCTTGAAAGTCTTGCGGAGTGGTCATGAACGATACCGTCAGGTGTTCGCTCAAGTTAGGCAGAACCGTCTCTTCAAGCGCTTTGGCAATGGCGGCACGGTAAGGCTCCGCATGAGCCGCCCAGTCGGTACCGCTTTGCAGGTTCGGCACGGGTGCCAGCACATAAAAGGTATCGCAGCCCTCAGGCGCCATGCCCGCATCAGTGGCTGTGGGTCGATGCAGGTAAAGGCTGAAATCTTCGGCCAGATGGTGTTTTTTGAAGATGTCTTTCAGCAGCGCTTCGTAGCGCGGGCCCAGCAGCATCATGTGGTGCGGCACGTCATCAAAGCGCTTGTTGGTGCCAAAGTACCAAACAAAAAGACCCATAGAATACTTGCCGTTTTTGATCTTGCTGTCGGTCCATACCTTTCGGTCTTTCGGGTCAATGAGATTCTTGTACGTCCAAGCCGTGTCGGCATTGCAGACCACAATATCGGAAGGAATGGTTTCGCCAGTGGCCAAGGTCACGCCACAAGCGCGCCCATCTTTGACTTCGATGCGGCGAACTTCAGCCCCAGTGCGCAGACTGCCGCCCATGCCTTCGATCACATCCACCAGGCCATTGACCAAAGCCCCGGTGCCGCCCATGGCCCAGTGCACGCCAAAGCGCCGCTCCAGCGCATTGATGAGTGAGAACACGCAGGTCACAGAAAACGGATTGCCACCAATCAAAAGCGCCTGCAGGCTCATGGCTTGGCGCAACTTGGGGTGTTTGAAGTGTGTGGCGACCATCGTGTGCAAACTTCGCCAGCCCTTCATTCGGATCATTGAGGGAATTGCCTTGAACAGATCGCCCATGCGGACAAATGCTTCGCAGCCTAAAGCTTCAAAGCCCAACTCATAACAAAGGTCCGCCTCCGCCATGAAAGCGGCGTAGCCAGGTCCGGCGTTGGGGTCGATGCGCAGAACCTCTTTGAGCATTCGCTCGGGGTCTCCGCTGTAATCGAAATGGTCGCCGTCGTCAAAACGGATTCGGTAAAAAGGGTCCAGCAAACGCAGCTCAACATCATCGGCCAATTGGCGTCCAGCCAAGTCCCAAAGCTCTTCAAGCAAAAAGGGGACGGTGACGATCGTTGGGCCAGCGTCAAAGGTGTAACCGTCGACATGGATCACGCGAGCCCGTCCTCCTGGCGCATTCAATTTCTCGAGCACATGCACCCGATAACCTTTGGCGGACAGGCGAATGGCGGCTGCCAACCCACCAAAACCGCTGCCAATGACCAGGGCAACAGGGGCTTGTGAAGCTGTTTTTTGTTGGAGCTGCTCAGAAGTGCTGGCGTTCATCGGCGAAAACCCATCGTTTTGGTATTTGTTGTCTGAAAACTAAAAACTATTTTGTTTCAAACACAGAAAACAAGCGCTTGCGAAGACCAATGCCCCTGCCTAGGCAGACGGCATTCATCTGAGGATGGCTGTGATGTGTTCAATTGCGGCTGGATGTGGCCTAGGGAAACCGTTTGGCAGTACAAACTGACGTTTCAAATTTTCTAACCACAAGACATTGATTGATACACTCAAAGCCAAAGGCACCATTACATTTTTGCACCCACAGACGCCGCCTTTGCAAAGATTCCTAAAGCCGACTTGGCTGAACAGCACCCCACAGTATAAAACTGAGTTTTCCACCGTTTTAAAGAGCAGTTCGAACCTACTAGGCATCCCCACCCAATTATTGATGCCAATTACTACATGTCAGCCGGACTCAACAACGCCCAACTCGAAGCCGTGAACTTTGTCTCCGGCCCCTGCCTGGTGTTGGCCGGGGCGGGTTCGGGCAAAACGCGGGTGATCACGCACAAGATCGGGCGCTTGATCGAAGCCGGGCTCGAGCCCAAGCGCATCGCCGCCATCACCTTCACCAACAAAGCCGCCGCCGAGATGCGCGAGCGGGCCAAGCAGCTGATTGGCCGCGCCGCCAA
>Ga0247844_1008604_pt1 | contig 11000 bp, 9 predicted proteins | sample LaCtaG_FD_192421 | JGI IMG/M metagenome (GOLD analysis project Ga0247844, IMG submission 192421) | Freshwater microbial communities from meromictic Lake La Cruz, Castile-La Mancha, Spain - LaCruzMarch201714.5m_1 | ecosystem: Environmental > Aquatic > Freshwater > Lake | place: Spain: Castile-La...
ACTCAATACCTAACTTCTATGGTCACTTATAAGACTTATTCTATTGAAGTTAATCAAAAATATTTAGATGTTGCTAAAAAAAGACTAAGTAGTGAAGTTGAAACAAAAACGGTAGAGCTGATTTTAGGTAATTCCAAAATCGAAATACTAAATATCTTAAATAAATTAGACCCAAACAAACATCGAGTTTTAGTTTATCTCGATGCGCATTGGTCAGACTACGTTCCATTAAAAGAAGAAATTCAAAGTTTGCTAGATTGGGGAGGGGTGTTTATAGCCATAATCGATGATTTCATGATTCCTTTAGATCCAGGGTACGGTTATGATCAATATTTAAATTATCGAATAGATGCATCTCAAGTTCCATTTTCAGAAAAAATCTCAATTTGGGTGCCATCAGAGCCATCAACTTCTGAATCTGGATCAAAGCGAGGTACCGCCTATTTGATTCATGCCAAGCTTAAATCAATGATCACTGATAGTAGTGCTGAAATAAAGATTAAACCCTACAATTAAAGGAGATTTATACTTTTGGAACCCAATTATATGAATTGCCAAGCAAATATAAACTTTGTAGCTTCTCAAAATCTACCTGATCATAGGTAAATTTTTTTCTTCTTTCCTCAAACATTCTTAAATGTTCTATATTTTAGTTCCAATCAAAATATTTGAACTAAATTTATTGGCTATAGAACAAACATACCTAACATAATCAGAGTAATTCAATTGTTTGCCATTAAGAGCACTCATCCATCTAGATCTAAAATCATAAGATTGAACTTCACCTCCAAAAATTTTGCGCCTATAAATCCTTCGATACCTGAGTAACCTTGATTTAATTTTATTACTAAATACTCCGTTCGCTAATGATCTTTTCAAAGTTACATCTAAGCCTGCATTGGATGCAATTAGTAAATTCTCATAATTTGCTTGATCAACTAAATTTAAAGTCATCATAAATCCATCAAAAATCCATCAAAAATTCCCAATTCATAAAAATCTGAAAAGGCATTTCCGTCACATGAAACTCCAATCTTGTTAGTAATACCAATTTTTTCAAATTAATCATCTCATCAATTGCAGATTCTTCAACAAACTTAAAGTCAACCGAGTGCAAGTAGATATATTCAATATTTTCTAAGTTAAATGCTTTTAAACTTTTTTCAATAGATTCCAGCACCATTTTTCCAGTTAAACGAAAGGCACCAGCTTTGCCAACCTTGGTCGATATCCTAAACTTGGAAGTTTCTCTAAGACATTTACCCAATATATGTTCAGAATTACCATAGCTAGGAGCAGTATCAATACTTGATATGCCAAGCTGAGTGGCATTATTCAACAGTTTGCCTAACTTGGCAGAATCATAATCATACCAACTGCCCCCCCAAGAACCATTTCAGAACTAAGCATCAGCGCTGACTTCTTTTTGATTCATTTGAAAGCAATATTAAAAGTTTGCAACCAAAAGTTGTGCAATTCGATATGTTTTCATTTGCAATCTCTGCGCTAACAATTTCTTTATCCCAATTTTGATCTGCAGATTTGAATGTTACTCCAGAATAGGTATACGTATTCATGGAGTCAATATCCTTTTTCTCCTTATAAAGTAACAATGAGGTTAAAAGAATGGGCAATAATATTGATACTGATATTGCTTTATTTGATTTAAAAAAACTAATATTAGACACCAAAATTAGTAGCCCACAAATATAAACCACGATATGAAAATTTACATTAGGATAAGGAATGAGAACAAATTGATAGCATGTCAATGCAAATAAATAAGATTCATAATTTGGTAATTCATTTTTTAGATACTTAAAAAAAAGAAGCACAATTAAAGTTGGTATAACACAGATAATAAAGTTAGCAGATAAATTACCAACTTGAGTAAATGATATTACCGATAAGATTATTAAATTAACAACGATGAATATATTTATAATTTTAGTAGAATTAGGTTTACGATCATAGAAATTTATAGCAACAACTAAAAATATAAATAGAACGAAAAATATCATTGAAGCAGTGTTTTTACTATTGCTCTGAAACAAAACTAAATTTGAATTAATTTGTTTAGGAGCTTCAAAAAGAGTAATTCTCCACAATTGACTTAAGTTTGAAGTACCATATAGTAGTACTAATCCCGCGGTAATCGTAGAAATAAATGCAAGGGTGCTAGTCACGATAATAAATAGTAACTTTCCTATTTCAAGTGTTCTACTGCTAGATTCATTTCTTGAGTTTAAAATCATAAAAACTAAGAATGGAATTAGGCATAAGCTAAGATTGATTAGTGCGTCAAATTTTAGATTGCTATTAGGGATTAAGAAAGTATAATAAGATATTGCAACTATAAATCCAATTAATGAAATAAATTTATTTCGATATTTTCTAAATCTAGTATTATTCAACCGTGATATTTGTAATAGAATAAAACTGCCAAAAATTATAATTGCATACTGTTTTGACAGAAATGATACTCCTAGGAAAATAGACGTTACAGAAATTCTTACTAGTTGATTTTTGATCACTAATTTGTTATTGAGTGTATATAAAATCAATAAAATTACAATAAACAAGTGCCCGGGATTTGGCGTAGGATTTACTAGATGTTCTTGACAATAAACAATAATTAACGCTGTTGACAGAATCCAAACAGGTATCTTCGAAAAATTTATACATATCAAAAAACCAGTGATTGTTGATAACATCGCTGTGTATAGATGTTGAGAAAAAATATTGATACCAAAAATTTGCATTAAAAATGATTGAGTAAATTGGCTTAAGCCTGGATAGCCAGATTCAAAATCAAAATTTGGTTTGTTGCCTTCTCGAGTTAAAATTGACTGTACAAGTAAATTTGGATCATCTCCCGTAATCCATAAATACTTAGATCTAATAATTGCAAATCCCCATACAAGCACAAGATAAATCGAGAATGCGAGAACCCAATTATTTATGTGATGTTTTTCTTTAAATAATATTGGGATTTTACCATGAATTATTTTCATAATTAGATTTCACTCAATCTCCTCAGCATGGCTATACTTTATCCATGAATCTTATAGGTTGTCCTATATGTAAGTCTTATTCTACGAAAATTAGTTATCTGGCACAAGATAAGAAAATGGTTGATGCCAACAAAAAACTAAAAGCGTCTGGAAGTGCGACCAAAGGACGAGATATCTATTTGTGTATGGAGTGTCAAGTATTTTTCTGTCACCCCTTGCCTAGCCAAACTGAATTGTTATTGGAATATGATGCTTCAGATGATGAAAATTTTGTAAGTCAAAATCAATATCGTTATAAAACATTCTATTACCACTTCAATAAGATGATTCGTGAATTAAGCTTAAATATTGAGAATATTTCTGTAACTGATATTGGGGCTGCTTCTGGAGTATTTATAAAAGTTGTAAACGATTTGGGAATTGAAGGTAAAGGTTACGAAGCTAATAATTGGTTAGTGAATTATGGACGCGAAAAATACAAAGTTGATTTACATAAAGGCTCAATAAGAGATTTTATTCCATCTAAGAATAAGGTCGATCTTGTAACGTTTTGGGACGTAATTGAGCATTTATCAGAACCTCATGATGATTTAGAGTTTTTAAGTTCTAAGCTTAAATCTAAGTCAATTGTCATAATTTCTTTGCCAAGTACAGATAGTAAATCATTTAAATTGTTAAAGTGGCACTGGCCCATGCATTTGAACGTACACTTATTTTACTTTAACAAGAACTCTTTGAATTGCTTACTATCCTCCTGCGGCTTTAAAATGATTCATTCTTCTAGATATGGCCAAAAATTATCACTAGGCTACTTGATTTACAGATTTATTAAGATACTTCTCCCAACTATTGAAGATAATTCACTGAAATTCCTCACTAACGGCTTTTTAAATCGTGTTTCGATTAAATATAGTATCGGACAACGAATCTATGTGTTCGAAAAAATATGATTGGAGTATTGGTCGACCTTGACGGTGTTTTGTGGTTCTCTGAAAAATTGCACAAGGATGCATTTATCAAAGTCTTTGAGGAATTAACAGTTGACGCCCGTAAATTGGTTAATCAAACTTGGGAATTTGGTGAACCAACCCACCAATATGCAGTTAGACTTTTGAAAATACTTGGTATTGAAAAGCAAGAGCAGATTTTGCAAGATTTTATTGTAAAAAAAAGATTCTATGCAAATGAACCAGATTTTGTTCCGCTTAACACCAGGTTGATAAAGAAACTAAGTCAAATGAAAAAAAATAATATAAAGCTTGCCTTGGTTAGTTCATCATCTAATTTAAATGTCGGTAAATTCTTAACTTTGTCAAAAACACCAAATCTATTCGATTTTAAAGTTGATTCAACGATGGTTGTAAATCCAAAACCTAGTCCGGATTGCTACAATTATGCTATGCATAAATTAAAACTTGCTCCAGATAAATGCCTTGCTATTGAAGATAGTGAGATTGGAATTCAATCTGCTACAAATGCAAATATTAAGATAGTTCTGAAATATTCTGGCGAGACTAAAGAAGATGAGTTCTATGCTAAATTAGAGTCCGGAGTTAAGAAAATTCAAAAAAATGATTAGCATTGTTATACCCGCTGCGGGGTCTGGAACTCGAATGCAACAAGGCCTACCTAAAGCCCTTACCGAATTTAGGAATACCACTTTCCTAAAGTGGCAGCTAGACAAATTTAAGCACATAGCTAAGGATATTTTTGTCGTAGTATCTGCTAAAGATTTAAGCAAATTTGAAGACTATCGAAGAATTCATAATTTAGATTTTATAATCAAAATTCAAGAAGGAAGTGGTGGTTCATACTTTGCAATAGACTCAGTGATCGATTCAATTGCTACAGAATTTGTATTGATTTGCTGGGTAGATCAGATCGGTATCTCTAAGTCACTGATAGTAGAAACTATTAACAAGTTAATCGTTTCTAATTCTGAAGGCATTATTCCTCTCATATTTGTTGATAAGCCGTACGTAAAAGCAAGATTAAGCAAAACCGGAAAATTGATTGGTTGGGAGTACCGCAGGGAAGGTGCTGAACCCAGCGAAGGCTACTCAGACTTAGGTTTATTTGTTTTTAGGACCAACTGTTTAAAAAAATCAATCAAAACAATTACGGATTTTTCTAAATTTAAAAGCCCTTTAACTCACGAATTTAATTTCTTAGATTTTTTACCCTATTTTTCTAACAATTATATATTAAGTTTATTCTACAATTCAAATATTATTAATTCAACAGCCGTTAATACCAGAATTGAACTTGAGAAAGCTCAAGCTGTTCTGACTGAAAAAGTTCATGAGATCTTATATTCGATAATCATCCCAAGCTTTAATGAAGGTCCGCGCTTGTTAAAGTTGTTAAGACAACTGAATAGCTTGGTTCTTAGTTTAGATGGTAATAAGTATTTTTTAATTGAAATAATAATTGTTGATGATGGAAGTACTGATACTACTAGCGAGTTGTTAAGAGATTTTTCATTCAAGCATGTATATCAATCGAATTCTGGCAAAGGTTCTGCGGTCAAACTAGGCCGAACTTTGGCAAAAGGAGATTATGTCATTATTTTAGATGCTGATGGAGAGTATCTGGTATCTGACCTAGTTCCACTAATAAATTATTCAATGCTACATCCTATGTCTGTTATTTATGGATCAAGGTATTTTAAATTTAATTCTCGAAAAATAACACTTTTGCCCTTACCGGGCCAATCGATTGTGAATTTGTACTTCAATTATTTATTATCGCTGATAATCCTTGTACGATTCAATATATTTATAACAGATTCACTAACTGGATATAAAATATACCATAAAGATATTTATGACGCTGTAAATCCAGTCACAAAAGGATTTGAAACCGATCATGAATTATCAAAAATGATTATTGAATTAGGTATAAATATATCAGAAATGCGTGTCTCATACTATCCTAGAAGTCGAGCAGAAGGCAAGAAAATTTCCTACATCGATGCATTAAAAGCGTTAAGAATTTGGTTAACATGAAAGCAGTAGTCTTTAGTGGGGGTCGTGGTTGTACAAATATAATCAAAGCAATAATTTCCCAGACCGATTTAGATTTATCGATAGTTGTAAATGCATACGATAATGGAAAATCTACTGGCCGAATTCGTTCGTATGTTCCAGGGTTACTAGGCCCATCAGACATAAGAAAGAATGTATCAGTTTTGCTGGAATGTTATAACTCTTTATCAATGGCAAATTTTTTAGAGTTTCGATTGAAAAGTAATTTGGAGAATTTACCATTAATTGATTTTTTTCAAGAGTCAAACCCGGAGGTATTTAGATTACTCAGTTTTGAGCAGTATCAGAATGTTAAATTAGCGTTAGATTACTTCGAGAAATATCAAAAAAAAGTGGGTCAAAATTTTGAAACTTTTGATTGTCCGGTTGGAAATATACTTCTAGCAAGTTTATTTCTGCAATATGAAAATGATTTTAACTATGCTGTGGATAAATATCAAGAAATTTTCCTCCCTAAAAACAGGATAAATACTCAAATGGCTAGGGTAATAAATGTTACGGATGGAGAAAATTTATACCTAATTGCCAGATCAATTTCCGGTAAAATTTTTATGGATGAAAGTGAAATTGTTGTAAATCAAGATAGAGAAATCATAAGAGAAATTGCACTGGTGTCTGATTTCAAAAATGATACTATTCAATTAGCCTTTGAAAATATTAAAATGCCTAATGCGAATCCGATAGTTTTACAAATTTTGAAAACTATGGATATACTAATTTACGGTCCCGGTACCCAAGCTTCTTCTTTACTCCCCTCATATTTAACAACTGGAGTTTTGGCTGAAATAGAGCTAAACTCAAAAGCGAAGAAAATCTTTATTTCCAACCTTGTTCCAGATTTTGATGATCCAGTATCCAATGTTATATCAAGACTGGAAACATTTTTAGGTCTTGCAAGTTCGATAACTGGTATACAAAATCAAACTAAACTTATCACTAATGTTTTTTCAGAGTTAGAGCTTTCTGAAATTTCAAACTATACATTGGAAAGAAATTTTCCTGGAATTATTTTTCAAACAGATAACTGGCTAATTGAGAAGGATAAACATTTAGGCGCGGCAATTGTAAGGCAAGTATCTCAGGCCTGTGATAGAAAATTGAGATTTAAACCTGGATTAGTGTCCATTATTGTTTATGATTATTACTTAGAAAACTCCTATGAAACTTATTCACATGTACTAAAATCATTACTATCGAACATAAATTTAGATTTTGAAATAATGATAGTAACTAGTCTTCATCATTTTCAAAACGCAATGGATGCAAAACAGTTAACGGGTGAGAGAGTATCCTCTACGAATCAGATTAGATTTATCGGTTCAATTCATGAAGCCTTGCTGGAATCCCGAGGTGACGTTGTTGCTTATTTTGGAAATATCCAATTGTATGAGTTATCAGACTTGGCTCGTGGTATCCGCTTAATTGTAGAAAATGATAAATGCCATTTTGTACTCGGCTCTCGAAATTTAAGAATCTTTGACCTAAAAAAGCAGATTCGTGAAGCCTATCCCAGTCAACCAATGCGTGGATTTATTGCCTATTGGGGCAGCTTAGCTATTTCGCTTTCCTTTTTACTAAGGTTTAGAAGATTTATCACTGATCCTTTATCAGGAGTTAAGATATTTAAAAAAATAGATTTGAGTGAAAAAGATTTGGAAAATATTAGTAAAGATATTGATGTAAATTTGATCAAATATTTCATCAGGGCAGAATTGCCAATTCAACAATTTGACATAGAATTTAATTCCAATAGTTTAAGTGGAAATAATCGTCATAGATTAGGCAATGGAATAAAATCACTAATTAATATTTGGCAATTATAATAAATGGAAAATACATGATATTACTTATTAATCCAAAATTGATAGTTCAAAAAAATGACACTTTTACGACTGGAATTATTTATATGCCAGTTGGTTTGGCGATTTTTTCAGGCGGGCTCAAAGAATTAGGTATTAGCCATCAAGTTTTAGATTTATTTGGCCTGAACCCATCTAAACACATTAATCTGGCTGAACGATGGGCTTTTGGTGAGAATTTAGAAACTGCAGTGACCAAGCTATCCACCGCACCTTCGTTGATAGTTATTTATGCCAATCAAGCGGCGAACCATTCCGAAATAATTCTTAGCATTGAACAAACGTTAAAAATGTATCCAGATGCTCCTATATATATATTAGAAAATTCGCAAGCAGTAACTGCATACTCTCTTGAATCCGTTAGAAATCATTTTGAAAAATACAAAATTGCTGGACTGATATCTGGCAGTCCAGAGATCCAAGTAAATTTCTTCGTTAACAAAATATTGAATATTTCTAAGAAATTAACTGATCCTTCTGCAGATTGGGAAAAATTTCCGCTTGAAAATTATTGGAGATATAAATTAGCACACGGTCCACAAACAAGTACTAAATATTTGCCGATTTTAACTTCTTATGGCTGTCCATGGGCATGTTCGTTTTGTGTTGTACCTGCAACAAATAATAGAAAGTGGACTGGTAGGCAGTCTGAATCTGTGTACCAAGAAATTTTGGAGTTGAAGAGTAAGTATAATGTCAATGAATTTCATTTTGAAGATTTGAATTCTTCGGTTAGCACTGATAGATTATTAGAACTGGCTGGCAAAATTCAAAGCATATCGATAACATGGAAGATTGTTGCTGGTACTAAGGCTGAAACACTTGATTCATTCGATACACTAAAGAAACTCCACAACTCTGGCTTAAGATATTTTTCATTTTCACCAGAATCGGGGTCTAATAGAGTTAAGCAAGAAATCGGTAAGCGATTTGAAAATGGACATTCACTTCGATTAATTTGGTGGAGTAGAAAACTCAATATCAAAACTCAAGCTTGTTTTATTTTGGGAATGCCTAACGAGCGCGTACTAGATAGGTTTTGGTCACTTTTTTTAATTAGAGTTTATTCAATAATTGGGATTGACGAAATTGCCGTTTTTATCATTTCTCCTATGCCTGGTGCAAAAATTTATAATAACTATAAAGTAGATATACAAAATATTTCATTTTCGCCATCATGGCGTAGTGATTATAAAAAGCTTACATTGATTAGAATATATTGGTATTTAAACTTTTTAGCATTAAAAATATTATTTCATCCATTAAAATTCGTAGGTTCGATTATTCGTTTTTTTGCTCAAAACTTTGAACTGAAAATGGAGTTAGCCCCATATAGAAGTAGGCAATGGAAAAAATGGGCTAAGAATTAACCTGAATACTCTTAGTTAACATATTTTGTGGGCCCTGTCGGGATCGAACCGACGACCCACGGATTAAAAGTCCGTTGCTCTACCGACTGAGCTAAAGGCCCCTATATTTTATGAAGTAACTTTAGGAGAATCATAGTACGATTCAATTGCTTTATTCTACGTTAAATTGTTGAATATATCTATCTGATAAATAATTTGAACAATAACCTTAATATTAAGCAAGTAGTTCTTAGATCTAATCTTATGACGGTAATAATTTATCGACTCAATTTTGACAGATAAGATGATGTATTTCCAATTACCAACAAATAAATGCAAAATACTATATTAGAGACTTGTAATAATCGAGTGATTTTTTCAATCCAATTTCTAGGTTGATCTTGGGATTCCAGCCAAGAATCAGTTGAGCTTTAGATATATCAGGTTGCCTTTGTCTCGGATCATCACTAGGCAGTGATACAAATTCTAATTCACTACTAGACGAGCAAAGATCTAGCGCAATTTTGGCTAATGCAAGAATTGTAAATTCATTTGGATTACCTAAATTTATGGGACCTGTGACGTTGTCTGAAGAATTCATCAATAGAATTAATCCATCTAGTAGATCATCTACATAGCAAAAACTACGGGTTTGTGTACCATCGCCGTAAATTGTTATTGGTTTATGAGTTAATGCTTGCATCAAGATATTACTTATAACTCTTCCGTCTGATGGGTGCATTTTGGGACCATATGTATTAAAAATTCGTGCAACCTTAATTCGAACTCCTTGTTGACGGTGAAAATCAAAAAACAATGTTTCAGCACTTCTTTTGCCTTCATCGTAACAACTTCTTATTCCAATCGGGTTAACTTTACCCCAATAAGATTCAGGTTGAGGATGCACTTCTGGATCACCATAAATTTCAGATGTTGAAGCTTGAAGAATTTTAGCTTTGTTAATCTGTGCCAATTCAAGCATATTAATAGCCCCAATTACGCTTGTTTTAATAGTCCCGATTGGATCAAACTGATATTTCGGTGGTGATGCTGGGCAAGCTAAATTATAAATTTCATCAACTTTAAGCTCTATAGATTTAGTAATATCGTGAGTTATTAAGCTGAAGCTTGATCGATTTAAAAGATGATTAATGTTTTCATGTCTTCCAGTTGAAAAATTATCAAGACAAATAACTTGATTGCCTTCGTCTAGCAATCTTTCACAAAGATGACTTCCTAAAAAACCTGCACCTCCAGTTACTAGAATTCTAGACATTACTAATCTCAGCTTTTATTTGAAAACCTTGAATTAACTTTAGATAATATGCCTGCTGCAATTTCCATGCAGTGATCAATTTTTCCAGAACAAATATCAATAAAATCTTCATCTCTATACTCTACTGAGGAAACTCTACGATCTGTGGCTTTCACATTAGAATCTATGGCTCGGACAGTGATTTCAGTGCCAATCAAGGCAATATCAGAATTATCTGGAAACCATTCTGTGTATCTACCCATTAGTTTTGTCGACGCACTACGCGCTATTTGGCTATTGCTATTAATTAAATCCCAAGAATCTGGATAATTTATCCCGACATGTCTTTTTAGAACACTGGGATTAGGCCCATATAGGAGATGACTATTTTCGAAAGCTTTAGGAAGTATTGTCAAAAAATCACCATCAACAATAGTTAGCCCAAATTTAGAGAGATTTACTTTTACTTCCAATAC
>Ga0247844_1008605_pt1 | contig 10999 bp, 8 predicted proteins | sample LaCtaG_FD_192421 | JGI IMG/M metagenome (GOLD analysis project Ga0247844, IMG submission 192421) | Freshwater microbial communities from meromictic Lake La Cruz, Castile-La Mancha, Spain - LaCruzMarch201714.5m_1 | ecosystem: Environmental > Aquatic > Freshwater > Lake | place: Spain: Castile-La...
CCCACAGCGGAAAGGGCGGCAGTTCCGTACCCCCGGTCGGACCGAAGCTGCGCACGTCCAGAATAGGCGAGAACGGCCCCACCCGCTGCTGCATCACCATGGTGAATTCCAGCGGCCGGTCGTCCTTGGCCAGATTGGTCACGATCATCTTGCGGAAGGTATCCGGCGGCGGCACCTCGGACACCAGTTCGGTCACCACGAAGGGGACCGGCGAGGCAAAGGCAAAGCGCAGACGCGAGGGCAGCCGGGGGATCAGCGCGGCAACCGCCTCGGCATAGATCCGCGCGCCTTCTGCCGTGGTATGCACCACATCGCGCAGCACCACATCGGTGCCGTATTTCTTCAACAGCGGCGTCGCATCGAAGAACGGCAGGTCATAGGCCTGGCTCAGCCCCGACATCTCGCGGGTGATCGGCAGGTCGCGCTGTGCGCGGTCCCGCCGGGGGAAGATCAGCGTCACCGGCAGGATGTCATGCTGCATCAGCCGGAAATAGATCTGGTGGATGAAGCGCGGATCGCAGCTGGTCAGCGCCGGGGTCGCCCAGTCGAGGAAGCAGATGTCGGGCTTCAGCGCGATCACCTCCTCGACATAGACCATCGCCGCATCGGTCAGGTCGCTGGACCCGGCCGACACCCGGGAAACCCGCACCCCCAGCCCTTCGGCCAGATGCTGTTCGAAATAGGTGACAAAGCCCGACACCTCTCCGGTCGCATTGTGGATATGCTGTTCGGTGACCGAAGCACCGAAGAAAACGATATGGCGAGGCTGGGCCATGGGACTCCGCTTATGTATGTCGCAAAACTGCCTAAAACCTGGCGGCCGATATAGCAAGACAGGGTCGGGGGCCGCGATGCGAAACACCCCCCGCCGCCGGGACCGGAATGCCGCTCATCGCGCGCGGGTCCAGATCTCGACCAGCAGATCGGCCAGGCGGTCCAGACTCGCGGGGTCCGGCAGCGCCGCGACATCGGGGCCAGCCTGCGGCGGGGTCGCGGGAAACAGCCCCGGGCGGTCGGGAAACCAGTCCCGGCGGACCTGGTCATTCGAGGCGGCAAAGGCCGCCTGATAGGCCGCGACCAGCGCCGGGGCGGGGACATAGCGCGGCCCCGAGCTGAAATGGCGCTGGAAGGGGTCGGTGATCCGGCCGCGTGCCGGGTTCAGCGTGCCGTCGGGCCGGAACAGCGGCAGGCGCTGGTTCACCCGGCGCAGCAATTCGATGCCAAGCCCGCTCAGCGTCTCGTTCTGCGGGTCGGGGCGCAGATGGGCGGCGGGCGGCAGAGCGGCGGCGGCGATGAAATCTGTCAGCAGGTCGCCGCCCCGGAACGCCTCGGGCAAGAACAGGCGGGGCTGCAGGTTGGCCACACCAAAGACCTCGCCCCAGCGCTGCAGGGTGCGGGCATGGTTCACCACATTCCCGAAATAGGGATGCCCGGGCGGGCGCGGCCCCGCCAGATCCGAGCCGCCCTTCACTGCGGTGGAATAGAGCGATACCGCCGTGGCCAGGGGCTCGCGCAGATAGACCAGCACAGTGATGCGCGCGAACAGGGGCGCCAGCAGCGCCTGCAGCCGCGCGATCTCGCCCGGGCGGGTCAGGCGGCTTTGCAACTGCTCGCACGAGATGATCACCCGGGTCGCGGGCACCGGCGCTGCCGCGGCGCGGGCGATCTCGGTGGTGAAGGAGGCCCACCACAGATCCTTGGCCGCGCGGCGCGCCGCGGCATCCTGCAGGTTCAGCCGCTGGAAATAATCATCCACATAGGCCAGATCGCAGGCGATGGCCGGCAGGCGGCGGTGATTGGGCTCGCCCAGCGTGCGGGGCACGCAGATGCCCTGCCCCGCCAGCAGATCGCGGTTGAGCGCCAGAAACCGCTGGATGGTCTTGGTGCCGGTCTTTTCGGTGCCGATATGCAGCAGCAGATCCATCACATGCCCCGTTCAGACGCCACCCGGGCCAGAGATCGGCCAGAGATCGGAACGCGTGGCCGGATCAGCCCTTTGCCCCCTGCCCGCGCGCATAGATGTCCTGGTAGCGGATGATGTCGTCTTCGCCCAGATAGCTGCCGGTCTGCACCTCGATCAGCACCATCGGCACCTTGCCGGGGTTTTCCATCCGGTGCACGGCCCCCAGCGGGATGTAGATCGACTGGTTCTCGGTCAGCAGTCTCACCTCGGCATCGACCGTCACCTTTGCGGTGCCCGCCACCACGATCCAGTGTTCGGAGCGGTGGTGATGGCTTTGCAGGCTCAGCGAGGCACCGGGATGCACCACGATGCGCTTGACCTGGAACCGGTCGGCCAGCACCAGCGTCTCGAACCAGCCCCAGGGGCGGTGATCGCGCAGGAAGGCTTCGGCCTGCCGCGCGCCGCGCGCCTTCAGCGCCGCCACCGCCTGCTTCACCTCTTGCGCGCGCGAGCGGTCGGCGACCAGCACCGCATCGCCCATCGCCACCACGACGATATCGGCAAGCCCGATGCCCACCAGTTCCAGCCCCTCGGTTTCCGAGCGCAGGAGCGTGTCGCGGCAGTCGATCGCGGTGACCGGCCCCGATTGGGCATTGCCCTGCGCATCGGGCCCGGTCTCGCGCCAGACCGAATCCCAGTCGCCCAGATCCGACCAGCCCGCCCCGAAGGGCACGACCGACAGGTTCGATGCGCGCTCCATCACCGCATAGTCGATGGAAATCTCCTCGGCCCGGGCCCAGGGCCCCGGTGCCAGCCGCAGAAAGCCCAGATCGGCGGTTGCCTCAGCCACCGCCGCCTGCACCGGGGGCAGCATGTCGGGGCAATGCGCGGCAAAGGCCGCAAGGATGGTCCGCGCGGTGAACAGGAAGATGCCGGCGTTCCACAGATAGCGGCCGGCCTGCAGCATCTGCGCCGCCGTGGCGGCATCGGGCTTTTCGACGAAGCGTTTCAGCGGCAGCGGCTGCACCGCGTCCTCCCCCGGGGCGGTCTCCAGCTCCAGCCAGCCATAGCCGGTCTCGGGCCGGGTCGGGCGGATGCCGAAGGTGACCAGCTGCCCGGCTTCGGCGGCGGGCAGGGCGGCGGCTACGGCGGCGCGGAACGCTGCCGCATCGGGCACCACATGATCCGACGGGGCCACCAGCATCAGCGCGTCCGGGTCGGTGGCCGACAGATGCAGCGCCGCCGCCAGAATGGCCGGCGCGGTGTTGCGGCCCTGCGGCTCGATCAGGATGGTGCCGGGATCAATGCCGACACCGGCCAGCTGTTCGGTGACGATGAAGCGGAAATCGGAATTGGTGATCACCAGCGGCGCGGCAAAGCCTTCGCCCGACAGCCGCGCGGCCGCCGCCTGAAACAGCGTCTGCTGTCCGGTCAGGGCAGTGAACTGCTTGGGAAAGCTCTTGCGCGACAGGGGCCACAGCCGGGTGCCGGAGCCACCGCAGAGAAGGATCGGGGTAATGGTGGTCATGAGCAGGGGTTCTTTCAGGGATCGGGGCCGGGCAGGACCGAAGACCCCCGCCCCGCAATGCTGCGCCACAATAATGGCCGCGCCGCGATTGGCAACCTCCGATCGCCGCCGGGGGGGTGCTGCCAGAGCCCCGCCACCGCCCGCCATCGCCCGGCAGCGCCAGATTGTCTTGGCGGCCCCGGCATGGTACCACTTTCCTGGCAGCGGGAGAGGTGCCAGCCATGGAAAAGCCCAAAAGCGTCGTCCCTGAACGCTACGATCCGGTCACCTACTGGAACGAGCGTGCGCATCCCAACACGGCACCCAATCCCGGCGTCTCGGCCGAACACGCGCGGTTCTTCCAAAAGCAGATCGCCGGGCAGAAAAGCCTGCTGGAGCTGGGCCCCGGCGTCGGTCGGCTGTTCGGGCTCTACCGCGGGCTGCAGGAAGTGGCGACGCTGGACCTGACACAGCGCTACGCGGCGCAGGTGCGGGCGGCCGCCGATGCCCTGGGTCTTGGCGTCACGCAGAATTTCCTGAGCGATCCGCTGGCCGCCTTTCCCTTTGCCGAGGCCCGCTTTGACGTCGGGATCTCGTCCTTCGTCTTTATCCATGTGCCGTTCGAGAACATCCGCCACAGCATGTCGGAACTGGCGCGCGTGGCGCGCAAGGTGGTGGTTTTCGTCGGCGACGATCCGGTCTGGCCAAGAACACCCGCCGAGCGCAAACCCTCGAGCCATTGCTTCGGCCATGATTACGATGCGCTCTGCGACGAGATCGGCTGCGTCATCACCGACCGCGAGATCTTTGTGAACCCCAAGGGGCAGCGCGCGATCGGTTTTGTCTACCGGCGGCTCTGATCCGGCGGGGCAAGCGGGCAGCTGGGGGAAGCAGCTTGAAAAGCCGCTGCGGATACCGCATACCGCGCCGAAGATCCTGCGATAGGAGCGGAGTTTGTCAGCAGGCCATTTCGTCGTCATGGGAACGCCCGGCTTCGTGCGCCTGCCCGAACGCTTCGATCCCGAGACGCTGCTGGCCGTGCTGGGGGCCAATTCCGGCAATCTGATGTTCCAGTATGCGGCGACGCGGCTGATCGATGCGCCCTTGGTGCATGTCTCGGCGGCCGAAACCCCGTATTCCGACACCAGCGTGCTGCGCGAGGCGCGGGCCCTGGTGTTTCCCGCCGCCAATCATCTGCGGCTCGGGGCCGACTGGACGGGGCTGTGCAACTATCTGGAAAGTGCGAAGAAGCCGCTGATCATCTTCGGCCTTGGCGCGCAATCGCCGAAGGTCGGCGGCGAGGCGGGCAGTGTGACCGCGCTGAAGGCCGACCCCGGCCTGATGCGCTTTGTCCGCATCCTGCGCGAGCGGGCCGTTTTCGTCTCGGTGCGGGGCGCGTTTTCGGCAGCGGTCTGCGCCGAGATGGGGTTGCCCGACGTGCATGTGCTGGGCTGCCCCTCGGCCTTCATCAACCCCGATCCCGGTCTGGGCCGCGCGATGGCGACCAAGCTGGCCGCAGCCCGGGCCGAGGGCGCGCGCCCGCGCATCGGCATGACCGCAGCCGCCCCGTTCGAGATTGCGCAGGACGAGCCGAAACGCAGTCTTGAACAGCGACTGGTCGGCTGGACGGCTGCGGTGGACGGGCTTTACTTTCAGCAGTCCGGTGGGGTCAGCGCGATGATGGCCGCCAATGGCCACTGGTACCGGCTGGGGCCGAACGCGCACAAATCCATCCATGCCATTCTTGCCCCCAAGATGGATCCGGTCGCCTTCTGGGCCTTCATGGCCGGGTCGGGCCGGTTTCATCTGGATGCGCGCAACTGGTCGGCCGAGGCGGGGCAGCTGGACGTGACGCTGGGCACCCGGCTGCATGGCAACATGGCGGCCATCGCCGGCGGCACGCCGGGCGTGCTGATCGCGCATGACAGCCGCACCGGCGAGCTGGGCCAGACCATGCATCTGCCGCATCTCGACATGGCGGCGGCGATGGCGGCCGGCAGCCTGGGGGCCGCCCTGCGCGAGGTGGTGTTCGACGGGGCGGCGTTCGACGCCTGGCGCGCCGCCACCGCCCGCCAGATGATCGCGGCTTTCGCGCCGCTTGACGTACCGCTCAGCCCGCATATCCACGCCCTGGCCGGGGCCGCGCCCCGGGCTGAGGGAATGGGCCGAGGGCAATAACCCGCGTTTTCACCGCAACGGAAATGGTGCCATGACAGATGATCTGAACAAGCAGAACCAGCAGAATCAGGAGCGTTTCCGCGAGAAGCTCGGCTCGTCCGAGGCGCGCGATCTGGAAAACCTGCTGATGAACGCCACCAACCTGGCGGGCACCTATTACCCCGAGGACCGGTCGCAGAACGGCTATGCGCTTTATGCCATGAGCGCGGAAGACCGCGCCCGGCCGCTGGCCGAGCGGGTGCCGCCGAAAAGCCTGCGCCACTACTACGGGGTGAAGGACGGCAAGTATTACGATGATCTCTATCTGAAATCAGGCCTCGCCGACGTGCGCGGCATGCGCAAGGTGCTGGCCGATGACGGCTTTGACCCGCTGGGCGAGAAGATCATGGAATTCGGCTGTTCGGCCGGGCGGATGATCCGCCATCTGGAAGCCGAGGCCGCGGTGAACGAGGTCTGGGGCGTCGATCTGCATTCGGCGGCGATCCACTGGGCGCAGGCGCACCTCACGCCGCCGTTCCATTTCTTCACCAACACCACCACGCCGCACCTGCCCTTCGAGGACAACAGCTTTGGCTTCATCTTTGCCGGCTCGGTCTGGACCCATATCGGCGAACTGGATGACGCCTGGCTCTTGGAGATGCGCCGCATCCTGCGCCCCGGCGGCCGACTTTACATCACCATTTCCGACGAGAACACCCTGGCCGAGGTGAAGCGCCTCAGCCCCGGTCATGCCTCCAACACCCATGTGGCGGAGTTGGATGCGGCGACGGGCATGCTGTCGAAGGACTGGATCGGCTTTGTCACCCGCACCACGCCCTGGCTGCAGCGCGCGGTCTACCAGCGCGAGGCCTGGCTGGCGCGCATCGGGTTGTGGATGGATGTGCGCATCGCGCGGCCCAATGCCTATGGCTGGCAGACCGGCGTCCTGCTGGCCAAGCGCGGCTGACCCGGCGGCGCGCGGACACCCGGGCGGCGGACAGCGGCCCGGGTGCCGCGCGCCGCCACCTGCCTTCCTGTCCCACCGTAGCGAAGCGGACCCTCCAATGACCCTGCCCACCCAGAAGCCCGCTCCGGCCGCCCCCTCTGGCCCGCAACCGCTGGCCGCACGGATGGAGCCGCCCGCCAGCGGCATCGCGGGCACCTCGCTGGTGACCTGCTGCAAGAACCGCAATGAAAACCTGATCCGCGCCCTGCCCTCCTGGCTGGCGCTGCCCGAGGTGACCGAGATCGTCATCGTCGACTGGTCCTCGGACGAGCCGGTGGCGGACAGTCTGGCGGCGGCAGGCATCGCCGATCCGCGCATCCGGGTGGCGCGGGTCGAGGACGAGCCGCGCTGGATCCTGTCTTACGCCTTCAACCTGGGCTTCCGGCTGGCGCGGGGGCAGCGGGTGCTGAAGGCCGATGCCGATATCGTGCTGGAGGCGGGGTTCTTCGCCGCCAATCCGCTGGGCCCCGGCCGGTTCATCGCCGGCAACTGGCGCACGGCGGCCAAGGGGCAGGAATTCGTCAACGGCTTTTTCTACATTCATCAGGCCGATCTGGCGGCGGTGAACGGTTTCAACGAATACATCACCACCTATGGCTGGGATGACGACGATCTGTATGACCGGCTGGTGACCGCCGGGATGACGCGCATCGACGTGGCTCCCGGCACGGTGCGGCATCTGGACCATGACGACGCGGCGCGGATCGAGCAGCCCGATGCCGCGCAGACCGGCTGGGACGACCTGCACGCGCTGACCCTGTTCAAGATCCGCACCAACCGCTTCATCGCCACGATGATGCCGGGCTGGGACCGCAACCGCATCCTGATGCCCTATGACATGACGGGCGGTGACGCGCGGCTGCGGCTGCAGCGCCGGGGCCAGAGCATCCACCGGGTGCCCGAGCATCTGCGCCGGCTGGCCGAACGGCTGGCCGCCTACGAGATGTTGTCCTGGCGCACCGGGCTGCGGGTGTTCGACCTGCCCGAGGCGGCGCTCGATCTGCTGCTGGCCTGCCGCCGGCTGGAGGGGATCCGTGCGCTGCATGTGGAGCTGCTGCTGGCGGAAGCCGGGCTGGTGGCGCTGGTGGCGCCCCGGCATCTGGTGGTGGAGCTGGACGAGGCGGCGCTGGCCGCCGGGGCAGCGGCGCTGACCCCGGTCTGGCCGGTGATCGCGGCGGCGGCAGCGGGTGGCCGGGTACCGGTGCTGCGCGCGCCCCGCCGCCAGAACCCGCTGTCACAGGCCGCCCAGCCCGGCAACCCGCAGCCCGGCAACCTGCAGCCCGGAAACCTGCCGCCGGGCCTGGCCGACGCGGCGGAGCTGCCGTTCGTGCCCTCCTACCATCCGATCGGGCCCGCGCGCGACGTGACGCCGGCCGAGGTGGCGGCAGATCCGCTGACCCCGGTGCTGCGACTCTGCATCGGCGCGCCTGCGGCGGCCCCGGCCCCCGGTCCCGCCGCAACCGGGGTTGCCACGGTCAGGGCTGCCGCCTCGCCGCTCCGGAGAGAAGACGTCCCTGCTGCGACCCTTTCCGGTCCGGATCGCCCGGCAACCCCTGCCATCGCCCGACCGAAGACCCGGCTGTTCATCGACGCCCAGCACGGGCTGGGCAACCGGCTGCGCGCCATCGGATCGGCGGCGGCGGTGGCAGCGGCCACCGGGCGCGACCTGGTCGTGGTCTGGGAGCCGGACCATCATTGCGAAGCGCGGCTGACCGATCTGTTCGCCTATGAGGGCACGGTGATCGGCAAAAGCTTTCTGGCCAACATGCAGCGCGCCGGGGCCACCGTGCTGAACTACATGGAGATCGAGCCGGGGGCCGCCAAGGGTGCGCCGCTGGTGCTGACCGAGGGGCGCGACGCCTATCTGCGCTCGGCCTATGTGATCAACCATCCGGCCAGCACCTGGGACAGCGAGAATGCCCTGCTGCGCCGCCTGCGCCCCGCCCCCGCGGTCGAGGCCCTGCTGGAGGGCCAGCCGGCGCAGATCGACATCGGCCTGCATGTGCGCATGGAAGGCACCCCGGGCACCGATCTGCACAGCTATGACCGGGCCGAGAACTGGACGCCCGAAGGCCATGCCGCGATTCACCACTGGCGCGGACAAAGCCATTACGCCCGCTTCATGGCCCGGCTGGATGCGCTGCTGGCCGAAACCCCGGCGGCGCGGGTCTGGCTGGCCGCCGATCTGCCGCAGACCTACCGCGCCTTTGCCGAAACCTATGGGTCGCGCATCGGGATGCTGGAGCGCCCGGTCTATGACCGTTCGGCGGCCCAGCTGCGCTATGCCCTGGCCGACACGCTGATGCTGGCGCGGGCGGAACATTTCCTGGGCAGCAACTGGAGTTCGTTTTCCGAACTGGTGCTGCGGCTGTCGGCCCGCATAAAACGGCACGAGCGCAGCGGCGTGGATTTCTGAGCCGCCCGCCGACTGTGCCCCGGCCCGCCGACTGTGCCCTGGCCCCCCCACCGCAGGGTTAACCGGCCACGACCGCCTGCACCCGGAACATTGACGGCCGGTTAACCCTGCGGTGGGGGGCTTAGCTGTGAAATCTCGGGAGGTTGTTCACCCGGAACGGGGTTAGGCTGCAATCGCCAAACTCCAGCCGAGGACCCGCAAGGATGAACAACCCGCATCAGAATGCCCGCCTGACGCTTCACAGTCGAGAACAGATCGTCGCCCGTGTCAGTGCCGGGCAGTCGGCGGCCGAGGTTGCCGCAGCCTTTGCTGTGTCGATCCGCACGGTGCGCAAATGGCTTGCGCGGTTCCGTGCGGGCGGGGGTGCGGCGCTTTCAAACCACGCAAGCGCGCCCGCCCGCGTGTCGGGGCGGCTGGCCGAGGCGACTGTGGCCATGATCGTGCACCTGCGCCGGAGCCTGCGGATGACCGGGGCGGCGATTGCGGAGAGGCTTGGGCTGGCCCGGTCCACCGTCTCGCGCTGGCTCCGGCGCGAGGGGCTTGGCCAGCTTGCGCGGATCGACCCGCCCGAACCGGTGCGCCGCTATCAGCGCGAGCGGCCGGGCGAGTTGATCCACCTTGATATCAAGAAGTTGGGCCGGTTCGACCAGCCCGGCCACCGCGTCACCGGCACACGGGTCGGGTGTCGCAACCGGGGTGCGGGCTGGGACTTCGTCCATGTCGCGGTGGATGATGCCACCCGGCTGGCCTATGTCGAGGTGCTCGGCGACGAGCGCAAGAACACCACCACCGGCTTCCTCTTGCGCGCCCTGCGCTGGTTCCGCGACCAGGGCATCCGGGCCGAACGGGTGATGACCGACAATGGCAGCGCCTATCGCTCCCGACGCTTCGCCAAGGCGCTGCGACTTCTGGCCATCCGCCACATCTTCACCCGGCCCTACACCCCAAAGACCAACGGCAAGGCGGAACGGTTCATCCAGACCCTCCTGCGCGAATGGGCCTATGGGCTTGCTCACCCGTCCTCAAATGCCCGAAACGCCGACCTGCCGCGATGGCTTGACTGGTTCAACCGATCAAGACCACACTCCGCACTCAACGGTATCGCCCCGCTCAAAAGGGTGAACAACCTGATGAGAACTCACACCTAGGCGCTTCTTGAGTTGATCAATCAGATTGGCGGTTTCGTCCATCGAGAACCCTCTTGACTGTTTTGTGCGGTTTGCATAGTTTGCATGTCAACCCATGAGGTCCGCATGTCGGTAGAAGTAAACCTTACCCCATCCGATGAGCTCTTGAAAGCAGTTCGAGTGCGCCTTCTGATGAAGGATGCTTCGCTGTCCTCATATTGCTCGCAAAAGGGGTTCGTCCGGCAGAACGTCACTGCCGCGCTGATCGGTCAGTGGAAAGGCCCGAAGGCTAGTAGGCTTGTGCACACCATCCTTGCCGACCTCGGGTTGGCCGACTGATGTATGTCCCCCTGAGATCGCTAGCCGGGTTGGCGGGGTTGGGCCTTCCCGAACTACCGTACCGTCATGCGTCATTGGCAGGCGATGGCCGTCGAACGCCAGCGGACCCTTGAGAAGGGGGCCACCGAAGCCGCCCGCAGCCTCACCCACTTCCTGCCCCGCAGCGTTGAAGCGATGCGCGCCATGGAACAGGTCGAGGTCGATTTCCGCGAGTTCAAAATCCTGTGCATCTGGGAAGACGGCACGGTTGGATGCCCACGGGTTGGCCTTGCGGTGGACCGGGCATCGTCAAAGATCGTCGGACGGACCATCGCGAAGACGGAGAACGCGGAGGCCGTCGTTGCCCTCACGCGCGACATGGTGGAGTCGCACGGCATTCCGGACCGGCAGGTGCAGGACAACGGCGCGGCCTTCAGCGGCCTGCGCATGATGGGCGGCAAGATTCCCCTGGTGCGGCGCAAGGACAAGGGCGAGCGCAACCCCGAATGGGCTGTGCCGGGCGTCTATGAGTTTCTCGGGATCGAGGTCAGCAGTCACGGCCCGG
>Ga0247844_1008610_pt1 | contig 10993 bp, 10 predicted proteins | sample LaCtaG_FD_192421 | JGI IMG/M metagenome (GOLD analysis project Ga0247844, IMG submission 192421) | Freshwater microbial communities from meromictic Lake La Cruz, Castile-La Mancha, Spain - LaCruzMarch201714.5m_1 | ecosystem: Environmental > Aquatic > Freshwater > Lake | place: Spain: Castile-La...
ATTTAGTTCAGATCAAGAGCAGTATATCTATGCGAGAGGACAAAATCCTTCAACTCATATTTTAGAGAAGAAGTTAGCGGATTTAGAACACGCAGAGAGTGCAAAATGTTTTAGTTCAGGAATGGGTGCGATTAGTTCTACACTCATCTCTCTTGTTTCGAGTGGTGATCACATAGTATTTGTGAATAACGTCTATGGACCGACACAGAGTTTTGCAAAGTTTTTAAAGCGATTTGGCGTTGAGGCAACTTTCTGTTTTGAATGTGATATGGCTGCAGTGGAGAGCGCTGTGAAAGAGAATACGCAGGTAATCTACTTTGAATCACCAGGGACATTTTTGTTTAAAGTATTAGATATTGAAAAAATTACAGCATTTGCAAAAAGTCGCAATATTGTTACAGTCATGGATAATAGTTGGGCGACACCCCTTTTTCTTAAGCCTATCGATTTTGGTGTGGATTTAGTCATTCATTCTGCAAGCAAATATTTAGGTGGCCATAGCGACATTGTTGCTGGGGTGGTTTCTGGAAGTAAGGAGCGTATAAGCAAGATATTCCAAGAGGGGTATTTGCAGTTTGGGGCAAGGATGTCTCAGCAAGAGAGTGCAATGTTGCTACGAAGTTTAAGAACGTTACCTTTACGCATGAAGCGTCATGAAGAGAGTGTTTTTAAAGTAGCAGAGTTTTTGAAAAGCCATAAAGTAGTGAAAAATGTCAATTTTATTGGTCACTATGAGGGTGAGGATAAGAAAATAGTTGATAAATATTTTAAAGGGATATCTGGACTTTTTTCATTCGAATTGAAAATAGATGAGTTTGAAAAGATTAAAACATTCATCAACGGGTTAAGGGTGTTTCAAATTGGAGTTAGTTGGGGTGGCTATGAAAGCTTGGTTATGGCTCTAAATTTTGGAAAAACTCAAAGAGATCAGGAGAATTTTGAATTTCCCAAAGGGCTTGTTCGACTTTCCATAGGACACGAAGAGGCTTCAATTTTAATTGATGATTTAAAGCAGGCATTAGAACTGATAGAGGACGGGGGTGAGTAATATGAAAAGAGTAGGTCTACTTGGGGGGATTTTTTTACTTACAACCTTGTTAGCATTTGCATTGACGCCAGCACAGTTTATTTCCCAATATAATGGCATTGCTCCAAAGGAGTATCAGTTGATACAAGTAACGGGAAAAACCAATAATTATACCATTTCTCAAAACAGTAATATTCAAATCTATTTAGTTGGGCAAGAGATTATGATGGTTATACTTGATAGCAGTAAAATGACGCCAGATCAGTTGAAAACGAGCATTGCTGAGTTCAATACGATGGCCAATTACGTTATATTTGCCACACAAAAGACCACATCATTGCAACTCGCCCAGCAAATATTTAAAAATTTGCAAAGTAGTAAATCAGGGTCAGTATTGGTCAACAATATCACTTATGTTTTAAGTGCAGATGACCGAGCATACAATTTAGAAGTTGATTTTTAAGAAGAGGGAGACCTCTTCTTTTCGTTTTATTTTTTTGAGCCTGACTAAAATCTGCAAACCTGTTTCGATAAAGATGCTATGATGCACACGGATAATAGTTGAAGTTTATAGAGAGAGTCAAACGATTTTTGAAAAATCAAAAAGTGGAGGGGAGATATGGGGAAGCGAAATACGGCCATAATGATTTTGATAGTATTAGGGGCATTGGTGTTACTTTCGGGATGCTTTGGCATTGGAAGTAAAGAGAGCAAAAAATATAAAGAGGTAGAACAGTCAACGCTTGTTCAATTACAACACTACTATCATGAAGATTTTACCATAAGAAGTATCCGGTATGTACCACAAATGGGAGTATATGAGATGATTGCCTATCCTAACAAAAATCAGAATATGATATTTACAGTACGAACTGGCGGTGTGAATGAAGCGATAAGTGACGATTATTATGTGTCTGGAATAATAGAAGATACGACGCAATATTATAATGAATATTTGAAAAAATTTGATGTTCAATATGGTGGAGGGCTATCAACATTACCAGATGCAGACGCATTGTATAGTAAAGCATATGACAATAACTGGAGTTTTGATTATTTACAGAAAAATTACAAAAATCAATTATATTTTCATGGCTTACTCTTTTTCTTTGAAGTGGTAACGCCAAACAATAAAGAAGAGATAACAAAAAATCTCTATGCGTTCTACAAAAAATTATACAGTGAACACTATACAGAGGTAAGCTTGAGAATAATGTTCTATAATCCAATTCTATTTCAAAGTAAGAGCGTAAAAGATGCCTGTAAAAGATTAAAATATCCTTATCCAGTAACGGATTATAACGGTTACGTACAAACGTATGATGCAGGGTACTTTGATACAGAATATAGAGATTATTGCATGGCATTTATTAGAATAGAGTTTAAGAAGAATGATAAAATGATGAGTTATGAAGAGTTTTCAAAAATATTTAAAGATTATCCTGGTTATAACGAGAAAGCACTGCCAAAATTATTAAAACAATAGGGGGATTTGTCCGTGTGAGTCCAATCCATTGTCCGTGTGTAACGCAGTTACCCGTGGCGAAAGGGTTTTAATTTGCAAAATCGTCTAAATTCCATTATAATGGAAAGAAAAGAGTTAAGGAGTATATGTGAGAATAGAAATTAAGATGAGCGATATGCATGCTGAAAAATACGAAAAAATATTAGAGGGTCATTTTGAACATAGTGAAGAGGGGTTGATGATTTGTTATACAGAGGGTGAAACAACGACTAAAATAATGGCGTCCCAAGCAGGGGTGATACTCTCTAAAAACGGTGCAGTACAGTGTGACGTTACCTTTGAAAAGGGAGTGAAAAAAACTATGACCTATAAGACACCAGAAATTTCAACCTTTATGGAAGCGAAAACCCATGTGATTTATTTTACAGCTGAAAGTTTTTTTCTAAATTATGAGCTCTATCAAGGGAGTGAACACATCAATACCATTGAACTGAAAATTTCAAAATTAGAGGGAAAATAAGGATGAAACTGCTATTTTTTATTGCGTTTAGACATATATTTGGAAGAAAAAGACAGAGTTTTATTGCTGTTTTAAGTGTCGTCATTGCCAGTATTGTGATGACGGTATCATTAGCCATTTCAAGTGGACTTGATGATACGATGATTAACAGTATGCTCTCAATGATGCCCCATGTTAAAGCCTATGATAGTGTGATGTCCATTAGTAACTATAGCCAAGAGGCTTCAACAATCACTTCGATACCAGGGGTGAAATCAGCAACACCGACTTATGAATCTCAAGGAATATTGCAATTTCAAGGTGGTATGGGGAATTTTGTAACAGGTGTGATGATGGAAGGCATTCCCATGAGTGGTTCAAGCACTGCCTTCAACCTCTCAAACATTACCGTTTCAGGAAGTTCGACCTTTCCAACGATGGGGTCTGTGATTATTGGAAAACAGTTAGCTCAAAACATTGGGGCACAAATTGGGTCTGTGGTAAAGGTCATCTCACCAGCGGACCAATCCCTCTATTTAACCGTTTCAGGGGTGTTTTATTCAGGGTATTTTGACTATGATTCCCGTGTTATCATTCTTCCACTGCAGACGATGCAAATTATTTCTCAATCGGGGGATGTGGTTACAGGAATTAATGTTCAACTGAATAATCCTTATGATGCGGAAAAAATAGCCCCAATCATTGCCTCAAAGACGGGACTTTTAACCCAGACGTGGGGACAGCAAAACTATAATCTTCTTTATGCGCTTTCACTTGAACGAACGGTGATGATATTGGTGATGTCGTTGATACTACTGGTGTCAGGATTTGTGGTCGCTGTGGTATTGAATACATTGGTTAAGGAAAAAACGCGAGATATAGGAATTCTTAGAGCTTATGGATTTGATAGGGGAAAAGTGTTGAAAATTTTCATGTTAGAAGGGGTTATTTTAGGTATTATTGGGCTTATCATTGGAGGAGCCCTCTCACTTGCAATCCTCTATGTATTGAAACACTACTCGCTTCCGTTTTTAACTCAAGCCTATTATCTCGTTAAACTTCCAGTAAAATTGACCTTTGGAGATTTTATGATGACGGTGGTTGAGACTTTTGTTATTATCCTCGTTTTCACTTTTATGCCAGCATATCGAGCATCAAAACTTAAAGTGGTGGAGGCGTTGAAGCATGAGTAATATTATTGAGTTAAAAAATATCAGTAAGGGTTATGGAAAAGGAAGAAATCGTGTTGAGATATTAAACGGTTTGGATTTTGAACTGAAACAGGGGGAGTTCGCCTCTATCATTGGAAAATCTGGAAGTGGAAAGACGACACTGCTTAATATACTAGGACTTTTAGATGAGTTTGATTCTGGAACATTTCTTTTTAAAGGGCGTAAAATAGAGAGCCTTAAGGAAAAAGAGAGAAATATTTTTAGAAATCAAGAGATTGGGTTTATCTTTCAGTTTCATTATCTTTTAAAAGAGTTATCGGTATTTGAAAATATTTTGATGCCCGCATTTTTAAAAGAGGGAAAAATCTCTTCACAGGCGAAGGCTTACGCTTTAGAGCTGTTAGAGGAGATAGAGTTGATGGATAGAAAAGAGTACAAAATAGAAAATCTTTCAGGTGGAGAGAAGCAACGTGTGGCGATAGCAAGAGCTCTCATTAATCGCCCAGCCTTAATACTCGCGGATGAGCCAACAGGAAATTTAGATGTAGAGACCAGTGAAAAAATTCACACCCTCTTTTCTAATTTGGTTCGGAAAAGAAATCAAAGCGTTTTGGTGGTAACTCACAGTGGAGAGCTAGCATCATTAACAGATATTCAGTATAAAGTTGTAAATAATAAATTGACGAAAAGCTAAAAGTAGGTTATACTAAGAGCACCACTACAAAAGTACATGAGATAAGGAAGGTGATGAAAATGAATATTATTGTATCGGGAATTCATTTAGAAGTTACAGAAGCGATTAAAGCACATGCAGCAAAGAAAGCAGAAAAACTTGCTAAATATTTTGATAGTATCATTGAAGTGAAAATGAATCTTTCAGTAGAGCACACTAAGAGTGAAGGGGAAAGACAAATTGCAGACGTTATTGTATTTGCAAATGGAACCACTCTAAAGGCTTATGCTGTGGATAAAAATCTTTACACTGCTATTGATGATGCAGTTGAAATGTTAGAAGCTCAAGTTAAAAAGTACAAAGAGAGATTAAAAAATAGAAATCATCATCAAAAACCTGCAAAAGAGGTTGTTTTTGAATCAGCAATTACGCATGAAGTAGTGGACAAAGCGGCTGCTGTTAGTAAATATAAACTGATTGAGCAAAAACCCATGAGCGTTGAAGAGGCAGTTCTTCAAATGAATCTGTTAAAAAAATCATTCTATGCTTTCATGAACATGGAAACAGAAGAGTTAAATGTTGTATATCAAACAAGAAAAGGTGGAATCGGACTTATCGAGCCAGCTTGGGACTAGGAATAAAATAAAAAGGGTGCCTTATAGCGAAAGCTATAGGCACCTTTTTCTATTAGGTTAAAGTTGAATTCATTTGTAGTAATGGGGAAGGTATGAATTTTTTTGGTGTTAGACATTACTGCTGACTGATACCCCCGCGAGTTCCTACTATATTAAGCGAAGGTATTGTATGTGTTTTTCGTTATAATTTTTGGTAAAAAAATTTTTTAACAAATAAAAAAAGAGGTTGGGGGACCTCTTTTTTAGGGGAGAAAAAATGAAAAACTTATATCATCAATAAAACACTCATCTTCGTAAATATAGTTTATCAAACATATATGTGCATTGTGTGAATTACAGATTTTAAAAAATTTATTTAAATATCTTGAAATTATATCACTAAGATATATTAAGATGGTGAAAAATTTGGTATAATGAAATAAAGTCAATCATAAGCGAGGTAGAAATGAATAAAAAACATATAGCCATCTTTTTTGGTGGAAAAAGCAGTGAGCATACTATTTCAATACTTTCAACACGAAATATATATCAATCACTTTCAAAGGATAAATATACCATTCATCTTATTAAGATAGAAAAAAATGGCGATTTTAGTTTAGTAACAGCAGAGGATTTGCTATCAGATAGAATATACAAGAGTCACTTTGAAAAAATCTCTTTAGGAACACTCGAAAGTAAAGCGTGTTTTGAACATCCTATCACAGGGGCTAAAATCTTTATCGATGTTGCGATTCCTGTGCTTCATGGAGCATTCGGGGAGGATGGAAAGATTCAAGGGTATTTTGAGACATTGAACATAAAATATGTTGGGTGTGATACAGTCGCATCGGCATTGGCGATGAATAAAGAGCTTGCGAAACAGCTAGTGGCAATTCAAGGGGTAGATATTGCAAAATTTGAGCTGCTTAAGCGTGGAGAAACGGTTAATGTAGATGAGGTGGTTAAAAAATTAGGATTGCCAATATTTGTTAAACCTTCATGCGAAGGGTCATCTTATGGGGTGAGTAAGGTAAAGAGCGCAGATGATTTGCTTCCAGCTATTGAAGAGGCGTTTAAATTTGATAAAACGGTTCTGTTAGAAGAGTGTATCGTGGGACGTGAAGTTGAGTGTGGGATACTTGGAAACTCAGATATTCAAGCCTCTGAAGTGGGAGAAGTTGTAACTGCGGATTTCTATTCATATGAGTCAAAATATGAAAATGATAGTGCAAAAATTGAGATTCCTGCAAAGCTCAGTTCTGAGCAAAGAGAGCAAATTCGTTTTGCAGCTCAAAAAGTATACAAGACGTTAGGATGTAGTGGGCTTTCGCGTGTGGATTTCTTTTTAACACCAACACGATTGGTTTTTAATGAGGTGAACACTTTTCCAGGATTTACTAATATCAGTATGTACCCAAAACTCTTTGAAGCGGTGGGAATTGGTTACAGTGAGCTTTTAGATAAATTGATTCAATTGGCTGTGGAGAGATAATGTTTTATCGGCTTAAACAGGCTTTTAGAGCTCTTTTTGCAAAACCTACAGAAAAGGATAGGGCGTTGGCATTAGATGTTTTAAAGGCTCCTTGGGAACAAGAGTTGTTTAGCACACTTTCACCCTATGACCAAAATCACTCCCTTCGTATCTTAAAAGAGATTCTAGAGTATGAAAAATCTCCTTCACTGATTCTTAAAAGATTGGCGCTTCTTCATGATGTAGGGAAGCATCCCTCTTTAACACTATTGGATAGAGCTCTCTATTCTAAGTTTAAAATATCGAGAAAAGAGATAGGAAAACATCCTTATCTAGGGTATTTAAAGGTGAAGCTCTATGACGCTGAGTTAGCAGAACTCATTGTAAAGCATCATAGTACGAGCGACGACTCTCTCATTAAAAGATTTCAGTACTATGATAATAGAAATTAGAAAGTAGGAAGTCAATGAAACATTCGAAACATGCATTAATTGCGGGAATTATTCTACTGGTTCTTTCTGGTCTATGTAATCAATTTATTCATGGAAAGATAGGGCATAATATGTCTTCAACGTTAGCACTTATTGGAGCAGTTGTGACCATTGTTGGATTTTTTATATACAATAAAAAATAAGAGAAGCTCGCCACTTGGTGAGCTTTTTTTGAAAAAGTAAGCATTAAGAAGAAATATTTTGAGCCTGAAAAAAATCTGTAAAAGTGATTTAACCGCAATTAAAACAGGCAAATCAGGCTCGATAAATTTTAATTATGAATCGAACAATATTTTACCGTGTGTTGCAAAGCTAACGGTGGTAATTAAAAGGAGTTAGAGATGAATGTTACTCTTCAATATGTACAAGAAAAAGATAAATCGATTTTAGTTCATCTAATGGAGCTATATCGGTATGATTTTAGTGAGATGTCTAATCAAGATGTTAATAACCATGGGCTTTATGGATATCCAAGATTAGATTATTATTGGAGTGAGGAGAATAGAGCTCCTTACTTGATAATGGTTGGTGAAAATATTGCGGGATTTGTGCTACTCCGAAAAATTATGGAAGAGAATAAAAATTATTATATGATTGCAGAGTTTTTTATTTTGAAAAAATATCGAAAGATAGGAATTGGTCAAAGAGCTTCACATGAAGTTTTTGATATTCATAAGGGTGAATGGGAAGTGCCCGTAGCTAAAGAGAATGTTAAAGCTCAAGAATTTTGGAACAAGGTAATTGAAAAGTATACAAAAAATCAGTTTGCAGTTATTTTTAAAACACATTGGGATGGTCTAATATATTCGTTTTCCAATAATGAAAGATAGAAAGAAAAAGTTACGCGATGTATTGAAAAATTTAAGGGTTACCGTGTGTAGCGTAGCTATCCGTGGCAAATATAAAAAGGAGAACCTATGAAATTACTACATTTAGCTGATTTACATATTGGTAAAAAGCTTAATGGTCATTCGCTTATTGAGGATCAGAGAGCTTTTTTTCAAGAGATGTATGCAGTAGTTAAAGCTGAAGAGATTGATGTGATACTCATTGCGGGTGACATATATGATAGAAGTGTGCCCTCCGAGGAGTCTACCACGCTGTTTGATGATGTTATTCATACACTCTGTGTGGAGATGAAGCGAAAGGTAGTAGCGATTGCCGGTAATCATGATAGTGCGGTAAGATTGGATTTTTCACGAAATCTTTTGGCGCGTCAAGGGTTTCATATTGTGGGTGAGTATAGAGAACTTGTGAATATGATAGAAATTGAAGGGGTACAATTTTTTCTATTTCCCTTTGTAGAGCCTGTTGTTATTCGTGAGAGGTATAAGGCGCTTTTAGAAGCGGAAGGTGTGAGCCTCTCTGATTACCATGAAACGATGAAATGGATTGTTTCAAAAAGTTATCCACATATGAACGCAAATAAAAAATGTGTGGCATTGTTTCATGGCTTTGTGATTGGAACGGGTGAAAATCCTGAAAAAGAGGAGTCGGTCAAGGCGCTTTCAGTTGGAGGAAAAGAGTATGTAAGTGAGGAGATATTTGCACCATTTGATTATGTCGCTTTAGGTCATTTACACGGGGCGCGTCAGGTGAGGAGAGAGCGGTTTAGATATTCCGGTAGTCCTATAAAATACTCATTTTCAGAAAAAAATCAAGAAAAATTCTTCACCATTGTAGAGGTAGGCAGCGAAATTGATGTAGTGCAAATTCCCATTGTAGAACGCATTCCTATGGTTGAAGTTCGTGGAAATGTGACGGAAATACTGAGTATGGATATTGCTCCGAAAAGTTATTTGAAGGTGATTTTAACACAGTATGAACTTGATGCAATGAATCGTTTGAGAAGTAAGTATGAGAATGTCTTAGAGCTCGGTATGGATATAAAAAGCCTAGAAAGTTCAGATAAGATAATCCAAAGCAGTGAGATAGGGGAACTCTCACTCGTTGAACTGTTTCAACATTTCACCGAGAGTGTTGGGGTGGAGTTAGATACAATAGAGCAAGAGTATATTGAAATGATGTCACAAGGGGTGTTGGGGGAGAGATGAGACCATTAAAATTAACGATGAAGGGTGTAGGACCCTATGCTGAGTGTGTCGAGATTGATTTTTCTCAGTTAACCCGTGAGGGACTTTTTCTTATTTCGGGACCTACAGGGGCTGGAAAGACCTCTATTTTTGATGGTATTACCTATGCGCTTTATGGGGAGGTAAATTCAGGCGAGGGGGATAAACGAAGCTCTCTTGTGTGTGACCATTTGCGTGAAGAGGAGAAAAAAGAGAGTTTTGTAGAGTTTGAATTTATGGTAGGAAGTAAAACCTATAAAATTAAACGGAGCCCAAGTCACACCTATATCAACGGTTCAGGAAAAGCGATTGAGCGTGGGGAAAAGGCTGAGCTTATCTATGATGGGGGGCAACTCGTTAAGCAACAGGAGATAGATGCAGCGATTAAAGGGGATATCATCCAACTGAATTATAAACAGTTTAGGAAAATCATGATGCTTGCGCAAAACTCTTTTAACGAGTTTATTCAAGCGACAAGTGCTGAAAAATCGACAATTCTTGGACAAATTTTTGATACCACACTCTATAAACTTTTTGAGGAGCAGTTAAAAAGTGAAAGTGATAAGGCAATAGAAGCCGTTGAAGTTCAAAAAAGAGCACTTCACTCGAAGCTCTCACAAGTTGAGCGTGAAGGCGACGAGTATAGAGAGATGATAGGGGGTGCTGAGCTTGACTTTGAAGCGATTCAGAGGTGTTTAGAGGGATTTATGACAGAGTATGGTGAGGCCGAAGAGCAATTGAAAGCAGAAAAGAGCGCACTTAATCTAGACCATTGGATACAGCTCTGTGAACGGGCAAAATTTGAAAATGAACGTATCCTCAGTTATCAAATGAGTGTAAAGAAGCACATGGAGCTGAAGAGTCAAACTCAAGGTTTTGATGAGAAGAGAAAGAGTCTAGCACTTGGGAAAAAAGTGATGAAATATGCGCCACAGTATAGAGTTTTGGAAAATACTCTTTTAAAGGTCAAGCAGCAAGAGAGTGAAGTAAAAGTGATACAAAATGAGTTTGAAAGTAGTAAGGGTAGAGTTAACTTAGGCGAAAGTAGCACGACACTAAAGAAAAAACGTGATAGTTTGATGTCTGAGATTGCCACAGGAGAAAAAACAATTTTGGAAATTGCTGACTATAAAAAATCCCTTGAGAGTTTAGCCATCCAAAGGGAACTTCTCGCTCAAGTAGAAAAGAGTAGTGACATAGAGAAAACCCAAATTGAGGGATTAAAAGGTGTAGGTGAAAAGCTCAAAGGAGAGCAGGAGCGTATAGCGCAAGAGCTTCTTCAAAGACATCGCTTAGAAGTGGGATTGGAAGCTTTAAAACTCAAGGAGAGCCAATTTACTCATCTTAAAACCATTATGCACGAGGCAATAGATGCAAAACGTGTCCTTGGTGAGTTTGAATCAGAGCGTTTAGAGCGTGAACGAGCCTATCAAGAGTGTGAAAAACACTATCTTGTGGGAAGAGAGAGGTACGAAAAAGGGTTGAGTGCCATTTTAGCGCAAGAACTAC
>Ga0247844_1008613_pt1 | contig 10987 bp, 11 predicted proteins | sample LaCtaG_FD_192421 | JGI IMG/M metagenome (GOLD analysis project Ga0247844, IMG submission 192421) | Freshwater microbial communities from meromictic Lake La Cruz, Castile-La Mancha, Spain - LaCruzMarch201714.5m_1 | ecosystem: Environmental > Aquatic > Freshwater > Lake | place: Spain: Castile-La...
TGGTGAGATCGGTAACGGCAGGAAGGAGAAAAGTAGAGATGACAATGTAAACTCTACTTTCAGCGGCAACTCCCAGTCCTACCTCCTTCGCCGCCTGGCACGTGATGCGCCTGATGTGTTGGAGCGCGTGAAAACTGGTGAAATCAAAAGCGCCCGCGCTGCTGCCATTGAAGCTGGCATCATCATTCCCTTCCCATCGCTTCAGCTCAAAGATCCAGCTCCAACGGCTCAAAAACTTTTAGCCAAAAAAGGCAAGGAATGGTGCTTGCAGCTAATGGAAGAACTTTTAGCCATTAATTGCAATTCTCGATCATAATTTTGGAAACTTTTTGAGCTAGGTACCGGCCCACCAGCTAAATCATTCCTCCGGGTTGCTGCTCCAGGGAAAACTATCAGCTTGCTCTTATAAACCAAGGCGTTGAATTATGCGCGAGGTCTGCATTGAATGAAGAGGAGTTCCATTTCGGCTTGTTCGTCCAGCCTTCGCTAGTGCCTCAGCTATTGCTCGCAATGACATCCCGCTGGCAACCATTGGAGCAATCACGCCACGTAATTGTTCGGCGGCTCTGTCGGCCTTCATCTTGGCTGCCTCATTGGTCTTGATCGTGTTTGGCCTGATACCTCCTAACTTCACGCCACGGGCTTTGGCAGCGGCCAGCCCGGCTTTAGTGCGGGCACTGATGAATTCGCGCTCCTGTTCAGCTAGTGCGGCGTAGATGTGCAGTTGAAACTTGTCTGCCGTTGGCATGCAGGCCACGCGGAAGCTGAGTTTGGGATCGTCCAGCAGGCCAGCAATGAAGCTGACACGCCGGCTCAATCGGTCGAGCTTGGCTACCAAAAGTGTGGCGCCCTCACGTTTGGCGTGAGCAATTGCCTTCACCATTTCTGGGCGATCGTCATCAGCGCCGCTTTGCACTTCGGTGTAGCTGGCGATCTCTAGGCATCCATCGACATCAGGGCAACACTGACCAAGGAATAAATCCAGATCTCTGCGCTGAGCATCCAGCCCGTAGTTGCGACCTCCTTTGGACTCGCGGCTCAACCTCAAATATGTGATGTAAAGCATTGCTTTGCCATTTGCCTCAATAGGCTACGCCCGTTGTGATTGAGGCAGACCGCGAACGTGACAATTTCAAAGTGGCACATCTCTATAACAAAACTTCACACTTGCCCCATAATTATTTCAAGCGAGGCCGATCTCTCGACACTCCGCCGCTGCCACAAGCAAAACTTCGGTTCTGGCATTGAGCAGCTCAAAACCCGTTCTGTATCTCCGCAGAGTGGAATGGGGCCAGTCAAGGCGACTGGTAAGGACTGCGGCTAAGTGGGAAAAAAAGGCATCCCCACTAGAGAGCCTAACGAGAGATCGAATGTACAAATCATCGTCATGACGATGTTATGACACCTCCATCGCTGAACTAACAATGCCTCCTGCTTTTTCTATAGATCACGCAACACAATGGTTTCATCCTTGTTTGCAACCCCCTTTCTTTTTAGAGCCCCATGTTGATTGCACCAACATCAGAATGTTGCTAGAGGGCATCAGACACAGAGAGGGCAATCCATTAATTGACGCCGAGCAGCTCCTGCAACTTGGCGAATCTTTAATCGACGCCGGCTTGGTTCTCGTTACCAAGGAAGAGACCTTTGAACAAATGGAGAATTTCTTTCTTTATCTTTCAATGGAAAACCCAAGTGATTTCTGCGAGGATAGCGAGAAAACAGGAGATTTATCTATTGTCCTTTCACGAGATAATCGTTTATATTTAGAAGATTTTTGTGCAAGTTCAATGATAAAAAAGCAACTTAAGTTGCTTACAGAAAACAAGTTCAAGAGGGAGAAATTGAATAGTTTATACGAGACTTGTAAAGAGCACACATTAACGGCCACAACAAGCACCGAAGATTATTTTGAACCATTTGCTCTGGAACTCAAAGACGAAGCCAGGAAATGGTTTAAGGAAATTCCAGAGAAAAGTCCATTTGTGGAGTTGGGATGGGTTCAACCTCATATCAAAGGCCCTCTTAAAAAATTTATTAAAGAAATAAAATAAGAGCAAAACTAAACAATTTACCTAAATAGCTGGCAGGGCGTATGGGTGAAGAGATAAGCCCTAGTCCTCCCTTGGAGATGCTTTCCACTGATCGGGCCGACTGGTGGGCCATTGCAGTGTATGGCGCTAAATGGGTCTCTCTCCAAGACATAAGGGTGACATCGAGCACACCAGGTGGTTCCAAAAAACAGCATCTAATAGGCCTGGTGTAAGGACTAAGCCTGTAAGTCCAGCAATTCTTTACTCACATTGCAATTAAATCTCATGAACAAAAACAACGAAACTTTTCACACTGCGCAGGTGGCATGATGGGAGCAGCCAGATGTCGCCGAAAGGCCCTTGGTGTTGCTTATGGAGCTTCGCCCTCCTGGGCCTGGCATTACACAATTGGCCGAAAGATCCCTTTAATCCTGCAAGATGGAGCTCTCCGGGATGCCTATATGAAGGATGAGCCAACGGAATTTTCTGCCCGCCTGCCTAGTTCGATTTGGCTTACAACGGCTGAAACAATTGACCCGACCTCAGTACCTGCACTTACACTGAGAGAGGCCTACGGCAATGACCAACAATCTTTCAAGTTGTTTACGGGCGGAGCGTGGCGGATTGGATACCCGCTGCCTCATTCGTTAATAATTACATTTGAAGAAATTCTGATCAGGTTTCCTCCAAGCACTATTTATGGAAGGTGGTGCAGAAACCTTAGCCATTACGGAATAAATCGTAAAAATTGGAGATTGTCCTTGGAATCTCTTCCGGTAGCTGGATGCCGCGTTGAAGAATGGAAAGATGAATCATGGATTTCTCATTCAATAGAGACCTTGTCCCATGATTCGGGAGCTCCTGAATACGGCATGCCTGGAGTGGTATTAATGCAGAAAAAAAGTAAATATACATAAATTCTATAAACACAAAAATCTCACACAATCGAGTATTAATGAGAACCACTCTCAATAAGCTTTCTATTGCCCCTATTCAGCTAATTGATTAAATTAATCTAGTTGCAGCAGTAGTGATCATTTAAGAAAGCAAATCAACCTAGACGAGATAACAACCAACAATTCTTTGCTGTTCTGGTAGCTGTGATGCCTCCTCTCGTAAGAGGAGAGCTGCCGGGGTAAACGCCCAACAGCCAAGCGGTTTCAGCAGTGGTAAGTCCCAGGCCGGACGTAACGGCGTGTTCAGCGGCTTTAAGACGTGCCAAGAAGGGGGCGGGATCCGTGGAGTCCGTGGATGGCAATAAGTGCTTTTTGCTGATCGTCGGTGGAGTCCGCAGACTTTCCAACGCCACGGTGAAATCAGAAATTCTCTTCTCTCCATGATGTACGGCACGGGCTGATTCTCTAAGGAGGTCGGCTTGTTTGGTGCTAACCCACGCCACTCGACCTTTACCACCAGCACCGGGACCCTTTTGAGTGGTAATACCGAGGCCCCTGATGAGCTCAAAAAGTGATGAACGGCCCAAAGGCAGCTCGTCAGCTAACTCGCTAAGCCGTACGCCGTCAACAGTGATGGAAGGAACAAGTTCCAAAGGGGAGAGTCCATGGAATAGGCAGACGGTGCCAAATAGTTCCTAGGGCGTCAAGAGGAACACGGCCTCACCAAATCTTGATGGAGATAAATGGTTTGAGAAGGATTTTGTTCTCTAAAGAGCAGGAAGTAAGTGCCTGTTCCTGTTGCCTTGGCACTTTCAACCATCCAGCCATTGTTCCATTGGCCTTCTTGGTAAATCTGGACGCTATCCATTTCGCTAATTTCCACCTCCTCTAAAGGGGTGGTTCCCCCCTGTGGGGAGGAATTCGTTGTTTTCCTAGTGAGTGACTGGTTTTGTGCCATTACCCGACTATTACCCACGCCATTTCCCTCGGGTACTGGTGGACAATTCTGAGATCGTCCATCATTACCCACGCCATCCCCCTTGGGTAATGCTTGGGTAATGGGTTCTTCGCTTGGTATGACTGAGGAAATGGTCCATTCCTCCCCACCAACTAAACACCCCCTATAGAGCTCTTTGGGAGAAAGGGCATAGAAACCTTTCCCTTGGCGCACCAATCGAGGAGCTTTTCCTTGCACCAACCGTTGAAGTGTGTTGTCGATGGTCTTGGGTGCGTAGTCAAATCTCCTCATAAGCTCCTCATGAAGGCCTTTTCTTGAAAGCCGCTTCTTCGGTTCCTTCGCTGTGAGAGCTTCGCGTAGGACCGTCAAGATCGCGCTCGTCGCGTCTCCAATGGTTTCGGTGCCATGAGAAAGGGTGAGTTCCCCTTCCTCCAATGAATAAAAGAACTCGCGAGTGGGACCAAGCCGGTTTTTCACTACGGTCCACTGGCGGGAATGGTGATCCCCTTCCTTCATCGTTTGCCGGTGCACGATGTCCACTATTTCGGCCCATGCTTTTGCACCAGCGTGGGAGCCTTGAGCCGTGCCGTCGTGGCTCAGGAAAAGAATGGAAGTGTGTGGCGTAATTGCCTCCTTCATAAAAGTGAGGAGCGCATTCACGGCGTCGTTATCCATATAGCTGATGCTCCCCTTGGCACATACGGCCTTGGCGCTGTCTATCACCACCAGATCAATGTCTTTCTCCTTTACGAACTGGAGGAGCCTCACGCAGCCGTTAATGCTTACGTCCCACGCGGCATGCCCTTGGTCCGCATCGTGGGCCCAAACGAAGAAGCGTTGGTCAGGTCCGGGAATAGTGGCGGGGTGGTCACCAAGTCCCATATCTTGCAAGACGTTTCGAAGAGGCCCTGCACCGGAATCGGAAGCGATGAAGAGAACCTTTCCTCGTCGTGCCGGTTTGGAATGGTCAAGAAATCCCTTCCCATCCACCACGGCAAAAGCAATAGCCACGGCTGAGGTGGTCTTCCCTACTCCTTTGGGGCCATAGGCCAGACCTAGACCATTGGAAGCGAGGTATCCTTCCAGCAAGTAATCAAGGCCTTTTACAGAACGGAGATCCACAGACTCCGCCGACGCTGATTTTCTTGGTCCCGCTTCTTGCTCCGTCAACAAGCGGAAGAGAGCCGCATCCACTTGTGAATCGTTGCGGCGGAACCGGGCGGAGATCTCCGCCCGTAGTTCCATTTCCTCGTCCTTATCTCCGTTGCGGATGGATTCAAGCGTTAACGAAATAAGTTCGGACCAACGAAGAATTTCTTTTTTTGCAGCGTCGGCGGAGTCTGTCGACGGTAAAAAGAAATCAACTGCTGAAGAAGGAAGAGAATGGTCCCCGGAGTCCATGGAGGGAGATGGAGGCCGGTAGCCATAGTTTTTGGCGAGGCGTATCAGAGAACCAAGGCCGACTCCGTCTTCTCTTTCCACTGAAAAGGTTTCCCACTTGGCGCGGCATTCTTCCTCGTCAAAAGCATCTCCCATTCCTTTGCTCCAACCCATCCATGCGTCAAAGAGGGCAGGGTTTACAGAATGGAGCGCCATTCCCACGCCCAGCCACGGCATGTAGCCGGTGAAATGTTCCGGCGGCAGGTAGGCCAGCGCGTCGGTGGCCTTGCCAAGGTCTGCCAAGTTTTGAAGTTCTCCAGTTTGCTCTTCCCATCTCTTCTGAGAAGGAGAAGGACCAAAGGCAGCAACTGGCTGTGGGAGCATCTCCACCAGGGCTGCGAGGTCGAAGCGCTCTCCGCCTTCGGAATGGATGCGGCAGCGCTCGCCAGTGGCGGGATGGATGCCACCGGGAACTCTCATTACGGCATTAGGGAAAGTAATTCCTTCATCAACTCCAGCTTCTGGAACCACTTCCTTGATGGCAGCAATTAATTGCTTTTGTGCTTTCTTCCATTCCTCCGGAGAAAGTGCCATGCCTTCTTTGGAGCACCAATAAAGGTGGAGGCTTTTCCCTCCGGTCCATACGGTGAAGGTGGGTTCGGGAAGTCCAAGGAGTCCGGGAATTGCCGCTTGAGCATCAATTGAGAGCCCACCATCGGCTTCGCAGAAAAGTGCCACTCCTTCTTTTATTTGGGCGGCTTTAGTTCCTCCGGGGTTGATACGAAAGCCAAGACTGAAACCTTGGAACTCAGGAGAAGAAAGTTTCTTCTCAGCGAGGCGGCGGCCCGCAGGGGTGAGCGGGAGAAAGGGAAAAGCTTTTTCCTTTTTGTTTTGTGGGTAGAGAATGCCATGAACGCTCAAGGGGTCCACGGACTCCGGAGACCTTCCGAGAAGCCTTAAGAATCGCTCCGCGTCTTCCCAGTTCACCAATGGTGAGCTAGGCCCTGAAATGGTTGCTAAAATTGAAGAAGCGCACGGTTGCGCAGGTGCTGCTGTTGTTGCTAATGTCACGTTGTTCCTCTCAGGAATAAAACCGATCCCCCCAAGGAATCGGCGTGGTTATCGGTTATTTGTATTGCTTACGTTTACTTCCTCCTCGCTAACTTTTTTTAATTACCCGGTTGAGCGGCTAACTCACCGGGTTTTTTTATTGGTTAGCTATGGCGAATGTAGCTACGTTTTTTTTCAGCACAAGCCCTAGTTAGTTGGTAGGAGCAGTTTTTGCTTTTCTAAATCGCTCAGGAATTGATCAAGAGCAGCCCTAATTACTAGGCTTTTGCTTGCGCCAAGTGATTTTGCTGCTTTTGCTAGGCGCAGCATTTCGCCTTCTGGTTGCCGGAATGTTTGCGGGGAGGGCTTTTCCATTGATTGGTAACGAAGTATTACTACTAAACGCTAAACCCCGTTTTTCGATTTGATCACTACATCAAGCCAAAAAGCTGCTTTCAATTATTAAGAAATCTTTAAGACTTTATAACGGGCAAATAAAAAGGCCAGGGACATCACCCCCCAGCCCTAAAAAAATGATTTAATCACAATTAAAGAAACCACGATCGTTTGCACCGTGGCTCCTCCTATTTACTCTGATTGAGGAATCATTCACAAAAAGGAATGAACAGTAGAGGCTCGTTACTCCTCCTGCTGCTGCTTCATTCTAACAAAACTTCTTGCCAAATACATAAGCCCAATCTTCACTAAATGGTTCCTGCACTATTAAATGCCACTTGCTGCAATTGAAGAAAGCCTTGCATTGCGCATCAAATTATCAACATTGTCTGAATTTAATTTGCTGCTCCATTGCGGCGTCTTCCATAATTGTGAAAGGTCGCGCCTGTCAAACGTTCCACCAGCTTCTGTTGCTGTTTTTTGCCAGCCCGCTGGCAACTGTAAGCCTCCTAGTGGTTGCACTGAAATCAAGGGGTTTTTTTGTGGTTTCATGATTAACAATCCAGAAGTTGTAGGTCTTTATTAAAAAGCCCCATTTGGCGCTTTTCATGCTCAATAACTCGCCTTTGTTCAGCCACCACTGCTTCAAATTCCTCCCTGTCAATATCAAGGCGGACACTAGCTTTTTGGTAATCTGCAATGGCCTCCGCATGAATCCCTTCAGTGGTGGCTTCAAGAATGGCAATTTCTAGATCTGCTTGCTCGCAGCCAAGCAAATTGCAAAGCATATCTTGCGTGTAACCATGGTAACCACGGGATCGTAAAAACTTTTCCCTGGTGCTTAAAAAGCCCATAAATTAAATGCAACTTAATATATTCTAAGGGCCTTTTGTAACACTGCCCATGCTGCAATCGCCCTTGCCAAGACCGGAACCTTTGCTGAATCTGGCGATAACCAATACACCCTCAAGGATTCTGGTCTGGACATTGTCCAGGCCACTTCTGTTAATGGGGGAGGCGGCACAGGCGGTGGCAGAAGTCCACAAGACTCAGCCACTAGCAGCGCATGGTGAGATCGGTAACGGCAGGAAGGAGAAAAGTAGAGATGACAATGTAAACTCTACTTTCAGCGGCAACTCCCAGTCCTACCTCCTTCGCCGCCTGGCACGTGATGCGCCTGATGTGTTGGAGCGCGTGAAAACTGGTGAAATCAAAAGCGCCCGCGCTGCTGCCATTGAAGCTGGCATCATCATTCCCTTCCCATCGCTTCAGCTCAAAGATCCAGCTCCAACGGCTCAAAAACTTTTAGCCAAAAAAGGCAAGGAATGGTGCTTGCAGCTAATGGAAGAACTTTTAGCCATTAATTGCAATTCTCGATCATAATTTTGGAAACTTTTTGAGCTAGGTACCGGCCCACCAGCTAAATCATTCCTCCGGGTTGCTGCTCCAGGGAAAACTATCAGCTTGCTCTTATAAACCAAGGCGTTGAATTATGCGCGAGGTCTGCATTGAATGAAGAGGAGTTCCATTTCGGCTTGTTCGTCCAGCCTTCGCTAGTGCCTCAGCTATTGCTCGCAATGACATCCCGCTGGCAACCATTGGAGCAATCACGCCACGTAATTGTTCGGCGGCTCTGTCGGCCTTCATCTTGGCTGCCTCATTGGTCTTGATCGTGTTTGGCCTGATACCTCCTAACTTCACGCCACGGGCTTTGGCAGCGGCCAGCCCGGCTTTAGTGCGGGCACTGATGAATTCGCGCTCCTGTTCAGCTAGTGCGGCGTAGATGTGCAGTTGAAACTTGTCTGCCGTTGGCATGCAGGCCACGCGGAAGCTGAGTTTGGGATCGTCCAGCAGGCCAGCAATGAAGCTGACACGCCGGCTCAATCGGTCGAGCTTGGCTACCAAAAGTGTGGCGCCCTCACGTTTGGCGTGAGCAATTGCCTTCACCATTTCTGGGCGATCGTCATCAGCGCCGCTTTGCACTTCGGTGTAGCTGGCGATCTCTAGGCATCCATCGACATCAGGGCAACACTGACCAAGGAATAAATCCAGATCTCTGCGCTGAGCATCCAGCCCGTAGTTGCGACCTCCTTTGGACTCGCGGCTCAACCTCAAATATGTGATGTAAAGCATTGCTTTGCCATTTGCCTCAATAGGCTACGCCCGTTGTGATTGAGGCAGACCGCGAACGTGACAATTTCAAAGTGGCACATCTCTATAACAAAACTTCACACTTGCCCCATAATTATTTCAAGCGAGGCCGATCTCTCGACACTCCGCCGCTGCCACAAGCAAAACTTCGGTTCTGGCATTGAGCAGCTCAAAACCCGTTCTGTATCTCCGCAGAGTGGAATGGGGCCAGTCAAGGCGACTGGTAAGGACTGCGGCTAAGTGGGAAAAAAAGGCATCCCCACTAGAGAGCCTAACGAGAGATCGAATGTACAAATCATCGTCATGACGATGTTATGACACCTCCATCGCTGAACTAACAATGCCTCCTGCTTTTTCTATAGATCACGCAACACAATGGTTTCATCCTTGTTTGCAACCCCCTTTCTTTTTAGAGCCCCATGTTGATTGCACCAACATCAGAATGTTGCTAGAGGGCATCAGACACAGAGAGGGCAATCCATTAATTGACGCCGAGCAGCTCCTGCAACTTGGCGAATCTTTAATCGACGCCGGCTTGGTTCTCGTTACCAAGGAAGAGACCTTTGAACAAATGGAGAATTTCTTTCTTTATCTTTCAATGGAAAACCCAAGTGATTTCTGCGAGGATAGCGAGAAAACAGGAGATTTATCTATTGTCCTTTCACGAGATAATCGTTTATATTTAGAAGATTTTTGTGCAAGTTCAATGATAAAAAAGCAACTTAAGTTGCTTACAGAAAACAAGTTCAAGAGGGAGAAATTGAATAGTTTATACGAGACTTGTAAAGAGCACACATTAACGGCCACAACAAGCACCGAAGATTATTTTGAACCATTTGCTCTGGAACTCAAAGACGAAGCCAGGAAATGGTTTAAGGAAATTCCAGAGAAAAGTCCATTTGTGGAGTTGGGATGGGTTCAACCTCATATCAAAGGCCCTCTTAAAAAATTTATTAAAGAAATAAAATAAGAGCAAAACTAAACAATTTACCTAAATAGCTGGCAGGGCGTATGGGTGAAGAGATAAGCCCTAGTCCTCCCTTGGAGATGCTTTCCACTGATCGGGCCGACTGGTGGGCCATTGCAGTGTATGGCGCTAAATGGGTCTCTCTCCAAGACATAAGGGTGACATCGAGCACACCAGGTGGTTCCAAAAAACAGCATCTAATAGGCCTGGTGTAAGGACTAAGCCTGTAAGTCCAGCAATTCTTTACTCACATTGCAATTAAATCTCATGAACAAAAACAACGAAACTTTTCACACTGCGCAGGTGGCATGATGGGAGCAGCCAGATGTCGCCGAAAGGCCCTTGGTGTTGCTTATGGAGCTTCGCCCTCCTGGGCCTGGCATTACACAATTGGCCGAAAGATCCCTTTAATCCTGCAAGATGGAGCTCTCCGGGATGCCTATATGAAGGATGAGCCAACGGAATTTTCTGCCCGCCTGCCTAGTTCGATTTGGCTTACAACGGCTGAAACAATTGACCCGACCTCAGTACCTGCACTTACACTGAGAGAGGCCTACGGCAATGACCAACAATCTTTCAAGTTGTTTACGGGCGGAGCGTGGCGGATTGGATACCCGCTGCCTCATTCGTTAATAATTACATTTGAAGAAATTCTGATCAGGTTTCCTCCAAGCACTATTTATGGAAGGTGGTGCAGAAACCTTAGCCATTACGGAATAAATCGTAAAAATTGGAGATTGTCCTTGGAATCTCTTCCGGTAGCTGGATGCCGCGTTGAAGAATGGAAAGATGAATCATGGATTTCTCATTCAATAGAGACCTTGTCCCATGATTCGGGAGCTCCTGAATACGGCATGCCTGGAGTGGTATTAATGCAGAAAAAAAGTAAATATACATAAATTCTATAAACACAAAAATCTCACACAATCGAGTATTAATGAGAACCACTCTCAATAAGCTTTCTATTGCCCCTATTCAGCTAATTGATTAAATTAATCTAGTTGCAGCAGTAGTGATCATTTAAGAAAGCAAATCAACCTAGACGAGATAACAACCAACAATTCTTTGCTGTTCTGGTAGCTGTGATGCCTCCTCTCGTAAGAGGAGAGCTGCCGGGGTAAACGCCCAACAGCCAAGCGGTTTCAGCAGTGGTAAG
>Ga0247844_1008617_pt1 | contig 10979 bp, 8 predicted proteins | sample LaCtaG_FD_192421 | JGI IMG/M metagenome (GOLD analysis project Ga0247844, IMG submission 192421) | Freshwater microbial communities from meromictic Lake La Cruz, Castile-La Mancha, Spain - LaCruzMarch201714.5m_1 | ecosystem: Environmental > Aquatic > Freshwater > Lake | place: Spain: Castile-La...
CACGCATGAATTTATCTATTTTGCTCGACGAAAACTGCCCACAAGTGGAAGTGGTTGCCGAATGCGAAAACTTACCAGAGGGCATAAAAGCGATTCGACGCCAGCAGCCCGATTTGGTTTTGCTCGATATTGAAATGCCTGGTCATAGCGGTTTGGAATTGTTGGACTTTTTCGACGAAAATGAAGTGAATTTCGCTATCGTTTTTACAACTGCTTACAACGAATATGCCATTCAGGCATTTAAAATTTCGGCAGTCGATTATTTGCTTAAACCAATAAACCCCGATGAACTAATTAATGCTATTCAACGAGTCGAAAAACAAAAGTTGAAATTGGAAAGTTACAAGTTGCTGAAAAACAACATTCAAAATGAAAAATTTGAGAAAATAGCAGTGCCTTCTGGAAATCTCGTTTTGTTTTTAAATTTGAAAGATATAATTTATATAAAAGGTGATGGAGCTTATTCTGATGTGTTTTTACAGGATAAAACGAAACACACTGTGAGTCGTAATCTCAAGAATTTTGAAGAAATTATTTGCCTTAATAATAATTTTGTACGTGCTCACAAATCGTTTATTGTAAATCTCGATTTTGTAAAAGCGTTTAATAAATCGGATGGTGGTAGTTTGGATTTAATCACTGGATTGCAGATTCCGGTTTCGCCCGAAAAATCTGCTGCTATTTTAGAAAAAATTCAAATGATTAGGCGATAGTTATTTTGTTCATTTGTTGATTCTATCAGTACTTTCTTGTCCCCCTCTCATCAAGGAGAGGGGTTAGGGGTGAGGTTGAAAGGTCAATTTACTTTTCATTTTCGGAACCAGCAACTCCCTCTCCTTTTGGAGACGGCTGGGGAGCGCTTTCTTCGCTCCAATACTCCTCTTCTTCCAAATTCTCCTCCTCTTCCCACACTTTTACAGGTTTTTGTGGGCCTTCATTTCGGAATATAATGGATGCCAATAATCCGGTAATCAGACCCGATAAATGTCCTTCCCACGATACAGGGTCATTCACTGTCCACGGAAAAATATGCCAAACCATATTGCCATAAACGAGCGTTACAACAAGCGAAATGGCTATAAGCGGTATGTGCCGACGAATTAATCCGCTGAATAAGAGGAATGCAGCCATTGCATAAATTAGTCCGCTTGCACCCACATGACGATTTTCGCGACCAATAACCCACAGTATAATGCCACTTAAAAACCATAAGAATACGAAAATTCGCAAATTAACAGGACGGTAAAAATAAAACAAACAACTACTCAACAAAAAAAACGAAAGTAAATTGTTGGCCAAATGACTCCAATTGGCATGTACAAAAATAGATGTGAAAATTGTCCATATCCACTCGGGTTTACGTGGATAAATGCCGGCTTTCGAAAAATTCCAATCCATACCATTTTCAAGTAAAAATACCAATACAAATAAAAGCGAAAATAGAAATGGAATAAAAAAGATACGATATATTTTTCTAAAATTATATTTTTGAGAGGCTGAATTCATTTTTTAGCATTTTTGATGCCACAAAAGTATACATAAGATATTATATTTCATTTTTTCACGCTAAAAACTATTCTAAAACATGTTTTTTTTGTAAAAAATTGCATTGTCAACTTAAAAAAAAGTTCTAACTTGCAACTCGAAATCAACTTTATATCGACCTCCATAAAACCACCCTTATGAGTTACCTGAAATTCGACAAAACGCTGTTGACAAATCTCGATAAATCACTCTCTAAAGAGATGATTCGAACGAACAGGGCAGGTGCTTACAACAGCACTACACTGATTGATTGTAATACCCGTAAATACCACGGACAATTAGTTTTACCACTTCCTGAAATTGATGATTCAAATCATGTACTGCTTTCGTCGCTCGACGAAACTGTTATTCAACATGGTGCCGAATTTAATCTGGGAATTCACAAATACAATGGAAATAATTTTAGTCCTAACGGGCATAAATATATTCGCCAGTTCGATTGCGAGGTTATTTCGCGTACCATTTATCGTGTAGGAGGTGTTGTGCTTTCCAAAGAGCGAATGTTGGTATCGTTCGAGCCACGTATTCTAATAAAATATACGCTTCTCGAAGCGCATTCGCCAACGATTGTACGCTTTAAACCATTTTTGGCATTTCGTAGCGTTAATATATTATCTAAGGAAAATGATGATGCTAATACTGATTTTTCAGAAATGAAAAACGGCATAAGTGTTTGTATGTACGATAAGTATCCTTGTTTATACATGCAGTTTTCGAAAAAAAACAGTTATATTCATAATCCCGATTGGTACAAAAATATAGAGTATTATAAAGAACAAGAACGTGGTTACGACTATCAAGAAGATTTGATGGTGCCAGGCTATTTCGAAATGCCTATGAAAATGGGCGAAACAATTATTTTTTCGGCCGGAATAAGCGAATTATCACCCCGAAAACTAAATGAATTGTGGGAAGTTGAATTTGAACGACGGAGTGTGCGCGACAATATGTTTAATACGCTCAAAAATTCGGCACAGCAATTTTACAAACGCATGGGGGATAATACTTATTTATTGTCCGGTTATCCATGGTTTGGTGCACGTGCCCGCGATCAATTTGTATCGTTGCCTGGTTGTACATTAGTGGTAGATAGGCCTGATTATTTCGATGCCATAATGAAAACTTCGGTTGTTGAGCTTAAAGGTTTTATGAGCGGAGATGTGGCGGACATCAAACTTCAAAATATTGATGATCCCGATGTATTGCTTTGGTTTGTGTGGGTAGTACAGCAATTTGCCGCCAAAAATTCAGTTGAAGAAGCTCAAGATAGGTTTGGCGAATTTATTCAGGAAATTATTCTATTTATTCGAAAGCAAAATCACCCACGACTCATACTACATACGAATGGATTAATATATGTAGATGGTAGGGATAAGCCTGCTACATGGATGAATGCCATTGAAGATGGTTACCCAATAACACCACGTACAGGTTACATTGTAGAAATTAACGCGCTTTGGTTTAATGCTTTGAAATTTGCCTCGGAACTCACACGAAGTGCCGGAAACGAGCATGCTGCCGACTTGCTCGATTATCAGGCCGAAATGACGCGCGAAGCGTTTGTGCAAACTTTTTGGAACGGTTCTTATTTGTACGATTATGTGGATGGTTTTTATAACAATCCCGAAGTGAGGCCGAACATGATTTTTGCTGTTTCGATGCCTTATTCACCACTTAACCGCAAGCAGCAAAAAGCAGTTGTGGATATTTGTACCAAAGAATTGCTTACTCCCAAAGGTTTGCGAAGTTTGAGCCCGAAAAGCGGCTCCTACCGCCCAAATTATGTAGGGGGAATGTTAGAACGAAACCGAAATTATCACAACGGCCCTGTGTGGCCATTTACCATAGGTGCATATAGCATCGCTTATTTAAATATATATAAAGAAAGTGGTATTTCGTTTGTCGAACGAATTCTCACCGGACTCGAAGCGAGTTTAACAGAGCTATGTATTGGTACTTTGCCCGAATTATTCGATGGTAATCCACCATTCAAAGGTCACGGAGGAATGTCGTTTGCCATGAGTGTTGCCGGCGCGTTGCGTGTAATAAATGATTTAAGTAACTACAAAACTAAGAGTGAATGAAAGCGTTAATGTTTGGATGGGAATTCCCACCGCATATTTTAGGTGGCTTAGGTACAGCAAGTTACGGATTGACAAAAGGGATGTCGTTGCAGCCTGATATGGAAATTACGTTTGTAATTCCAAAGCCACATGGCGACGAAGACCAAAGTTTTCTGAAAATAATTGGCGCTTGTAATGTGCCTGTAGTGTGGAAGGAAAATAGTTGGGAACATGTAAATAATCGTATAGGAAAAGTAATGTATCCCGACGAGTATTTTTGGTTGCGAAATGGTATTAAGTACGATTTTTCGCGTATTTATACCAACGAGTTGGGCTGTATTGATTTTTCGGGGCGCTATCCCGATAATTTGATTGAAGAAATATCGAATTATGAGGCTGTAGCAAGTGTATTAGCAAATCAAGTCGAATTTGATATTATTCATTCGCACGATTGGTTGACTTATCCCGCTGGTGTATTTGCAAAACAAATTAGTGGTAAACCGCTTGTAATTCATGTTCATGCTACCGATTTCGACCGCAGTCGCGGACAGGTAAATCCAACAGTTTATGGCATCGAAAAGCGTGGAATGGATATGGCCGACCATATTATGACCGTAAGCGAACTCACCCGACGAATTGTAATTGAAAAATACCATCAAAATCCGGCAAAAGTTACTACGGTACACAATGCTGTGGAGCCACTGCCCGATACTGATTCGTTTACCAAAACGCCTCGTAAAGACAAAGTGGTTACTTTTTTGGGACGAATTACCATGCAAAAAGGACCTGAATATTTTGTGGAAGCTGCTCACCTTGTGTTGCAAAAAACAAAAGGCGTTCGGTTTGTAATGGCTGGTAGCGGCGATATGATGCAAGCTATGATCGACCTTGCTGCTCGTCGTGGTATTGCCGATAAATTCCATTTCACAGGTTTTCTCAAAGGCCGTCAGGTGCACGAAATGCTTGCTGAGAGTGATGTCTATATTATGCCTTCGGTTTCCGAACCTTTTGGTATTTCGCCTCTCGAAGCCATGCAAGTTGGTACACCATCTATTATATCGAAACAATCGGGCTGTGCCGAAATTTTGACACACGCAATAAAAACCGATTATTGGGACATAGATGCGATGGCCGATGCCATTTATGCCATTGTGAAAAATCCGGCTATGTACGAAAGTTTACGAAACTTGGGTCGCGACGAAGTAAATAACATTAAATGGTACGATGCGGGATTAAAAGTGAGATCTATTTACGATAGTGTAATGTAATCAATTACGAATTATTAATTACAAACTAATCTCTTTTCCCCCTTTAGGGGTTAGGGGCAGGTTATTAAAATATAAACAAATGAAAAATATATGCTTCTACTTTCAGATTCATGAGCCTGTACGTTTGAAACGTTACCGCTTTTTCGAAATAGGTCAGGATCATTATTATTACGATGATTTTCAGACCGACGAACGTATCGATCGCCTTGTCGAAAATTCGTACTTAAATGCCAATCGAACTATTGCCGAAATGATTCGCAGTTCGAATGGTAAGTTCCGTTGTTCGTTTGTAATTTCGGGTGTAACATTGGAACTTTTTGAGCAGTTTGCACCGCAGGTTATCGACAGTTTTAAAGAATTAGCTCAAACCGGTGCGGTCGATTTTTTGGCCGAACCTTATGCCCATTCCTTAGCATCGGTTTTCGATGCCGATGAGTTCAAAGAGCAGGTTACACTTCATACCGAAAAAATTAAACATCTTTTTGGCATAAAACCATCTGCTTTTTTCAATACTGAATTGATTTATTCCGACGAAATAGGTGAAATGGTATCGAAAATGGGCTTTAAAACCATGATGGTCGACGAAGCAAAACATGTGATGGGTTGGAAAAGTCCAAATTATGTGTACAAACATGCCTATTTACCAAAATTAAAATTATTAGTTCGTAATTGGAAAATGAGCGACGACATGGCATTCAAATTTACTGCCAATAATTTGACTGCCGAAAAATACATAAACTGGATTTCGTCTCTTCCCGATGGTGAAAATATTGTGAATATCGGAATGGGTTATGATGTTTTTGGTTTAATAAATAGCCCTGAATCAGGAGTATTTGATTTTCTGAAAGCATTGCCTTATCATGCTATGGAACAGCAAATTTCGTTTGTTTTACCTTCGGATTACACTAAAAAAACCGATGCAGTTGACATACTATCGGTGCCATATCCAATGAGTTGGGTAGGAAACGACAAAGATCTTACACCTTGGACAGGGAATGATTTGCAACAGGAAGCATTGAAAAAACTCTATGCTGTAAGCGAACGCGTAAACCTTTGTAATGATAAACCTCTTCAGCGCGACTGGTTATTACTACAATCGTCCGATCATTTCCGTTATATGAGTCATAAAGATGCTTGGGGCTCGACCTACGAAACAGCTTACGATGCATTTATGAATTATATGAATGTGTTGGCTGATTTCTTGGAACGTGTTGAAGCTCAGTATCCTACTACTATCGAAAACGAGGAATTAAACGAATTACTCAAAACGATTAATAATCAGGAAAAAGAAATAGCAAGCTTAGAAGAAGAAATAAAGAAGCTAAAAGCTAAAAAGGGAGCTAAAACAGAAAAATGATTTTGAATATTTAGGTCTGTTTTTTAGATATTTCGGTGCGCTGCACCTTGTTGGATTCTTTAATACAATTTGCTACAAATTTATTGGTGCGCTGTACCTTTTATAAAGCCACAGCGTGGCGAAATCTTTGTAGAAACAATAAAGTAATGAAAACAAAGGTGCGGCGCACCGAAATATATATATCGGTTTTTGTTCACTACAAGCTTATTAACCAAATTGCTGTAGCATGACAAACACTGCCTCCTAATACAAATAAATGCCAAACGGCATGCATAAATTCCACTTTTTTGAGCAAATAAACTATTGCTCCAATTGTATATGAAAGTCCACCAGCTACCAACCACCAAAAAATGGACATAGAGTCCGTAGCCGAAAGCACATCAATCAATGGCTTAAAAGCAATAACAACTACCCAACCCATAGCCACATAGCAGGCTGTTTCCAGTTTGCTTGCATTTTTCAAATTTGTAAAACTCAAAATTACTCCGGCAATTGCAGCAAGCCATATTATTGCAAAAAGTGTCCATCCCCAATAACCTTCGTTTCGCAAAACTACCAAAGTAAAAGGTGTATACGAACCCGCAATATGCAAATAAATGGCCGCATGGTCGAATTTTCGAAGCAGTTGTTTTTTGTTTTCAGAGCGTTCGTAATGATAGAATGTGGAAGTAACGTACGAAAGTGTCATAAATGTGGCATATACTAACGTGCTGATTAGTAGCCAATAATTACCGGTAGGCAAATTGTTTTTTGCAAAAAGCAGAAAAACCATTATTCCAAACGGAATGCCAATGGCGTGCGTAATGGTGTTTGCTTTTTCTTCGCGTAATGTGTATCTCGACATGAGTGTTGATTTTTGTACAGCAAAAGTACAGCGTTTTCGGCAATAATTACTAACTTTGCTCTTATTTTAAAATATCAATTAAATCTTTTGCTCTTTTAAATTCCCCCTTTAGGGGGTTAGGGGGCCAATAATTTTATTTATGAAAGCCATGATTTTTGCTGCCGGACTTGGCACGCGACTCAAACCAATTACCGATACGCTACCCAAAGCACTTGTTCCAATTGCAGGTAAGCCATTGTTGGAGCATGTAATACTCAAATTAATAGCTTCAGGTTTCGATGAAATTCTAATTAACGTACATCATTTCCCCGATCAGATTATTGATTTTATCAGGGAAAATAATGCGTTTGGAATCCATATTGAAATTTCGGATGAGCGCGATATGTTGCTCGATACGGGTGGGGGAGTTAAAAAAGCAGCAGCATTTTTCGATGATAATAAACCATTTTTGGTACACAATGTAGATATTCTTTCCAACATCAATCTCACTGAACTTTATAATCAACACTTGCGCAGTAATCCATTGGCAACGCTTGTCGTAAGCCGTAGGGATACGTTTCGCTACCTGCTTTTCGATGATGGACTTCGCCTCAGAGCTTGGATAAACGAAAAAACTTCCGAAACTAAACCTGTAGATTTTAAAAATCCTGAGCGTTACAATAAACTTGCTTTCTCAGGTATTCAAGTGCTTTCGCCACAAGTTTTTGAGCTAATGCAGAAGCAACCTGATAAATTTCCGATTATGGATTTTTATTTGCAAAATATGAACATAAATAATATACTTAGCTTTGTACCAGCTGATTACAAAATGCTGGATGTTGGCAAATTAAATGTTTTGGATGAGGCTGAAAAATTTGTTAGTTCGTATTAGCCATTATATTAATTTATTTTATTATTTTTGTATCACGAAAAATATAAAACGTAACACCATGTCAGTAGCCCGTTTTGGCGTTTCGCTCGAAAATGAATTGTTAGAAGCACTCGATAGTTATGTTTTGGAAAACAAATTTCCAAATAGATCGCAGGCTATTCGTCATTTGGTGGAAAAAAATATTGTCGAAAAAAAGTGGAAATGCAATAATATTGTTGCCGGAGCTGTTACGCTAATCTATAATTTTCATAAAAACGATATTTTATCGAAACTTAATGAAATAAAACGTGAAGCAACAAACGAAGTATTATCAGCGCAATGTTTTTATTTAACTGATGATAAAATTTTAGAAATTATTGCAGTTAAAGGACCTTCGCACAAACTTACCGAATTGTCTGATAAATTAATAAGTATCAAAGGTATAGAACACGGTAAATTAGTGATGAGTAAAGTCGATTAATTTTTTTTTGCATTAATAGTAGCACGAAATAAATAATAAGTAACACAATATATATTCAAAAATGAAAAAATTCAAAACCATTCTTCTTAGTTTATTCGTAGTATTACAAATAAATTCACAAAACAACTTTAAAGACTCTGTTCAGCTAAATGAAGTGCTTGTAACAGGTTCAAAATTAGAAGTTTCTCGAAAAGTGATACCTTTGTCAGTTTCACAAATTAGTAGGAATGAAATTGAACAATCGGGCGAAATTAATATTTTACCTTCGCTAAATACATACGTTCCCGGAGTTTTTGTAACACAACGCAATGTATTGGGTTTTGGAGTAGCAGCGGGAGGTTCGGGTGCTATTACCATGCGTGGAATTGGTGGTGCGCCCAATACCGAAGTATTGGTGTTGATTGATGGACATCCGCAATATCAGGGCATTTTTGGTCATCCACTGGCTGATGCTTATGTGGCTTCGGATGTCGAAAAAGTGGAAATTATTCGTGGTCCGGGCTCGCTTTTATATGGCTCCAATGCTATGGGTGGTGTTATCAATATTATTACCCGAAAAAATGACAAAGAAGGAATTAGCGGAAATGTGGGTGCGTCGTATGGTTCGTACAATACGCAAAAGTATTATGGCACAATAGGTTATAAAAAAGAAAAACTGAGTGTTTTTGCTTCATTAAATCACGACCAAACGGATGGAATTCGTGAAAATACCGATTTTAAAATTACCAATGGCTATACCAAAGTGGGTTACGATATTACACAAAACCTGAAAATAAATGCCGATTTTAATATTGCAAAATTTAATGCCAACGATAATGGTTCGATTTATCTGTTGACTCCGGAACCATTTAATATCAATATTACCCGTGGAAAAACTTCTATTTCACTCGACAATAAATTCAATAAATTTGAGGGTGCTTTAAAAATCTATCATAATTTTGGCGAACATTTTTTGCCCGACAGTAAATTGCCTAATAATACTATAATTCCTTTTCATTCAACTGATAGAAATAGCGGTGTTATGTTTTATCAAACTGCAAAATTCAGCACTGTAACGGATGTAACTGTAGGTTTCGATTTTAAACAATATGGTGGCATCGTTAATCAAATTTCTGTGAGCAATTCACTTATAACAATCAGTGAGTTAGCGGCTTATGTGCATGCACAGCAAACTTTATTCGAAAATCTCACAATAAGTGCCGGTTTACGTGCCGATAAGCATTCAAAATTCGGAACGGAAATAGTTCCAATGGGAGGTATATCATATTATCCAACCCAAAATACAACTTTGAAAGCTTCTGTATCGAAAGGCTTCCGAAATCCAACAATTATGGAATTATATCTGTATGCTCCAAATCCTAACCTATTGCCGGAGCGAATGATGAATTACGAAATAAGTTGGCTGCAATCGTTGTTAAATAACAAATTAAAATTAGAACTTACGCTTTACAATGTAAAAGGTGAGAATCTGATACAGGTTGTTGTTCCCCCCGTACCTGCTAAAAGACAAAATGTTGGTAGTTTCGACAATAAAGGAGTTGAGTTTTCGGCAAAATATGCTGTTACAAAAGCACTTTTTATTCATGCCAATTACAGCTATTTAGATTTAAACAAACCAGTTATAGCAGCTCCTCGTCAGCAACTAAATGTGAGTGCCAACTATAAATATAAGATTTGGGATTTCAATGCTGGAATACAATACATCGAAAAATTATATACTTCAATAGCACCTAACGTAACAATTCAACCTGATTATTTGCTATTAAATACTCGTTTGGCCTGCATTCCAATTAAAAATTTGCAATTATTTGTTTCCGGCAATAATTTGTTAAACAAATCGTACCAAATTAATCAGGGTTATCCTATGCCCGGAATTAATTTTAATGGAGGTGTAAATTATAGGTTTTAATTCAGGATAATTAAACTGTTGCAATGACATGTTTCTATTTCTTTTTTTCCGCTTTATACGCCCAACCAATTATTACTACCAGTGCTAACAACACAAAATAAACGGCTGTGGGTATGGGTGGTGGTGTGCCCTGACCGTAGGAGTGCATGCCCGAAAGGTAATAGTTTACACCGAAAAACGTCATGATAATGCTGCCAAAACCTAACAATGCCAGTGCGCTTAATGTGAAACGATTGTTGAGTTTTGGAACATTGCGGAGATGCAAAATGGCCGAATAAACCAAAATGCTTACCAATGCCCACGTTTCTTTGGGGTCCCAGCCCCAATAGCGTCCCCACGATTCGTTTGCCCAAACTCCACCGATAAAACAGCCCGAGGTGATAAGTACCAACCCGATGTACAAAGCCAGTTCGATAATGTAACTTATTTCCTGAATAGTATCTCGCAATTGCTTGTCGTTCTTTTTGTTGCGGGCAATCATCAATATCAGGTTGAGTAAGCCAAGAAGTGCGCCCATAGCCAAAAATCCGTAGCTCGAGGTGATAATCGCAACGTGAATGATAAGCCAATACGATTTTAGAACGGGTACCAGATTCGTAATTTCGGGATTCATCCAGCTCATACCTGCCACAAAGAGTGCAATTGCCGCCAAAATGCCTGTT
>Ga0247844_1008619_pt1 | contig 10978 bp, 8 predicted proteins | sample LaCtaG_FD_192421 | JGI IMG/M metagenome (GOLD analysis project Ga0247844, IMG submission 192421) | Freshwater microbial communities from meromictic Lake La Cruz, Castile-La Mancha, Spain - LaCruzMarch201714.5m_1 | ecosystem: Environmental > Aquatic > Freshwater > Lake | place: Spain: Castile-La...
CAGAACCTGCTCGGCAAGCGCGTCGACTACTCGGGCCGTTCGGTGATCGTGGTCGGTCCCGAACTCAAGCTGCACCAGTGCGGCTTGCCCAAGAAGATGGCGCTCGAGCTGTTCAAGCCGTTCATCTATGCGCGGCTGCAGACGCTAGGTCAGGCCGCGACCGTCAAGCAGGCCAAGAAACTCGTCGAGAAGGAGAAGCCCGAGGTTTGGGATGTCCTCGACGAGGTCATCCGCGAGCATCCCGTGATGCTCAACCGCGCGCCGACGCTCCATCGTCTTGGCATCCAGGCGTTCGAGCCGACATTGATCGAAGGTAAGGCGATCCAGCTTCACCCGTTGGTCTGCGCCGCCTTCAACGCCGACTTCGACGGCGATCAGATGGCCGTGCACGTTCCGCTGTCCCTCGAGGCACAGCTCGAAGCGCGCGTCCTGATGATGTCGACCAACAACATCCTTCATCCTGCCAGCGGCGCGCCGATCATCGTGCCCTCGCAAGATATCGTTCTCGGCCTCTATTACCTGTCGCTGATGCGCGACAAGGAGCCGGGCGAAGGCATGGTGTTCGGCTCGATCTCCGAGATGCATCACGCGCTGAGCGCGGGCTGCCTCACGCTGCACGCCAAGATTCGCGCCCGCTATCATTCGCTCGACGACGCCGGCAATCCCCTGGTCGACGTTGTCGAAACAACGCCGGGTCGCATGCTGCTTGGCGAAGTGCTGCCGAAGATCCCGGGCGTGAAGTTTTCGCTCGTCAACCAGTTGCTGACCAAGAAAGCCATCTCTGGCTTGATCGACGCCGTCTACCGCAGCTGCGGTCAGAAGGAGACGGTGATCTTCTGCGATCGCATCATGGCGCTCGGATTCCACCACGCGTTCAAGGCCGGTATCTCGTTCGGCAAGGACGACATGGTGGTCCCCGACACCAAGGCCGCAACCATCGAAAAGACCGACGAGCTCGTCGCCGAGTTCGAGCAGCAGTACAACGAAGGTCTGATCACCAAGGTCGAGAAGTACAACAAGGTCGTGGACGCCTGGTCGAAGTGCACCGATCAGATCGCCAAGGACATGATGGAGCGCATTTCCGGTGTGCAGGTCGACGAGAACGGGCGCACGCGCCAGATCAACTCGATCTACATGATGAGCCACTCCGGTGCCCGTGGTTCGCCGACCCAGATGCGTCAGCTCGCAGCCATGCGCGGCCTGATGACGAAGCCCTCCGGCGAAATCATCGAGACGCCGATCAAGTCGAACTTCAAGGAAGGTCTGTCGGTGCTCGAGTACTTCAACTCGACCCACGGTGCACGTAAGGGGCTGGCCGACACCGCGCTCAAGACGGCGAACTCGGGATATCTCACCCGCCGTCTGGTCGACGTCGCCCAGGACAGCATCATCCAGGAAGAAGATTGCGGCACCGATCGCGGCATCAACGTGCAGGCCGTTGTCGACAGCGGCAACGTCATCGTCACGCTCGCCGCCCGCGTGCTCGGCCGTACCGCGGCCGAGGACGTGATGGACCCGATCTCCAAGCAGATCATCATCGCGAATGGCGATTTGATCGAGGAGCGCCATGCCGAGTTGATCGACAAGGCGCAGATCCAGGAGATCCGTATCCGGTCGGTGCTGACCTGCGAGACCGAGCCCGGTGTTTGCGGCAAGTGCTACGGCCGCGATCTCGCGCGCGGTACGCCCGTCAACATCGGTGAGGCTGTCGGCGTCATCGCTGCGCAGTCGATCGGCGAGCCGGGCACGCAGCTCACGATGCGTACATTCCACATCGGCGGCGCCGCCAACGTGGTCGACACCTCGTTCATCGACACCAACTTCAACGGCACGGTGAAGGTCAAAGGCCGCAACGTCCTCAAGGACAGCCAGGGCCGCTTGATCTCCATGGGCCGCTCGATGTCTGTCGTGATCGTGGACCAGTCCGGCAAGGAGCTGGCGACCCACAAGATCCCTTACGGTGCGCGTCTCCTCGTCGACGAGGGCGACACGGCCAAGCGCGGCACGCGACTTGCGCAGTGGGACCCCTTCACCCGGCCGATCCTGACCGAAGTGGATGGCGTTGCCGACCTCGAGGACCTCGTCGAGGGCGCCTCGATGCGCGAGTTGACCGACGAAGTGAAGGGCACCTCGAGCCGCGTCGTGCTCGATTGGCGCGCTACGCCGCGCGGTTCCGAGCTGAAGCCTGCCATCGTCGTCAAGGACAGCAAGGGCAAGCTGATCAAGCTAGCCCGCGGCGATGCCCGCTACCTGCTGCCCGTCGATGCGATCCTCTCGGTGGACCGCGGCGCGAGTGTCAAGGCCGGCGACGTGCTGGCGCGTATTCCGATCGCGTCTCAGAAGTCCGGCGATATCACGGGCGGTCTGCCGCGCGTGGCCGAACTGTTCGAAGCGCGCCGTCCCAAGGATCACGCGATCATCGCGGAGATCACCGGCACCGTCGAATTCGGTAAGGACTACAAGAACAAGCAGCGGATCAACATCAAGCCGGATGACGAGACACAGGAAACGGTCGAGTATCTGATCCCGCGCGGCAAGAGCCTCGCGGTCCAGCACGGCGACCGCATCGAGCGTGGCGAGTACGTTTACGACGGCCATCCCGCCCCGCACGATATTCTCGCGATCAAGGGCGTCGAGGAGCTGGCGAACTACCTGATCAACGAGATCCAGGACGTCTACCGTCTCCAGGGCGTTACCATCAACGACAAGCACATCGAGGTGATCGTTCGCCAGATGTTGCAGAAGGTCGAGGTCACGGACACCGGCGAGAGCGACCTGATCAAGGGCGAGAATATCGACCGCACCGAGTTCGAGGAGATCCGCCTCAAGCTGGACAAGGAGGGCAAGCGCGCTCCGACGGCCCAGCCGGTTCTGCTCGGCATCACCAAGGCGAGCTTGCAGACCCGCTCGTTCATCTCGGCAGCCTCGTTCCAGGAAACGACCCGCGTTCTCACCGACGCGGCCGTCAACGGCAAGGCTGACATGCTCGAAGGCCTCAAGGAGAACGTGATCGTCGGCCGCCTCATCCCGGCCGGCACTGGCGGCATGTTGCGCCGCTTGCGCAAGATCGCTGCCAAGCGCGACGAACTCATCGCCAAAGAGAAGGCGAAGACCGACGGCGACAAGTCGCTGTCCGGTCCAGGCGCTGGCGGTGCCTCGCGCCTCGAGCAGCGCCGCCGCCGCCGGACGGAAGAAGCCGCGGAGTAGGCGGTTCGCTCATCAGGCGCAAAAACAACCATCGCGAACGGCCGGTCGAAAGACTGGCCGTTCGCATTTGCAACCTCGGGAAAGGACAGCGTGGAATCTGACCGGTAAGGGGAGAATCAATTCCGCCCACCCAAGAAAAATCTGTGTCCCGTTGCAGCCAGCATCCCTCGCTGCGGAACCTTCTGGTCCACGCTCGATGCGGGAACTTTAATTCGATTACGAAACAACGGCTTAGCGAGCGCTGGATCCGCTTCGATTGATTCCAGCAAGTCGTGAATTGCTCGAAGTTCCGCGGCATCTTGACGGCCGAGTGCTGTTGCACCGCGGACCTTGACAAATAATTTCGCCAGCGCGGCGCAAAGGTGTTGACCCCAAGTTTTCCCGTGTATATGGTCCGCCAACTCTCACGGTTAGGTGGTAGGCACTTCTCGCGCGGAATTCGCGCGGTCAGCCTAAACGCTACCGTCCCTAAGCAGAGAACATCTTCGAAACCACGATCCGCGTTCGCGCGTGGGTCCTCTGGTGTTGGTCGGGCCACGAGTGATCGAGGTCCGGCGGAATGGTCTTGCTGTTTTCTTCGCGCAGGCGAAGGGGGCAGCCTAAGAAGGCTACTCGCATGCCGACAATTCAGCAGTTGATTCGCAAGCCGCGGACGCCGAAAACCTACCGCGAGAAATCGCGTCATATGGAGGCTTGCCCGCAGAAGCGCGGCGTTTGCACCCGTGTGTACACGACGACCCCGAAGAAGCCGAACTCGGCGCTTCGTAAGGTCGCCAAGGTCCGGCTCACCAATGGCTTCGAGGTCATCGGTTATATTCCTGGCGAAGGTCATAACCTGCAGGAGCACTCGGTCGTGCTCATTCGCGGTGGTCGCGTCAAGGATCTTCCCGGTGTTCGCTACCACATCGTTCGTGGCGTCCTCGATACCCAGGGCGTTGCTGCACGTAAGCAGCGTCGTTCCAAGTATGGCGCCAAGCGGCCGAAGTAATTCGGCAGGCCCACGGCCACTCCGCATGTGATCCGGAATGTCCTGGCCCGGCCAGGCGCGATTTCGGATCTCCAAGTTTCGCGGGTGAATTTACCCGGCAGCCTCTAAAGGACAAGGCTCATGTCCCGTCGTCATAGCGCCGAACGGCGCGAGGTCGATCCCGACCCGAAGTTCCAGGATCTCGTTCTCACCAAGTTCATGAATGCGGTGATGGAGCAGGGGAAGAAGTCGGTTGCCGAGCGCATCGTCTATGGCGCGCTCGACAGGATGGAATCTCGCGCCAAGTCGAGCCCGGTGCAACTGTTCCATCAGGCGTTGGAAAACGTGATGCCTGCGGTCGAGGTTCGTTCTCGCCGCGTCGGTGGTGCTACCTATCAGGTGCCCGTCGAGGTTCGTCCGGAGCGCCGTCAGGCGCTGGCGATCCGGTGGATTATCAGCGCGGCTCGTTCGCGCAACGAAAGCACGATGGTCGACAAGCTGTCGGGCGAATTGCTCGACGCGTCGTCTAATCGCGGTAACGCCGTCAAGAAGCGTGAAGACACGCACAAGATGGCCGAAGCGAACCGCGCTTTCTCGCACTATCGCTGGTAGGACGACCGGAGAACTATCATGGCTCGCCAGTTCCTGATCGAAGACTATCGTAACTTCGGCATCATGGCCCACATCGATGCCGGCAAGACGACGACTACCGAGCGTATTCTTTATTACACCGGCAAGTCGCATAAGATCGGTGAAGTGCACGACGGCGCCGCGACCATGGATTTCATGGAGCAGGAAGCCGAGCGCGGTATCACTATTACGTCGGCGGCAACCACATGCTTCTGGCCCGATCGTAATGGCAAGCGTCATCGTCTGAACATCATCGACACCCCAGGCCACGTCGATTTTACCATCGAAGTCGAGCGGTCGCTGCGCGTACTCGACGGTGCCGTCTGCGTGCTCGATTCGAACCAGGGCGTCGAGCCTCAGACCGAGACCGTGTGGCGCCAGGGCGACAAGTACAATGTGCCGCGCATCATCTTCTCCAACAAAATGGATAAGACCGGCGCAGATTTCTACATGTGCCTGGACGACATCAAGGAGAAGCTCGGCGCTCGTGCTATTCCGATCCAGCTGCCGATCGGCGCCGAGAACGATTTTCGCGGCGTGATCGACCTGATTAAGATGAATGCGATCGTCTGGGATGGCGACGGCAAGGACGCCAAGATGGTCGAGGCCGACATCCCGGCCGACCTGATGGACAAGGCGCTCGAGTTCCGGGCAGCTATGATCGAAGCAGCCGTCGAGATGGACGACGGTGCGATGGAGGCCTACCTCGACGGTAAGGAGCCGGATGCCGATACGCTGCGCAAGTTGATCCGTAAGGCAACGATCACGCGGACGTTCTATCCGATGATGTGCGGCTCGGCGTTCAAGCATAAGGGCGTTCAGCCGCTGCTCGACGCGGTTGTCGATTTCCTCCCCGCCCCTTCCGATCGCGAAGCCTATACCTGCATCGACACCAAGACCGATCAGCCGACCCAGCGTCGTCCGGTCGATACCGACCCGCTGTCGATGATCGCCTTCAAGATCATGACATTCCCGCATGTGGGCTCACTGACGTTCTGCCGCATCTATTCGGGCAAGCTCGAGAAGGGCATGGCCCTGGCTCAGACGACGCGCGATAAGAAAGAGCGCGTCGGTATGATCTACGAGATGCATGCAGAAAAGCGCGAGGCCGTCGACGAAGCTTATGCCGGTGACATCGTGGCTCTGGCAGGCCTCAAGGACACCCGTACCGGCGAGACACTGAGCGATCCCGTTCGTCCGGTGCTCCTCGAGAAGATGGAATTCCCCGAGCCCGTCATCAACATGAAGGTCGAGCCGAAGACCAAGGCCGACCAGGAGAAGATGGCGACAGTCCTGCACATGCTGGCCGTCGAAGATCCGTCGTTCCGCGTGTCGGTCGATCAAGAATCGGGCGAGACCATCCTTAGGGGAATGGGCGAGCTCCATCTCGACATCAAGGTCGACATCATGCGGCGCCCGCCGCACAACGTCGAGGTCAACGTCGGTGCGCCTCAGGTTGCATACCGCGAGACTCTCGGCCGCGCGACCGAAGTCGACTACACCCATAAGAAGCAGACCGGTGGTACTGGGCAGTTCGCCCGCGTCAAGATGCGTCTGGAGCCGAACGAGACGGGCAAGGGCAACGAGTTCGAAGCCAAGATCGTCGGTGGTACGGTGCCGAAGGAGTATATTCCCGGCGTCGAGAAGGGCGTGAAGTCGGTCTGGGATACGGGCGTGCTCATCGGCTTCCCGCTCGTTGACATGAAGGTCTCACTGTTCGACGGCGCGTTCCACGAAGTCGACTCGTCCGCTATCGCTTTCGAAATCGCGGCCCGCGCTGCGATGAAGGAAGGCTGCGAGAAGGGCGGCGTCAAGATCCTCGAGCCGATCATGGACGTCGAGGTCGTGACTCCCGGCGATTTCGTTGGTGGCGTCATCGGCGACATCAATAGCCGTCGCGGCCAGATCCGTGATCAACAGATGCGCGGCAACGCCACGGTCATCCGGGCTTACGTGCCGCTGGCCAACATGTTCGGCTACGTCAGCCAATTGCGCTCGATGTCGACGGGACGCGCGTCCTACACGATGCAGTTCGCGCACTACGCTGACGTTCCGCGCAATGTCGCCGACGAGGTGAGAGCGAAGTACGCCTGATTTTAATAGCCGCAGCCGAGCCTGCTTCGAATGGTGGTGATCGCACCGCCCGGCAGTTTCGGAGAGCAAACCGAACGACGATACGAGACGAACAGGAGAGCCACCCATGGCCAAGGAAAAATTCGACCGTAGCAAGCCTCACTGCAACGTGGGCACGATTGGTCACGTTGACCACGGCAAGACGACGCTGACGGCGGCGCTGACGAAGGTTTCGGCTGATCGCGGCTGGACGAAGACAGCGATTGCGTATGACGAGGTTGCGAAGGCATCCGAGAGCCAGGGCCGTCGCGACCCGACGAAGATCCTGACGATCGCGACGAGCCACGTCGAGTATGCGACGCCGAACCGTCACTATGCGCACGTGGACTGCCCTGGCCATGCCGACTACGTGAAGAACATGATCACGGGTGCGGCGCAGATGGACGGCGCGATCCTGGTTGTGTCTGCGGTTGACGGCCCGATGCCGCAGACGCGGGAGCACATCCTGCTGGCGCGCCAGGTCGGCGTTCCCTACATCGTTGTTTTCTTGAACAAGTGCGATGTTGTCGACGACCAGGAGCTTCTGGATCTGGTTGAGATGGAAGTTCGCGAGCTTCTGGTGAAGTACCAGTTCCCGGGCGACGACGTTCCAGTTATCCGGGGCGCCGCGATCAAGGCTCTGAACGGCGAGAAGGGTGAGTTGGCCGACGAGGCGATCATCAAGCTGTACGAGGCTCTGGACAGCTACATCCCGCTTCCCGAGCGCGCGATCGACCAGCCGTTCCTGATGCCGATCGAAGACGTGTTCTCGATCTCTGGCCGCGGGACGGTTGTGACGGGTCGTATCGAGCGTGGCCGGATCAAGGTCGGCGAGGAAGCCGAGATCGTGGGTCTGAAGGACACGACGAAGACGATCGTGACGGGCGTGGAGATGTTCCGCAAGTTGCTGGATGCGGGCGAGGCTGGCGACAACGTGGGCTGCCTGTTGCGCGGTGTGGACAAGGAAGCGGTGGAACGCGGCCAGGTGCTGTGCAAGCCGGGTTCTGTGAAGCCGCACAAGAAGTTCAAGGCAGAAGCCTACATCCTGACGAAGGAAGAGGGCGGCCGTCACACGCCGTTCTTCAAGAACTACCGTCCTCAGTTCTACTTCCGGACGACGGACGTGACGGGCATCTGCACGTTGCCGGAAGGCACGGAAATGGTGATGCCTGGCGACAACTGCTCGATGGACGTGGAGCTGATCACGCCGATCGCGATGGAGGAGAAGCAGCGCTTCGCCATCCGCGAAGGCGGCCGCACCGTCGGCGCCGGCGTCGTCGTCAAGATCACGGATTGAGCTGAGAAAAGCGGGCGTGGGAACGGCATTGTCCCCGCGCTCCCCGTTCTTCCAGGGCGCCATTGCTAGTTTGATCGGCACGAAGTGCTTCTTGACGTAGTTGAACTGATAAATGAAGCCCGATCAAAGCGTTGAGTGGCCGGTCCGAAGGGTGCAATGCTAGTCTCTACGACCAACGACCTCGTCGGCTACCGCATCGTGCGCCATATCGGCGTGGTTCGCGGCATTTCGGTGCGCTCGCGCAACGTCGTCAGCAACATCGGGGCGATGTTCCAGATTCTGCGAGGCGGCAACATCTCGGTGTATACCAAGCTTGCCGAGCAGGCTCGCCAAGAGGCCTATGACCTCTTGCTCCAGCACGCAGCCGAGGCGGGCGCCAACGCAATCGTCGCCATGCGTTACGACGCAAACGAGATCGCCGCCGCCGTCACGGAAGTGATCGCTTATGGCACGGCCGTCGTCGTCGAGCCGATGCCCTGAGGCGTTCGAGATTCATCCACAACCCGACTCTTTTGTCTCGTGGGCCTCGTCTCCCCGGTTGCTGTCAAGAAAAAAATCGAAACCGACTTGTGCAATGCGGCGAGCCCCTCTATAAGCAATTCTTCAATGCCAGCCCGAATCGACGTTGGTGACCCGCCGCTTGAGGATTGCTTCGTTGGCACTCCCCACGGGTTTCCGGCGTCTTTGTCTCGCGCGAGTGTGCCGGAAAGATCCTTTGGGGCGTGGTGCATGAAGGTGGTTCAATGATCTTAAGGGGTGGTTTGAGAAAAGAATAAGGCAAATCAAAGGTTTGCGTGAGTTAGGGGTGTAGCTCAATTGGTAGAGCGTCGGTCTCCAAAACCGAAGGCTGGGGGTTCGAGCCCCTCCACCCCTGCCAATTCGCAATCTGGCGTGATGCTGAAGGCTGAGACGTGTTGGGCGATCTTTTGATCCGGCAGCCGTGCAAGTGGTTGGGATCGTCTGGTGGATGCGGTGTGCGGGATCCGCTGGAAGTTCGGTTGCGCACGATGAGATTGAGCCCCGAAAAAGGGGCGGAAGTGGCGCTCGGCAAAGCGCTTGTGGATAAGTGAGCGGGTGCCGGCAGCGGTTGGCTTGCTCCTTTCCGGAAGCGGAGCATCAGCCGTGGCTGAATAGTGAATTCCGGTCTTGGTCGGAGAAGGAAGAAGAGAGAATGGCAAGATTGAACCCGCTCCAGTTCGTCCAGCAGGTCCGCCAGGAGGTCGACAAGGTGACCTGGCCGACCCGTAAAGAGGTCTCGGTTACCACGCTGGCCGTGCTCGTGATGGTCACCTTGGCGTCGATATTCTTCATGCTGGCCGATCAGGTGATGGGTTATCTCGTCAGTTTCATACTCAGCATCGGACGCTGAGCCGGGCGTGTCGTACCGTATCGGCAGCGATTGTGCGAAGTTGGTCGTGATGGCCGGACTTGCGAAGCTGACCCAACGAAGCAGGATTTGAAGCGCGATGGCGAAGCGGTGGTACATCGTCCACGCATATACGAACTTCGAGCGCAAGGTGGCTGATGCCATCAAGGAGCGGGCGAAGCAGGCGAACCTCGATACTCTGTTCGAGGAAATCGTGGTCCCGACCGAAGAGGTCGTGGAGGTGCGGCGCGGACGAAAGATTCAGGCGGAGCGCAAGTTCCTGCCGGGCTACGTGCTTGTCAAGATGCAGATGACTGACGCGGCCTTCCTGCTCATCAAGAACACGCCGAAGGTCACGGGGTTCCTGGGGACCGATAACAAGGCGACCCCGATTTCCGACGATGAGGCGATGCGGATTCTGCATCACGCCAAAGATAGCGTCGAGCGCCCTGGCCGTCCCACGATCACGTTCGAGATCGGCGAGCTTGTCAAGGTGTCGGACGGTCCGTTCGCTTCGTTTTCCGGTAAGGTCGAGGAGGTTGACGAGGAGCGCACTCGGCTCAAGGTCGCCGTGTCGATCTTCGGCCGCGAGACGCCTGTTGAACTCGAATTCGGTCAGGTGGAAAAGGTCCCGGTCTGAACGGATGTTTCGAGGCCGACATTGCGATGTAGAGCCGCGAGGCTTGCTGCATGAGAGTTTCCGGCCCCGAGCCGGAGATCCGGATCGGTGGTGGGGCATTCCCGCTTCGTTTCGGAAAGTGTGCGGGAGGGCTGTAGCCGGCCCGATGACCGCTAACCCAGGCTGGTGTTTCGCAATGATGCGGCATACTGGCAGAAACCCCGTTGGGGAGTAGGTAATGGCGAAGAAGATAGACGGATACATCAATCTGCAGGTCCCGGCCCAGAAGGCGAACCCTTCTCCGCCGATCGGCCCCGCGCTCGGTCAGCGCGGCGTGAACATCATGGAATTCTGCAAGGCGTTCAACGCCAAGTCGAAGGACATCGATGCCGACACGCCGATTCCGGTGAAGATCACGGTCTATTCGGACCGTTCTTTCACCTTCGAGATGAAGACGCCGCCGGCGACCTTCTTCATCAAGAAAGCTGCGGGTCTGAAGACCACCGGCAAGCCCGGCGCCGGCTCCAAGGAGCCCGGTAAGGTCGAGGTTGCGCAGGTTACGATGGCGCAGGTTCGCGACATCGCCAAGCTGAAGATGAAGGATCTCAATACCGACGACGTCGAGGCGGCCGCGAAGACCATCGCTGGTTCTGCCCGGTCGATGGGCATCAAGGTGGTGGGGTAATCGCCATGGCAAAGCTCGGTAAGCGCATCAAGTCTGCACGCGAAGGCATCGACCGTACGAAGGCTTACAGCCTCGATGAAGCGGTTAAGCTGGTC
>Ga0247844_1008622_pt1 | contig 10973 bp, 9 predicted proteins | sample LaCtaG_FD_192421 | JGI IMG/M metagenome (GOLD analysis project Ga0247844, IMG submission 192421) | Freshwater microbial communities from meromictic Lake La Cruz, Castile-La Mancha, Spain - LaCruzMarch201714.5m_1 | ecosystem: Environmental > Aquatic > Freshwater > Lake | place: Spain: Castile-La...
CCATATATTCAACCTTGGCCATGGCATCCTGCCAACGGTTCCCCCGGCAAATGCCAGATTCATGGTTGAGTGCGTTCATCGTCTGTCGCAGAAATAGCAGGAGGTCGGTGTGTCAATTACATTAAAAAATATCGTAATATTTGTCACCGATCTTGCCAAAGCAAAATCTTTCTATCTCGATCTTCTCGGACTGCCGTTAGCTGGTCAGAGCGAAATGCTGATGGAGTTTTTCCCCGGAGCTGCCACGACACTCGGCGTTTCGCTTGCATTGCACGAAGATGCCCGGAGACTTATCGGAAGACACACAGGGATCACGCTTAAAGTAGCAGATATTGTTGCGCTCTGTGATTCTCTGAAACATGCCGGAGTCCATTTTGCGGAGCCGCTTGAATCCAGCCCATGGGGTAAAATGGCGGTTGTACAGGATTTTGACGGTAATATGATCGCCCTGGTGGATCGTTAGGTGAACCGGATCCATAGGCTCAGATGCCTAGAATAAGAGTTTAACTGATGTATCGCCGCTGCTCTGTAATAGTTCTGATATTTTCCCTTCTCGCCATGACATGCTCAATCGGTTTTGCTGCGCCCCCGCGGATGCGGCCCTACGCTGGAATTGGTCTGGTGGTTTTTCCTCCGGTGGACGCTTCCCGGAAGCAGAATCTGCAACTGCAGTTGTACGAGGAGCCGGGGCTTTCACGGATTCAACTGCTGAACGACTCCGCTTTGACCGGGAATGAATGGATTTTGGGTTCGCAGAATGGTGGCACCCCGCTGATTGTTTCCGCCCGCAAAGGTGGGTGGTTCCGGGTTATTTTTGATGATGCCGGACGTGAGGCCTGGATTAACCCGCAGGATAAGGGGTACTTTAACTCCTGGGAGCAGTATCTGAAACAGCATACCGGTCGAATGCTCCCCGCTTTGCAACAGAAGTATTACCAGTTGCTGCAGCGACCTGACGGGAAACCGATTGCTACGCTGACGCCCAGGCAGGTGTTCAAATTTCTGAAGCTGGATAACTCCTGGGGGATGGTTTTGACCGAGAAAGGGCAGCTTGGCTGGCTGCGCTGGCGTGATAATGACGGTCGTCTGACTGTTGGTAGCGATAAACCTAAAAATGGCTATTGATTCCACGAACAGCGCGAAAAGACACGAAAAATTAAGCCATCATAGCAAAACAGTAAATCACCAGTCAGGTTACGCCGTACAGTTGTTATTTTATTTGTGAGGTGAGGAATGAGAATTGAATTAGTGCCACAGGGAACCGGCGAACTGACGTATGAAATCAGAAATATTGTCAATGTTGCTGAAAAACTCCAGAAACATGGGGTCAAGATCAACTGGGAAAATATCGGCGATCCTATTGTCAAGGGTGAGGTAATTCCGCTCTGGATGAAGGAAATCGTCGCCAAAGCTGTTATGGACAATCGTACCTGGGGATATTGCCATACCCGTGGCGTACTTGAAACCCGCGAATTTATTTGTGAAACTACCAACAGTCGTGGTGGCGCCCGGATCACTCCCGACGATATAATTTTCTTTAACGGACTTGGCGATGCTATTGCGAAGATTTACGGCTGTCTCCGCCCGGAGGCGAGAGTGCTGATGCCATCGCCTTCCTACACCACTCATACTCTCGGAGAAATAAGCCATGCAGGCGCTGCACCCTCGTTATTCCGACTGAAACCGGACAACAACTGGTACCCGGATATGGAGGATCTCCGTAATAATGTCCGCTACAATCCGAATATCTGCGCAATAATGCTGATCAACCCGGACAATCCGACAGGAATGGTCTATACGAAGGAACTGCTGGAGGAGATTGTTGCCGTTGCCCGTGAAAACGACCTGTTTATCATTTCCGATGAGGTATATATCAATGTCGTCTATAACGGCAAAACCACCGTGCCAATCAGTGACGTAATCGGTGAAGTGCCTGCGATATCATTGAAAGGGATCTCAAAGGAATTTCCCTGGCCCGGGTCGCGCTGCGGCTGGATCGAAGTGTACAACGGCCAGAAAGATGAGCGCTTCCGAAAATATATCAATCTGATCCTTACCGGAAAAATGAATGAGGTCTGCTCTACCACTCTTCCGCAGACGGTCATACCTGAAATCGTTCGTCATCCCGAGTATGCGGCTTATCTGGCTCAGCGTATCTTGAGCTATGAACGGATGAGCAACATTACCTTTGATTGTCTCAGCCAGGTTCCCGCACTGCAGGTGAACCGGACCAATGGCGCCTTTTACATGGCGGTGGCATTTAAAGATGGGCTGCTGAATAATCGCCAGACGATTCCGATCGCCAATCCGGAAGTCAAGGAGCTCGTCGAAGGGCTGATCAGCCAGCCGGGGGTTTCTCCGGATAAACGCTTCGTCTATCAGATTCTTGCGACAACCGGTATCTGCGTTGTCCCCCTCTCTTCATTTTCCACTCCTCTACAGGGTTTCCGGGTGACGCTGCTGGAGAAGAATGAAGAGGAGTGCCGCCGTATTTACAGAACACTGGCGGAGAAGATCGAGGAATATCTGAACTCATAAAGCGTCATCGCAACGCCAGTTCCATCGTCTCAAGTTTTTTCACCCGATCGCGCAAGACGGCCGCCTTTTCAAAATTCAACTCCTTGGCCGCTGCCAGCATCTCTTTGCGCAGCTTCTTAACCAGTTTCGGGATATCTTTTGGCGCCAGATACTCCTCTCCAGCTTCAGCGACTCCTGTCGGTTGCGTGACATAATCCTTCTCCTCGATTGACTCCAGAATGCTGCGCAACCCTTTCTTTACCGTCTCAGGTGTGATGCCGTGCTCATCGTTATAGGCGAGCTGCTTGAACCGACGCCGCCCGGTTTCATCGATACAGGCCTGCATGGAACGGGTGATGCTGTCTCCGTACATCAATACCCGGCCATTGACGTTGCGGGCGGCACGGCCGCAGGTCTGGATTAATGAACGCTGGGAGCGGAGAAACCCCTCTTTGTCGGCATCAAGAATGGCGACCAGAGAAACCTCCGGCAGATCCAACCCTTCGCGCAGCAGGTTGATCCCGACCAGCACATCAAATTCCCCCATGCGTAGGTCACGAATAATCTGCATCCGTTCAATGGTGACGATATCTGAATGGAGATATTTTATCCGCACCCCCAGTTCGCGATAATAATTGGTCAACTCTTCGGCCATTCGCTTGGTTAAGGTTGTCACCAGCACCCGTTCGCCACGGGCAACGGTATTGCGGACTTCGTGAAGGAGATCGTCCACCTGGCCGACGGAAATCCCCCCCGACCCCCCTTTATCGAAGGGGGGGGACAAGCTCTCCAGATCAACGACGTAAGGTGTTAAGTCCCCCTTCAATAAAGGGGGATTTAGGGGGATTTTTGCTGTCACCGGCCGCACCTCTATAACCGGATCAACCAGCCCGGTGGGGCGTATCACCTGCTCGACAAACACGCCGCCGCTTGCCTCAAGTTCATAATCGGCCGGTGTTGCCGAAACGTAGACCGCCTGCCGGATGCGGGTCTGGAATTCCTCGAAATTGAGCGGGCGATTGTCGAGCGCCGCAGGGAGGCGGAAGCCGTAGTTAACCAGCGTTTCCTTGCGTGAACGGTCACCACGGTACATAGCACCGGTCTGTGGAATGGTGATATGCGACTCATCCACGAACAGAACAAAGTCCTCCGGAAAGTAATCAATCAGCGTATAAGGTGCCTCGCCAGGTTGACGACCGTCGAAATAGCGCGAATAGTTTTCGATGCCATGGCAAAACCCCATCTCCTCCATCATCTCAATATCGTAGAATGTTCTCTGTTCGATGCGCTGCTCTTCCAGCAGCATGTTTTGCGAGCGGAAATAACTGATCCGCTCCGCCAGATCGACGCGAATCTGCTCAACCGCCCGCTCCAGCGTTTCACGGGTGGAGACGTAATGTGATGCCGGATAGATGGAGCATTTCGATAGCTTCTGCAGAACGACGCCACGCAGCGGATCGATTTCATTGATCGCTTCAACTTCGTCGCCAAAAAATTCTATTCTGAGTGCACGGTCATTATCATACGCCGGGAAAATTTCAATCACATCGCCCCGCACCCGGAACGTGCCACGATGGAAATCCATGTCATTACGCTCATACTGGATCTCGATCAGTTTTTTGAGAAGTTCGTCACGTCCGTAATCATCACCTTGATGAAAGAAGATGTGCATCGACTGATACGCATCGGGTGAACCGATGCCGTAAATGCAGGAGACCGACGCCACGATAATGACATCACGCCGCGTCAGCAGGCTACGTGTCGCTGAATGACGCATCTTGTCTATTTCGTCGTTGATGGCGGAATCTTTTTCGATAAAGGTATCGCTGGTAGGAATGTAGGCTTCCGGCTGGTAGTAATCGTAATATGAGACAAAGTATTCAACGGCGTTATCCGGAAAAAGTTCCTTGAACTCTCCGTAGAGTTGGGCCGCCAGGGTCTTGTTGGGAGCCAGTACCAGAGCCGGTCGCGAAGTCTGGGCTATGACGTTGGCAACGGTAAACGTTTTGCCAGATCCGGTCACCCCAAGCAGCGTCTGGTGGCGGTCGCCCCGCTCGATCCCCTCGACCAGCTCTTTGATAGCCAGAGGCTGATCGCCGCGCGGAGTGTAATCGGTTGTAATGTTAAAAATAGACATGGTAACTCACATACGGTCAATATGCATCTGCCGCTGACATAACTCGGCATACAATCCATCCTGTAAAAGCAGATCAGCGGGGCTCCCCTCTTCGGCAATAACGCCCTCTTTCAGAACAATAATCCGGTCGCAGTCGCGGAAGGAAGAAACTTTCTGCGAGACAATCATTACGGTTCGCCCGGTATAGAATTTGCCGAGTTCATTGAGAATTTCTTCTTCACGTCCTGCATCAACCGCAGAAAGCGGATCATCGAGCAGTAGGATCTGCGGGTTCCCGACAACGGCACGGGCGATGGCGAGCCTTTGTTTCTGGCCGCCGGAAAGAGTCATCCCCTTTTCGCCCACCTGCGTTTCAAATCCGGCAGGGAATCCTTCCACATCCTCAAGAAAACCGGCCTGGCCCGCCGCCCTGGTAACGGCATCCTCAGCATGCTCTCCTGCAATGCCGTATCCAATATTCTCGGCAACGGTTCGCGAGAACAGAAAAGTTTCTTGCGGAACGTGACCGATCAAGCGGCGGAGAGTGGTAGTCGTTATACTGTTAATATCCCGCCCGTCGATATAAAGCATACCGTCAGAAATCGGAAGAAGCCGTGCAATCAGACGAAGCAAGGTGGTTTTGCCGCTCCCGACGTCTCCAGTGATTCCGATGGTTTCGCCTGCCCTAATATAAAGAGAGATCCCCTTGATAATTTCCGTATCGCCATAACTGAAACTGAGGTTGACCGCCGCAATACCTGAAGCAAAGGAGCTGATCGGTTCAGCGTCAGGTTTGTCGATAACGGTCGATTCGGCGCCCAGTATTTCTGCCAGGCGGGACATTGAGGCAGCTCCCCGCTGCGCCAGGGTCAGAATCCAGCCCAAGACCGCCGTCGGCCAGACAAGCATGGCCAGATAGCCGCTGAACGCGACAAAATCACCCAGAGTTATGCTCTGCGCAATTACCAGTCTGCCCCCTATGAACAGGACAACAAGTGTTCCGGCTCCGGTTGCGGCCGCCATGACCGGGATGATAAGACCCCGCAGTCTGGCAAGTCGCAGGTTGTGTTTGAGGTAGCGCTCGGCGCTTTTCGCAAATTCACCCTGAAAATACTCTTCCCGACAGTAGGATTTTATCAGTCGTACTGCTGAAACGGTTTCTTCTGCCTGGCTTGAAAGATGTGCCAACTCCTTCTGTGCCTGAAGAGAGCGATGAAAGAGTCGATGGCTTACTTTTTTAATGATAAGGATCATGATAGGGAAGGGGAGAGTTGCCCAGAAGGTGAGCATGGGGCTAATCCTGATCATCATCGTTACGGCCGCGCAATAAATCAGCACGGTATTTATTGCGCTCATGCAGCCAAAGCCGGTCAACATGCGGACGTTTGTCAGGTCATTGGAAAAGCGGGAGATGATATCGCCGCTGCGACTAGTGGAGAAGTAACTGAGGTCAAGCCGGGTCAAGCGCTGGAACAGGTCGTTACGGATGCGGAATTCAATAATTCTGGCAGCATTCAACATGAATGTTCGCGAAAATATGCGGGTGACGCAGTGCATTATCGCCAGAAGTGATATAATCAGGGCGCACGTTGAGGGTGAAAACCGGGCAACATCAGGATGCTGCAACGCCTCTATCGCCAGTTTCATGAACCATGGAATCAACAGCGCAAAGGCGTTGGTGAGGAGAAGGAAGAGCGTCCCGCCTGCATAACGCCAGCGAAGCGAGAATATATAGGGATATAGACGGGAAAGGTCTTTTATGGCGGAGTCCTTATCTTTCAGATTATTGTACTCAGTTTTCAATAACAGGTTTTCAACGAAATCGCCACTGCCAAGAATCGGGGCATCTCACAAATTCAGGTTTTTATCAGGGTTGACTTTTGTCGTCAGGCTATATATTTTTTACTGGAAAAGGGAAGGGCGGAATCGCAGTAAAACTGCGATTCTACTCTTGCCATTACCCAAACACCAGGATTCATGGAGGTAAGATTATGTCAACAAAAACAGTATTAGTAATGCGTCTTCTGCTAGCAGGTCTCATATTTTCTCTTTCCGCTCCGGCGATGTCCATAGCCAGAACCGCCAGTCCGGATTTTGTCGAGTTAGCAAAAAAACTCATGCCGACAGTTGTTAATATACGCACAGCCAAGATAATCAAGCCTCGCTCTCAGCAGCAGCGGCCACAGCAGCAGCGCCCACGTATGCAGTCCCCCTTTGACAATTTTTTCGAGGATTTTTTCCGGCAATTCGATGGGCAGCAGATGCCCCAGCAGAAATCACGGCGTGAACAGAGCCTCGGAACTGGGTTCGTAATCGATAAGGACGGATACATCCTTACCAATAACCATGTCGTCAACGGGGCGGATGAGGTAATGGTCAAACTCTCCGATGGCCGCGAGCTAAAGGGCGAAATCAAGGGAACAGATGAAAAACTCGATCTGGCACTAATCAAGGTCATTGACAAGGATGTTTTTCATGTTGCCGAACTTGGGGACAGTGACGTGCTGAATGTAGGCGAGTGGGTCATGGCCATCGGCAATCCCTTCGGCTTATCCCAGACGGTTACTGCCGGTATAGTAAGCGCCAAAGGGCGTGTCATCGGCAACGGTCCTTACGATGACTTTATTCAGACAGATGCATCAATCAATCCGGGTAATTCCGGCGGTCCTCTTTTCAATTCCGAAGGCAAAGTAATCGGCATCAATACCGCCATTATTGCCGGTGGGCAGGGGATTGGATTTGCCATCCCGATCAATATGGCCAAGAGCATCATCTCGCAACTGCGCGATACCGGCAAGGTGACTCGCGGTTACCTTGGGATCCGTTTCCAGCCATTGACTCCTGATCTTGCCAAGTCCTTTGGCATGAATAGTGACAAAGGGGCACTGATCGCCAATGTTGAAAAAGACACTCCGGCTGACAGAGCCGGACTCAAAGCCGGTGATGTTATCATTGAATATGATGGCAAGACGATCAATGAAAGCAGTGAGCTGCCACGACTGGTCGCGACTACACCAATTGACAAAAAGGTTCAGGTGGTAGTTTTTCGTGATGGTAAAAAGCAGGAGCTTTCTGTCGTAATTGGGAAACTGAAGAGTGATAATGCAGCCTCGGCTGGCGATAGCGAAAATGAGAATTTCGGAATTACCGTCCAGCAGTTGACGAGCGATTTGGCTTCCCGCCTCGGTATCAAGGAGAGCAAAAACGGGCTGGTCATTACCGAAGTCAAACCTGGAACCCCCGCAGAGGAGGCAGGTATTGTTCCTGGGAGCATTGTCATCGAGATAAACGGACGACGTCCAGATACCCTGCAGCAGTATATGTCGGTTGTATCCGCAATAAAAAAAGGTGACATTGTGCGTCTGCTGCTGAAGCGTCCCGACGGCAGCGTACATTATGTGGCCTTGAAATCTGAATAATGCCGCAACGCAGGGCAGATATTGCCTCGTCGTAAACAGCAGGACTCCCGTGAAGGAGTCCTGCTGAAAACAACTACATTTCCGGATCTGTTACGAACCGACCTCAGACCTCTTCATCCTCCGACCAGAACCGTTTCTGCAATTCATCCATCAACGGCTTGAGGCTCTTCCGGTCGCGAGCCGACACCGTGACGCTCTTGCTGGTGCGGGCTGATTGACGAACCTTGATAAATCCCACCGTATCCTTCTTTTTCAAATCATTCAGAAGGTCAGCCTTGTTGTACACCAGCAGTTCCGGCTTATCCCCCAACTCCAGCTCTGTAAGAATAGTTCGTACCTGTGTTATCTGATCCTCAAAGCGGGGATGGGAGGCATCTACTACATGCAGCAGCAGATCGGCATCCCGCATCTCTTCCAAGGTTGCCTTGAAAGCTCCCAACAGGGATTTAGGGAGGGAGCGGATGAAACCGACTGTGTCGGTAATAATGACTTCCCGTTCACGCGGGAAGCGGAGGCGGCGGGTGGAAGTATCAAGGGTTGCAAAGAGCAGGTCTTCGGTAAAAACGTCACTACTGGTCAAGGCGTTCAGCAGCGTCGATTTGCCGGCATTGGTATAACCGACGATCGAAATGATCGGCACTCCGGCTTTCACCCGCTGTTTTCGTCGCTGATCCCGTCCTTGAGAAAGCTCTTTCAGTTCCCGCTCAAGAGTAGTGATCCTGTCTCGAACCCGGCGACGATCCGTTTCAAGCTTTGTTTCACCCGGCCCACGACCGCCGATACCGCCCATCAGTCGCGACATCTGCACACCGCGACCAGTCAGGCGCGGCAGAAGATATTTGAGCTGAGCCAGCTCGACCTGCACCTTGCCATCAAGGCTCTTCGCCCGCCGGGCGAAAATATCAAGAATAAGTTGACTTCGGTCGATTACCTTCAGCTCCGTCATCGCAGAAATAGAGCGTATTTGCGCCGGCGTAAGCTCCTGATCAAAAACCAGCATGCTGGCGCCACGCTGCATCGCTCTGATGACGACATCACGCATCATCCCCTCACCCATCAGAAATCGGGGGTTGAGAGTTTTCGGGCGCTGAATGAATTCGTCCAGTGCCTCCACCTGAGCAGTACGGGAAAGCTCTCGCAACTCAGCCATGGAATCTTCTGCTTCCTGACGACTGCCGGAAGTTGTAACGGAGATCAATATAGCTCGCTCAAGAGCATCCTTGGCACGGGGCAGGGCACGAGCCGCTTTTTCCAGATCGGCTTCCAGTTCCGGAATAAAATGAGCGCAGTCAAGATCAATTCGTTCAAAAGGAACAACCGGATCAAGTGTCGTGGTTGTACCCCGTTGATCAGCGGTCAGAAAGGCAAGCTGGGCATAAATCTGATTTTTTCCGGGGGCAATCAGCAGGGCGGCAAGAAGATCAAAACGTAACAGGGAAAGGTCGGTCAAATCGTCTTCAGAGACCGGTTCGTTTTTCAGGTGGGTGTGGATAAAACGGAGACCACGCATGACTCTTTTGCCGAGTGGGTAATCGCGCAGCTCCGGTATGACGACCCCTTTTTCATCGCCAACGATGACATATTCTACGCTGCCGGCGCGATTGACGAGGAGAGCAATTTGGCGGCGAAGTTCAGCTGAAAGTTCGACGAGACGGGAAGCAAGCTCAGAGGAGCAGAATTCAGCCACCGGTATCCGCCTGCGATAGAGACGCTCCAGAGACTGAATCTGGCTTGATTTTAGACCTGCAAGATTGCCAAATACTTCTTTAATGGTATGACTCCGGGTTATAGCCCAATGATATTATAGCCGCCGTCAACATAATGGATTTCTCCGCTCACACCGCTTGCCAGGTCACTGCAGAGGTAGAGTGCAGCGCCGGCGACATCTTCCTGGGTAACGGATCGTCTGAGCGGTGCTTTTAACTCAACCTGGTTCAGAATAGAATGAAAGCCGTTCACTCCTGCTGCCGCCAGCGTACGGATTGGCCCGGCGGAAATGGCGTTTACTCTGATCCCCTCCTGACCCAGAGCTTCGGACAGATAGCGGACAGACGCTTCCAGCGCCGCCTTGGCAAGACCCATAACATTATAGCTTGGGAAAACCTTCATCGCCCCGTAGAAGCTGAGCGTCAAAGCGGAGCCACCTCTGCTCTGCATCATTGGTTGAGCCGCTTTCATGACTGCCAGAAATGAATACACACTGATATCCATGGCGGTGGCGAAGCCCTCCCGGGTAGTGCTGAGGATGCTCCCCTTAAGCTCTTCCTTGTTTGCGAAGGCGACCGCATGGATAATAATATCAACACCATCCCATATTTTGGCGAGTGCAGTAAATACGGATGCAATTTCTTCATCACTCGTAACGTTACACGGCAGCAATGCTGAGGCATCTATCGATTCGGACAGTGGCCGTACGCGTTTTTCAAGGGCTTCCCCCGCGAAGGTTATCGCCAGTTCGGCGCCCTGCTCATGAAAAAGCCGGGCGATCGCCCAGGCGATACTCTTTTCGTTTGCAATACCAAAAATTACGACTTTTTTCCCTTTAAGCAACATCTTTACAATCCTCCGGATCATCTTGCACCGTAACCGGTGTAACAGTCACGCGGGAGTTTTCAATGGCCGCCAGACGTTTCTCGATAGATTCAAGCACCTCTAGCGTCCGATCCTGTTTCCCCTTGATCGCAAATACAACAAACGGCATTATCAGCCAGACAACAGCCAGAAAAAAACCGATAATGCTCATCATAACCATGAATCCGCCAAAAATTTCCATCTCATCTCCCGCTCAAAGTCTGCTCCGCTTATAGCATAGTGCCGTCTGAAAGTTAAGCGGTTTGACGATATTTTACAAGCTTAGGTGAAATTTTACTCAGGGCGATTGCTTATAATTTCGCTGATTCCGAGTAGTTGTATTTTGCATT
>Ga0247844_1008623_pt1 | contig 10973 bp, 9 predicted proteins | sample LaCtaG_FD_192421 | JGI IMG/M metagenome (GOLD analysis project Ga0247844, IMG submission 192421) | Freshwater microbial communities from meromictic Lake La Cruz, Castile-La Mancha, Spain - LaCruzMarch201714.5m_1 | ecosystem: Environmental > Aquatic > Freshwater > Lake | place: Spain: Castile-La...
TCTCGGGTCGCTTTTTCGATGAAGTCCATCATCTCAACACGATCTCTCGGGGCACGAGCATTACCGTTCGAATCCACATAACCTGCATCTTTCAACATCTGCTTGTTGAGGAACGCACCTTGTGGGTGGATATCAAGCGGCACTCCCTCCAGGTGACCATCAAACTGGACTTGATCCACCACAACTTGATCGAAGTCTTTGATATCGATGGCATCCTTGCCCGTATATAAATCCGAGATATCGGCCACAAAACCGGCCCGTCGAATGCGCGGTAGGGCGTCGGTATGGACTACGAAGATTTCGGGTCCACGGCCATCGCTCCCCGCGACGGTGAGTTTGTTGTAGTAAGTCGCCCAGGGAATTCGCTGCATCGCGACCTCAACATCAGGATTTTGCCGGTTGAAGTCTTCGATGATTTTGAGCATCACCACGCCGTCGGGCCCGGTGAATCCGTTCCAGAAAGCCAGACGAGTTTTCGTGCTGCCGATCCCGCCGCCGAGCATCGACCAACGAATAACGCCCGTGGTCAACACGAGCACGAGTACTCCCAGCACAAGCGCGTGGATATTGAAGCTACCGCGCTGTCTGGACATTCTGTTTCACGGCACGAATCACTACGCCGGCTTGATTGCGGCCGACCGCATACTGAAATGTCGAGTCCACCCTCAAAGTGTCTATGAAAGCAGGCTCATTTGGATTCCGGTTGGGCCAAGTAAGAATGAGCTCATCCCCGTCTTGCCGCCAAGTACCCGATTGATCACGCATTGTCATCGTCCCATTCTTGGCCAGCTTGACCTCTTGGACGTGACCGAAATCTACCTGCAGATTCCAATCTCCTACGGGCGAATTCGAAGCGGCCTTTAGATCGATACCTACGGGAAGACCAGGCAAGGGCCAACCATCAGCACCCCAGACAAGGTTCCGAATCTGCAAGGTTGGCGCTCCCCAGAGGTCACGAGTCCAGAATTTTCGGCCGTCATAGTAGTGATAGGCCATGAGAAAGTCTCCCTTCTTATTGGTGAAGAAGTTGCCGCCGCCTGGCCCAAACATGGGAGCCGAACTCCTCAGAAGAACGGTGTTCCCTCCTTCGGTCATCGGCTTACCATCGAATCCGAGAAATGGACCCGTTGGAGACTTAGAACGCCCGCAGACCATCCGGTAAGTACTTCGAATACCCTGCGCAGCCAGACCGTAAGTCACGAACAGATAGTAGAACCCATTGCGATACAGCAACGTTGGAGCTTCCAACGGATTTCCGCGATCTGCGGTATTGCTCGCCACATGCAGGGGAGACGCGGCCGGGTCCTTGAGCGCACCGGTCGCTGGATCGAGCTCAACCTGATACATGCCGGACCAGTACGAGCCATACACCATCCAATGCCGCCCATCCGGCGCAATCAGAACGTCCGGATCAATCGCATTAAAGTTGGACTCTCCTGCCTTACTCTTGATGAGAAGGCCCTTATCCACCCACCCCTGGGCGGGTGCACCTGGGTTAAACTTTTCGCATTCAGCATAAGCGATGTACGAGGTGTTCGAGCCAAACTTCTCGCTCGCACAATAGTAAATCCGCAGACTTTTTCCGACCTTCACGGGCGCCGGAGCCCACACCGAACGATGATCGGGAACTGCCTTCTTTAGCCATTCCGGCTGGTCTGGCAAGATCGGGCCGTGTGACTTCCAGGTGATCAGGTCTTTTGAAGTGCTGATCGGAGCCAGCTCATTGCCACTCGTGTTGACCATGACGTACGTGTCACCGAACAACAAAATGCTCGGGTCATGGACATTCCCACCTTCGTAACGCGCTCCGTCAAACGGAAACGCGGCGTCGAGCGCGGACTCGATGAAGGTGCTCGCAGGCTTTGTCTGCGATTCGGTGAGCATGAGTGCCATTAGAAGTGCTCCGATCATTTGAGATCAGTTGCCGGTACCGGGTGCAGTTGCCGGTGCGGTGGTGCCGCCTTGGCGCATCTGCTCGCGCTGTTTGTCTCGAGCTTCGACAATTTTTGGATCAGGCACGGTTTCGTCGTTGCAACCGACGGCGACGAACGAACCAGCCATGAGCAAGCAGCCCAACACGATTAAAGTTGATTTGTTTTTCATTTTCTTCACTCCGCTTAAGGAAGGGGTTGTCCCATAAAGCAATACCCTCGCCGCAAGATATACAGCGAGGGTCGGAAGGCGCGTTTCTTAGAGAGCCGAAACGTCGCAGTAGCCGTACGTGTACCAGAAGTTAGTGTTCTCTGGAGTTTCCGTAAGACCGGTGGTGTTTGGCACGGTCGCGCCACAGCTCTGGGTCTTGTAGCAAACAGCGTTGCTGCTGATTCCAAAGTTGCGGAACTTGACGCCGGTGCGCTTGAAGTACTTGGCGTGACCATCGGCAAAGCCGTAGTTGTCGCCCTTGTCGTAGGTGTTACCCATCCAGCTAAGGTCGATACCGTTACAAGCTGGGCCCGATCCGCCAAGCTCTGGGCTAGCGAAGTTTGCCGCGAACTGAGTTGGCTGAACGAGGGCTTCTCGGCCGGTGTCGATCTTGCCTTGAATAACGATGAGGCTGGCAACGTCGCTGATCTGGGTCTGCGACTTGGCCAAAACAACGCCGTTGTAAGCGTAGCTGCCGTTGCCTGCGTTAGCTACGTTCGAGTAGCTCCAGGGAACCGTGCCACCGATCTTAGCGGCGGACGACTTGAAGATGTCGAGGCTCTTCGTGTAAGGGAAAAGCAATCGGCCCCAGTTCTGGTGTGCACCAGGATCCATGAATCCGAGAGCGCAACCGCCAGTTGCAACGGCGCCGCAAGGCTCTTCCGAACCAGCGGTCCAAAATGGGAAGCCGTTGGCATCTCGGCTCTGGTCCGGGAAAATGTCGTCGTAATCGCCGGCGTAAAGCACGTTCGCAACGGAAAGCTGCTTGACGTTGGAGAGAGAAGAGGTCTTCTTAGCGGCTTGCTTTGCCTGAGCAAACACGGGGAATAGAATGGCAGCCAGAATCGCGATGATTGCGATGACTACGAGGAGTTCGATAAGTGTAAATGCTTGTTTTTTCGTGCTCATAATCCTCACCGATGAGAACATGCCCACGCGCTGACACGGGTGCCAACGCGATCCTTCTCGTGGCGGACTAAGGTCTGTCACTTAAGGCTATTCCACTATAACACACTTCATAGCCAAGTGTGAATATGAACTTCGAAAAATCTACCAAGGGCAGATTTAGAAACAAATCAAGCAAAACTACTTGGAATCGACAGCTTTGCTCTTCCGCTTCGGTTTTGTTTTGGCTTCTTGTTCCTCGGTCTCATGACGAACCCGGAAGATGAGTCCGAGCTGATAGTTTCCGAACGAGCGGCCGTACAAAGTGAATCCGCCTTGGTTCTTTGCGTCTGGCTTCACTCCGATCCGCACCTTCGTCGGAGCCCATGGAAGGATGTTAAGCGAATCAATCTTGACGTCGGAAATTTGGAATCCGTCGATGTAGCCGCCCTCGCCATCCACCAGCCACGTCTTCAAAACACCCCATTGGTTCATGTTGTCGGGGTACCAACTCGGGTTCAACTGTCCCCGGCTACCGCCAAAGTCTCCGGGAGACGTCCAGGTTCCCACTTCAACTTCATTCACCCAAACCGTGATGTCTGATGGATATTGGTTGTTGTATCCCGGCGCTTCCGACCCGAGTTCCATCACGAGCTCGATCGACTTAATATGGCAGTTGACTGGAATGGTGTTTGGGAACGCATATTGAACCCAGCCACCGGCTGACCAGAGGATTTCTGCCTGTGATCGCTCGGGCAAAAAGAACGAAACCGGGGCGTCAACCAGACCAATGAACTTCTCTTTCGTAGCAAGTCCGCAGGTCGGCCGAACGTCAACATCCGTATACATTCCGACCGGCACTTCCGTCTCTGCGAAGCCATCCAGCACCGGAACTTTCGGTGCGAGATCAACCAGTAAGCGCTCGAAAACGCACCGACATCGCTTCTGGGTTCCCTGCGGTGCGGCGATGTAGTCGCTGACAACGATGCCGGCTTCTTCCAAGATTTGAATGTGCTTCGTCACACTCGGCTGCGTTAGGCCGAGGGCCAAACTCAGTTCGCCGATGTTCAATTCGCGCTCGGCAAGGAGTTCGATGATGCGCGCTCGAGTGGAAGAACCCAGCGCACGGAACAGCGCCACGCTCTCGTGCGCGGAAAGTTCCTTGATGTGATGCTGCATCTCGCTGATGCGGCACTATACCACGGGGCTAAAATTGTCTCGGTCGTTGATGCAAGCACCGTATGGGCTAACATTGTCGGCCGCACGAAGTCACGATATATATTCACACTTCGGAATATAAAAGGAACAGAATTTAATGGCGAATCCTAGCGTTTGGTTTGTTACCGGCAGTCAGCACCTCTACGGCCCCGAAGTTCTCAAGCAAGTCGCGGAAAATTCCGCGAAGATCGCCCAAGAGCTCGATAGTTCCTCGGATATCCCCGTGGGCGTCATCTTCAAACCGGTCATCACCGACCCAGAAGCGGTCCGCGCGCTGGTGCTCGCGGCGAACTCCGATCCAGACTGCATCGGGCTCGTGCTTTGGATGCACACCTTCTCGCCCGGCAAGATGTGGATTGGCGGACTGAGCCAGCTCAACAAGCCGGCGTGCCACCTTCACACCCAGTTCAATGCTGAATTGCCATGGAGCACCATCGACATGGACTTCATGAACCTCAACCAGGCCGCCCATGGCGACCGCGAGGCGGGTCACATTCACACACGCCTGGGCCTTCGCCGAAAAGTCGTGGTTGGACATTGGAGCCACACCTTGGTCCAGAAGCAGCTCGGCGATTGGTCGCGAGTCGCTCTGGCGTGGGCCGACTGGCAGGGGGCAAAGTTCGCCCGATTCGGCGACAACATGCGGTTCGTTTCGGTCACCGAGGGTGATAAGGTCGCCGCCGAGGCAAAGTTTGGCTTCAGCGTCAACGGCTTTGGAGTGGGCGATCTCGTGAAGTTTGTCGACGGCGCGTCGGATGAGTCAGTCACGCAACTGGTTTCCGAATATGCCGACCTGTACGACATCGCACCGGAACTCGCAACCGGTGGAGCGCGACACGATGCACTTCGATACGCCGCCCGACAAGAGATTGGAATTCGCGCCTTCTTGGAGGACGGAAACTTCAAAGGCTTCACCACAACCTTCGAAGACCTCCACGGACTTGACCAGCTCCCTGGTCTCGCCTGTCAGCGACTCATGGCCGCCGGCTACGGGTTCGGCGGAGAAGGAGACTGGAAGACAGCGGCTCTCCTGCGCGCATTCAAGACGCTCGAAACGGGTCTTCTCCCCGGAACCAGCTTCATGGAGGATTACACCTATGATCTGGTCCAGGGCCAAGAACAGGTCCTCGGCGCTCACATGCTGGAAATCTGCCCAAGCATTGCAAGCAACAAACCACGACTCGAGATTCACCCGCTCGGCATCGGCGGAAAGTCCGACCCGGTCCGAATGAAGTTCAGTTCTCGAGTAGGCGCGGCAACAAACACGACGGTTGTTGACCTGGGTCACCGGTTCCGATTCATCGTGAACGACGTCACCGCCGTCGAAGTGCCCGACATGCCAAACCTACCGGTCGCGAGCGCTCTATGGAAGGTCCACCCGAACTTCCAAGAAGGAGTTGCCGCTTGGATCTACGGCGGCGGCGCTCACCACACCGTTTACAGCTATAACGTCACGTCGCAACAGGTCCGCGACTTCGCGGAGATCGCGAACGTCGAGTGCCTGGTCATCGACTCCGAAACCAAGCTGAACAACTTCAAGAACGAACTCCGCTGGAACGAGGCAGCATACAAATTCAATGGCTAAGCTCACATTAGGTCTGGACTACGGCACGAACAGCGTCCGCGGGCTCGTGGTGGACGTGGCGACGGGCGAAGAACTCGCTACCGCCGTCTTCCCTTATCCCTCCGGCGAGGCCGGCATCCTTCTCGATCCATCGGATCCCCACTTGGCGCGCCAAAATCCGGCGGACTATATTGCAGGGTTCATCGCCGTCACGAAGGAAATCGGCCGAACGGTAAACCTGGATGACGTGATCGGCATCGGCGTCGACACCACGGGTTCCAGCCCAATGCCAGTGAAAGCCGACAATTCCGCACTTTCTGCTGATCCTGCTTTTGCTAACTACCTTGCCGCAAACGTTTGGCTCTGGAAGGACCATACGGGTTATGCAGAGGCTGCAGAAATCACCGAGAATGCGACCGCTCAGGGCCTGCCGTATCTCGCGAAATGCGGCGGCACGTACAGCAGCGAATGGTTCTGGAGCAAATTGCTTCGGTGCCTGCGCGTCGCCCCAGATGTCGTTGAAGCCGCGGCATCTTGGGTCGAGATTTGCGACTGGATTCCTGCAACGATTTGTGGAATCACGGATCCAAAACTGGTCAAGCGAAGCCGCTGCGCGGCTGGGCACAAAGCGATGTTCGAAGAAGCCTGGGGCGGTTTGCCTTCCGTCGAGTTCTTAGCTACTCTTGATCCAAAGCTAGCGGAATTTCGCTCAAACCTATACGAAACGGCACATACGAGCGACGAGATTGCAGGCTACCTGAGCGAAGCGTTCGCCGCTGAAACGGGATTGAAGGCAGGCATTCCGGTTGCCGTCGGAGCATTTGATGCGCACTTTGGTGCAGTGGCCTCCGGTGCGAAGCCAGGCACGCTGGTGAAGATCGTGGGCACCAGTACCTGCGACTGTATGGTGCATCCGCTCGACCAGCCGCTGGCCGACGTGCCCGGAATGTGCGGCATCGTCCGAGGTTCCGTTCTGCCCGGATTCTATGGTCTCGAAGCCGGACAATCGGCGGTGGGAGACATCTTCAACTGGGTTGCCAAGTTCACCGGCAAATCGCACGAAGAGCTCAACCGGGACGCCCTGGAACTCAAACCCGGTGAAAGCGGATTGCTCGCGCTTGACTGGAACAACGGGAATCGCACCATCCTGGTCGACCCGCTGCTTTCTGGTCTGATCGTTGGGCTCTCCCTGCACTCCAAACCCGCCGAGGTTTATCGGGCGTTTGTCGAAGCGACCGCATTTGGTGCCCTTCGAATCATCGACCGAATGGAGGAATACGGAGTGGCCGTTGAACGCGTTGTAGCCTGTGGCGGAATCGCCGACAAGAGCGCGCTGACGATGCAGATCTATGCGGACGTCTTCAACCGACCGGTAAACGTTGCGAAGTCTGAACAGACTTGCGCGCTCGGGTCGGCCATCTTTGCCGCCGTTGCCGCTGGCGCATATCCCGACACCCTTTCCGCCCAAGAAAAGATGGCCGGACTCAAAGACATCACCTACGTGCCAAAACCGGAAAACGTCAAGATTTACCAAGAAATCTATACGCTTTACCGACAACTGCACGATGGATTCGGCGTCAATAACTCGAACATTGACCTGTTCCCTGTCATGAAGCGGCTCATCGAAATCCGGAGCGCAGCGTAAGCACCATGAGCATCACAAAAATTACTCTCCAACCCAAAGACGACGCGCCGCTGATCCCGCGCGAAATCTACAGCCAATTCGCCGAGCACCTCGGTAGATGCATCTACGAGGGCGTTTGGGTTGGTGAAGATTCCCCGATCCCGAACACTCGAGGCATCCGGAACGACGTCGTCACCGCGCTAAAGAACATCAAGGTGCCGGTCATTCGCTGGCCGGGTGGCTGCTTCGCGGATGAGTACCACTGGATGGACGGAATTGGCCCTCGCGAAGAGCGGCCAAGCATGTACAACTCGCACTGGGGTGGCGTGGTCGAAAACAATCACTTCGGTACTCACGAGTTTTTGGACCTCTGCGAGCAAGTAGGCGCCGAGCCGTATGTCTGCGGAAATGTCGGTTCCGGCACGGTAAAGGAGATGTCGGACTGGGTGGAGTACATGACCTCCCCAGCTCAGTCACCCATGGCAAACCTCCGCCGGAAGAACGGACGCGAAGAGCCATGGAAGCTCACCTACTTCGGCGTTGGAAACGAAAGCTGGGGTTGCGGTGGCAACATGCGACCTGAGTTCTATGCGGACCTGTACCGTCAGTACAACACCTTTGTTCGAACTTACGGACCGAACAAGATCACGCGCTTTGCTTGTGGTGCAAACGTCGCCGACTACAACTGGACGACTGTCCTCATGGAGCGCGCTCATACGCACATGGATGGGCTCTCGCTACACAACTACACGATCTTAAACCAGAAGTGGCCACCAAGCGGATCGGCAACCGAGTTCGGCACTCACGAGTACTACAGCATCCTGCGCGCGGCAATCAATACGGAGCGATTGGTTGAGCGACACAGCGCAATCATGGACATTAAGGATCCGGGCAAGCGGATCAACTTAGTAGTCGATGAGTGGGGCACTTGGTATCCGGTTGAGCCAGGAACTAACCCAGGATTCCTGTACCAACAAAACACCGTTCGTGACGCACTAGTGGCTTCTGTTCACCTGGATGGCTTCCATCGACATTGTGAGCGAGTCCGGATGACGAACATCGCCCAGATGATTAACGTCTTGCAGGCGATGATCCTTACCAAAGGCGAGCAAATCCTCTTGACCCCAACCTATTGGGTGTTCGAGATGTACGTGCCTCACCAAGACGCCAAGCGCATCGATCTTCAGCTCGAGACCGGCGAAGCCGATACCGGCATTCCGGCAGTCTCGGCGACTGCATCTCAGAAGGACGGAAAGATCACCGTTTCCGCGTCTAACCTGGACATCGCACAGCCTCAGACCATCGAGATCAGTGGCCTGCCGACCTCCGCAAAGGTCGTCCGCGCTCGTATCCTTGCTGGACCGACGGTGCAGAGCCACAACACGTTCGAAGCGCCGGAGACCGTGCAGCCGGTGGCGTTCGACGTAACCGCTTCCGAAGGACGGATTTCGCTTGAGCTCCCGCCAGCGAGCATTGTGTCGATTGAGCTTGCGGGTTAAGAGCTTATAAGCATCCGCCGCCGGACGAACAAGTAACCATGATGCCGATCAGGGCACTGATCGGCATTTGCACTAAGGCCAGAAGAATTACAAACACAATCGGTTTCCAGCGATTGGCAGCAATCGCAACGCCAACCGCCACGGTTGAGAGCAGAAGTGGTCCGTGGAGTCCAACCGAGAAGAACCCAGGATGAACAAAAGCTAAGAGATAGCCGCCGAACAAACATGCGTACGAAGCGGCAAGCCATCGCCATGCAATTCGCTGTAGCCGGTCGCGATACCTCCGCGTCGCGTCATCCTCATACGGCCAAGGCATATTGAACTCTAGCGGTCCGCTATGGCTTTTCAAGGCCAGGTATGAGGAAACTCAGACCGCTCTACGTTAGAGACACTTACCATGGCAACCACACGCAAGAAGGACTCCTACGATAAAAGCCGGCGGAAACTGGACCAATGCAAGAAACAGAACCCAGCAAACGGTCCGCCATCGACACGTGGCGATGGCAAAGCAGACAGCGAGAACGCTTAGGCAAATTGCCCCGCTGAAGGCATGGTTCAAAAACGGTTCATGGAAGAAACCAATACCGAAACAAACAATAAGCCAAGCAATCGAGGCAACAAGCCACAGATACGCGTTTACTTCAATTCGGTTTCGAAATAAGCGCGTATCCTCGTTTTCGCCCAGGTAGCTCATTGCGACCGTCACCCAGCCGACGTGAACCGATCCCGAACCCGCTTGAACGCCGCCAACGCAAACTCTAAATCCTCTTGCGTATGCGCCGCAGAAGGCATCGTTCGCAACCTCGCCTTGCCGCGACCAACGGTCGGGAACACGATCGCCAATGCGTAAACGCCTTCCTCAAACAACGCCTTCTCCATCGCCTGCGCCGTACCTTCGTCGCCGACGTAGACCGGCGTGATCGGCGTCTCGCTACCCATCGTGTCGAAGCCTTCATCGGCAAGCGCCTGCTTCCACCAGCGGGTGTTGTCCCAAAGTCGCTGCATTGGGGTCGGATCGTTTTCCATGATGTTCAGCGCCTCAATCAGCGCCGCCGCGACCATTGGGGGGTGTGCGGTGCTAAACAAGTACGGCCGACCACGGTTGATGAGCCAGTCCTTCAGAACCGCTTGACCTGCGATATAGCCGCCGATAACGCCGAGCGCTTTGCTCAGCGTTCCAAGTTGAATATCCACTCGGCCATAAAGGCCAAAGTGGCTAGCAGTCCCCGCGCCATTCTTGCCCAATACACCGCTAGCATGGGCATCGTCCACCATGACGATGGCGTTGTACTGCTCGGCCAGATTCACGATGTCGGGAAGCGGCGCGATGTCTCCATCCATGCTGAAAACGCCGTCCGTAATGATCAGCTTCTTTTCGAAGCCCTTCTCATTCGCGTTCTTCAGCGCCGTTTCGAGGGCATCCATATCTTTGTGCGCGTACACCCAACCCTCGCTCTTTCGGTACGCCGCGGGCGAGAGACGAACGCCATCAATGATGCTGGCATGGTTCAGCTCATCGCTAATCACAACGTCGTTGCTGGTCAAAACCGCCGGAATGCAGCCAGAATTCGCCGTGAATCCGCCCGTGAAAACCAACACCGACTCGGTGTGCTTGAACTTGGCCAGTCGCTCCTCTAGCTCGTCGTGCACCGACATCGTTCCGCCAATCCAGCGCACCGCTCCCGCACCAACTCCCCACTTCTCGATCGCTTCAAGTGCCGCCTGTTTCACCCGCGGATCGTTTGCCAAACCGAGATAGTTGTTGGAGGAGAGGTTGACTACTTCTTTGCCGTTCATGACCACTCGGCCCCCGGCCGGGGTTTCAAGAATCCGCGGGACTTTGTAAAGGTTCTGGTCCTTCAGCGTGTCAATCTGCCCGGTCAACCAAGTCTGGAACGGCGCGTTCATTTCTCTAGTTTATCGGGAGTCCGAATTCGCGGTTTTGCCCTTATAATGAAAGGCAAGGAAATGGCCCTCCATGCAATGGTTCTGATGGCGATTGTGGCGCCAGAACGAATTTCCATACCGGAAATTTGGCGCC